>Ga0209210_1000142_pt1 | contig 84235 bp, 78 predicted proteins | sample RifGroA1_FD_183991 | JGI IMG/M metagenome (GOLD analysis project Ga0209210, IMG submission 183991) | Contaminated groundwater microbial communities from Rifle, Colorado, USA - Rifle Groundwater A1 (SPAdes) (version 2) | ecosystem: Environmental > Aquatic > Deep subsurface > Groundwater >...
TTTTCTGATTTAGATAAATCAGCCTGATAAACAAGATGAGTTCCACCAAGCAAATCCAATCCTAGACGAAATGGAATGTTGGGAACATTAAAACCAAGAGGTATGTTTTTGCTTTTTAAATAATCCATTCCCTTGTTCACTCCTTGCGGATAAACAAAAGCAAAAAGCACTAGCGACCCGACAATTATTCCGATGAGTAAATAGTTGATACGCACGAAAGTTATTTAAACATATCTAATTTTTGAACGCAAGGGATTAGATCAACTTCATCATTTTTATATTGCCGACCATCATAATAAATGGTAGAGTAAGAAAAAAATTAATTATGAAAATAAAAATATTAGCTCGCACAATTACATACGACAAAGAGGCCAACAAAATACTCTTGGTCAAAAACAAAGGAACAGATTTTTGGTACGCACCGGGTGGTGGCTGGGAATATGATCACGAAAATATTCTAGAATGTGCAAAGCGTGAAGTCCACGAAGAAGCAGGACTTCATGTGGAAATTAAAAAACTACTTTACGTTCAAGAGTTTCACGAATCAGCCGAGACAATATTTTTTGAAACTTTTTGGCTTGCCGAACTCACTCACGAACAAGCACTAGATAAATCCCACACAGACCTTGATCCAAACGGTAGTGTTGAGACGGCGCAATGGTTCAGCAAAGACGAGTTGCAAGATTTAAAAGTGTTTCCAAAACGTCTTAAAAATACTTTCTGGGACAACTTGGATTCCCTGCTCAGTAATGAAGACCCGTTCATTGGCGTAAGCTAATAAATTGTTAACCCTATTTTACACAACCTGCGGTTGCTTCTTTCTTATCTCACTTCGTTGGTTTTATGGAATTGTTTATACTCAACATTGGATAAAAAAAGAAACAAGCCTCAAAATATCGGCGAGTTTAAATATGGAACAATTCTTCGTTCTTATCCCTGTACTAGCAGAAGTTGGCAGAATAGAAAAAACTGTTAAGTATTTCATCGATACTTTCAGTAAAGATACGGATATAAAAATAGTTCTCATCACATCTGAGAGCGAATATTTATATTATCCAAAAACACCAAATACGGTGGACCTTTCCAAAAAATTATCGGAGCAATACAAAAATTATGTAATACATTGTCATTATCCGGAAACTAACGGCAGAATGTCCCACCAACTAAACTGGGGCATCAAGAGTTTGGGTGGCCTGATGACAAATAACAGCCTAATCGCTATATATAATGCCGACTCAAAACCACATCCAGAAACATTTAAATGGATTGCATTCAAAAGAAGTGCGAATCCTGATTTAAATATCTTTCAACAATACGGCGATTACACAAAAAACATAAATTCAAAAACCAACAGCGTCCTTCTTTCGGCAGCTCTTTGGCAAAACAGGTGGGCCATAGGATTTGAACTTTTTAAGGCGATAAGGTCCCTCAAGTCCCACAAAAACAACATTCTTAGACCTTTAAACTATTTAATAGGTCATGGATTAATAATGACGAAATCTGTTTATGGCAACTCGGTTGGTTTTTCAGAAATATTTCACAATGAAGATGCAATTCTTGGCCTCGAGTTGTCGTTTATAAAAGAAAAAATAACTCCTCTCCCCTATTTTGACACATCCGATACGCCTGACACGATCACATCTTTATACAAACAAAAAATACATTGGTTCTTTGGTCCGTTTCAGGCATTCAACTATTTTGCCTATTTAAGTAATAAGTATAAAAAGTTTTCTCTTAAGGAAAGGGGTGTTCTTTTGTTTCAGGCATGTAAACTATTTCTACATGCCATTTACTGGGTATTTGGTCCTTTGTTTATGTTTTTTATTCTTTTGTACCCACTATGGACCAAGGATGCCAACTTGCTTATCGTTGCCTATTTAATATTTTTAATCTATTTTTCTTTGCCAAACCTACTGGCGCTAAACCTGTCCAATACAAAAAGTGACACCAAAAAACCATCCACCCTAATCGGTTCATTTTTAGGAGGAGGCATTATTTGTTATTTACTCCATGGCCTATCTGCCGTTTCCGCCATACTGCTTTCTTTAAAAAATTTATTACTTGGCAAACCGATTACGAAAGGTAAGACTGTGATGAAAAAATAAAAAGTGCGAAAAGTCTAATGACATTTTCGCACAAAATGATCGAACTAATTCATAACTGACTCAATGGTTGCGATGATTTCCTCGTGAATCGTCTTTCTGGCACGGTTACCGTCTATCACTACCCAACCATTTTTATCGGCTAATTCTTCCAGGCGATCAGATAAGGATTGATGATATTCCACTCCCTTGCGGTCAAAGAAATCGGCACCCCTCAAGAAACAATTTTTAATGCTGATTGCAACTGGCACTTTCAACATAAAAGTTATGTCTGGCTTGATTCCACCAAACGCAAGCGAGTTTAATTTCTCTCGCAATTCTGGATCTTCGGCCAAAATTCCGTTTTGGCTATGATATGCAAGATACGCATCATCCCAACGATCCGCCAACACAATCGACCCATTCCTCAATGCTTTCTCAGCTCTTATTCTTTGCTGAACATGCAAAGCCTGAAACATAAACATAACAGCAAGATCGTGTGAGCGTTCCATGAAAAGTGAAAATAATTCCTTTTCACATGGTCCGTAGGCCTTGCTCATAAAAACCGTCTTGCCTTGCCGCTCAAAATAATCAGCAAGATATTGCAATTGCGTGCCCTTACCGCTCCCATCAACACCTGTCATGTTAATTAACATCCTCACCTCCAGTTTTCCCTAAAATCTATGGCATTAATCTGACACAAATATTTTGTTCTGTCAACAATTATTACTTGTTTTATAAACGTGGCCTTGATAAACAAACTGGAATTGGTTCGTAAGGCAATCCCTCATCGAGCAATAAGGTCATTGAAATTATGCGATGTAGGCCATCAATGTGATATAGCCCTTCGTCTTTAATTCCCAAAATAATGTCGTCAACAAAACCATTTTCTCTGATTTTTTCTTTTAAGTAATTTATATTCTGCAAACACTCACTATTTTTTTGATCAACGTGATTCTTGTACACGTTCAACAATTGTGAGGTCAAAGTGTTTTCGGTGATTATAAATGGTGCGCTCCCTTCATTGTTCTCATTTTTATGTTCATGCATTGGCAATAAAATATTTCCGAAAAACTCCTCGGGCAAAAAACCCCTGACCCAGTTTCCTTCATTAATCTTATTAAACTCCTCTAGTTTATCCTTCGCCCAATTATTACTTATTTCAGCCCATTCTGTTCCGCTTTTCTGTTTCTCTAATAAATTCACCACATCTTCTGTTGATATATCTTTTTCGTTAATTAATTCTATTTTCATAAATAAAAAAATTACACTGAGATTGCGTATGGGTAAAATAGTTTAAGGTCGAGTGACCTACTCCTCGGATGAATCTAATTTCTCTTTTTTCTTTGTTGGTTTATGTTCACTAAGCCACTCTTTTATAAGAAGCGTCGCTCGGACATCATCTTCGTTGTATTTCAAAATCTTTTTTAATATTGAGTCGTCTTTTTTATCCAACCATTCAGAAAACCACACCACAGATTCTGCCCCACCAGCATCAGAAGCACTCCAGTTGTAACCAAAATGCTTAGCCACATCTTTTAAGCTGTAAAAATAAAGAGGGAGAACAACCGACTCTACCACCTTCAGGTGAAGGTCAATCGTATTTTCTTTAAATTTATTTACCAAGGTTGCTGGAGCACCATAACGAAGAACTAGACGATCAAAAACCTGTCTTTCATAGAAGGCATAGTGATAAATCACAAAATCTTCTAACCCAACAAGGAAGTCCAGAAACTTCTTCCACATTTCTGGTTCATCCTCCTTACTTTTTGCCAAAAAATATTGATATTCGGGCTCAGAATCTTTTGTTGTGTCCTTAACCACCATACCAAGAAGATAATCCGTATCTCTTGTGGGGTCACTTTCAATATCAAAATAAACTTCATGTTTTACATCCGGAAATATCGGCTTCCTTATTATCATCGGCTCATTGGAAATAAGCACCTTGGCTTGATTATTAAATCTGACCAATTTATCAAATGACCAATCTTCAAGTTTTGTCTGCAAATCATTTACATCTGCATTTGCCATATCCTGAACCGTCATAATACCAACATCATAAAGACGTCTTTGATCGGCTTGGCTTAATTTATACACTAACGAAACATCATTGCATCCTTTTGTTTCTTCAATACAAAGCGAATACCAAGGAGTTTTTTTACATCCAGATTTCAAAAACGGCGCTGGCTTTTCACCATTTAATATTTTTTCAATTTGAAGACGAGTTAGATGAAACTGATCCATAAAATCCTCTACCAGAAATGAGCGTTCGTTTCCTTGAGGATCAATGGCATACGCCTCCTTTGGTCTTGTGCCCTGCAAGCGATCTAGGATTAAACTATAAAAAATAAGTTGGAATTTATTCTCATCACGTAATTCAAGTGAGCTCTGGGCATCATATACAACGTACTCCCAATCACCGAATTTTGACTTGCCTGGTCTTGCTTCAAGTAGGTCTGGCATACCAACCCAATTTTCAGACATCAGAACACCATGATAGATATTTTTGCCCTGCTTCATCATCTCAAGGGTTGCCATAAATGCTTCATCTAAATCGCGAAACAGTTCAGGTTTTACCTCTTCAAATTTTTTATGATTCTTAAGAATGGTTTCTCCTCCTACCATCTTGCCCTTGTAAATCAAATCCAAAAGCGGAGGCACGTGCTTTTTTTGCTTGGCGTCTCCATAGATGTCATACCATATCCAATGTGGACACTGGAAAAATTTATAAAAATGTTCGGCTCTTAATGGTTCGTTCATATATTTAGATCGGGTATTGATTTATGTTGGCTGGCCATCTCTACATAATGGCAATGGTCGCAATGATTTTGATTAATGGGTGGGTTTTCCTGTCTGGCTGTTTGGACTGCTCTTTCAAAAACATCGGAAACCCAACCAGGATTTACATCAATTCTTTTTAGCATCTCTTTAAATGGTAAACTATTCTGAAACCCTCCGCCATCTTTTTGTACTTGATAAAAAACAAAATAGGCATGAGATTGGGTTTCAAATCCCAGAAGATTCAATATGTGTGTATAGATATCCATCTGCTTTCTGTAATCATCATATATAGTTATTTCTTTTGAGCCAGATGACTTGTAATCAATAACGGCCAACGATTTATCAGAAAACTGTAAAATATCATCAACTGCTCCGTATAATATTGCATTTAAATACTCGTCAAAATAAGAAATTCCTTTAAAATTATTTCTCCATTCGGACATTTCCGGTCCGTTATATAATTTTGCATCCAAACCAGATTCAGAAAAAACCGGAGGGAGTGTCCCCTTCTCACGATACTTATCAAATTCTTGTTTAACTAAAAAATCTACCGCTGATGCTAGTGTGTAAGGAAAACTGGGTGGCCTTTTCACTTTATGATGCAAATCCAACCAAAAACATCTTGGACAGTCCATGAATAATTTTAATCCGCTTCGTGAAATTTTTAGTGTATTAGAAACCTTAGGCATTATAATTCATCCTATATTTATTTAGAGAAAATTAAAAGACCCACATAAGTGGGTCTAAAATCTATTTACTAAAATCCGGATCATGATTAATCGCCAACAGATACGGCTTCACTTCTTCACTCGCTCGGTCTACAACATCTTGGGGAACGGTAAGTGGTTTAACCACAACCCTGACATAGTTGTCGGGCGTTGTAAAATATTTATGAGCCACATCTCTAAGGCGTTTAGGGGTTACCTGATTCAATCGGCGTTGATATGAAGTAAAGTGCCTAAGTTTAATATCACCATTACAGGTTGCGTCCGTAATGGCCTCACAAAGACTCAATGGATACCAAAGAAACATCTGCTCAAAGGCATCACTGAGATACGCCTTTCTGTCTTCACAGTCTTCGTTCAGCTGTGTCGATTCATCAAACTTAAGCTTTTCACATTCTTCAACGGCCGCAGCAATGGCACGTTCTACATATTTATCATTACCGATTGTAGCAAACTGCACAGCCATCATTCCGTGCGTAAAAGTGCGCGGTAAAAGTAAATCGGGGTGATATATACCTTCGTTAAATTTTGTATTTTCTTCCCGCAGGCGTTGCTCAATGCGATGCTCCCAGATTGCCGTCAAAACATCTAATGCTTCTGAATCTTTTGAAAGATATTTTCCAACAGGAAAAGCAACAGAAACATGATGTTGTCTAATTCCTGGTCTAATAAGCTCAAAAGATTTAACACCTCTCAGAATCGGAAAATCTTCGGAATGATCATAAGCAAGAGGAGTTGGAGAACATTTAGGCAAGTCGCCAAAATATTCTCGCACTTTTTCTACTGCCTCATTGTTTTTAGGACCAATCAAAATAATAAACATGGTTTCGGTCGTATAGCGTTCTCGTATGAACCGCCGGACCTGATCAAGTTTAATTCCACGCAAATCACTAAGAGCACAATCAACTCGGCGCCGAGCTGGATTATTTTGGTACATATTCCAGTGCAATAAATCAAAAACGTGATTCTCCACTAAGTCTGTGCCCACCAATCGATACTCGTTGTGAATTGCTGCTTTTTCAACCCTCAACCCCTCTGCGGTTAAAACACGAGGTCCAAGACCATAAGCATCCAACATGGCACTTTTTACAAAATCGGCATTCATGTCAAAACACTTCCACATGTATTCACGCCGACGCAAATCTTCGTGACCATACAACACACTGGATTGATCACAGCGAATATTAATATCCGGTCCATGAGTACCACCCATATAACGATTCATGAGACGCTCAGCATCTCTTCCTGTGTGATTAGTGCCCTGACGACACACCATGTGCTCAACAAGATGATTCATTCCACTTAATCCAGGTGGATCATGTATTGAACCACTACGAAATCCTATGGCTGACAAATTCACCTTTGAATTTGCCATACTGTATAGGTGAATTCCATTGTCGAACAAGGTGACGTTAATCCGCCCTTTGATTCGCATGGCCCCATCCTTTCAAGGAACTTATATTCCCAAAATCTATGACAAAAAACACTAATTGTCAAAAATAAAAAGCGCCTATTTTAGGCGCGTCTTTTTAATTCAAGAATACTTCTGAGTGCGAGCTGATGAGCAAAAACCCTTTGATTGATCTGCCACCCACAAGGAGTTTCAAGTGTAAAGGATTGTGGTGTGTAATGGTCAGCCAGAAAACCCTCCAGTGTGGTTCTCTGTGCATATATTGGATTCATGCAACCCTCTGGATACCAAATGACACCGCCACTGTTTATGTCGTCATAGATTGTGTCCCACTTACAGATAGGCACGAATTCTTTAAGTCTTTCAATTACCTTACCTCCGACTCTAAGATTTTTGTCGGGGCAGACCTCCCACACATAAAATTCTTTGGGATTATCTTCTGGCTTACATCCTTCTGAGGTCCATTCTGGATCGGTTTCATGCAAATCAACAGTGAACACGAATTGTCTTCCTCTTCTTCTCAATACCCTCATCACCGCATTTGCCTCATTACAAGAAGAACCTCTCTTAAATTCACGATTTGTGTCCAACCCTTCTTGATTGAAACGATGGCCGTGTTCAAATCCAAATGGATTTATACAGGGAAAAATTAAGAATCTATAATCACCCAAGAAGTCATGGACATCGTGTTCTAAAAAATTTAAAAGAGCGTAGACACCAGCTGGCTCATCTCCATGTACTCCAGCCGAAATACACACATTCTTAAGTTTAGGGTCAAAAACATTACCAATTGATAAATAAAACAAAGAATCAGCATCAAATCCATGACCAGCCACCCCCATAAATTTTATTAACATCCTGTCGTCTTTTTTGACCAGTTCAAAAAGTCTGCTTAGAACTTCTTTTTGGTATGACCTGACTTTCGTGAGTCCCATTAGCACTCCGATAATTTCAAAGAACTTTGGGCATTACATTAACCCAAAAACACGTGATTGTCAAAAATAAATAAAGACCCCGCCATGTCGGCGGGGCTAAAAACTAATTTTAAAAATTAACTAGAATGCTCTATTACTGAAAATCCTCAGCCTGTTTGTCCTAAGCAATTGGGAACCACAAGACCAGTCATCAAGTTTCATTAATTTCCATCCTTCTTGTAGAATCACACCCACAGCATGTGGAGGAAAAACGGTATAATTTTCCTGAGATCTTCCACACAAACTATCTTCTCCTTGTGGGTCGTGGACATTATTATCCATTATTTCTCCGCCATACACTCCGTCAACTACCAAATTCATAACATTTCCATAAGAAGTATTGGCAATAACTCTACCTGAGTTTTTTACACTAACCTGAGAATTCCAAGGATGACTTCCGATTAATATTCCAACGGAAAGCACGTTTGGACGAGTTGAGAAAACCGTATTGCTTCTATACTCAGACCCAGAATGATCACCAGCCCCATCCCCACTAAAATTTCCAATCGCTAAACCAGCAAAGGCATGCTTATCACGATGAGTTATGGTATTTAATTCAACAACACATCCTCGCCCACCACCAAGAACCAAATCAATATCAGTATTATCAATTAAGGTATTGTGGGCAATATATCCACCCCCACAATACAGAACAGTCATGCCATCAGACCATGACAGTCCTCCTGTTCCTGAATTCTTGTCACGACCATTACTGTAAATAAGATTATCTACAATCTGAAAGTTTTCGCCATACAATCCCAGTCCAGTGCCACACAAAGCGCGCTTTGACTCATTGTGACTAAACAAAAAATTTCGCCCGGCCAATACCACATTACCAGGGCTTGCTTCATTGCAACCACCAAAACGACGTCTATATGGTCCGTCGGAAGTCTGTTCATCAACCATTCCATCAAAAGATACATACTGAATAGAAAAGTCGTGCAGGCCCGTGTCTTCGGTTTTTAATATAAACCCAAACAAATCTCTTCCTGCAATAATCTTCGCTTTTTCAGGAGGACGACTTGATGTCATAACTGTTCCTGAACGCCTGATGTAAAGTCCGGAATTTATAATATATCCAGGCTCTCCCGGTTCAAGAACAACTTCTCCTCGGTCAAGGCAGCCCTGAAACAATTGGTCGTCCCACTCCCAATCATTAGGGTTTCCACAACTCTGAGTTGGGATAGTGTTCACGGACGAAACAGATCTTCCTGTCACACCATTATCTACCGAAACAACAGAGGAAGGAGCTGTTGGAGAAAAATTGGGACCATTTTCACAGGCCACAGTAAAACCAACCAAAAGCACGAACGAAACAATGCGTTGAATACGGCTCATTTATCTCTTTCTGTGATGTTAAAGAGCTTAAATTTAACCGAACCATATCATTAATTGTGAAGTTGTCAAATAAGGGTTTATGGTAACTTTTAGATAAAAATCTTAACTAAATTGAGTAGAGTATTTTTCCATTTTCAAAAACGTGGAAAGTATCACTTTCCTCAGAAACGGTGAAAATAGTAGTTCCCTTAAAGATGTGTGAAGCTGAGATGGCAGACAAATGACGCAAGTGAACTTTTGTTTTGAAACCAAATTGTTCAGAAAGATCATTGAATTTGCCCGGATTAATTTTGTGAGCGACCTCTTTTGGTCTCAACCCCTCCACCATTGCTCCGGAATGAAGTATGTTTCCATTTTTATCCACCAAAATAGCTCCGTCAAAATTAACAGTTTTTTCAATATCGTGTTTGTGTCCGTGATAATGTTTTAATAAGTTCTGATTATACTTCTTATAGATATCCTGTTTCACATCGGGCATGTCAATAAATTTCTTATCCCATTTATTCTGCCAACCGAGAATAATGAAAAGTCCGAAACCTTTTTTGCGATTCATTAGGCGCAGAATCAAATCTGATGTTTTTATTCTTAATTCTTTGGGAAATCTTATTTTTGATTTTTCAAACACAACACTTAATTCATTCAGGATTTTATCAACGTTTAATTTTCTAACCGGCTTTACCTTGTTTACATATTTAGTCAAAAGCAAGGAGCTGTATTTAAAATTACCCCGCAGTCCAACATCAAAAACAATCTTACAACCTATCTTTTTGCACGCTTCAGCCTCAGGAACTTCTTTTCTTCTACCTCCTCCCTTAACAAAAATGTCAGGCTTTATTTTAAGCAAATCAACAGAAACACTGGTGTCTTTTGGATTGCGCGGATGACTACTCAAAACAACCTCATCAACATCCTTAATGGATTCAAGAATTTGTTTTCTTTCTTTCTGATTAATAAAGACATGGGTCTTTTTATTTTTAATCCAATTATCATTGTTCAGAATAATTACCAGTTTATCACCCAATTTTTTAGCCTCTTGAATCAAGCGAATATGCCCAGTATGAATTGGGTCAAAACCTCCTGATATTGCAACCACTATTTGTTTTTTATTTTTCATGATTATTCTATCTGCCACTACTATACCACCTTTGGAAAAATTAAAAAAAGCCCCTAGGGGCTTTAAAAAATTATTCATTTCTTTTTACAACCGCAAACCATACATTGTATTCTCGCCACCGATCGCCAAGTGGCTTAGTCAAAACCCTCCTTCCTTTATTATCTCGATCAATATAAAAAGCTGTGTCTCTGTAGTAAAACGATCCAAAAGCCACTATTTTTCCATATACCAACCAAGGAACATGATTATCCGCCCCTAAGACCAGCAATTCGGTCAGCGTTGCAGGACGGTAGCCCATAAAATAAATCACCTCAGCAATCCTTGGGTAATCATCGGTTCTTTCAAAATATTTGAAAAAACGTTCTGGCATTTGAATTAATTCTATTACTTTTTTGGATTCCCCATTCTCCCTGAACGAACATTCTTTTGGTGTTATCGCGCCCTCCTCAAAAACCAAATCGGAAACTTGATAATATCTACCTCGTTCTACCAACTTCTGCCTACTGATACTACAATCAACCTCAATATTAAAAAGGTCCACTCCCCAAATCTTCTCGTATACTGGAGGTGCCTGATATCTTTCCAACTTGAATCTCTGGCTCGTAAAAGAACAGGCCGACAGAAAAACAGCTGTAAATATGGCAAAAGACCTAAAACAACTCAAAAGCCTATACATTTAGGCTCCAATTTTTAATGTTCCTTAAAATCTGTATACCACAAAACATTTACAAACACAAAATTATGTGCTATATTAAGACCAAGAAAGGCATGGGGGTACACATGGGAGCACAAATGCTTCACACACTGACAACGGAGCAATTACGGCTGGTTGTGGAGGCAATTGGGGACGGAAGTTGTCATCCCAAGTTAACCACTGACCCAGTGGTTAACAAAGCGATTGCCTGCGTCATGTCCAACACGGGCAACAATCTTAGTCTTGAAGAGAAGCCGTACAAAACAGAAATCAGGCAAGCTCAGATTCTGCAAGGACTGAGGTAGCCTCTTTCCCACCGCCGGATATCCGGCGGGTTTTTATTTTTATAAACCTCTTGAGATTCTATTTAAACTTTCGCTCCCAATAATTACATTTACCCTTGATAGCTTTAAAAAACCTAGCATCAGTCTCCTGAGCTATAGGTAAAACAAACTCCCTAGTTTCTTTAATTTTTCTAACCCGTTTTTCGGGCTTACAAAAATCCAAAGTTAAAAGATTATGAAGTCTATCCGCAAGTTTTACTCTCCTTACCAAAGCAGAACTCTGCCTTATTGATTCAAAATACTCTTTTTTATTTTCAACAGTTTTAATAATTTTGCCGTGACTTTTATAAAATGGCTTTTCGTGAGACAAGGCTTTCAGGGCCTCGTTAACCGCGCTACCAAAAAGTTGCTTCATCATTCCTCTTGGAACAAATTGGTCTTCATAAACATCGTGCAGTAAGCCAACAATCAATTCATCCGGAGTTGTTGGTCCATATTTTATAAGAATAAGGGCGACCTCTCTGCAATGCTCAAAATATCTAATCCCCTCATCGCGCTTTTGTTCTCGGTGAAACTGCTTGGCCAAAGAATAAGCCCATTCAATCTGCTCTCTGTTCTCAAGGCCAATTTTCTTATCTATTGTTTTGAAAAATTTATCTCTGGTCATGGCTAGTTTTTATATTATTTTACGACCCGTGACACTTTTTGTACTTCTTTCCTGAACCACATGGACAGGGATCGTTTCTGCCAACCCTTATTTCGCCGTCGCGATGAGTTGGTTCGTTAATTGATGATTGATGAGTGTCTTTATTTGTGTCTCCAATAATGTCGGGGCGCTTCTCCTGAATATTAGCAATCTTGGGTTTTTCCATGAAACTTACTTTAAATATTAAGTTCACAACTTGTCCTTTAACGGACTCCGTCAACTGGTTATACATATTTTGTCCTTCTATCTTGTACTCAACCAAAGGGTCTCTCTGGCCATAAGCTCTTAGGCGTACTGAATCACGAAGATATTCCATCGCCTCTATATGATCAATCCATAACTCATCAACCGTGCGAAGTAGAACTAATTTTTCCAAGCGTCTCATGTTCTCAACACCCATTTCCTTTTCTCTTGTCTCATATAATTCTTCAGCTTTCTTGATAACAAAATCAATTAATTCTTCCCTGTTTCCAGTTTTAGAAATATCAAGCAACTTAGAATGCATATCGTCAGGAACAGGAAGTATGGCCTTCAATGATTCCCCTATCTCTTCTACGTTCCATTTAAAATCTTGTCCTTGTGTATGAAAATTTATCAGATTTTTAATTTGAATTCGTAAATAATCTAATATTACTTCCTTATTGCTTTCCGATGACAAACTTTCTTTTCTCAAGCGATATATTGCTTCTCTGTGCTTGTTCATTACATCATCGTATTCCAAAACATATTTTCTAATATCAAAATTATGACCCTCTATTCGTGATTGGGCTTGCTGAATAGCGCTTGAGACAAATCTATTTTCAATAACATCATCTTCGCCTACTCCAAGTCTATCCATCAGATTTTTTAATTTATCGCCTCCAAAAACTCGTACAAGTTCATCTCCAACAGAAACAAAAAACCTTGAAGAACCAGGATCGCCCTGTCTTCCAGCACGTCCACGCAACTGGTCATCTATTCTTCTTGCTTCATGGCGTTCAGTTCCAATAACATGGAGTCCGCCAAATTGTCTGGCTTGATTTTGAGATTCAGTGTCAGGGGGATTTCCACCAAGAATAATGTCTACACCTCTTCCCGCCATGTTCGTGGCCACAGTGACACCTCCCGGTCTTCCGGCTTGAGCAATAATTTCAGCTTCCTTTTCATGATTTTTGGCATTTAAAACATTGTGCGGAATTCCTTCTCTTTCAAGCATGGCAGAAAGTAATTCATTTTTACTGATTGAAACAGTACCAACAAGAACTGGCTGACCCTTTTCGTGTAGTTCTTTTATCTCCCTGACGATTGCTCTGAATTTACCGTTTTCGGTTTTATAAATTCTATCAGGCAAATCTTGTCTTGCCATCGGCTTATTTGTCGGAATAACATAGGAACTTAATTTGTATACTTTGTGAAACTCTTCTGCAGACGATTGAGCAGTTCCGGTCATACCAGCCAGTTTTTTATATAGACGAAAATAGTTCTGAAAAGTAATCGTTGCGAGAGTTTTTGATTCCTTTTCTATTTTTACACCCTCTTTAGCTTCAACGGCTTGATGCAAACCCTCCGACCATCTTCGGCCAGGCATCATACGCCCCGTAAATTCATCAACAATAATCACCTCGCCATTTTTAACAACATAATCTTTGTCGCGTTTAAATAATATTTCAGCTTTTAGGGCCTGCTCCATGTGATGAACATGTCTCGTGCCACCCTCATCATAGATATTGGTCAGTCCTAAAGCTTTTTCCACCTTCTCTATTCCGTTTTCAGTTATTGAAACTGCTTTTAATTTTTCGTCCACATTATAATCCTCGTTTTCAACGAGTCGTGGGACGATTTTAGAAAATGTGTCATATAATTTTCCTGAATCTTCATCCGGTGCAGAAATAATCAAAGGCGTTCTGGCCTCATCAATCAAAATAGAGTCTACCTCGTCAACAATTGCAAAGTTGTGGCCTTGGGCTTGAGCCATCTGCACTTCTTCGTAAGCCATATTGTCGCGGAGATAATCAAAACCATATTCATTATTCGTGCCATAGGTAATATCAGCCAAATAAGCCTCCCTTCTTTCAACTGGTTTTAAAAACTCGTGAACAACCTTAAAACTTCCTTCTGTGTCTCGTTCTTTATCTTCACTTTTGTTTGTGTGAGAAGCGTCATATAGATAACTTGATTCGTGACCAATGCAACCCGTTGTTAAACCAAGAGCGTTATAAATTTGTCCCATCCAAACAGCATCGCGTCTTGAAAGATAATCGTTTACAGTGACAACGTGAACTCCTTTGCCAGTTAATGCATTCAAATAAGCAGCCAACGTAGCAATTAATGTCTTACCTTCTCCTGTTTTCATTTCGGAAATGTTTCCGCGATGAAGTGTGATTCCTCCCATCAACTGAACATCAAAATGTCGCTGACCCAATGTGCGTTTTGAGGCCTCACGGACTCCAGCAAATGCTTCCGGTAAAATATCATCGAGAGTTTTGCCTTCCGAAAGAAGTTTTTTAAATTCAATAGTCTTTTCTTTTAATTCTGTATCAGAAAATTTCTCGAAGTCTTTTTCGAGTTCATTAATACGGTCAACTATGGGCTGTAGTGATTTAATATAGCGGGCATTTGCATCCCCGAATATCTTACCTAAAAGTGACATATGTGCCTTATTTTAGCATGGTTTTGGGTAAAAATAAAGGTCGCTCTCGCCTCATCATTTTTCTGGTCATAATCCTCATCTCGCCATTCGCTTCAAGATGGCAAGTATAGATTTAACCAAAACAACAGGTAACCCACGCTTGCCTCCTCGCTTCGTCAGCCTATTGCCTGACTATCGCAGGCAGACTGATGGCTCGGCGCTCGACCTATTATTTTGGAATCTATATCTTGTCACTTTCAGCTCCTGACTCGATTCGTCAAATGACATAGAAACAATGAGGCTCGAGCTTAAACACAGCGAAAGCCAACCCAATTTATTTCTTTGTGACGATTGGTAATCATTCCGGAAGACAGCTGATATTTTCCTGGGTTACCGAGTCCGGGGGGGGTGCCCAGTCGGTTCCGAGTTACTTACGGAGGAATCCGCATGCTGGGCAGGGGGATATACCCCCGGGCGGTCTGGAAAATGAAGCTGGATGACAAAGGAATGATCCAAGAGGAGCCATGAAATAAACTGGGTTGGATGGAGTGAGGACTATTCCTTAGGTTGCCTTTCGAGATCGGTTCTTTTTTCTTTGAACTTTTTTATTTGTATTTGGAGTTCGTCCTTAACATCAACAATAGCATTACGAAGATCTTCGTGTGTGCACGTGGCTCTTAATAACTTGCCTCCTAGTGATAGGTTAACCTCGGCAGAAAAAATGTCTCCCGAGCGATGATGTTTTGACGGCATTCCGATTTCTACTTTTGCCTGCCCGTCATTATTCCCTATCAAATGATCTAGTCCGCCGATTTTGTCTTCTATGAAAACCTTAAGCGGTTCATCGAGTGTTATGTTCTTTGTGGAGATATCTATTTTCATACTTAAATTATACAACTAATCATTTTTTAATTCAAATAATCGCTAACTATTAAAAATATTTTCAAGTTATGCACAAAATTTCTTGTAGAGATTATATTTAAGGCGTAAATTTAAATTACAGAAGTTTAAATTAAAATATTTTATGGCAGAAAATTTAAAAAACGGAAATGGGAACGGACATTCAAACGAAAAAATTATTCCCCAAATTCCAAGCAAACCAAAATATAAATTTTTATTTATTTCATGGGAATCTCTTTCTGGAGATTTGGCATGGAAAATACAAAACGAAGGTCATCAGGTAAAATGCTGGATCAAAGAAGTGACTGATGAGTATGATGGTTTTCTTGAAAAAGTTGGTGGCGAATGGAAAGACCATGTTGATTGGGCAGATGTTGTTGTCTTTGATGATACCGCATTTGGAAAAGACGCTGATGCCTTACGCAAGACTGGCAAAGCCGTAGTTGGGGGAAGTGAATATACAGACAAACTAGAAATGAGTCGGGAATTCGGCCAAGCCGAAATGAAAAGATTAGGAATGTTAACTCTTCCCTCTTGGGATTTTGATGACTATGATAAGGCCCTTCAATTTTTAAAAGATAATCCTGGAAGATATGTCTACAAACCGTCAGGAAAAGTTTCCAGTGATTGGAGCGGATTTCTTTTGCTTGGAAAAGAAGAGGATGGAAATGATTTATATGAGATATTAAAATCAAACAAAAAAGTTTTATCTAAAAACATAAAAGAATTCCAATTTCAGAAACACGTCGTTGGGGTTGAGGTGGGAGCATCTGCATTCTTCAATGGAGAAAAGTTTATTACTCCAACACTTGTGGCCTTTGAACACAAAAGATTATTCCCTGGTGAAATCGGCCCAATGACAGGCGAAATGGGAACTTCAATGTTTTGGTCAGAACCAAATGTTCTGTTTAAAGAAACCACCGGAAAAATGGAGGAAGATTTACGCAAAGCCGGATATGTCGGCTATATAGATGTAAACTGTATTGTTAATGGACGAGGAATTTATCCGCTTGAATTCACTAGCCGTTTCGGTTATCCGACCATTAATATCCAACAAGAAGGTGTGTTGTCTGAATGGGGAGATTTTTTACATGCCTTAGCTCATCATCAAGATTTTCAATTAAGAACCAAAAAAGGATTTCAATTGGGAGTGGTTATTGTTACTCCTCCATTCCCGTATGATGATCCGTCAGAAGTTGAACTATACAAAGACTTGTCTATAATTTTCCGAAAAAATAATTTGGAAGGAGTTCATATTAGCGATGTAAAAATGACAGAAGGAATTTGGCGTACAGCAGGTGGTTCCAGTTATCACCTAATAATCACTGGCTCAGGAACAACAATGGAAGAGGCGCGAAAACAAGCCTACACCAGAGTTGAAAATATCATGTTGGTAAACATGATCTATCGCCAAGACATTGGAGCATCTTGGACAGAAGACAGTGACAGATTGAGAACGTGGGGTTATTTAGACCAAGTAAATTGGATTGAATATAAACCACCAGTAGTTGCGCCAACAAAAGAACCTGAGGTTAGATAGAAAAACGTTCCACTCGCTTGATAAGAGTATCAACGGAAGTTTTTACCATTGAGAAGCCAAAATATTTCTGAAAGAAAGAATCTAATTTGTCCCTAAGCCTAACCCCATCACCCAAAGAGACATAGTAACCAAGACTCTGTGGTTCTGTCAGGAGATAAGCATTTGTTTCATCATTCAAAACATCTTTGCCATAACCCATAAGAGTTAGGGCTTTTTTTATTGCTTCAGGGTTTTGTTCTTTGATAAAACTATCTACTGTTTTTCTATATTCCGGATTAGTGAAAAAGCAACCATGCACAAATTCATGTTTAATAGTGTCCTTATACCACTCATCTTGAGGAGTCACACCAATTACATAGTCTCTGTTGGATGTGTCTCTTAAAACCTCCAACAGCTTTTTCTCCTTTTCAGTGAGAGGGTCAAAATTACCATTCTTAAAGGGTTCCATGACCCAGGATGGGATATTAAAACCGGACCAATCTCGAGCATAGCTAAAAGAGCCATATTCCTTGGCATACCAAGAGGCAAATTCAGCCACAGAGAAGTGTTTACCTGCAAAAACTGGAGATTCATAGAACTCCTGAAACCTCATAAAGGTTTCAGCTAAGTTCTGGCGGTCCTGGGATTCAATTAGATAAATTTCGGGCCGTTTCATGCCGCCATCTTGGCACAATAAAAACCGATTGCAAGTCTTGACAAGACCCAAAAATATCATTGACTTTTTACTTTCAGCGTGGCATAATTTTTAACAGTACTGAACAATTTTCTGGAGACTATAACTGGAAATTATCATTCGCCGAGTAAGACCCGACGAGATGGACCTTCTTTGTGAATTAGACATAGGTATTTTTGGTGATGATGGTTTTGACACTCCTGATTTATGGGAAGGATTAGAAGTATTCTTCATTGTCGTCAATGAAATTATTGTTGGCTCAACCGCACTTCGCCATAATACAGATATTGCCGAAAGCTACGAGGACGACTATGTTGAACTTCCTGGATCGCTTTATATTGTATCCACGGGCATCCTGCCTGAGTGGTGTGGACAAGGAGTTGGAAGCAAAGTTAAAGAGTGGCAAATCAATTACGCCCAAAAATCCGGCTTTGCCAGAATCGTAACCAACGCCAAAGTTTCTAATGTCAGAAGTGTTAAACTAAACCAAAAATTCAACTTCCAAATTCTCCGATTAATTCCCAATTGGTATGGGAATGAGGATGCAGTTGTTCTTGAGCGAAAGCTCTAAAGCGCCCAATGGGCGCCTTTTATTTTTTAATACAAAAAGTATCTGTTCTTCTTTCAATCACGGGATTAAATTGCATTTTAAATTTCAATCCCCCACCTTCTGAACCCTGCATATCTAATTCTTTGTAACCCGCATTTTTAATCCATTCCAAATCTTCAAGCCAAAGCATCAAGCCCAAATCGGTTAAGGAATAATCGTGAATGCCTATAATGCCAGCAAATCTTTGAGAATTATTTACAACCTCATAACCAGCGTTAAAACCTACTGGTTTCCCGTCCACAATTAAAATTCTTGCTGTTTTAAAACCTCTGAAACCATTATCTATTGCGTTGTGGTACCAAAAATCGAAAACGTATTTTTCTTCTTCTTTAAGAGTATTTTTCCAATTATTCACGACACCATGGAGACTTTCACTGTGACTTTTTTCAAAATTAACAACCTCAATCTTGTGTTCACGATTAAATTTACTTCTGGCATTCCTAATATCTTTATAATGACCGCCAGGCAAGGCAAGATCAAATTGCTCCATATTTAAAACTGGCCAATCTAGAGAGTAGTCAATTTTATCTAAAACCAGCTCGTTTTTGTTTTCTAATAACGGGTAATTATCGTCAGAAACATAATTGCACCAAACCTTGTCTATGTTTTCTTTAAATCCATAACTAGCAAATTCTATTATTTTATCTGCACTCAACTTTTTATCACATAAAGGATCGGACCATATCTGCCACTCCCCAGAATAACTATGAAATAATATTCCGGTTCCATCCTCAAATTCCGCAAAAGCTGGTTTTCCCTCTGGTCGATTAAGAGCAACTGAAAACCAATCTAAGTTATGGTCGGACGTCCAACCAAATTTATTTATACAAGCCTGAATTCTATCACGCTCAGCTTCTATGTTTTCGTAAATTTTCATATGCTATTTATTTATCTCGGCTCCGATTTTATATGCACTAAATTCGGATTCATTTATAGTAAATATTGCCCCCCAATCTCGGCCCGACTCTGTAAAATATTGTCCCGACATATTTAGCCAGTGTTTGGTAGCGTCAGGCCAAACAGCATAAATCTTTTTATCGTTTACAACTCTGACATAGTTAGCGGTTGAGTAAGAATTAAATGTCTTATCATCAAGCTCAATTGCTTTTGATGCATCTAGGTGTCCATATAGTGCAATTATTTCAGTACGTAAATATCTTTTATATTTTCCCTCAACTACATAAATTTCCGACTCCCCGGGCCTCTTTATCAACGCTCCATCAATGATGGGATTGGCCAATTCATTATCAACATAGCTGACACTCAATGCAATCGCTCTTGAAATTTCATCGTTACTAAAATTTGTTGTTTGAATTTCACTGATAGGAATCAATGTAACTGAGTTTAATCCCCCAGGATTGCTAACATATCCGGGGTTACCAAGAACACCAACCCGACCCAAATTGTCAGCATATAAAACCCTGACCAAGTAGCTTGGGTCGTAACTTATCTTTATGGCCTTGTCAGAAGGTAGAGAAGAAAAATTGTATTTATTCCAAAATGACTGCCAAGATTTAAAATTATTATTGAGTGTAGACAAAGAAGGATATGACAAAAATAACTGCTGAGGTCTTATGTAGATATTTTTTAATTCTTCTTTTTGATAGCCATAGCGCTTATCCACGGAAACATTGTTCAGGTAATTAGCCACGGCCCAATTTTCGTAAACATTTGAAAATCTTTCTGTGTAATTATGTTTTTGAAGAAACTGATTTATAGAATCAATTCCCACGGCGGAACTCTGAAGGGTTTCGCTCAGAATTATTGGTCCATACTGTTCTACTAAATACTGACCAAAGAGGGCGACCTGAGCATAATCTTCGGAAACATTTGGCCACTCGGTTAAACTGTCAGATGGGTTTTCCAAAAATGAACTCATTCTTCTTTCTAAACTTGAATCATAAAAATCATCATTATATCCAAGCAGTGAGGCTGAATACTCAGACCTTAATTCATTAAGCCAAATATCCTCCTGAACTTTTCTTGTAAATTCTTTTTGCCCAAAGGAAATAAGGTGTTGAAACTCATGGCCTAAGTATGTTTTTGCGAAACTACCAGCATCCACATTTACAAAAATCATCTCCCGTTCATTTGAATTGCTGACAATGTTTTTTGAATATTCATTAGAAGAATCAAAGTAACCGCCATTTCCAGAAACAAGATCCTCCAAAACAATAGTAATTTTTGGATCACCATCTATTCCAGGATTTGGCTCTGATCCCCAAAACTGAGTTTCTTTGAGATAAATATTATTATCAAACTCCTGACTGAGAGTAGAAATTATATTATTAAATGAATCTCTTTGGTTTGGATTCAAATCATTCCAATATTTATCCTCAACGTAAAAATAGGCATGATTAGAAACGTTTCTCAATGTAGCGCTAATACTTGTTCTGGAAAACTGATCATACTTAGAATTAACATTAAAAATCTGAACCTGACCAAGAGTATCAGCCGATACATACGAGAAAACAAAAAGTGGCATTAAAAGTGCCACAAGAATTATAACCGTTAATTTAATGGGTCTCATTTATTACATTTTAACCAAAAACACACCGAAAGCCAATGTGTATGGGGGGTTGATTTTGCCTGTAAATTTGGTATAATTAAGGGCATATAATTGGGTCGTACACGTGGCCCGCCCATCATGAAAAAATTCTCAATTTTCTTATCAGACATAGTAATTCTATACGCCTCCCTGTTCCTGACGATTTTAATCAGGTACCCTAATAATTTTCAGGCACAATATCAGTTACACTTATTCCCATTTTCTTTGATTTTCATTTCTTGGATTTTAGTTTTTTATATCGCCAATCTGTATGAACCAAAACTATTAAGAAACAATGTCCATTTTTATTCAGCACTAATTCAAATAATTCTTGTAGTCACTTCAATTTCCGTAATGTTTTTCTACTTAATTCCCCTGTATGGAATTACACCGAAAACAAACCTGTTAATTTTCTTGGTTATTTTTACGGGATTGGAGTTTGCAAGCCGTTCTCTCCTTAATAATATCTTTCAAAAAAGTTTCAAAAAGTCGGTTATGATAGTTGGGGCAAATAGTCAGTCTCTCGAACTCGATTTATTTATAAAAGAAAATCCTCAGCTTGGATACGAAATAAAATCAGTCATTGATATCTCTTCGGACAAGCTTAAAGATATTAGCCAAACGATCCAAGAAGACAAAATTGACATAATCGTTTTAAGCCCCGAAGCATATCAAGTCCCCAAAATAATAGATATTTTTTATAAGTCTCTTGAACAAAAAGTTGGTTTTATGAACCTTGCATCTTTCTATGAACTTTTGACGGGCATGGTTCCACTGGGAGCAATAAATCAGGTCTGGTTTTTAGAAAATCTAAATGAGGGTAATAAAAAAGCGTACGAAATAGTTAAGCGCGGTAACGATATGGTGTTTGCGGTTATTATCGGATTAATAAGTCTGCTGTTTTATCCATTTATTATTCTCTTAATCAAAACAACTTCTCGAGGACCCATTTTTTACAAACAAAAAAGAGTGGGCCGAGCTGGCAAAACTTTTGAAATAATCAAGTTCAGAACAATGAAAAAAGATGCTGAAAAAGATACTGGTGCTGTTTGGGCTTCAAATAACGATCCCCGAATAACCAGAGTCGGTAGATTTATGCGCAAAACCAGAATAGATGAATTCCCTCAATTGTGGAATATCCTTAAGGGTCAAATGGCATTTATTGGACCACGAGCTGAAAGGCCCGAATTTAATGAATCATTAAAAGACATTCCTTTCTATGAAGAAAGATATCTGGTGAAACCGGGATTATCTGGTTGGGCGCAAATAAATTTCCGCTATGGTGCCTCCATCGCCGATACGGCTGAAAAGTTAAAATACGACCTGTACTACATCAAAAACCGCTCATTGGTCTTAGACCTCGGAATTGCACTCAAGACCATCCGCATCATGTTCCAACGCTCAGGCAAATAGTCTCTTCAGCCAACCCAATTTATTTCATGGGTATTTTCCCTATCATTTTCTAAACCATTGTGGAGGCTACACTTACAACTAAAAGCGAGAACCCCATCCATTTTATATCACCGTGCAGGACCATGCTTGAACCTCAATCAAAGCGAAACCCCGCCCCATCTTCTTGCATGTAACGAATAGAAAGCAGTCATTGATGAACGACGCTTATTTTCCTGGGAAACCGAGCCGGAGGTGGCAGGAACGGGCTCGCTCAATAGAGCGAACCGCATGGCCTGACGGAGGTGGCTCCGGGCGGTCAGGAAAATTAGGAGTGAATCAAATGACTGGCTCTATGAGGAGCTCCGGCAAGAAGAGGGGGTGGGGTTGAGCGCCTTTTGACAGAACCACCCAAAGTGCTAAATTGTGAGAATTAGTTTTCTGCAAACCCCAGAGGTGCAGATTGGTTCGTTTAAAATCACTACTCCTCTTACCGCTCATCCTATTCTCACTATTTATATACATCGTATCTGATACGTTCGTTTACGCTCACCTGTTTGATTGCGCTGGATCTGAAGCTATCGCTTCTGGTGTTTATGCTGAAAAAATAAAAACGGCACGAAAATTATTCACAAAACCCCTAGACTTTCCTGAGCCCGAATACTACGTAAAATCAACACAATGCTACAACGCATGGTCGCTTGGCACCGAAAAAGTGATAGTTTCAGAGTCTGTCATCCAGAACTTCACCCCCGAAGAGCTGGCTGGCATATTGAGTCATGAGCTAGCTCACACCAGAACCCACATACAAAATGAGTACCCAAGTCACTGGGAAATTGATGTTATGGGAGCAAGACTCACAAGCAAAAAAATTATGCTAAAAAAACTAGTCAGAATGTTGAACGAGTATGATAATCTTTATGAGGATAATAAATTACTGATGTATGCATTTCCTTTTTCTTATAGCACGTACATCGCAATAAGAAATGATTATCTTTTCAGAATAGATATGGTCAATACTTATCTAAAATAAAATATGCCGATTTAAGGCATATTTTTTATTGCCACATTAACAACCTCAAACCTACCAAACCCCACCAATAGATTGCACAAAAGCTTTCGCGTCTTCAGTAAATGAAGGGTCAAGTTGAGCCGCTATTTTTGCCTCTCTAACAGCTTCGTTAATCTTTCCAATTCTGGAATATACAACAGCGAGTGAAACATGATACTGAACTTTTTGTGGAGCTATGGCCACAAGTTTCTCGTGAATTTCCGCTAATTTTTTATAATCATTAAGTTTTATATACACATTAGTCAACTTGAGCAAATCTGACTCATCAGGACCGTAGCCTTTATTCTGAGCTATTTCTATCAATTCAAGACCTCTTTGTGTATTCCCAATCTGCATTTCTGTTATGCCCCAATACCAATAAGACAAACCCACGTCTGGATTTAACTCTGTCGCCTTTTTAAAATATTCAATTGCGGTTTTATAATCCTCCTTATTTAAATATCCTTGAGCAACTTCATAATAGGTCCTCATAAACGTGGGTGAAATTTTCAAAGCTTCTAGTGAATTCTTAAGAGCTTCATCGTTATGAGGAGATTTAGAGCTTTCTTTTCCAAGAATTATATGCATTCGAGAGGCATATAATCTGGGTAGATAATCCATGGGCCTTTCTTTGGCCAATTCTTCAACTTTTTCAATAGTAAACTCTACTTCCTTTGTTATGTCCGGTGTTATTTTTTCTTTATTTGCCGAATATTCAAACAAGTATTGGGCGTATCTATGTCTTATTTCGTATTTACCAAAAACATTATATCCTATTGCTTCTCTAAATTTAGCTGAAGCTGTATCAAAATCATTTGTCCAACCAGCAACTATCCCCCGAGTTGAAGCATAATTGGCCTTTGTTTGTATAATATTAGTTTTATAAATCAAAACAATAGAAGCAATGATGAGAATAAATCCAATTGAATTATTTAATGTTTTTTTATGCTTGATTGGCTTAATGGTTTGTGAATCCTGAGGCTTGCCGAGATATGATACAAAACCAACAATCGTAAAGAATGCAACAAAGTTGGCTGAGGTGTCAAAAATAAAGAAATTGTGAATGAGATATGCCAAAACCAAAGATATCAGACTAATTGCCATTTTCTTTTGCGTACTATTGCCAACTTTAATTATCTTTCCAATTTTCCATAAAATCGAAGCAAACATTGCTAAATATGCCAACAGACCCACGAGTCCCATCGTAACAAGAACCTCGACAAACATGTTGTGTCCCCGATCAAAAAGAGTTTCTGATCCAGGACCTTTAAAAAACTTGGGGTTGAAATGAATGGAAAATGGAATATTAAAATTTTCCGGCCCCCAGCCAATCAAAATCGTTTTAACACTATCGTTCCAACCATCAATTCCTGCTTGCCATGCCCAAAAACGAGTCTGAACAGTAAATGTTTTTAAAGAAAAATCAGTTAATCGTGTTAGATAGCCAGAACCTTTTACAAAATCCGAACCCCTCATCGTTTGTGCAAAAACCACAAATAAACCAGCCAAAATGAGCAGGCCAATTAAAGTCTTTTTTGCTTTTACAGAATCAAATGTCCATGCATACAAAAAAGCAAACACCAAAAACCCAAAACCAATACCCAAGATTGACCCTCTTACTGCGGTCATCAAAATAGCTATCAAATTTATCCCTGCCACCGCAACAAAAAAGTAATTTTCATTCTTTGAATTCTGCGAACGGAAATACAAAGTAATTGCCAAAAACATATTTACTATCTGGTATCCGGCAAATAGCGCCGCATTACCAATTGTTCCAAATATTCTCGTCCTATTTCCAGAGCCAACAATCCAAGAAATGTCTGTTTTCTGAAGAAACCCATAAAACGCCGAGAGTACGCCCACAAAAACCATAAATCTTAATAAACCAAACCAATCTTTTTCCGTTCTCATCACCGAAACCAGAATTACAAAATAAATAAAGTAGTGCCAAAATGTCCATAATCCTCCCATTCTTTCAAGTGTCCCCCAAAAACTTTCATAAACCTGAATACTGGTTATCGTTGTCAAAGTAAAAGCTCCAGTAAAAATCAGGAAACCCCAAAAAACCAAATCCCTCTTGGGCAAATAGGAACGATCCTGCCAAACCAACAAAAGATAAAACACCACAGCCAATTCAATCAAGCTCCTAAAGACAACAACCTTTCCAAAATGAAAAGGAGAGATGTATTGCGAGAAAATAATAAGTGGAACAATTGTAACACCGTACAATAACCACCTTAGCACTGTAACAATTTTTTGTTCAGACATATGAAAATAATATTAGAGTTTTTTAAGTTTTTTAGCAAGGTAAACAAAAGAGGTTAAATGAGAGGCTGTAAACCACACTGTCACCATCATCACCGATCCCCAAAGACCATAATTTTTAATAAGCCAAAGCCCCAAAGGAATTCCCGCTCCCAAAATAACCAGATTTATAATTATAGAAACCTTAACGCCATTAATCGCCCGCCACATGGGTCCCAAGCCGACTCCTATCCCATACAGCGCACCATAGACAATCAAACCAATAACATAAGGTACGCTCGGCAAGAAATTTTCTCCATAAAGAATCTTAAACGCAATCGGGGAAACAATAACTGCTACAACTGTTAATAATGTTGAAATACCGAGACCATACAAGGAAACCTTTTTAAAGTTTTTAACTAATTTTTCCTTGTTCTCAATCTGTAATTTAGGAAACTCTACATTTAAAAGCACTGATATTGGTCCAAGTAAGCTTAAAGCAAGATTGACATATCCAAAAGCTAATCTAAAAAATGAAACCTCGGAGGTAGTAACATAGATACCGGTAAGAATGACTGGCAGGGCCATAAATAAATTACCCATATTCCTATCCAATGCGACCCAAAAAGTAAATCCGAAATATTTTTTAAAACTCACCCTCTTCGCGCCAACAACCAACTGGCACAAAGAGGGGAAAATAGAATCGCCAGTTCTCAGGTTTCCGAACAACCATGCTGAAGAAATAAATATTATCAAAGCACCAACCAAGTGCCCGCTGACCGCACCCAAAACTCCAAAGCCGGCAATAACTAAAACCAAAGACAGACCTGATCTCAATGACTGGTCTGTAACAATTAAATATGTAAGAGATTTAATTCTTCCGGTAACTTGAAAAACTGAGTATGCGAGAGTAAAAAAGAATGATGATAGAACTACGGCAACAACAATAATTGAAGCATAAATACCAATAACAGAATTTCCATAGAGCTTATTCGCGATACTTGGCAGAAAGAAACTAAAAACCAACACAGCTAATGTGGCCAAGAAAGTTATCTTGAACATAAAACCAAGAATGTTTTCCACCTCAACCTTATCTTTTTGTGCATATGCCCTCCCCAACATGCTTGATACCGCCTCCTGAATCCCCATACCTATTACCAGTGAGGTAGTAGCGGCCAACCCAAAAGCAAGTGAATAAATACCCAAAAGCTCCGGTTGTAAAATCCGAGCTATTAATATCCCAACTATCGCCTGAACAACTGTTCCACCAAAACTCCCTACCTGCAAAGTGGCCACATTTCGGATAAAATCCTTTTGCCATAATTGACTTAAGAGATTTATCATTTTTTATAAAAAGACTTGATTACCTTGCAAATCTTAAGGACCTCAGACTCCTTTAGTTCTGGGTACAAAGGAAGGGACAGTATTTCTTGAGACAACTTGGATGTTACTGGCAAATCAGCATCAGAGTATCCAAGAAACCTGTAAGCTTCTTGTCTAAACACTGGTATCGGATAATGAATAGCAGATTCTATGTTATTCTTTTTTAAAAAATCCCTAAGCCTATCTCTCTCTTTGGTTCTAATAACGAAAAGATGCCAAACTCTTTTTGTTTCATCATGACCCACAAAAGGTAAGGTTATGGGTAAATCACCAAGCTCTCTTAAATAGACGAGGGCCAAATCCTCTCTAGTATTATTCCATCTATCCAAATAATCAATGCCCCAATTCAAAACTGCCGCTTGTATCTCATCTAACCCACTATTAACCCCTTCTATTCTATTGAGGTATTTATCTACTTCTCCGAAATTCCTTAATTCTCTTGCTCTGTCAAATAATTTTTTATTATTCGTAATCATCATTCCCGCATCTCCAAATGCTCCTAAATTTTTAGTTGGGTAAAAACTAAAACAACCAATATCACCCATGGTTCCGACCATTTTATTCGAATATCTTGCACCATGCGCCTGACAAGAATCTTCAACCACAAATAAATTGTGTTTTCTTGCTATCCGCACAATCTTTTTCATGTCTACTGGATAACCATATAAATGTACAGGAAGTATGACCTTTGTATTCTTGGTGATTTTATTCTTAACAAGATCAAGATTCATAACCATAGTCTTTTCATCGACATCAACAAAAACTGGGATTGCTCCAGTCATTCTTATTGCCGCAATCGTAGGTGTGGCGGTATGAGAAACAGTTATTACTTCGTCACCAACACCAACACCCAAAGACCTCAAGGCAATTGCTATTGAATCGGTTCCAGAATTTACCCCAACAGCAAACTTAGCCCCGGAATAATCAGCAAACTTTTTTTCAAATCCAATTCGTTCTGGACCACCAACAAACCATCCCCTCTTAAAAACAGAAAAGATTTTTTTGTTAATCTCCTTACCATGAAGACGATACCTTCTTTTAAAATCAATAAATCTTATCATTTAATATAATTTAAAAAATCTTTATAATTCCTTAAATAATCGCTCTCATCATACCAATCATCAGCCAATACCAAGATTGCACAGTTGTCGGAAAAATTTTCCATCTCGTGCCACAATAGTTTTCCCAATCTTATGCCAAATGACGGATTGGTCATTTTTATTTTTTGTTTTTTATTGCCGTCATCAAGCAAAAGGTCAAACGAGCCATTAATGCAAAATATTATCTGCTCCAATTTTTTATGTGCGTGTTTACCGCGAACAGATTTCTGATCGGCTAAACTAGTGATGTAATAAATCCTTTTAATCTCAAAGGGGATGTGTTGTCCAACTTGAGCAACAGTTAGTGTTCCGTCTGGACGATCATGGATAGACTGAACAGTAATCACTCCTGAATTTTTTACTTTTATTTTTGGAATCATTTTAAATTCACAAGTTTTTTATATAAATCAATCTGTTTATCCATGAGTATTTCTGAATTATAATTTTTGATAACATGCTCTCTCCCCTTACGACCCATTTCTGGCCAAACTTCTGGATGTTCTAACATATACACAATTTTCTCCGCCAAATCTTTCCAATCGCCTTCATTCACCAAAAAACCACTTTCTCCATCTTTAACCTGTTCGGGCAAACCACTATGCCTCGTCGTTATTACGGGCAATCCTGTTGCCAATGATTGTGAAATTATTACATTCATAGCGATTATTCCATATTACCGTCTTTAGCTGTTTTAGATGGCTGAACAAAAAAATGCATATCGCCCATCAGTGAAATTATTTTTTTAATATTCATGTAGCCTTTAAAATCCAATACGTCGTTCAGCTTAAATTTTTCAGTCATATCCAAAATTGTTTTTTTCATGGGACCATCGCCGACAATTGTGCAAATAAATTGTCTTTTTGTTTTTTCTCGAACGATGTTCAAGGCTCGCAACAAATCGTCAAATCCCTTCTTTTCTACAAAACGACCCACGGAAAAAATTCTGATGGGTTCATCTACAGAAACCGTCCTTTCCTTAAAAGGATATTCCTCAATATTTATACCAATGGGATGGACAATCACCTTTTCTGTACTAAAACCGTAATCAACAACCCTCTCTTTGGCATTTTCCGACATCACTAAAAAAAGAGAGCATTCTTTTTTTAATCTCTCATAAACACCCGGCCCACTTTTAATAATTGTACGACTAATGTCGTAACCATAAAAAGTGGTGATAAATTTTTGTGGCAAATTCAAAACATCTTTAATTTTAAGATATTTATTTCCCACCGGCCCAAAATGGCAATGAGCCAAATCAAAACTCTCACCAACCAAAGCTTCTGCCCAATAAATAAGATTCAGCGAGAAAACCTCACGGCCATAAGCTTTAAAATCAAGCGCCCCAACAAACGCTTTCGGATTTTTACATAATAAAGAAACTCCTTTTGGAATGGCCATCATTATTCTGGCAAATTTATTTTTAGGTACGTTGATATATTTAGTTATTTTTGCCAATTCATATTCATAAAACTTATCCGATATTTCTTTGTTACCGCCGTGCCTGAAAGAGAATATTTTCACCTCTATCCCACGATCAATAAGACCTGTGACCTGATCAATAATAAAAGGCTCGGAAACAACAGGAAATGCTTCAATTAAAAATACAATCTTCATCTTATAAAATCCAAAATTAATTTTGCCCTAGAAACCCATGAATATTTTTGAGAATCATTAAAAGCCTCTTTTGCAAGTTTATCAGCTATATCCGGATTTTCAAAAACAAATTTAATTTTTTGAGCCAAATCATCTACATTTTCGGGTTTAAAAAACAAAGAATTTTTTTCATTGAGAACTCTCCTTAAAGACGGTAAGTCTGATGTAATTACGGTTTTACCTGCCGCCAAAAACTCAAATAACTTTATGGGAGATGCTGTAAGAAACTGCTGTTTCGCGGGAGATGGAATTACAACCACGTCAAAAGCTCTCAAATAGCTGGGTATAATCTGATAATCAACTTGGCCAGTAAAAACAATGTTCGAGTAATCCTCAGCAAATTTATTATACTTTTCAATATAACTACTGGGCCCCCCTACAATATACAGCATCATGTCTGAGATTTCTGAATGAACCATTTTAAAAGCTTCGATCAGGTCACCAACCCCTTTTTCTAGACCAATTGATTCAAGACGTCCAACATAAGCAATAATTTTTTTATCGGAGGGAATAGATAATTTTTTCCTTGCCTCTTCTTTTGATTCCTTAATGTTGAAGAATTCAATATCAACACCATTGTGTGCAACCAGTATCTTTGAATGTGGGGTGCCAAATTTTAACACCTCATCTCGCGTTCCCTCAGAGTTTACAATTATTTTCTTAGCTTTTTTAAAAACATATTTCAAAAGAATTCTAGTTCTCGACGGACGTAAATCGTGTATTTCAGCTAAAAAATTAAAGTTGAATAATCCAAGAAGGAATAACACTGCATAGTCTCTGGAGTAAAAAAAATGGTCAGGTTTTTTGTGTTTTGATAATAAAAAGCATGCTGTGGAAAAAAGAGCAAACACTGAAGAACGTAAATAAAAAGCAGTCCTGTCAGATATTTTAGAAACCATCCTACTTAAGAAATCCCCACTATATACCTTTTTAATATTAAAAACTCTTTCAACTCCATAATAAGAGAAGGGGTCTCCCTTAATTGGGTTTTTCTGAAGAGGAGCAACAAGCTCAACTGAAACTCCGGCCTGAACAAAAGCTTCACACGATTTCATTATTTGAACCCCTCTGGCTTTTTCGGTTGGCAGTCTTGTGTTGGTTATATAAATTATTCTCATAGTAATCTGACTCTTACAACCTTAACTGTATGAATAGAATTGAACCTTGTCAATCATTAAATTTAATGATAAAAATTTTTTAGCACAATTAAAAACAAGGAGTTTTCCATGAATCTGGCTGGGCGAAGAGTACTACTAACCGGCGGATCAGGATTTTTGGGAAATCATGTTTGGCAAAAACTCATTGATCGCGGAGTAAGATCTGAACAAATTACAGTTCCTCGCTCCAGGATAATCGATTTAAGGAAACAGGTCGTTTGTAATGAATTACTCAGATCAGTAAGGCCAGATTTCTTGATCCACCTCGCCGGACATGTGGGAGGCATAGGATTAAACAAAGAAAAACCATACACATTATGGCATGATAATTTACGTATGGGCATGAATGTTATGGATGCTGCCATAAAAAACGGTGTCCCAAAAATTGTAGTAATAGGCACCATTTGTGAATATCCAAAATTTACACCTGTACCATTTTGCGAAAACGATCTTCACAACGGTTATCCAGAAGAAACAAATGCTCCCTATGGGTATGCGAAACGCTCACTCTTGGTTGGAGGTAATGCTGCCCGATTAGAATTTGGTACGAATGTAATCCATCTCCTACCAGTAAATTTATACGGTCCAAAAGACCACTTTGAACCAGAGAAAAGTCACGTCATTCCTGCTTTGATTAAAAAAGTTGCAGATGCCAAGAGTGCAAATCAAAACTTTATGGAAATCTGGGGCACTGGCAACGCTTCGAGGGAATTTCTGTACGTAGAAGATGCTGCCGAAGCGATAGTTATGGCGACTGAATATTATGATGGAGCCGAGCCTGTCAACATTGGTGCCGGATTTGAAATTACCATCAAAGAACTTGTGAACACAATTTGCCGACTTATGGATTTTACGGGTGAAGTTCGTTGGGACACATCAAAACCAGATGGCCAGCCTAGGCGCATGCTGGACACAAGTCGCGCACAGAAAGAATTTGGTTTTAAAGCCAAAACAAGTTTCGAAGACGGCCTAAAGAAAACAATCGATTGGTATTTAAAGAATCAAACCCGCTAATGCGGGTTTTTTATTTATAAAATAAAAAAAGGCCAGTCAAATAACTGGCCCGCTCACCTCTTTCATGACAACTTCATAAATCGAAGGTGTTCTGGGGTAGTTCCTCCCTGATCAGCCATGGTGGAACCAAACCCACCCTCGTCACGTGCCGACACACGCTCCACAACGACACGACCAAAACGCATCATGGTTTTAGGTCGCATTGCTTTCTTTATGGCCTTGCAAATAGGGGTCGATGGTTTAATGGCAACCTCATCCGAACATGAAAAACTTTTCAACCAAACTCGACCATCCCAACCATTTTCGAAGGGCACCCATCGTCCGCCCCTAAACCACTGAACAACCTCTTTGCCAACCAGTCCAGCTAAAAGCTTCAAACCCTTCTTGGCATCTTCTGCCTTAAGAACCCGCTGGAGAACCTTCTCTGCTTCAGGACTAATCCTCATCTGACCAAGCATTGGCCTACTCATTTGTAACTCCCAATATTTAAAAAGTAAAAAACTGCTTAATAACATACATCAATATTGGCAATGTGTCAACAACAGAATCCTTGTGAGCTTCTGTGCCAAACAACGAGAGTTTATCCACTTTACCATTGACACCTTTTGACACTTTTTGATACTTTTAATGTAATGAGCGAAATAAAACCAAATGAAGTCTATACCACCAACGAAGCCCAGTCTTTGCTTAAGGTAAGCAATAGTACTATCAAACGACTCTTAAAAGGCGGAATTCTTAGGGCCAACAAAGTTGGCGGGCAATACAGAATTATGGGTAAAGAAATTTTGCGAGTTATCTCTCCCACAGCAGAACGAAAGGCTGTTAATCTTTATCAAAAAATTAGAAAAAAAGTTAAAAATAAAGTAAAAACTTGGTAACCATGATAAACATAAAAAAAATATTCAGAGTTGGGAGAAGACTGTTTGGAACTTTTAAGCGCTACAAACTAAAATTTTCCCTAATCATTATTTTAGGTTTTTTGGCAGGATTATCTGGAGCTTTTGGTGTGGGAACATTGATTCCTCTTTTTTATCTTCTAACTGGTCAAGAACCGGAAGGTCTTGATTTTATAACACGGACATTAAAAACAGTATTAGAACTTTTTAACATACCGTTCACTCTCCCCTTCTTGATTTTACTTGCCATAGTTCTATTCATAGCAAAGGGCGTAATACAATTTCTGGCAAAATATCTGAATCAGAAAATCTCTGCAGATTACGAAAATACCATACGAACCAAATTGTTTAAAAAAACATTAATGGCATCCTGGCCATATCTTATTGAACACAAAATCGGATTCTTAGAAAGAGTTTTGATAAAAGATACCTATGTTGTGTCTGGTGTCATAAACCAAATCAGTAATTTATTTCTCATTTCCACAAGCTTTATTACCTATGCACTAGTTGCCTTTAAGATATCCGCCCCAATCACACTTACGACTTCTCTATTTGGAGTAGTATTACTGATTACATTCCGACCATTTTTAAATAAGATAAAAAGATTATCTCAAAATATTGCAGATTCCGAAAAACAAATGGCCCACTTCCTAAATGAAAACATTCTCGGCTCAAAGATGATTAAGACATCCGCCGTGGAAGAAAAAGTCATAAAACAGGGTCAAACATACTTCCAAAAATATAGAGACGATCGCCTAAAGATAGCATTCTATCAAACCTCTATCGGCTCAGCATTTGAACCAATTAGTTTTGCCTTTATTGCCTCTCTAATGTTCTTTTATTATCGTTCTCCGTCATTTGAAATTGCCTCATTCGCGGTAATAATATATTTAATTCAAAAAATATTTTCATTCATTCAATCGGGACAAAACCTAATTCAAGACATTGTTTCAACCATTCCATATCTTCAATCTATTTCTCGCTACAGAAAAGAAGTTGCATTGAATCAGGAATCAAAGGATGGAACGAATTTTGTGTTTAACAATAAAATTGAATTTAAAAATCTGAAATTTGCCTACAATAAAGAAAAAAGTGTTTTGTCTGATATAAATTTCGTCATTAATAAAGGCGAAATGATTGGACTCATTGGTCCATCTGGCTCTGGCAAAACAACGATAGCCGACTTATTGATGAGACTCTTTAACCCTGAAGCTGGAGAAATTTATGTGGACGGTAAAAACATAGCCGAAACAAAACTTCAAAGCTGGAGAAAAAACATAGGATACATGCCACAAGATGCATTCTTGTTGAATGACACCATAGAAAATAATATTAAATTTTACAACAAATCCATGACGGAAAGTGAGGTTGTTGAGGCGGCCAAAATGGCAAATATCTATGACTTCATAAAAGAATCTCCCGCCGGACTAAAAACACATATCGGAGAAAGGGGAATTAAAATTTCCGCTGGACAACGACAACGAATCGCCCTAGCAAGAGCTCTTGCCCGTAATCCAAAAATATTAATACTTGATGAAGCAACAAGTGCACTAGACAATCAGTCTGAATTAATGATACAAAATACCATTGAGCACTTGAGAGGAAAGACGACGATTTTGGTTATCGCCCATCGATTATCAACTATAACCAATTCGGACAGACTCCTTGTTCTTGATAACGGAAAGATAATTGAAGAAGGTACTCCTGACAAACTTCTTGCAGATAAAGACTCTCATTTTTATCAAATCTATAACATCTTAAAATAAACTCATGAAAAAAAATATTTCGTGCCTAATTTGCTCATCTCCCTTATACCAATTTATTGATTTTGGAAAAATGCCTATCGCTAACGGTTTTCTTTTACCGAAAAACTTCAAAAAAGAATACTTCTTCAATTTAGGCACGGCTTTCTGTTCCAAATGCGCCATGGTTCAATTAACTGAATTTGTGGACCGAGAAAAAATGTTTCATGAAAACTACGCCTTCTATTCTTCCACCTCCTCACGAATGGCACAACACTTCAAAGAATTTGCAGAAGATGTGATGACAAGAAACAAAAGCAAAAAAATATTTGTGGTTGAGGTGGGAAGCAATGATGGAATAATGCTTAGGAATTTTTCAAAAAAGGGAATAAAACATCTTGGAATAGAACCCTCCGCTAACGTGGCTCGAGTGGCCATTTCAGAAGGCATAAATACAACAACAGAGTTTTTTGATGAAAAGTCGGCCGAAAAAATAATATCCGAATACGGCCAAGCTGATTTCTTTTTAGGGGCAAATGTAATGTGCCATATTCCCTATATTCATTCTGTGGTGGCGGGAATTAAAAAACTCTTGAAACCCAAAGGACTTCTCATGTTTGAGGACCCATATCTTGGCGACATAGTTCAAAAAACATCCTACGACCAAATATATGATGAACATGCTTTTTACTTTTCAGTAACATCTGTAGGCAATTTAATGAAAATGCATGGCCTTGAGATTATTGATGTGGTTCCCCAAGAAACTCATGGCGGATCAATGCGCTACGTAATTGGACATCAAGGTGCGCATAAAATAAAAATTGCTGTTTCAAAATGGCTTAAGAAGGAAAAAGAATTAGGATTAAGCAAAGCAAAGACATATGACACTCTTAGAAAAAATATAGAAAAATCCAGAAAAGATTTAGTGTCCATACTCACAAAGCTAAAAAAACAAAACAAACGAGTGGTCGGATATGCTGCCACCTCAAAAAGCACAACAATCACTAACTATTGCGGAATCACTTCTGACTTGGTGGAATTCATAAGCGACACAACCCCAATTAAGCATGGCAAATTTAGTCCAGGAACACATATTCCCGTGAAACCCTATGAAAATTTCAAAAATAATTACCCAGATTACGCAATACTTTTTGCATGGAATCACGGCAAAGAAATCATGGCAAACGAAAAAGACTTCACGAAGCAAGGTGGTAAATGGATTACCTTCGCCCCCGCTCCGGTTAAAATACTTTAGGGTCATCTATAGGTAACTATTTCAAAACCGCCTAAGGCGGTTTTGAAATAGTTACAGTTTTAAAATTTGCTCTATATTGATGTAACTGTAAATGTTCCACTACTTGTAAAAGTATGGATTGTATTTCCCCCAGAAGTCGTAATTGTCCCACCAGTAGCAGTCAATGAACCTGTCGGATAAGCTATTATAACAACACCATCTCCCCCTTTTTGTTCCGTACCAGAATCCCTAACACCACCAGAACCCCCACCCAAACCATTTGTGCCTGCGGTTGGACCAGTTCCACTATAACCACCATTTCCGCCGCCACCAGCTCCGCCTGTTCCAGAGAAACCACTTGTTTGGTCGTTTCCTCCTCCACCACCACCCGCATAAGTAACTGCTGTACCACTAATTGAGTTAGAAATACCAGCACCTCCGTTCCCAGGAGGCGTTAAGGCATCTGCACCAGCAGCATTTGCTCCGCCACCACCGCCACCAGCATATCTTGAAGAAGCAGAATTACCACCAAATCCACCATTACCACCCTGACTTCCTGTTCCTCCGGCTGCACCATTACCTGAAGAAGAAGTTGTAGCTCCACCTCCACCACCAGAACCTCCGTTGCGTCCCGCCGTTGCAACTCCACTAACTAAAGCTCCGCCACCACCGCCACCAGTGACAGTTATGGTGCCAAAGATGCTATTACCACCATCATTACCCACAGCATTTGCAGTGCCCTGTCCTGCTCCACCCAAACCAACCGTAACTGAATATGTCTGAATTGAGACAGTATAAGCTGAGTCATATTGATAACCACCGGCTCCGCCACCACCGCCACCACCGTTACCTCCACTACCGCCGCCGCCCACCACAAGAACACTGACAGGCGCTTGTGCTGTTGTAAAAGTTGTCCAACCAACCCCATTATACCCCCTGAATTTATTTAAAGTCGTGTCAAAATATATCTGGCCAGTTCGAGGATTAGAAGGCGCGGCAGATTTAGATGCAACGACAATTGAATCTCCACCAACAACAAGTTCTCCTGTACCAGTCGGATTTAAAAATAGTGATTGATTGGTACCAGTCGCTGATACCGTGTTAGCTATGATCTGTGTGGCCTTAACTGTGCCATTAACATCAATACTCTGTGTGGGACTGTTTGTGCCGACACCTAATCTTTTGTTGGTGTTGTCCCAGAATAGATTTGAATTATCTTGAGATATTGATGCTCCAGAATAAAACAGCAATGATCCATTTGTAAACGAACCATTGCCCGTCCCCCCTCTTGAGACCGACAAGAGTCCCGACCAACCCAACGAATGAATGTCGCTGGCTGAACTAATGGTCACATTGTTATCATTTGAAAATGTCTGGGTGGCACCTGTCTGACCATTAAGAGTTTGTACCACTGCCCAGGCAACTCCGCCAGACACCAAAAGCATTACTAAAACCGAAAGAAAAATTTTTAATTTTTTCATAATTTATTTTTTGTTAATTATTTATATTTTATAATATCGACCAATTATACTAATAATCGTATCATAATATTTTGATACCTTAATCGTTGTTTCTATCTTTCATGTTGCATATTTAAAAAAATGTGGTACTATTTGTACATTGTTTTTTGATAACATGGGAGACCAACATGAACAAAGAACGTTTCGGAAACATACCCCCAAACATTGTGTTGTGGGGTGGAAGTGGTTTGGCTGTTATGTTGCGACAGACCATAGAAACTTATGGTTCAAAAATCACAGCCATCATTGAAGACAACCTGTCAGAAGAAAGATTAATAAAACTTTCTGATTGTTTCCCCCACTCCAAAATCTTGGATAGTTCTAATTTATCTGACTGGCTACAAAGCCAAAACAAAACGAGTTTAGGATATCACATAACGATAGCGGGAATGAATGGTCGTAAAAAACTACTAAAAGCCTCCTATATGGAAAGTTTGGGCCTGAAACCCGTTACAGTTGTTCATCCAACCGCATTTGTTGCAGACGATGCTGAAATCGGAGATGGAACTTTTGTTGATGTTCAGTCTATTGTAATGGCAAAAGCAAAAGTTGGAAAACATTGTAATATCGGACCCAACACCAATATTTCTCATGATGATATTATTGGGGATGCATGCGACACCAGTGTCCACACAACCATATGTGGAAATGTAACGATAGGTATTAATGTTTGCATGGGTGCTAATGTGACAATTCAGCCATGGCTATCCATCGGAGATGATGTAATGATTGGGACAGGAGCTGTGGTAACTAAAAATATCCCCAGCGGAGAAATATGGATTGGATTCCCTGCAAAATTTTATAAGAAACAATCATGATTTTAATGCCCCGCTCAAACGGGGCTTTTTTATTATTAACAAAACCTTATTGACACCTTTTGACACTTTTTGATACCATGAACTTATTATGAAAACTGGGCAAAAAGAGATAAAAATCTGGGAGGGTGTGTATAAAAACTTCAAAGAAACGGGTGTTAAAAATGATGTTTTTAATGAAGAGGCTTGGGTTTCTAATTCTTTAAAAAAATTAGAAAAAATAGTCCGAGACAGAAGCGGAAATTATAGTGAGAACTTAAACCAAGACGCCCTGCTTCCCCTATTAACAGCTTCTATTCTATCTACAAATAAAAAACCCACGGTACTGGATTTTGGGGGAGGATTAGGGATTAGCTACGCACAGATATTAAAAAGTGTTGGAAAAGCAGAAAATGTTAAGTTTTTTATTGTAGAAAAAGAAGCTGTCTGCAAGGCCGGCTCCAAATTTTTCAAAAACAACAAACAGGTAATTTTTTTGAATTCTTTGCCTAAAATTAAAAAGATTGATTTAATACACCTGCGTTCCTCCCTTCAGTATATGGAGGATTGGAAAAATGTTCTGGCGAAGCTGGTTGAGTATAAACCAAGTTTTTTCCTGTTTATTGATCTCTTTGCTGGAAACGTACCGACATATGTAACCTTACAAAACTACTACGGCAAAAAAATTCCTTGTCAATTTCTGAACATTAATGATGTTATTAAGGAAATGAAGAAAAACGGGTTTGAGGTTTTATATAAAGCACCTTTCCCAAGCACATTTTTTTGTAAGTTAAGCGATTTCCCCCAGTCAAATCTACCTACCAAATATAGAGTAAAGAATTCCTACAATATCTTATTTTTCAATAAAAATAACTAACCCATGAAAAAAATACGATTAGCCGATCCTTGGATAACAAAACATGAAATAGACACAGTAACCAAAGCCATGAAAACCGGATGGACTAATTTTGAATATGTTGAAAAATTTCAGAAAGAATTTGCAACTTATCATGGTCGCAAATATGGAATCATGACGCCAAATTGCACCTCGGCCATGCATTTATTATTATTGGCCTTAGGTATTAAAAATAATGATGAGGTTATTGTACCTGAGTGTACATGGACAGGAAGCTCAGCTCCAATAACCTATGTTGGGGCAAAGCCGGTTTTTTGTGACATAGATGAAACAAATTGGTGCCTTGACCCAATATCAGTAGATAAAAACATCACAAAAAAAACAAAGGCCATTATCGCAATCGATCTTTATGGAAACATGCCTGACATGAAAGCTCTCACCAAGATTGCAAAAAAACACAAAATATATTTAATTGAAGACGCGGCAGAAGCGCTTGGTTCCACATATAAAAACATTAAGGCTGGTAAATTCGGAATCGGTTCGGTCTTCAGTTTTCATCGCACCAAAACAATAACTACGGGTGAGGGAGGAATGTTACTATTGGATGACAAGAAACTTTATGAGAGGGCTATGTTTTTGAGGGACCACGGCAGAAGTAAAACTATCCCCTACTGGATTGAAGAGGCTGCGCCAAAATATACACCTTTCAATATTCAAGCCGCCATAGGTTATGCTCAATTTCAAAGAATCAATGAGCTGGTCGGAAAAAAAAGACAAATACTGAAGTGGTACAAAAAACATCTTGCGAACTTAAAAGACATCCAGCTCAATCAAGAAACTAAAGACATTAAAAACGGAGCTTGGATAACCGCATTGGTATTCGGCAAGTCATATGGCCCGAACAAGAAAGCAGTAATGGCCTCAATAGAAAAACAGAACCTCCCCGCAAGACCATTTTTTTATCCCCTATCCTCCATGCCTGGATATTCCAAATTTAAAACAGGAGGTAAGACAAAAAATCCCGTCTCTTATGATGTTTCCGAAAGAGGTATCATACTTCCGGCAGCATTCAATCTGGATGAAAATGACATAATAAGATATTGTAAAGCAATTAAAAAAGCACTCTTATGAAAAATATTAAAAAACAATCAGAACCAAAAAGAATAGTCGTCACGGGAGCATTGGGGCATATCGGTTCAAAGGTAATTCGTGACTTCACGAAAGCCTTTCCCAAAACCACAATAGTCATGATTGATAATCTTCTGACCCAGCGATATGGCTCGCTTTTTAAGTTACCCACAAAAGGTAAGTATAAATTTATGAGCAACGATCTTTTTGAGCTTGATTTAAAAAAAGTTCTTCAGCCCAAAGATGTTGTCCTTCACCTGGCCGCAATCACAGATGCTGCGGGAAGTTTTACCAACCTAAAGGAGGTGGAGCGAGTAAACTTTGTTGGCACAACAAAACTCGCTGATGCTTGTGCTAAGGTGGGTTGTAAATTGATTTTTCTATCCACAACAAGTGTGTATGGGACACAAAAAAATCTGGTTGATGAAAGTTGTCCAAAATCTGAACTTAAACCACAAAGTCCATATGCGGAAAGCAAGCTTAAAAGCGAAGAATATCTAATAAAAACAGGGAAGAAGAACAAATTAAAATTCGTAATTTGTAGATTTGGAACCATATGCGGAATTTCTCATGGTATGAGATTCCACACCGCAGTTAATAAGTTCTGTTGGCAGGCCGTTATTGGTCACCCACTTTCAGTATGGAAAACAGCTCTCCATCAAAAAAGACCCTACTTAACACTAGACGATGCCTCTAGAGCAATCCAGTTTATTATAAAAAATGATCAGTTTGACCGAAATATTTATAATGTGGTAACCGACAATTTATCCGTACACAACATTGTCAGCTTGGTAAAAAAACATATCCCGAGTGTTAAGGTTGAGCTTGTTGATTCGCCAATTATGAATCAGCTCTCCTATGAAGTTTCCCCCGCCAAGTTTATAAATTTAGGATTTAAATTTTCCGGTAGTATTTCAAATAACGTGCAGGATACAATCAAAATCCTGCGCAAATCTAACGATGTCTAAAAAATTATTTACAAAGGAACAGTTTCAAAAAATGCTCAAAAAAGAAGCAGAGCGAATGGCAAACGACAAAGCCCTGAACAGAAAAGGGGTTGATTTGCTCATAGACGCAGCAGAATATCATTGGATTCATCAAACCGAATGGCTTGGTGAACCCGTATTAAATCCCGCTCAAGACATGTTTGCTCGGCAAGAAATAATTTTTAAAACCAAGCCAGATTATATTATTGAGCTCGGCGTAGCCTGGGGAGGTTCTTTGCTGTTTTACTCAACACTAATGGAGATAATCGGTGGTAAAAAAATTATAGGCATAGATATATTTATGCCCCCAGATTTAATTAAAAGACTTAAGGCCAACAAAAGACTGTCCAAACGACTAGTTTTTATTAACGGGCCCTCAACAGAAAAGGACACATTGAATAAGGTTAAAAAAATTATAGGCAAAAACAAAAAATTATTAGTTATATTAGATTCAAATCACACCCACGAACACGTTCTTAATGAACTCCGTGCTTATTCACCTCTTATTGGCAAGGGGTACTATTTAATCTGTGATGACACCTTCGTTGAGGACATTGGAAACAGAAAATCTAAAATAAACGAAAATCGTCCATGGGGTCCCGGCAATAATCCCGAAACGGCTCGCAGACAATTCCTGAAAGAAAATAAAAAATTTGCCGTTGATGAAGTTATAAAAAACAAAATCCTAATCAGCTGTAATGCCAATGGCTACCTAAAGCGCATTAAAAGCTAACTATGCCGGAAGATTTAACCATATTACTTATTCTTAAAGATCGAACGCCCTTCACTTGGCGCTGGTTACACCATGCAAACACCATTAAATTACCTTACAAAGTTATTATCGCTGATGGTGGTGAAGATTTTTCTTTAGAAAATAAATTGGCCGACAAAAAGCAATTTCCCAATGTAAATTATGATTATATTCGATATCCCCACGACAAAGACATTGCGACATATTTTCTAAAACTAGCAAACTCTTCCAAATTAATAAAAACTTCATTTGTTTTACTTGCCAGTAATCACGACTTTTATTTTATAGATTCAATTAAGGAGTCGCTTGAATTTTTGAAATCTCATCCTGATTTTGCTTCGGTCCGTGGAGAAATTTATGATATCTCAATTCAAGATAAAAAAATTAAAGATTTCCATAAAACCTACTTCAACCCAGCCAATACTGCCAACACTGGACTTGAAAGACTTGAGGCATATTCAAAAAAGCCTGGCTCACTGTGGCATGATATTAATCGTACAATAAATATACAGAAAGCCTTTACACACTTTCATGAATCTGGCATCAATGACATTGTTTTGGCTGAATATCTTTTAAATGCCATTATCGTTCTTTCGGGGAAAACCCACAGGACAGATAAGCTTCACATGCTTCATCAAGAACCAGTTGATGGATTAGGCTTAACCCTTTCAAAACGTGACCCGATTGAATGGATGGCATCAGAAAATTGGTCTGAGTATTTTTTGGGTATAATAAATATAATCTCAAACGAATTAGCTACACGTGATGATATTGCCAAGAATGTTTCTTACAATAAATCTCTACAAATATTTCTTGCTTACTTTTTAGGCAAGAATATGATATCTGACCATTCAATAAGAAAATCGGATCACAGCCAGTCTTTTATTATAAGGCGCTCCCGTTTTATTAACAAAAATAACGTGTTTAAGAAAATTGGAAAAAAAATATATCTATTTGCAAAAAATCACAAACAAAACAGTTTAAACAAAAACATTGTTCAAACTTCGCCTTATGGTCGGGAGCTGAGACAAATTGAAGATTTTTTAAGAAGTTAAAACAAGCATGGATAAAGCAATAATATTTGATGTAGATGGAGTAATCGTAACCGGTGATACGGCTAGGTTTGATTTTCTGAAGAAAAGTTATGAAAAAGTAGGATTAACATTAGACGATACTTTGTTTCCAAAAATTATCGGGGTAACATTCAAAAATTTTCTATCTCAAACAGAAATTAATCCTGATAAAAAAGCGGTCCTTCTCGATATGTTTCAAAAAGAGTATTTGGACAAAATAACCGAACATGTTTCCCCCATCAATACCACAATTAATTTCATAAAAAACTATAGTGGTCCTAAAAAACTAGCAATAGCTTCTAACGGTTTTCAAAATGTTAACGAAACACTTACAAAAAAATTTGGAATCTATGAAAAATTATCAGCCATAGTCTCCAATGAAAAAGTTGAACATCCAAAACCCCATCCTGACATTTACCTCAAAACAGCTAAAATTCTTGGAGTAGACCCCCTTAACTGTATCGCCGTTGAAGATTCTGTTGTGGGCGCACAGGCAGCCATAAGTGCCAACATGTCCTGTTATATATTTCTAAATTCCCAAAACAAAAAGGGTGATTTCTTGGATATGCCAATCTCGGGATTCCTAGAAAGCAACGAGGACTTAAATAAAATTGGAATATTATGAAAAAAGTTTTAGGAATAATACCAGCCCGATTGAATTCAACAAGACTACCGGGTAAAATGCTTGCTGATATCTGCGGAAAACCGCTTATCTTTTATACCATTCAGCAGGCAAAAAAATCCAAACTCTTGGATGATCTTGTTTTGGCTACGGATTCCGAAGAAATAAAAAGAGCAGTTAAAGATACGGGTATACAAGTAATAATGACCTCCGCAAAACACAAGTGTGGAAGCGACAGAGTTGCAGAAGCTGCAAAGAAGTTTAAAAAATTTAAACCCGAAATAATCATCAACATCCAAGGAGACGAGCCGTTACTTGACCCGAGTGTGGTTGATGCGGTAGCAAAAATTCTCCTAAAAAATAATGGGGTAAAAATGGCTTCTGCAGCTATTCCCATGAAAGACAAGGGTGCGTCAATTAAACCAAACTTTGTTAAAGTAATATTGGATAAAAATAATGACGCAATTTACTTTTCCAGACACCCTATCCCCTTTGAAAGAAATAGTTATTCTAATTATTTGAAACATGTCGGAATATTCGGATTCAAAAGAGATTTCCTGATGAAATATGTAAAAATGAAACAGACACCACTAGAAGTCGCAGAAAGTTTGGAACAATTACGAGTATTAGAAAATGGTTATAAAATCAAGTTAGCTGTTGGTGATTTTCGTGAGGTCAGTGTGGATACCCATGAAGACCTAGAGGTGGCCAGAGCTATCATTAAAAAACAGAAAAATGAAAAACAATAAAAATATACATATAAAAATAGGAAACATAACTCTAGGCAACGACCTACCTTTTGTTTTAATTGCTGGGCCAGACTCTTTAGAATCATATGAAAGGACCAATTCTATAGTTTCCAAGATAAACAAATACACTAAAGAATTGGGAATTCCATGGATAATGAAAGCTTGTTTTGATAAATCTCAACGCACATCCATTGATGGTTGGCGTGGACTTGGCTTAGATAAAGCACTCCCAGTCTATCGCCGTTTAAAAAAAGAGTATGGTGTGCCAATAACATCTGATTTCTCAACCACAGAGGAGGCTAAAAAAATGAGCAAAGTAGTAGATTTATTACAAGTACAGGCACGACTATACCGCCAAACCGATATTTTAGTGGCTGCCGGTCGTTATGGTAAATCGGTAAACCTCAAGCGCTCACATGGCGAGTCACCAAAAGGTCTCCCTGGAGCAATCGGAAAAATCACATCCACAGGAAACAAAAACATCGTCATAACGGAGCGTGGCAGTGTCTTTGGTCACGATGATATTGTTGTGGACATGCGCCTACTTGAGGCTCACAAGAATCTTGGCTACCCAATTTGTCTAGATGTCTCGCATACTTGTCAAAAACCTTCAGCCGACAATGGTGTGTCTGGCGGTGAACGAAAGTTTAGTCTTCCATTGGCTAAGGCCGGAGTAGCTGTTGGTGTTGCTGCTATTTTCATGGAGGTTTATGATAAGCCAGAACTGGCTCCAGTGGATGGCCCACACTCATTTCTGCTTAGTGAATTATTTGAAGCATTAAAACTTCTCAAAAAAATTGACCAGACAGTAAAGGGATACTAAAAGAAGTATTAAAAAAAACCCGGAGCATTCAAGCAACCGGGCTTACTAAACCTTAAGACTTCGCCGCATCAGAATAGATCAATTCCGTTGCGGTCATACTTTGTCCGACTTTTCGTCCGGACTTGTTGGTCCACGCCAACACCTCTTTTAGATCCGGGTAGAGATAATCACAACCCTCACAGAAAGTTCCACCAAACAATCCTTCATCATGAAAACGACGCAAATTCTCAAACAGAGAACTTGAAACAACTTCCGCAATTGTCTGTGTATCCAAGTGACCTAATGTTCCTTGAGAATCTCGTCCCAAAACAATAGGGCAAGCAACCACTGCCAACTTGTGCCCATTAATTCCTCCCGCACGCACTTCAAGATAGTTTGCACGAGGACGACCACAAGATTTTAAGCCAAGTGATTTTTGCTTTGCCATTTCCGAACGTGAAACAATCGGAGCATAGCTACCGGCCCAATTGTGAGGTAACCAAATCTCGGCTTCAACACCCAACGGATTGATTATGTTTTTTAAATACTGTTCAACTTCCCAATCTTTCTTAGACGAATCGAGAACCAAATGGCGGGTATTTATTTTTGTATTCGGATATTTTCCGGTTCGGAGAATGTCTTGAAAGGCAAGGACATGCCCCATCACAACTTCAAAATTACCACCAAGCATTGATTTGTTATAAGCTTCTCTGTCATAACCAATCATTGATACGGTTACCTCATTAATTCCACTTTCAATAACTCGTAAAGATAATTCTGGCGAAAGACGATTGCCGTGTGTTAAGAACGACACATAAGTATTGCCTTTTGATTTTGCATATCTGATGATTTCGGGAAGGTGTCGATTAAGAGTCGGCTCACCTGAGCCATGTAGTGAGACGTAAAATGTCTTGTTTGGGTCACGATACTGATATGCATCATCGACCACTTTTCTAAACTCCTCCAACGTCATCGTGGCTCTAAATTCTTTTTCCCGGCCTCCGTTTATTTTTGCCTGCGGACACGTCACGCATTGGAAATTACATGATCCGGCAATCTCCATGTTGAGTTGCTCAATGACAAGATTAGGCAATGGCAGTGGCATGGTTTTACTCCAATTTCAATGAACTTATTAAAGATTAAAGCACAATTTAACAATAAGGTCTATAGTTAGATAAATCCTTGAATTATTGGTCAAAATATGGTAAAAAATAAGGTATTATGCAACCCAAACATAAGCCACTAAAAGCTCTCATTACCGGCGGAAGCAGGGGTATTGGTCTTGGCATTGCTGATTCTCTTCAGGGGGCCGGCTATGAGGTCATCTCTATCGGAAAAGACAAGCAGGCCAAGTTTCTCGATCCTCGAATTAGATATGTTCAAGCCGACCTTTCTACAGCAACAGGCGTATCAAAAATTTCTAACCTCATCAATAAAGAAAAGCCGGTCATTTTGATTAACTGCCTGGGAATTGAGAGAAATGGCGACTTCACAGAAACCACAAAAAAAGACTACGACCTCGTAATGAATACGAACGTTGCCTGCCATTTTGAACTCACAAAAAAAGCAATTCCCCACATGGTAAAAAACAAATGGGGTCGGATAATTTTTATAACAAGTGTTTGGGGTAGTATTGGAACCCGCCGAAGAGCAGTCTACACAATGAGTAAGTTTGCCTTAAATGGACTAGCGATGAGCCTTGCTGATGAATACGCCAAAGATGGTATTAGGGTTAATTGTGTAGCCCCGGGCTTTATTGATATAGACAAAACATCTCCAACGGGAGGACGTGGGGGGAAAAGAAATAAATTTCTATCTAAAAAAATCCCTTCCCAAAGATTAGGTCAGCCCGAGGAAATAGGAAACCTTGTTAAATGGTTAGTTTCAAAAGAAAGTGATTATATTTCTGGACAAGTAATTGTGGTTGATGGTGGTTTCCTTAATAGCGGTTCAAGAGGTGAGCCTTTTTAAATTCAGACCATGAAATATCAAGACCAAGTAGACATAATAACCAACATTGAAAATAATTTTCCAGTAAATAATCTAGTCTATAAAAACATAAGAATATGGCCCATTATAAGGCTGGCTATCTGGCAAAGTATCTTTGATGGACCATCTGAACCCAAGCAATCAACACCTAAAAAATCAATCTCCAAAAGATTGATTAGGTTCTTAAGCAAAGTGTTTTTCTTGAAAAATAATATTTACAGAAAAACTGAAACTGTGTTTCTAATCGCACCAAGCGAAAGAAAAGTTCTTGTTGAAGATAAATATTACAGCCCTTTTTCAAATAGTTTAAATGACATTCTAAAAGAAGCGAGGATACCCTCTTCTGTTTTAGATTTGGGCAAAAGAAGATTACCTGTCTATGGGGATACCTACTTTATAGATCAAGAGACCATTGACCATCCTGTCTTATCTAAAATATTTAAACACCTAAAAAAATATTTTATCGCAACCAAAAATAATATTTCCGAATGGGATAAATTAACATCCTACATGGAAACTCATCACCCCAAACACACCCCCAACAAAACTGCCATAATAAAATATTGTGAAAATGTTATCAGATATGAAAATATTTTCACCAGAATTCTTAAAAAAATAGAGCCCAAAGTTGCTTTCCTTGTTTGCTACTATCATCCCGCAGCAATGGGTTATATTAAAGCTTGCTACAAACTTGGAATCAAAAGCGTTGATATTCAGCATGGTGACCACTATGGCATGTATAGAAACTGGACCAAATTACCCAAAGAAGGCTATCAACTCCTACCCTCCTCTTGGTGGTGTTGGGGCAAGGGATCTGCTGATGAGATAAACAACTGGTCAATTCCTGCTCATCCGAACCACAAAGCGTTCGTAGGTGGCAATCCTTGGATTTCCCGATTCATTAATAACAGCGTCAAAAATACGGAAACAAATAAATCAAAAATAAATGTATTGGTGGCTCTTACCAATGTGGCTTATCCAGTAGAAAATATTGTTTTAGCAATAAAAAATTCCCCCAACAACATCAATTGGATACTTAGACCTCACCCAGCAATGCCAAATGAAATTGATAAATTCAAACAAGTAGCAGAAAGATTTACAATGGATAAATCCACTCTCGTATTTGAGTCATTCAGAAACGTTGATTTTATAATAACTCCATGCTCTACGGTTGCCTATGAAGCATTACTCTTTAAAGTTCACCCCACTATTACCCACGCCGATGGCAAGGAAAAATTTCATAATTATATAGACAAAGGACTTTTCAGTTACGCCGAAACTGATGACAAAATACTGGAAGTTTTGCAAAAAAATAAATCAAATTTTAATTTTAAAGAAGATGTCCCCTACATGGAAACAAACATGGCAAAAATTAAAGAAAATCTGTTAAACTTAATAAGATCATGAATCACGCTCCCATAGTTTTATTCGTGTATAATCGCATATGGCACACTCAACAAACAGTTGAGGCGCTTAAGCAAAACCTGCTTGCACAAGAAAGCGATCTTTTTATCTTTTCCGATGGATTCAAGGATGAATCAGACAAAATTAAAGTTGAGGAGGTTAGAAATTATATAAAAACAGTAACTGGGTTTAAAAGTATTAATATAATCGAAAGAGAAAAAAATCTTGGACTAGCTGACTCTATAATTTCAGGGGTCACGGAGTTGGTCAACAAATATGGAAAAGTTATTGTCCTTGAAGACGACATCGTAACCTCACCCTACTTTCTTAAATACATGAATGAGACTCTTAGTCTTTACGAGGATTCAGAAGAAGTAATAAGTATACATGGGTATGTATATCCCATAAAGAATAATTTACCGGAAACTTTTTTCATAAAAGGGGCAGATTGCTGGGGATGGGCAACATGGAAAAGAGGTTGGGATTTATTTGAACAAAATGGCCTAAAACTCTTAAACCAGATAAGGGCAACTGGTCTTGAAAAAAGTTTTAATTTTGATAATTCTTATGACTATGCAGGTATGCTCGATGGTCAAACAAAGGGCAAGAATAATTCATGGGCAGTCCGATGGTACGCCTCCGCATTTCTTAAAAAGAAACTCACACTCTATCCAGGACGCTCTTTGGTTAAAAACATTGGAATGGACAATAGTGGCAGGCATTCAGGAAAAACACACGTTTTTGATCAAGAACTGACAAAAACTCCAATTTCAATAGAAAAAATTGTTGCCATTGAAAATAAATCAGCCAGAAAAGAATTTGTTAAGTTTTTCAAATCAACCAAGCCACGAATAGCTCGGAGGGTTTTAAACAAATTTAATAAAATATTATGCAGTTTAAAAAAATAAAAAAAAGAATTACCAGATTAATCCCTCCTGTGCTTTTAGATTCATACAGAAACGCTAATAGAAAATATGGCTATTTTGGAGTTTACAATAACTGGGAAGAAGCCAAAAAAAATTCCACCGGATATGACAGTGATCTTATAATAGAGAAAGTTAAAGATTCTGCCCTAAAAGTAAAAAATGGAGAAGTTGCGTATGAAAGAGATTCCATGGTTTTTAAAGAGATTGAGCCCTCTTGGCATGTTTTAGCTCCCCTTCTTTGGATAGCATCGAAAAACAATAACTCACTCAATGTTCTTGATTTTGGAGGTGCTCTGGGAACAAGCTACTATCAGAACCGGGGATTTCTCAATCATCTTAACAATTTTAAATGGTCAATCATTGAGCAAACAAAGTTTGTAGATTACGGAAAAAAATTATTTGAAGACCAAAATTTAAAATTTTATTTCTCAACCGAAGAATATGGAAAAGACCAAGAACCAGATGTGGTAATCATGTCCAGCGTTATTCAATATTTAGAAAATCCATACGAACAAATGGAGGATGTACTAAAATTAAATCCGAAATTTATAATTTTTGACAAAACACCCTTCACAAAATCTGGTAATGACATCATTACTGTCCAAAAGGTCCCATCTCATATCTATAACGCCAGTTATCCGAGTTGGGTTTTTGATTTTAATAAATTTATTTCTTTTTTTAATAAACATGATTATAATCTAAGAACAAATTTAAGCCATTACTCAAAAGACATATTCAGCATAAATAATGTTCCCGTAAGCTGGGAGGGATTCTTACTTGAACACATAAACAAATGAGCAAATTAGCTACCATTCTAAGGAGACAGGAGTTTTTTCCGGGCTTTATTGGCCTATTTACCAATCCGGTATATTTCACACGCAAAGAATTATTAAAAAATATCAGACATTTCAGTAGCAAAATTACAGGAAAAACTCTTGATGTGGGCTGTGGAACAAAACCATATAAAGAACTGTTTTCAAACGCTAAGTATGTAGGTCTTGAAATTGACACACCAATCGCCAGGGCAAATAAAAGCGCAGACTTCTTTTATGACGGTAAAACATTCCCCTTTCCTGACGATGAATTTGATTCGGTGATTTCTAGCGAAGTATTAGAGCATGTTTTTAACCCTGTTGAATTTTTAAAAGAAATAAACAGAATAACCAAAATCGATGGACACTTGCTTCTAACAGTTCCTTTCATCTGGGGGGAGCATGAACAGCCTTATGATTTCGGACGCTACTCTTCTTTTGGTATTAAAAGTCTATTAGAAAGAAGCGGGTTCTCGGTTATTGAACAGATCAAAACCCTAAATGACATAAGGATTCTATTCCAGCTTACAAATTGCTATGCAAGAAAAAAACTAAAATTCAGAAACAAAAAATTAAAACTTCTAGCCTATATTATTGTATTCGGATTGTTAAACATTTTAGGAAGCTTACTTCACAAGGTAACCCCCAAAGACAATGATCTCTACGCCGACAATGTTGTTTTTGCCAAAAAAATTTCAAACATTTAATTAATTTCCTACATGTTGCTTAAAATAAATAATCTGATTAATAAGTTTTACTATCTTGTAACGAATATCACCGACACAAAAATGCGTCGGAGTTTTTATGTTTTTTCTAAAAAATATCAAGAATTTTACAACAAAATAAATCTCGCAAACGAGATTGATGATTTTGTGGTTCCTTTTTGGAAAGAAGCCTCAATGGAAATGGAAAAAATATTGAATAATATTGATTACTCTTTTTTAAATCAACCCCTCATAAGAAAAACCATGTTCATTACCAACAAACCAGACCTACGAAATAGTCAGCTGGACTTTTTGAGAGGTGTTTATTCGAAAAAATTTTTAAAAAATACTCTCAAGGAGGAGCCCATCGGTAATCCCTTGATAGAAGATTGGGGTAATTTAACCTCCCACAACACAATTCACCACCTATCCCACCTAACCAATTTTTCTATCTCTTCCAATGTGGAGTTGGATAAAATGAATACTATCATAGAGTGGGGTGGTGGCTATGGAAACATGGCTAGAATATGCAGAAAGCTTATCCCCCATGGGACCTATATTATTATTGACGTTCCCGTATTTTCCGCCTTGCAAGGAATTTATCTGTCCACAATATTAGGGGAAGATTCCATCAATGTCGTTAGTGCGGAAAATAAAATTAAGAATGGTAAAATAAACATAGTACCCCTATCAAAAGAATTGATAAATTCATTAAACCTAGTAAACGCAGATCTATTCATGAGCACATGGGCACTAACGGAATCTTCCACATATGCCCTAGATTATGTTAAATCAAAATCCTACTTCAATTCAAATTACCTACTACTTGCTCATGTTGCGGATAATGAGAAAATATCCTCAGTAACGACAAAAATAATGGACAATTTGAATGGTTATACAATCATGGCCCACAACAAGATAAATAACCTAAAAAATAACTACTATCTTTTTGGTAAAAAAAAATGAACAATAAAACTTTAAATTTTTGTACACTTTTGGATTCAAACTATCTTTCAAGATGTGTAGCAATGTATTATTCTCTGACAGAAAATTGTCCTAATTTTCATTTATACATCTTCACCTTTGATGACAACAGTCACCGTGTCCTAAGCAAGCTCAATCTACCATCAACAACGATAATACCTCGGAACGAATTTGAGGATGAACAGCTCTTGAGCGTCAAATCCAAAAGAAGTAGTGCTGAATATTATTGGACATGCACACCCTCTGTAATCAAATATTCAATTGAAAAATACAACTTAAGCGAGTGTACCTACATAGATGCCGATTTGTTCTTTTTTGGCCCTCCTCAGGCGTTATTAGACGAACTTGGCGATAATTCAATACTTATAGTAAGTCACGGATATGGACCAGGTCATGACAAAGCTCTAAAGTATGGAAAATACTGTGTACAATTCAACACATTTAAAAACAATACGGATGGCATGACAGCTCTAATTTGGTGGCGAGATAGATGCATTGAGTGGTGCTATGTCAGACTCGAAGATGGCAAATTTGGTGATCAAAAATATCTAGATGATTGGCTAGAAAGGTTTTCGGGTGTTCACGAACTTCAACATCTTGGTGGCGGAGTAGCTCCATGGAACGATAATCGATATAATTTTCACCTAAAAGGAGGCAACGTTTGGATCAGCGACAATGGAATAAAAAAAGAATTTCCTCTAATTTTCTATCATTTCCACAGAACCAACATTTACAAAATTCTTGGAAAAATCAAGATAAAAAGTCACTATCTTTTTGTTAACCAAAACCACAATCTCCAAAGAATGGTTTATGATAAGTATGAAAAAGCTATCACCAAATCAATCGTGTTGCTAGAGAAAGTTGGGTTTAGTTCTGAGTTTAACAGTAATTTTGAATATCTTTTTAAATCTCTTCAGGAAATGTTGCCAAGCTTTATTAAACGCCCCATTAAGAATCTCTTCCGTTTTTAAATGACTCAACAAATTCCTCGATTTTCTTCCACGACTCTTTGGTTTCTATTTCTTCTACGGGAATATCGAGCTGTTCTTTAAACTCGGGGTCCCACGAAGGAAACCTATAGCAAAGGATGCATGCCTGCTCAGTACCAACATTAGCCATATAATGAGCCGAACCAAGAGGGATTTCATAGGTTTTGAAGTCACCATCTCCAGACTCAAATTCCTGCTTTGTGTTCTGGTCAAGATAGACAATTGTTTTAATCTTTCCACTAATGCACGTAATGAAGTATTGGGCTCCAGCATGAATATGGTAGCCCTTCTCAACACCAGGATCAATTGTTGTCATATAGACTTGGCCATTAATGTTCTTTGTGAACCCATCCTTATCGCTCATAATCTCAAGGAGCCAGCCATTAACCGATTTCTGGTCTAAAGATCGAGTATCTACTTTTTTACAAGGTTTTATTTTTATAAAATCTTTACTCATTAATTTTATGCAACAAATCAGAAACTATTGCTTTTGGAGTACACTTCTCTAAAAACAGTTCGTGTCCATTTTGAGCTATTATTTTTCTAAGTTCGTGGTTATTTTTTATCTCCAATATTTTATTCGCCAGATCTTCAGAATTAGACCTGACGCACAATAACACATTCTTCCCATCTTCAAACATTTCTCGAATAGCCAAGGTGTTGGCCGTTATCGTTGGTTTAGCCATGGCAATCGATTCAAAGATTTTATTTGGAATAACCATATCCGCCTTTATTGTGTCTCCGAAAATTCCTAGACAAACATCTGCTCTTGAAATATGCTCGGGCAAGTTTGCATAGGGAACCTTAGTTATCCAGTTTATGTTGTCCAATTCCAAATTTTCAGCAATTTTTCGCACTCTTAAATACTCCTGACCACTTCCTATTATTTGGAAAGTAATTCCTTTGTTTTTTAAAATATGTGCCGCCCTGATTATATATTCTACTCCCTGTAAAGGAATGAAGTGTCCGTGAAAATGTACTAAAAAACCATTATTCTTTATAAATTCTCTGGGATAAAAAACCTCCGAATCTGTGCCCACAAAAACCCTTAAAAACTTACCTCTTTTTAATCCGAATTTTTTTACAAAGTACTCAATGTGAGTGTTGGTATCCAATAAAATTTTATCGGCAAGAGTACACGCCAACCAATCAAGCAACCAGTAATAACTTGCCTGAATTGAAAACTTGCCTAGGGTCTTTCTGTCTTCTGTTGCCTGATTATAAATCGAATAAAATGAATCATAAACAATCGGTTTACTGGTAATAAATCGAGCAAGTATCATGGACTGAAACCCTGGATATGCAACCAATAATACGTCATATTTTCCTCTCAAGTGCCAGTGTTTTTTTATCAGATCAAAATACTTTTTTACGCCAGAAAGTCGACTATTACATTCAATAATCTCAACCCCATTGGCCTTAAACCCTTTTATCAATACCCTGTTCCGACTATATTCGGGGTCATAAATTCCAAAAAAACAAACTTTTTTTATTTCCATAGATATTTTATAAATTTACCCAAAATAGGCACTGAACGTATCCGTCGTTTTGTATATTCAAATCTTCTTTCAGATAAGCGCTGACTCGTGCTTATATCAATACCCTCCTTCTTAAATAATTGAATCGCATCGAATGTCCATCTGCCTTTTTTAATTCCTGTTGATTTTACATATTGAATAACGGGTTTTTTTACACTCAAAAACAATCTCCTATTCTGATCAGAATGTGTTTTAAGCTCAAAATCCCATCCGGTCTCTCCGTCAACAAGAATCCCATCTAAATATTCCTTATTCCACAATGCTGTTTGTGTGGAGATTCTGTATGGAGCATCATCACTTATTTTTCCCAGGTTTGGAAATTCGGAATATGAAGTATTTGGGCCTGGTGAAGGAAATAAGCGCAAACAAGCAAGATTTGTTTTTTGAGCATAACTCACCAAAGAAATAATTGTAGCGGTATCAATCTTCTTGTTAAGAAAATAATCCTCCTGAAAATATATAACATATTGGGTATCAATTTGTCTTAATGTTTCCTTAAGATTTGAAGACCATTTACGGTCAGGGCTGATGGCAATTGTTCTAACTCTTTCATCATCATATCTCTTCCCATTTGTAATCAAGTAAACAGGAAACGGGCAATCGGGCCAATATTTAAAGAATAATCTAAAAAACGGTTGCCATGCATCTTCAAAACCATCACATGACGAAACAACAACGGAACATGAATTGGATATTTCAGCCAACCTACTTTCCGCTGATGAAATTATTGTTTTAACCCTAGCAACAGCGGAATGGTCACGAAGTATTGTTTCATATTCTCCTCCAAGTTCAGATTCAGCATAAGAAGTTCTCAGCATATCTCCGACTTCAGCCAATTTTGTTTTAAAACCCTCAAGGTCGCTAAACTCAATAATCCGCTTATATGGCAGTGCCTGCTCCGGATTCGTAAAAATATCAATTGCTTCCGTCATCAATAGACAATTATTTCCCAAAATTTCCCAAAAACGAGCCGTGTCATATCCCCCACCCCCAACAGAGACACCCACCTTTGCTCGAGCCAAAAGTTCATAAAATTCATCTTGGGTTTTAGTTTTTTTGGTTATGCATTTAAAACCATTCCTGAGACAATATTCTTCCAAATATTCCCGAACATCCCGCCTTAAGGGTGGGAAGTCTTCCTGCCCAAAAATGCAAACAAAGTCAACATCTTTGTTTGCTTCCAATGAATAATTCTTATGGTATCTAGATTCAATCCCATAGGGCAGTGGAATCACTCCTTCAACATACGGCTTCTCTCGTCTAAAATACAAAAGACATCTTTTAAGCATCTCTTCGTTAATTTTTCCATTATCTAACCACTCACCCTCGCTCACAGATTTCAAAACATCTTTATCGTATCTTCTGTTTTTTCCCAGTTCCGAACCATCAATAAAAATGGTCTTTCCCCAGAGGTTAATTTTATTGGCCAAAGCAAAATCCGTGTCATCCTTACCCCAGCTTAGGAAAATAAAATCAGCGGTACGAGCAAAATCTAAAAAACTTTTCCTGTCTAATAAGGAGTCTTTAAAGTTGTGTATTCTTGAGGGATACTTCGCTGAAGAAGATAAGAATTCCACTTGGCCTTCTTTTTTTAAAGAAACAAGACCATCAATAAGGGTTTCCGTAAGATAATCTATTTTTTTTACAGGAGTTATTAATGCAATTTTAACCATAGAGACTTCTTATTTTTTTAACCAATCCTGTTAAATTGTGTTTTTTTTCAACAAAAACCCTCTCCTCTTTACCTAAAGACTCTCGATCAGTTTCAGACATGTTAAAAACAACCTCTAGAGAATCTGCTATCTCTATTGGATTATCACTGACAATCCGCATGCCACCAGCATCCTCAAAGGCCCTGTTTGTTGTTACAACAGGCACCTCACACGCCATTGCACTCAAAACCGCTTTATCATACGACCCCGCCTTAGTGAAACTTGCCAAAAGACTGTAACTATTAAATACTTCGGGCAACATTTGATAATCAACAGGGTTGGTTATTTCAATTTTACCGTTTAAGTTATAATCCGTAATCATTTTTTTTAATTCTAAAAAATACGAACGATGCGATAACGCATAATCACCCATAATATTACAGTAAAAATCTAATCCCCTCTCATTCAATATTTTTAATGACTCAATCAACAGTAGATGCCTTTTCACGGGCGATATTCGTCCCAAAAAAAGAATAGAGTTTGCCCTAGAATGGACGGCTTCTTCTTTTTTAAAAAATCGAGTATCAATTCCGTGCCCAGTGGCAAGAACTTTTTCAGACAGAAGTGGGAAAGAAGATTTATCAGCAGTAACGATTCTATCTACCATTAGTTCGGCCACCCTAAGTTTAAAAGTATCGGAAATGTGTGTATACCACAGAACAATCTTCTTTTTGCTTAATCTCCAAAAAACAGAACCCAGGATACCATAAATAGGGTTCATGTGAATAAATACCCCATCATAGTTATTTCTTTCTTTCCAGATAATTGAATAAAAATGAGCAAGATAACCCAAACGAGAACCGCCTTTTTCTTTTCCAAGAGATATCACCCTCACATTAGATGGTTGGCTATATTGACCACGCTGAAGACACACAACAACAACAGAGTCAAAATTAAGGGAGAACTCCCTAATCCAATCGCAAACAAAACCAAGCACATGGTCTTGTTGATCAACTTTTTGTGTTATGAAAAGCAGTTTTGCCATGATTTAAGATAATTAGATAAATACTCTTCCTTTGTGGGTAAAGCTTTTACGGAATCAAGGGCGTGTTTTTTAATTTCTTCCATAGATTCTTTGTTTTCAATTGCATAGATAATTTTTTCAATAAATTCAATCTGACTGTTTGTGTTAAAAGAAAGACAAGTGTATCCTGCTGAAAATATATCGCCAGATAAAATCATATTACTCATAAGTACCGGGCAACCTGCCGCCATTGCCTCAACGGCAGTTCTAACAAAGCCTTCATAAAAAGAAGGCAATAAAAGAATGTCGGATGTTTTAAAGTAAGACACCAAATCATCACTCCATGATTCAAAAATAATACTAGGGTTATTCTGTGACATTTTTTTAAATTTTTTCTCTTCAGGGCCAGAACCGACTATCAACAGTCCCGTCTTTGGGTATCTGGAAACTATTTCCTTCGTAGACAAGATGGCCAGATCTATATTTTTTTGCTTAACCAGTCGAGAAGCAATTAACATCAAGAAGTTGAATTGGGGATATTTTTGATGCAGATTCGTTTTAACGGGATAATTAATTATCTTTTCCACGTCAGTAAAAACAGGAAGAACGAAAATTTTATTTTCAGAAATTCCAAAGCTAACAAGATCATCTTTTATCTTTTCTGAAACAACCCTGATACCATCGGCTTTTGGCAAAATTTTCTTGGCAATAAAAACTGATATCCAATTAAGTAGCGATTCGTTTTTAAAATAAGGCCCAAAAAGATCTATATGGATTTGCATCTGGATAGGTTTTTTAAGTTTTATTTTTAAAAGATACCCTATCAATCCCGTAAAAAATGGATCCTGAGTAGATATTAGATATTCACCACTACCCGAACCCAAAATATCCTTGCCTAATTTATATGCCCTAAGTAGGCTTTTTATCTTATTTTTTGAAGTTGTAAAAACAGATAAATTTTTGTCGTGTTTGTTTTCACCGGCAGAGCCCAGTACTATTATGTCTAGTTTTTCAACAAGACCGGCATACTCAAATAAACGCTTCCCTGTTGGGCTATCAAAATTCAACGCATTTTTATCTAAACCAATAGTTAATACTTTCATGAGTTCAATAGTTTTAATGTTTCATCATACATTTTTTCAACACTGAAACGTTCTGTTGTCTTTTTACCATTCTCAACAAACTCATCTCTCAACTCCTGACTTTCCCATAATGTTTTTATGGCTTCTACAATATTAAACTCATCATTATATCGGACAAGAAAACCATTTTCACCCTGTTTGATTATCTCCTTGTTGCCACCAACCGCTGTTGCGATAACTGGCACACCTGCCGACATTGCCTCTAAAATAGACTGGGGAAAGGCCTCAAAACCACTTCCGAGAATGTAAATATCGGAAGCTGCCAAATATACCGCTAATTCATCTCGAGATTTCTTGCCCACCAAGTAAACCTTACGATCTAATCCTAAATTTCTAACCATTGCTTCCAGCATCTTTTTATCGGGCCCCTCACCAACAATTACCAAACGGAAAAATTGACTTATATTAAGCAGTTGGGGCATTATCTTGATTAGCATTCTAAAACCTTTTAGTGGAATAAGCCGTCCTGACGAAATAATAATATTTCCAGGAATTCCTATTTTTTTTCTTGCATCTTCTTTTGTTAACTCGCTTATTTTGAGACTTGAACCGGTATAAATTATTTTGATTTTATCCTGTTTAATTCCCCATCCTTGAACTATTTTTGCCATACACTCAGAAGGAACAATCACATGTGATGCCTTTTTACACACCCAGACCTGACTCTTGTGAAGAATTTTTGTCCAACCCTTTTTATCTGAAGACTGAAAATCATTTATAAGCAAGCCGGTTTTTTTATTTACAATAGCCATGTCCCATGCATAATCTCCAACAACCCTTACCACTAATTTTTTTCTAAAAAACCTAGACACTATAGCTGCTGGAACCCCGACACTTACAATGTTAAGTGAATATATAACATCAGAGTTTTTTGCTTCAATCAATATTCTCAAGAGAAACACTAGATGTTTAAAAAAACGAGGCAAATTTTTCCAAATTCGGACAACCTTATACGCTAAAAATTTATCGCCCTTCTTAGAGGCACTTGAATAGGTAATAACTGTGACCTTCAAGCCCTCTTTTGAAAGTCTCTCTGCTAAACTGGAAGCATATGAAGCTGGACCGCCTATTTCTGGCGGGAAAATACCTGTTGCTATTAAAACTCTCTTTTCTTGTTTATCTTTCATTATTTTCTTGTAAAAACATTAAATCTAATTATGTGCCAAATTGCCGCAAGACCATCTTTCCAGCCAATCTTTTTTCCCTCAGAATATGTTCGTCCATGATATGATATCCCTACTTCATATACTCGTAAACCATGTTTTGCAACTTGGGCAGTAATTTCTGGTTCTATTCCAAATTTATCTGAAGAAAGGCATGGCAATATTTCTTTTAACGCTTTTCCCGTAAAGGCCTTAAATCCTGTTTCCATATCCGACAAATTCAAACCAGTAAAAATATTGGACAAAAAAGTCACAAATTGATTGGCAAGATAGTGAGGGAAATAAAGAATTCTTCTTGGATAAACAGTAACAAATCTTGAGCCATATACAACATCTGCGCGACCATTTAAGATTGGTTTTAAGACAATCTCATACTCAGCCGGGTCATATTCCATGTCTGCGTCTTGGATTATCACCATATCGCCTGTAGCGGCCCCAAATCCTTTTCTGATGGCCGAACCCTTACCCCTGTTCTTGTCTGACAATATAACCTTGTATTCGCTTTCTAGGGCTTTTAAAATCTCTCTGGAGCCATCTGTGGAACCATCATCAATCAATATAACTTCTTTTTCATATGGCAATTCCACCTTTCTAATAGCAGACAAAAGAAGCGGAATGGTTTTCCTTTCATTAAATACGGGAACAATAATGCTAAGCTTCTTAAACATAATTTCTAATTACCTAATTACTAAATAAAGGCGCCTAAATTGTTCGGCTATTTTGTTCCAATCATATTTTTCCTCAACAAGTTTTCTGCCATTTTCGGACAATTTTTTTCTCAACTCACCATCTTCAAGAAGTTTAATTATTTTATCAGCAATATCTGTAGGGTCTCCCACCTTACAAAATAATCCTGTTTCTCCATCCTTAAGAAAATCAGGAATTCCTCCCACTGGAGTTCCGATAATTGGCAACCCAGAAGCCATCGCTTCCAAAAATGATATACCTAATCCCTCTGAAAGTGACGGTCGAACAAAAACATCTGCCATGGATAAATATTTAGGTAATGATTCATTAGAAATTTCTCCCAAAAACTCAACCTTATTTTCTAAACCCAAATGGCCATAAAGGCCACTGCTCGGCTTCGCACGGTTGTTTTCAACTTTTAATTTTAAACTTTCCATCAAATTACCATCCCCAATTATTTTTAATCTTGCATCAGGAATTTTGGCGCTAACCATAGCCATCGCTTCAATTAAATCCCCGACACCATTTTTTTCAACCAAACGAGACGAGGTTATGATTGTTTTAGAATCAATATGATTTTCGCTCGGTTTAAATTTACTTAAATCTACTCCGTTTGGAATTATTTCAATTGGTATTTTAGAATTTTGAGACTTAACATATTGAGCAAGATAATTACTAATCACAGTAGCAGAATCTGCCTTTCTAAAAATAAAGTGTCTAAAAAGTTTCATCAACCATGGTTGCCGATTTAAATCTTTTCCTTCTTGTACCGTAACCAAGAATGGAGTTTTGGGATATATCCATTTTAATAGCCATCCGCCTCCGGCTGCCTGCGAAGCTTGGTATGCGTGAACAATATCATATGAACCATTTTTCCTAATTAAGTGGCGTGCTTTAAAAAAAACCGCCAATGGTAGAAAATTCTTGGGCAACAAAAAAGAAAAGAGGCCAATTGAGTTGCCGACACGATACACATTTACGTCCCCCATTTTTTCGTATTCAGGAATATTTTTTGAAGGACGAGAAGTAATCAAATCAAAACTAATCTCGGGTAACCTGTCCGTTATGTTTTTTATGGCGAGTTCAGAACCGCCCACTTGGGGCAAGTATGCCGTAGTAAGGATTAAAACTCTGGATTTTTGCGTCATTTTGTGTTAATTTTGCCACATAATACCCATGGAATCAACCCCAAATAATGCTTATATAAATACGACTGGGAGCCTCAAAAAAAAGGTTTTGTTTGTAATTACACAATCAGAACTGGGAGGCGCACAAAGATTTCTTTCTACTCTCACCTCTCATCTCGATAAAGAACTTTATGAGATCTTGGTTGCGGTTGGCTCAAGTGGAAATGGTGATTTTTTGAGAGTTTTAAAAGCCGGAGGAATCTCACACAAGACCTTAAAATTTCTAAAACGAGAACCTGCTCTAAGCGACATCAAAGCTGTTTTTGAAATCCGCAGTTTAATCAAAAACTATCGTCCTGATATTTTATTCTTAAACAGCTCCAAGGCAGGATTTATTGGTTCCTTGGCGACTGTTTTTCCAACAAGAATAAATGCATTAAAAGTGGTTTACAGAATTGGTGGCTGGTCATTTAACGACCCGTGGCCAAAATGGAAAAAATGTTTTTGGGTAATTTTAGAATGGATTAGCGCAAAATGGAAAGACGTCATCATTGTTAACAACCAACACGACTTAGATCAAGCTAAAAAACTTAAAATTAAACCACGAAGACAAGTAGCATTAGTTCATAATGGTATTGAGGTTTATAAATTAGACTTCCTGCAAAAAGAAGAAGCGCGAGCAAGATTAATTGAAAAAGTTGAAAAATTATCTGGTAAAAATATTTCGGCAAAAAACATAATCGGCACTATCGCAAATTTTTACCCAACCAAGGGTCTGGAGTATCTCATTGGGGCTGCCGATTATTTTAAAGATGATGACAACACGATTTTCTTTATTATTGGCGACGGAGAATTACGACCTGAAATCCAAAAAACAATAATAGAAAAAGGGTTAGAAAAAAAGATTTTCCTTTTGGGACAAATTCCCGATGCGTATCGATTTTTACCAGCCTTTGATGTTTTTGTTCTTTCATCCGTAAAAGAAGGTTTTCCGTGGAGTTTAGTTGAGGCAATGTCGGCCAAATTACCTGTTATTGCCACCAATGTTGGAGCTGTGCCTGAAATAATCAATGACCATAAAAATGGCTTACTTGTAGAACCAAGAGATTCCATGGGATTAGCAGATGGAATTAAAGAAATTTTAGGAAAAGACCTCCTCAAAAACGAACTGGGAATTCAAGCTCACCAAACCGTACTCTTCAAATTTGAACTTGATAAAATGGTAAAGCAGATTGAAGATTTGTTATAAGCCCTAAGCACTAAATCCGAAATCCTAAACAATATCTAATGACCGAAATAAAAACTAAAAAATATGACCTCGAGGAACGGACATTTGAATTTACCAAGAAAACTATTGAATTTATCAATAAGTTGCCAAAAACGATAAGCAACAATGAGATAGCCAAGCAATTAATGCGCTCATCTGGTTCTGTCGGGGCAAACTACATAGAAGCTAACGAATCTCTGGGTAAAAAAGATTTTATTCTACACATAAGAATCAGTCGAAAAGAAGCTAAGGAAACTATTTATTGGTTAAAACTTTTAAACAGTGGGGCTGACGATTTAATTCAAGAAGCTACAGAGCTAATGAAAATTTTTGGAGCAATACTGGGAAAATCTCAGTAGTTTTGGATTTATTATTTTGAATTTGTTTAGAATTTAGATATTAGGATTTAGGATTTATGAAAATACTTCGTATTTTATCTTTGGTGCTTTTGTTTGTCTTTTTTGCATCTTTTTTAATCCATCCTCTCTACTCTATTAATCAAGACATCGGGCGACATTTAAAATCAGGTGAGATAATTTGGCAGACAAAAAGCGTCTATAAAACAAACTTATTCTCATTTACCGAACCCGAACACTCATTCATAAACCACCACTGGTTAAGTGAGGTTTCTTTTTACGGCTTAAACAATGTCATCGGACTGAAGGGTCTAATTCTGTTCAAAACTGTAATTTTATTGTTGTCTTTGTGGCTCTTGTTTCTGGCTGTCAAAAATAAGGCCGACCTTTGGATATTTTTGATTTCTGCCATGGCTGGAATAATGATATGGACAGAACGCACTGATGTCAGACCGGAAATATTTAGTTATTTATTTTTATCATTCTTTATTTTTGCGATATTGCGGGCTAAATATCAAGGTCAGGCTCGATGGCTTTATTTTTTACCGATTGTTCAAATATTTTGGACAAACATGCATATATATTTTGCTTTGGGGCCAATACTTTTAACATTTTTCTTACTAGAAAAAATGTTAAATCCTAAGCACGAAATACTAAATCCTAAACAATATCAAAATTCAAATAAAGAAAGTTTCGGATTTTGGATTTGGGATTTGTTTAGAAATTCGAGATTAGAATTTAGGATTTGGCTGTTAGTTATTTTAGCTACGCTTATTAACCCCAATTTCATTTCTGGGGCTCTGTATCCCCTCGTTGTGCTAAAAAATTATGGGTATTCAATCGTTGAAAATCAGAACATATTTTTTCTTACTGATTACGGAATATTAATAAGAAATATTCAGTTGTTTCAACTCTCTTTGGCTGTGCTTATTTTAAGCTTTATATTCAGAAAGCGTATCGCCATATTTGAATTACTATCAGGAATTTTCTTTTCCATAATGGCCATGAAAATGCTAAGAAATTTCGGTCCGTACGGCTTAGTATTTATACCCCTCACAACCCTCAATTTGTTTGGGATTAAATTAAGCACAAAAAAAGAGATGGCCGTGCTTATCTCTGTATGTGTTATTTTGATTTCTACCACCTCTTACAACATCAAAAACAAAGTCTCTCTTGCCATCCCCACAGGGGCAGAAAAGGCCGTTGAATTCGTTAGGAACAACAATATTAAAGGCCCGGTTTTTAATAACTTTGATGTTGGAAGTTTTTTAATATGGAAAATGTACCCCGACCAAAAAGTTTTTGTTGATGGGAGACCAGAGGCATATAGTCAGGAATTTTTTGAAAATATCTATAAACCCATGCAGATGGATCAGAAAATATGGGAAAAATATTCTAAAGAGTATGGTATTAACCATGTCTTTTTTGATCACCGTGACATAACTCCTTGGGCAAGAACTTTTCTTGCCAGAATATCACAGGATAAAAAATGGGAGAGAGTGTATCTTGATGAATATGCTGTCATATTCATCAAGAATTTCTAATTTCTAATTAACCTAATTATTCTAAATGGATTCCAAACTCCAACCCTAGATCAATTAGATAATAATGGCGCTTAGATTAATTATTCTTAGCATCTTCTTCTAAACGCCTAATCGCCTCGTCAATAACTGGGTCATTGGGTACAATTTTTTTCAATTCTTGTAAGACCCTTATTGATTCGGCAAAAAAACCAAACTTGGCATATAATACTGCCAAATTTTTATAGGCAAATGGGAATTTAGGATCAACTTCAATTGCTTTTATATACATCCTAGCTGCCTCCTCAGGTTTTCCTTGGTCCCTGTAGGTGTTGGCCAAGTTGTAAAATGGCTGAGCAAATTCCTGTCCATCGGGAAGTTGAATTGCCCTTTCATACATTCCGGCTGCTTTTGGCAAATCACCCTTAGAGGCATAAGCATTGCCGAGATTGTTTATAATCCTAATAGTGTCGGGATTATATTTAAGGATATCTTCATAGAATCCAATAATATTTCCCCAGGCCAAATTTCGATTGGCCGAGGCCACTGAGAAAAATGCCACATATCCAACCGCGACAACAAGCACCAAGCGATAAATATAAGCCCTGGGCCCAGCGTAAGTAAGCAGAATGTCTAAGTAGTAGCCCACCAACACAAAGAGACCAATCAGGGGCAAATAGAGCCAATGTTCGTACATGATGGCATTGATAGGAATAATCCCCGACACTGGACTCATGGCAATGAAAAACCAACCGAAACCGAATAACCATATTCGGTAATGACTAATTTTCAATGACGAATGACCAATGGCTTTTTTGTACAAAATAACTCCAACCGCGACAATAAGTAAAATCATCAAAAACCCGAGCCAGACGGGCCACTGGAATAAAGAGGTATTCACCGATAATTCCCGTTCCATGTGTAGACCAAGAGGAACAAATATCAATTTAAAATACTCAACAAGTGCATGTCCGAATGTATAAAGACGATAACTCAAATGTTCGGTGTAAACATTGGATTGAGCATAAAAATTGAGAGTGTTTTGAAAATTTAAAACAGTAAGACGCAAAATCATATAGATGACTGAAACGCCCCAATATGGCAAAGTTTGCCAAACACTTTGTTTAAATGCTGGCCAAAATTTATCTTTAGCAACAAAAGAGATGTAAAGAATCATCGCCAAAGCCGGAAAAAGAATTGCAGTTTCTCTGGATAAAACTGCCAAAACCATGGACAAAACCGCCCACCACCTCTTTCCTCCAGCAAACAAAGTGAGCCCTCCGAGTATAAAGAAAACTGACATTGGATCTCCCCTGCCTGATATGTACGCAACCGCCTCTACGTTCAGCGGGTGCACCAACCAAATTAGCGCAGCAATAAAAGCCGGCCTCTGCCTTCTAAATACGAGATACGAGATACTAAATACTAGTATCGCATTGGCAATGTGAAATAGATTACTAATTAGGTGATATCCAATCGGACTTGAACCATGCAGAACCCAATTAAATGCAAAGCTCAACAAAAGAAGTGGCCGGTAATAATTACTATTTAAACCAAATCCATGAAGAATGTCTGTGGTGAAGATGCTTTTAATGTTCTGTCCCGATAAAGAATGGACAAATGAATTGTTAACTATCCAATCATCATCATCCCAGAATAATGGGTTACCCAAATTAAAAGAGAAGACAATGAGTCCAATGAAAAATAAAACCAAGATCCATCCGGAATTTTTCTTCCATTCAAACATAAATTTAATTCTACTATAGTTTATGCAAACTAAAAACCGCCCCGAAGGGCGGTTTTTAGTACAATTGTTAGTTATTGTGAAACTCGAGCGACATTAGAGACTCAAGGCCTGTGAAGTAGAGTCCTTGATCAAGTTGTCGTTCATCCAGTCACCGCTAGTTAAGCCATGGCTGGTTGCTGATCTGTCGGTCCAAGCAAGATTTGCACCTTCACCTGCATTTACAGCTGTTTGCGGTAATGCATATGCGGTGTCGTTCATCTTGAATTGGGTCAACAAGCTTCCAGTTGCAGGAACCGATGTTACGGTATGCTTCAACTCGAATACTTTAGGAGCTCCGGTAGGAATCTGGTATTCACTGGTAAATCTGAAGTCGATTACACCAGTTGAAAGACCTGTGACTCCACCTTCAAGATAGAATGTACCCAATGAAGTGACATCGTTACCATCGATAAACAATTTAGCAGATGATGCAGATGCAAGTACTACAGTGCTGGTCTTCGTGAAGTCCCAGCTCATAGATGCCAATCCAACAGTTGCACCATTTGCAGTCATGTTGAATTTAGACATTGTTACTTCTCCAGCAACTAATACCGATGAAGGTAAAGCGGCTGCAGCAATTGATGGGTAAGACTTGTGTACATAGATATCGTTTCCTTGTACCTCGGTAGTGTCAGTGGTGACAGTACCAACTGAATCTCTTGCCTTGTAGGACTCGAGGTTCAATTTAGCATTTGCAGCTGTTGATGCTGCACCAACACCGACATTTCCGAACTGTAAGTCAAAGGTCAATGTTGTGGTGTCGTTGTTAGCTACCAAGATATTCAATCCAGTAAAGCTGACAGATGCGCCGTTTAACGGAGCGCTGGCAACTACTGTGCTACCATTTTTAACAATTACATTTGCAACTGTTGCAGAAGGAGTTGCACCACCATCCATGTCTAATACCATCTCATAGATAGTAAAGGCATCGTTGGTTGCGGTGAAATCAACTGCATGAACGGTTGATGTAGTGTTTGCAGCAACAATCTTGTCAGAAGGAGCAGAGCCTGACAATGCTTCCGCTATGGAACCAGTATTGGCAGTCAAAGTCTGACCAGATGCTTGAGCACCAGTGACGGCTCCGCCTGAAAGGGCAGATGTACCACTTGTGTCTAAGCTCGTTATCAAGGTGTCATTAGCACCAGCAACAACGAAGGAACCTACAGTACCCCAGATTTCAGCATAGTATGATGTGCTCTGTGGCAAAGTAAAGTTTACTGAGTATGCATTGTCTGCATCAGCTCCTGTTACTGAAGATTTTGGAGAAGTCGTTAAGACTGTTCCTCCGGTTGTGTTCAATATCTTTATGTAGACATTGCTCAATGTACCGATGGTCCATTCATTAGCAACAGTGAATCCTGCATTCATCGTGTTGATGTTTACAGCTTCAGCAGAACCTCCGGTCAAAACGTATTTACCGAGAAGCATTAAGGAATTCGGAACAATTACATTTTGGCTGGCATATGCAGTGTATTTAGCCACTGTCATGCTTCCTGCTTTTACGGTCTGGTTATTGCTCTCAATTGCAGTAGAACCAGGAACATCTAATACGCTTGCGGAAACAACTCCTATACCATTATTGTAGTCTCCTCCGGCCATGAATACAGAAACAACGTCGTTAGCAGAAACTGAATCTGTATCTCCTGAAGCCTCATGGAGGTCAGCTCTTACTTCAACAGTTGCGGGTGAACCCGGAACTAATGTGTAATTAACTGTAAATGATGTTGAAGAAGTGTCATCGCTAAACACACCTAATGTGGTAGTGCTTCCGTATTGAGTACCATTAATCAACACTCTACCGTTTCTCAATGAATCAACATCGGAATTAGAGGTTGAGGCCATGAACTTCAAGGTTTCAACCTTGATGCTATCGCCATAAGCAGTCAATGTGAATCTTCCCAAAACTACATCACTGGAATCATCAACTAAATCTCCGGATGGAGAATCAGAAGCTTTGACTCCGGTAACACTTGGAGTACCAATAGTTGAAGCGTTTGGATCTTCTGGGAAGGCAACTCCTGCGGTGACTTTAACATTAACATTGTAGCTCTCGTCCATGACATCAATGTCATAGAATCCTCTGAATGAGAACTGCATTGTTCTTGTAGAACCGCCGATTACATCAGCGAGAACTTTGACAACTCTTGTTCCTGTCAACATTCTGTGATTCATCAAGAATGTTGCGTATCCGTCTGCATCAAGATCAGCATCGGTAGCAACTTGAGTTCCATCAACATAGAGTCGGAGGTTCTTTATATCTTTGCTATCAACAGAACCAATTTCTCTGATGGTAAATCTCTTGAAGTAAACATCCTCGTTGCTGACAGTAAGGTTTGATTGCCAAACATTTATATCATTCTGAGGATTAAAGTCTCCAGGACCAGTAGATGCACCGATTGAAACAGTAGCTAATGTTGCAGGGTTTGCAGCAATAGTGTGTATGTTTCCAAGAGCAGAAACAACTGTAGTGTTGACCTTGGTCAATTGAACTCCAATTGTCTGACCTGAAGTGCTGTCTGCGACATATGCTCTTACAGAGACATTAGCAGGAGCAGTAAACAAACCGCTTCCATTGGCAAAAGTAATCAAGCCACTAGAAACATTTCCGGAATCAGAAACACGTGCTCCGTTTACAAATAAGTAAACATCGCTGATTGTTGTGTCTCCGGAAACACCTAATCTCTTTAATTCAAGATTGGTGACAGTACCAGAACCGTTGATTTGGAAATGGGCCAAATCCGCCATGGACTGGGTTTCCATCAAAGTTCCTGAAACTGGGTTATCGGAAGCCAACATTGCTGACAATGGGCCAGTTGGGGTTGGGGTTGCACCAGGGACACGAGCGTAGCTCGGAACCTGATTTACAGAAGTGTAGGTGGAACCAACTGTGTACAAGTTGAATTCAGCTTGGTTGATGATGAAAACTTTTTTGAAGAAGTTAGGATCATCGAGGACGGCCTGTGCACCTGAGGTATTAACCCAGTGTAAAACAGCGACGTCTTCTGAAACTGATTCAATTCCGTAAACTTTTTCAGTTCCATCAACTCGGAACAAACCGGAAGTTACGAAAGCATCTCTTGTTGTAGGAGAAACATTCTTAACAGCGGCGAATCCTCCAAGGTGACCATACAAATTGAAGATCTGTGGGTTCAAGAATAATCTCTTGTATCCCCAATCATTTACTATGTAGACATCTGGATCATTTGTTCCAGCTGCACTAATAGTGTTGCCTTCTTTCAAACCGTAGTCTGAAGGAACGACTGCGAAAGCTGTAAGAGACAATACGCCCGAAAGGGACAATACTGTTGAAACAGCTGTAAGGATCGCGGCGGTTTTTATCAAACCGACTCGATTCTCTTTTAATACGTTCGACATTTTATTTTTTTATTTACTGAACTGGTGCCGTATTACCACACGCTTTTTTTAGCGAGGATAAATTAATCAGCAACGGAACAGATTTTAATATTACTGAATCTACTGAACTAACTACCACAATAATTCTAAGGTCTACCTATTTCGACCTGGTAAACTTTAAAAGTGGTTAACAACTCAAAACTTAATATCTTTTACAATCTACGCATCCTTTTTTTCTTGCTTTCCTTATTGTCAATGTCCTTACCTGGACTGCCTGCCTTTGATAATTGTATTACGTATTTAGTATTACGTATTAACTAGCAAAGGCAGAAAGTCCACTATTAACCTCAAAATCGACCTTAAATTAGATCGATAACGAATCTTGTCTGATTATTTGATTCTTCATATTTAATGCGGTTTACTGCCCTCTAATTGCCTATCAATATTACTCTAAATGCATTTAAAAGTCAATGGTGGTAATCCACTACTTCTTTAATAAGTATATAGGTTATCTTATACCCTGCAATAGGTCAAATTGTGGATAATTACTTAGGCTTTACTACACTATTTGACCACTATGCCTGTCAACCTCCCTCCGTACCCCCAAATGAGTCCTAGTTCGGTCAAAATAGGAGAAATATTGGAATTGATTCCGGTTGAAATGTGCCACCTCTCCTGACCCACAGAATCAACACCGTAAACATGGCCCGACTGAGTAGAAAAATAGGCATTACCGTCTTTGTCTACCGCTATCTGCTGATTTATTTTACCTTCAGCTTGAAAAACCCAATTGACTGTCATGTCTGATTTGTTTAAAGAATAAAGTTTGGAACCTGAAGCAGGGTTGGCCCAACTGAAATCTAATCCTACAAGAAGATTGGTTGAAGTGATTGAAACCATCGTCGCCCCTGAACCATTACTCGTCGGGTCAATGATAATTTTGTTCAACACTGAACCATCAGATGGAATCGTGAGTATTCTGAAGCCAAAAGATGAACCTCCATCATGGCCGATGGCTGAATATGTCTTTCCAGTTGTTTTGTCGTAAGACAAATTGGATTGTATGCTCCCATTAGAACCAGTATTAAATAATTCTTCGGCCCACAACTGCGTTCCATCGGCCGAATAAGCATTAAAAAATTGATTCCCACTCACTCGCTTTGTAACTATCATGGAACCATTATCCAAAACTACAGGCGCGAACCCACTTAGACCAGTACTACTGACTGTGGTTTTTACGGAGCCATCGGCATTTAAAACAACAAGCTTATCGGTGCCATTTGAGTAGGTGATATACGACTCGCCTTTCTCGGAAACCGTAACGGCTTTGATTGTGCTCGCGTCGTCATAATCCCACTTTTTAGAGCCGTCGGGATTTAGAGCGGTAAACGCCAGCGTTCCACCCGCGCCAATACGGCCAAAATAAACCGTTTCATCAGACAAAACTGCTGGCGTGCTAATACTGACATTGGTTGCGTATTCCCACTGCTTCACACCATCTTTGTTTAGCTTGATTAATTTACCCGTACCATTGGCAGAACCAAAGTAAATATCTCCGTCAGCGGAAACAACTGGCTGACCCACAGTATTTCCTGCGCCGGCATCAAATTCCCAGCTTATTGTCGCTCCAATTCCAGGCCCGGTTAAATTAGTGGCAACGGAAGAGTGATGCTGATCCTTTCCGAGCATGGCCCAAGAGTTTGGACTAATAGCTGTTGGAAAATTAACTTGGCCAATATTGGAAATATCTGAGCACTTATCCATATTATCAACATCGCAGGTCGGTGTGTCGATAACTTTGGTTTTCAGGGCAAAGTAAACGGTTTGTCCGTACTGATTGGCTATTACAAAAGAGGCATTTTGCAACGCCCCTTTTTTCCCTACACTCGGCAAGCTTGAGCTGGCTACTTTTGTGGCCGTGTCCCAAGCATTAGCATCGGTAAAATTCACCAGAGAATAACGCATGTCATAGCTTAGACTCGCCGTATTAAAACTACCTGAATCCGGAGCTGACCACGTGATAGCAAGAGGAGAATTTAAGGTCGCAACCAAATCGGTCACCGCTGATGGTTTTAATACAACATCTCCTACGGTAATTTGGTCTTTTATATTTTCAAACGTTACTGGACCAATACCACTAACATTCTGGATGTCTTCTATCCTGGCAAATGGGCCATTGGTTTGTCGATATTCAATAATTGCATCGGATTTTACATCTCCAATTCCATTGAGCGTCATCAACTGCTCTTTGCTTCCGGTATTAATATTTATTTTTTCCGGAATAGGGTCTGGAGAAGGTGTTGGGGTAGGTGTCGGAGTGGATGTTGGTGTCGAAGTCGGGGCGGGTGATGACGAACCACCACCTCCACCACCATAAGAAACAACAGGTGTTGGGATCAGCATTACATCGCCAACAGTAATTTGGTCCCTTATGTTATCAAACGTTGCCTGACCTATACCACTCACATTCATAATGTCCTCCACTTTTTGGAAAGAGCCATGAGTTTGCCGATATTGGATAATAGCATCTGATTTGGCATCTTTAATACCACTAAGCATCATGAGCTGTTCTTTACTTGCTGTATTGATATTAATTTTTTCTGTCTGTTTGGGAGATAATTCTGGTTTAGGAGATGGGGTTGGGGTGATTGAAGGTTTGGGAGTCGGGGTGGGTGTTTTCAATGGTGACACGGATGGTGAAGGAGTGGTGACATTGGTGTCAGGTGTCTTTGTCACCAATGGTGTTGGTGACATTATCGTATTTGTCACCTTCGGTGATGGTGTCACCATACTGTCACCATCAATAAAGCTATCCACAACCTCATTACTAGTACTAATCCCCATCAATCCCAGCATTCTTGCAAGCCAGCTTTGTTTCTCTTGTGGCCGATTAGCATATTCCATCTTTGCCTTCTCTGCTTCGGTTATTAACAAGTTCAAAGCTCCAGCACCATTAAGAACAATCTCTTTAGATAGTCGGTCCCAGTAACCATCGAGGATGTAGGAACCGATTTCTGGCGTTTCAATAGAGTGCGTAATCAGATTGTTCTTTTCTTGAATAAAAGCTATCGGATATTCTTTACCGTTTTTATCTTTATTAATGATAAAAATCCTATCAACTTCACCTGATCTAATTTTTTTCACAACAGAGAGTTTTGGAAATTTATACTCAGTATTACTAATCGTATCTTTACTGAAAAAATTTCCATTTGAATATTTAGCAAGATTATCAAAATATTCATTCAAACTACCAAGCACAACCGGCTTGAGTCTTTCTCTTACAAGTCCCGCGACAATGTTTAGGTTCTCAGGATTCCACTTCGCCATCTCATGTTCATATGGGCTACCGAAATCTCCAATCGGGGGATGCGGGTCATTTCTTGTGTGATCAGGTACTCCAGCATCTTCTATCAGGTGTAGGAGATGCCCAAATCCAATCATTGCTCTTTGTCTGTCTCCTTGAGAGTAGTCACTCATCACTCTTTCGTATGAAAAATCGTCAGAACTTTTAATTAATCCTGAAGACTCGGCAATACTTTTATTAGCCAGCGCAAGATTTGATTGCGTGGCAGAACTCATTGCCCACTCTTTAGACTTGGAAAACCCTGCCATGCCTATATTGTGCACCGGATCATAGAAATGATTCATGGGTCTCATTCCTTGGTCTTCGTCCATTGAGCCCTTAATTATCCATATTTTATCTTGACTACTTAGTTTTGGAGAAAAGTTGAGATTATAGAAATTAATGATTTCGTCGGTTAGTGCTGGGTGGGTATAATCTTGGTTGTAAGCCGAAACTTTTGTAATGAAAAAGGCGCTAATAAGCGCCCCTCCTACTATTAAGTTTTTGATTCGTTTACGCCTCATAGGCTACTAATTTTCCAAATTTTTGTATAAATATTTAATTCAAACATTGCTTCGTTTGCATAGTTTCCCGATGGAATAGTTATTTTCTGTCCCTCAAAATCTACAACCTTATCTTTACTGATTGTGTTCGTATACACAAAAGATGCCACGTTTTCGGTACTTTTTTCAGATTTTTTCCAGATTTTTTTAGTATTCTCCAATTCGTCTATAAAATTTATCAGGACATTTTGATTTTTGTACTCCTCGAGAGTCTTTTTCCAGCCATCTTGCTTCTCTATCACAAAATACTTACTAGCTAGGGTTGTATCTCCCTTGCGAAGAGCGTCTAGGAACATGTCATAAGTTTCTTCTGGGGTCTTACCACCAAATTTGTCTTCACGATAGGGTTTTTCCCATTGAGCTTGAAGGCGTTTGGCTTCCCAGCTGGCTCGGAGATTACTGATATACGGCATGCCGTTTAAAACAGTCCATAAAACTCCGCCTGCAAGCAGAACTAAAATAATTACGACATACCAACTCTTAAAAATAGTTAAGAATTTATTCAAGATGAGTTAATTTTATAACTTAGATGAATGAGAGTAAATGCCTTAGACCTGCCGCGAAATTAGAAGGTCCGAAAGATTAAGGAGGGATTTATAATCCATCGAACCCAATTCGCGCAGCAGATCAAAAGTATCTACCTTTTTAATCGCCTCTTTCTTGTTAACCCCTCTGGTTTATCAAACCCAGTTTTTTCTGTCAATATTGCCACCCAATCAACCTGTGGATAACTTGTTGATTACCGACTTGCGAAGTCGGTAATTTTTTTATAACATCTTCTCGAAATGAACCAAGATTTTTATCACACGCTAAATCGAGGAGTAGATAAAAGGCAAATATTTTTGGACAACCAAGATTATCTTCGGTTTATCCATAACCTCTACGAACTCAATAACGAAGACAGAGTTGAAACCACTTTTCACTCATTCAAAGAAGATCCCAACCTTACCGACATCGCAAGTCGGAAACAAAGAAAACTATTGGTAGATGTTCACGCCTTTTGTTTAATGCCAAATCATTACCACCTACTTCTTTCCCCAAAAAAAGAAGGTGGAGTTTCTAAGTTTATGACCAAAGTAAACATTGGCTATGCTAAATATTTTAATAAAAAATATCAAAGAGTTGGGGCCTTATTCCAAGGACGATACAAACAAATCACGGTAACAGACGAAACACACCTCCTTCACTTACCCTTTTATATTCATTTCAATCCATTGGATTTATCACATCCTGAATGGAGAGACAACAAGATCTCTGACCCCAAAGGGGCACTAGAGTTTTTAAAATCATATCGCTGGAGTAGTCATTTGGACTACTTGGGAGTCAAAAATTTTCCCTCTGTACTAACCATGGGGCCTCTAAAAGATATCTTTGGTAAAAATGATGATTATAAAAAGCTTATTAACAACTACATGCGGGACATCCAAGTAAACGATGATGTTATTCTAGAGTGAAGCTGTGGATTACCGACTTGCGAAGTCGGTAATGGAGGTTAAATCACTGAGTAGTAAACTCCCTTGTCTTTGGCGAATTTACGAACCAGACCCTCTGAGGCTAATTCTTTTAGATTTCTCTTTACGGTTCTTTCGGATAGTATATTAAACTCTCCAATAATCTCTTTTGTGCGGGAGTTGGGAGAACGTTTTATGAAATTAAAAATTCTTTCTTTGTTTGAACTTTCCCTCAAATTTCTTGGTTGAGTATTCTTAACAACTGGACTGGGGACGGGTTTATTCTCTTTCGGCTTAGAAATGGGCTGGGTTGGTTGATGATGCAATCTAACTATATTTAATTTTAAGTCCAGTAAATTACGACGAGCGTACAGGAGGGGAGTAGTTGATACCACTTTGGCGTGTTCCAAATAATCTAAAAGCTCCAACAGGTTATCAATCGAATTTTTTAATTCAATAAAGCTGACATTGTGCGACACTGCATCATCCTCTCCTCTTGAGCTAAATAATTTAATATAGCCGGCAACAAATCCGGATATTTTATCGTATAATTTCTGAGCTAAAAACTTGTCTTTCAGTCCAGCAAAAAGCTTTACCAGAAATATTACAGAGTTTGTGAAATTTTTGAGACTCTCCTCTTCCATAGAAACATGTTAGACGAAGCTAACAATAATATCAAGGAGAATTCTTGTAGAGTTCCTTGGCTCGGTCCCAATGTTCAGGATAACCTTTTTGTTTTAACCAGTACCACCATTCAGCGCCCCATAGATATGAAGTACTAAATCCTACCTTTGTTGAGACGTCTATCATTTCATTGAACTTATCAATTCCCATTCTTTCAAGCTGAATTTCCATTGGAGTATCTACGATTGGTTGCAATAACCATGGCTCACCAGAAAGCTCTATGATTATTGAAGGTTTTGTTCCATATATCAGTCTAGTGATAGAATGTTTAATCCTAAAGAATGCAGGTGATATTGGATACCTAATAGGCCCGAGGAAATTTCTCCACCAAACATAGAGATATATGCTTGTTCCAAATACATCTCCGGAATTATATGCTTCAAGCCAAGTCCCAAACTCACCACTATCAGTAACAATGACTGGGTGGGCCGGATCTAGGCGATGAACCAAATCAATCTCTTCAATCAACATTTCTTTAGATATTTCGTTATGCATTTCACAGGATGCCTGACCAAAAAAATGAAGGAACGGTTCGTTTTCAACTTGCCAATACTGTAGGGCTGGTGAGTCTTTATATCTTTTAACTACAACTTCTATATATTTTAGAAGTTCTGTCTTGTGATCTTCAGCAGATAGAGACGTGACCCAGTCGGGAGTGTGGCACTCTGGCCAACCAGGAAGACGATGGCCAACAGCCAAAATAACTGAGGCATTTCTTTTTTCAGCTTCTCTAATCTGATAATCCAGCTCAGAAAAATTATAGACATCTTTCCTCACCTCGGTAAGTGGCCAATGAGCAGTAAGTCTAAGATGCCTAACTCTTAAATCATCCAAAATTGCCAAATATGTTTTCTTCCAATCAAGCTTAAGTTCATCAGAATGAAAACGACTGAAAGAAACTCCGTATGTAAAATCTCTTTGAGGAGACAAATTCCACGACAAAATCCAAAGACAAGCCACAATGGCAATCAGGACAAAAATAATTATACGTTTTTTTGTAATCATTTAAAAAACATTAAGAGTCCGCCGCCAATAAGGATAATGCCTGCTATTTTTTTTACTAAAACCATTCCACTTACATCCTCTACCACTCCCGGAATTTTATTTCTAAAAATAAAAGCCAAAACAAATATCAAGGCAAACTGAACACCCAAGAGGGCATTAACCACGGAAACATTTCCCAACTTAATCGCCACATAAAGAAGAGCGAAGCCAACACTGGCAATAATCTTATTCAAAACAAATATAAATCTTGAGGCCTTGGGAGAACCCCTGAGAGATGAGAAAACATCTATACGCACAAATGGAACTAACAATGAGAGCAGGGCCATTCCAACAAGACCAATTCTTGTCCAGAAAAATCCGTTCAAGAAAGTGGAATTGTTGAATGTAAACTTAAGAAGGACAGTAGAGAGGCCAAATACAATTCCAGAGATTAAAGCTTCTATCCAAATTCCCTTGCCAGCTTTTCCAAGAAACAAAATACCGGCAACCATCAAGCCAAGGGCGGTAACATGATGAAGAGACATGGAATCGCCCAAGATCAACACTGAAAAAATATAGGTGAAGATAACCCCCAAAACTCCGACATTTGTAGAGGCAACCGACACGTCAGTTTTCTTAATCGCTTTATACAGAAATATCAGAGCAAAGAAAAATGATGCTCCGGACACAAATGCTATCAAAAAATAGTTAGGATTTACCCAATAAACACCAAATGGTGCCACAACGACAACAGCAAGACTTAAAATACTGACCCAAAAAGCATAGGAAATGGGCCTGAGAATAGGCGCAGAAAGAAGATGTTTATCTATTACAAAAGCTATCGCATTTAAGGTATAGGCCACAATCGCGATATAAATCCAAGGCATCATAATATGAGTACGTTATCTTTACTTATCTTAGCATATTCTAAAGCCGAAGGACGAACCTTTCTCACAAAAGTCTCATAATCAACCTCAACCAAGCCAAATCTAGGTTTATAGCCCTTAGCCCATTCAAAGTTGTCCAAAAGCGACCAGTAGACATAACCGCGCACATCAACACCATCATGAATAGCTTGCCAGACCCATTTCAAATGTTCTTTTATAAATTTCTCTCTTTTTTCATCAGTACCATCAGCAATTCCGTTTTCGGTAATATAAATAGGTTTTTTATATTTTTTAAGCTCCATAAGACGATGGTAGATACCTTTAGGGTAAATCTCCCAGCGCATTTCATTGGCCACGTCTTGCTTGGGCAGAGTCCGATAGCTTCCAGGGGCTCGGCGATCAACATGGTAGTAGTTTAAGCCCAAAAAATCATAGTAGGGAAGGGCTTTTTCCCAAAAATAGAGATTTCTTTGATAGTTATATATCTTACCCATCATCTTTTCGTACCAACGGTCACCATGAACACTAAAAGTATTGTTTTCAACTAATCCTACTTCTACATTGTGCGACATTGGGGAAGTATCCGCGAGAGTTCGCGGAACACTGTATATTTTCTTTATCTCTTGATAGGCGAGTTCCTGTGCTTTAACAAAATTATTTCGAACCTTCATGTATTCAAAAATATTTCTGTGTTGAGGTGGCCACTGTCCGTTCATGTAAGAAAATCCTGCATACACACTAGAAGCCTCATTAAAAGTTATCCACAGCCCTACCCTATCGCTCAAGTTATCCACAACATACTTTACGTACCTTGTAAATATTGTCGGACTATCAAGGTTTAGGAACCCCCCTTTTTCTGCAAACCAAACAGGATTAGTGAAGTGCCACAGAGTTACCATTGGCTCCAATCCCCTCGCCCGCAACGCCTTGATGACGTTTACGTAATGAAGCATGGCCTCATGATCAAATCTTCCCTCTTTTGGTTCAATGCGAGACCACTCAATAGAAAGACGGTGAATGTTTTGATTCAGGCTTTTTGCAATATCAAAATCTTCTTCATAGCGATTGTAGCTATCGCAAGCTTTTCCTGATTGGTATTCTAATGGACGAGTTTTCTCCCACTCCGACCAATCATTATAATTGTTTCCCTCCACCTGATGAGCCGATGTGGCACTCCCCCATTTAAATCCTTCGGGAAATTTTAGTTCTTGCATATGCACTAAGTTTAATATAAAAACAAAAAACGGGTAATACCCGTTAATTTTCTAACTACCACCCACAGAGAAAAGTCTAATCTTTCTTTCTTTTTCATCCCAAACCAACTTATTTATCGCCGAAGAAATATCCTCGGTACTTGTAAACCCAAGAGCAAAAATATCTGCCTGAATATCTCTGTCCAGATTACCAACCCCAAAAAATGAATAAGCGTTTGGATTCTTACGGTCCATATGACCCAAAACATAATGGCCAAACTCATGAGCAAGATATGCTCTTTTTTGAAGATCACTAAATTCAACGATCATTGGTGGTAGAAATAGGCGCAAAACATTACCATCATACATTATTCCCGTATCAGAGTATTTTGATAGTCTGATATTCAACTCCACCGCCGGCATTTCCTCGCCATAATATTTTTCAATATCTTCTACCAATAGCTCGGAAACAACACTGATCTCCATAAAGTCCTTTTGATAAAAATGATCAATCCTTCCCTTAAGTTCAAAGACCGTTGTGATGGCGTAAATATTTAAGACCAAAGAGCTAATGATGTAGAGTCCCACCAAAAAATAGACAACCCTAGCCCTTTTCCTCAATTTTTATCCCAAAAAATCAAAAATCTGCAATGAGCATAATCCTTCTGCACAAAATAGCAATAACCCGCGTAGCGGAGCCATGGTCGTATGACCACAGCTATTTAGAGGGCCGTACCGCCAAAAGTTCAACCTCAAAAACAAGAGTGGCATTGGCTGGAATAGGACCGACCCCTCTTTCGCCATACGCAAGATCAGAAGGAATAATTAACTTTCTTTTACCCCCAACTTTCATTCCCTCAACCCCAATGTCCCATCCCTTAATGACCTGTCCTGCGCCTAAAACAAACTGAAATGGTTCGTTTCGATCGTACGAACTATCAAATTTTGTACCATTTTCAAATGTTCCAAGATAATTCACAGAAACTTCCTGTCCTGCCTTGGCCTCGGCGCCAGTACCTACTTTCAAATCCTCGATTTTTAATCCGTTTTCCATTTGTATAATGTTATTACTTTTAGGGGTTGGTGTAGGGGTCGGCAACGGCGTAACGCTGGTTGTTGAACCCAAACCAATCTTTGACATATCACCGGCATCATTAATTTTTTTATAAAAAATGAATGCGGTAACGCCGAAAAAGATTACTAACAATGTTATTGCAAATATAGTTTTAGTATTCATTAAAGTATGTTATCAGAGAGGTCTTGGTTTTTCAATCTGGAATAAATCTGGATCAATCGTTCTTTCAAAACATGTTTTCTCGGCACCATGTCTCCATGTCTCCATTTCATATCCAGGATATATCACCGGAGCAGTTTTTGGATCACCATTGTTCTGAACAAAATTTATTGTTTCAAATGTGGCACAAAGCTCAAATTTTAAATTACCCAACTTGGCATACTCATAGGAGACTCCGGTCGTAGGATCTTTTGGAATTATTATGCCCAAAATATCATTTGCCATTTGATCAAGGTTCTGTGGCAATTCATTTTTTTTCTGCCAATAATTAACTACCTGACTTTGCAAAAAAGAAAGGTCTTGTACTCGCCTCTCATCAAACCTCACAGTTCTTTGGTTCTGAGGTGAACCGGCCACAAAGAAGCCGAACACAATCGCAACAATGACAACGGCTATCACAACCCAAGAATAGATGCCCATCATCCCATCCATACCCTTTTTGGGCCCAGCCTTTAATTCCCGTAATTCAAAATAATAATGAGAAAATATGGAGCCGGCGATAAATATTATAGCTAAAACTTTTAAGATAAATCGCATGGTTATTTCTCCATTCAAATAAGTGTTAATAAGAGTAACCAAATCCCCTATCATCACCATGGCAGCAACAAAAACAGTAAGGTATAAGAGCCATTTTCTTATTTTCAATTCTCGCTTTTCAGGATTTTCTTCAATATCTTTTTTCAAGAACCTTGTAACCCAAACATATACAGGGAAAATAACAATTAATGTTGCCAAGGCCTGTCGTATTGTCCCGTAATAATTTGAGGGTGAAAAATAATAATCATTTATCAAATCAGGGAAATATATGTTTATGTATTGAAAAACAAGAATGCCAAAGCCAATGGCACTAGCCACAAGAGTGACTATTGATAACAAATACATGAAGACGTCTCTGGGTAAATTTTTGTTTATATCCATGATGATTATGTTAATTAATTTAATTAATTTTACCACAACCCCCAAAAAATCTCTATAGTTCCAAATAAAAAAAGTCCGCTTAGCGGACCCTGTCTTACGTTTAACGAAAAAGTGAACTTACGACCGAATAAAGCCTAACTCGGTCATCATGAGTGTTTCCGGTAATCTCCACTACCTGATGCTCAATCTCTGGTGGAAGTTGAAATTGTTTACCAGCTTCAATGAGAACATCTTGTGCAACAGAATCAGTCACTCCCCTTATTTCAAGATTTCTTCTAATCACGGAATCATCTACTGGTTTCAAGAGTAAAATATTAAGATTTATCTCAAAACGCCTTTCGAAAAGCGCTTTTGCTCCAGAAGGAGTGACCGCAAAAATTCCATTACCATTTCTCAAAACCGATCTAATGCTTTCCATTGAAGAGCCGTAATAGTTACCCAGATATTCATCATATTCAAGAAACTGATGCTCAGCTATTCCTTTTTCAAATCCTTCTCTTGAAACAAAATTATAGGTCAAATTATCTTCTTTTTCTTTTCCTGGTCGTCGTTGACGAGTTGTTGTATTTTTTACACCACTCAAACAAGAAAAATAATCAATCAACCTTTCAGACCAATAATTTTTTCCAATAGCACTTTGTCCGACTAAGGCTATGAGTCTGTGTGGCCCACGAAGTTCAGCCAGAAGATCGCCATGTTTTACTGATAGTGTCTGATATTCTTTTTTCCATTTAGGATCATGGCCATAAAAAACCCTAACCTCAATTTGTCGATTTAAAGAGTCTCTGATTTCACCCATCACACCAGAAGAAATTCCGAAAACACCAAGAGTATCGCAACATCTCATTAATTCAATATCAAAACGAAGGGTCCTTTGACGACTCAGTGGACCGCCCTCGGAATCCTCATATGACAAAGCATCAAATGGTACCACTGGCGAATAACCAGCTTTTCGAGCAATCTCTTTTGCTTTTTCTCCAAAAGAGCGCATTCGAGTTGGGATGGCGCAATACATTATCTTCCTGTTAGGGTTCACGAAAACTCCAATTTTTAAAAAACTTGAGCGTGGTTTATCCTAACTAATTTTTGTACCAGGAGCAACTTCTTTTTCTGGAATGAGCAATACTGGACCGGCCTCACTGCCAGCAGCGAGAACCATACCTTGGCTTTCAAGACCCATTAAAGAGCGAGGCTCAAGATTTGCAACTATGATAATTTCTTTTCCAACAAGATCTTCTGGATTATATGACTTAGCTATCCCAGAAACTATCTGCCTTTTTTCATCACCAAGATCTACTTCCAATTTAAGTAGCTTCTCAGAGCCCTCAACTCTCTCAGCTGAAATTACCCTAGCCACTTTTAATTCAATTTTTTTGAAATCATCTATTGTAATCATACTTTTTTAAATTCTGTTAATTTAACTCCAGCTTTTTTTGCTAACGAAAGAACCGCCTTAGATGCCCCGTAACGAGACATATAAAAACTACCATAAACAACCTCTTTGATTCCAGCATTAACTATTATTTTAAAACAATCATAACAAGGCGAGATGGTCAGATAGATTGATGCATCTTCAATCGGGGTTCCATTTTTAGCTGCTTGAGCTATGGCATTTGTTTCGGCATGGGCGGTTCTAATGCAATGACCATCAACTATTTCATGCCCAACATCATTACAATGAGGCAATCCCCGAGGAGCGCCATTGTATCCAGTAGATAAAATTACTTTATTCTTTGCAATTACCGCTCCCACATTGGCGCGATCGCAAGTTGAACGCGTCGCAACCACTTTTGCTATTTCCAAAAAATACTCATCCCATGATGGTCTTTTTGATTTTATGGGTTTTTTGAGTTTTGTCATTACTGATTTATCCTTGACTCAATAGCTTCGCGAATATTTTCTTGCCAAGTTTCTGGAGTATGAACAAACCTTTCTGCGCCTAATGCAACCAATTCCTTGCGTGTTTTGGCTTTTGTGGAGATTGGCTCCCAGTAACGCCTTAGCACTTCTTCCCTAATTTCGTCTTTTGAAACTTTTGCTCCGTCTCCAGCATTAACCGCGAGTTCTTTTTCAATAGCTTCAAAATCAATCCTCTCTGGCAAATCTATAACGAAAGCAGCGTTTCCCTTAAATGGGTTTTCCAAATAAATAAATTTATCAAAAACAACACCCTTATACCCTTTAAATCCTATGTTACGATTAGCAAATTCAAACCTTGCACCTCTTTGTGACTGTAAGAACTGTTCTCTTGCAGGATCAATCGGTCTTTCTACTATAGGACCACCCGATCCAGACGAAACCTCTCTGGACTCACCTTCATCGTGAAGAGGAATAACATCCAAATCGGTGAGATGAATAAATGATGGTCCTATTCTTTCTAATAAACCTGCAATTTCCAAAGCAATTTCTTCTTGTTGATACTTAGATAGCTCTACGGGAATCTTATCTTTAGGATAAATGTTTCCATTTCTTAAAACCGCCCAGTTGTGGCTGGTTTTTTTACCCTCTTTATTGTTGCTGAAAATAATAGCATACAAAACATCTCCGCTTTCACTATCGGAGGGCCGGACAAAAGATATGGAATTTATTTCCGGTAAATTACTTTTAAAACTACCAACTGGGATAGAATCAAAATCATCCTTAATGGATTTCTCAAAAATACCGTCTATTTGTTGCTTAAAATTATCAACCCGTTCCTGTTTAACGGTTTTCCCAAACTCTGCAAAACTTTTAAATTTTATTGTCATGGTTATTTTATAATATCAGAAATATTTTATTTAAAAAAGAAGCCGAGCCACTTTGACTCGGCTAAAAACGTATGCAGTCCGGGTTGCCAGGTGAAGTCCAGCTTCCCGGGATGGTATTAAGGATTCAATAAAATCATCGGTATAGAGAGGCCAACACAAGTGCTGGTCTCAATCTCCCGACAACCTTGAATCCAAGGTCTGTGAGCGACTCCTTCACGAGTCCTCTCACGCGGGCCTTTGACCCTGCCTTACCATCTATCTTTAGTACCACCAGTCCAGACTTCGACTGTGCTAGTACCCACGGCCTGGAGTGGCTGCATACCACAACGCCGATAGGGTTTTTGGGAATTCCTCTCCCACCAGAAATCTGAAATGTTTCAGAACTCTGGTAGAAGGCCGAGCAGAATTCGCTCGGCACCTTTGACCTCCAAGGCAAGGGAGTGTTGTTTTACGAGTTTCACGCGAGTACAACACACAAAGCTCCAGATTACCATGGTCATACGACCACTGCTCCGCTTCGCCGGGTTGCTACCCTTACAGGTAGCGGCGGAAGGCCTGGCGGGCGGACATGGTCCGCTCGGTCCGACGCCGTTCCATCTCAACTACCGTTTGAGGG
>Ga0209210_1000143_pt1 | contig 83873 bp, 91 predicted proteins | sample RifGroA1_FD_183991 | JGI IMG/M metagenome (GOLD analysis project Ga0209210, IMG submission 183991) | Contaminated groundwater microbial communities from Rifle, Colorado, USA - Rifle Groundwater A1 (SPAdes) (version 2) | ecosystem: Environmental > Aquatic > Deep subsurface > Groundwater >...
GACCCAACGATTTGGCCGTGGCAGTGAAATCAAAGTTATTCTTCCGAAGACATTTGACTATTAGCTTTGGTCTTACTCTCATGACAACAGTTTATATCTGTTGTCGCATATGTGTTGTCAGATTACGTAGTACTTGACAAGGTGATATAATAACAACGGTAGACAAAGGCTTTAAGCTTGGCGCACTCAACACCGAATAACGGTTTGAAGAAAGTGGAGATGTCTACCTTTCTCGTTTGGCTCCTGCGACACCTCCATAATATTTACACTATATCAGTTAGAAACTCCAGAATACCTGCGAATTACCCCCACGCATTTACCTTGAATACGGACTTTGGTGGTAAAAATAGGGGACATGGCGGAGTTGGCCGGTTCCAGACGGATGCGGGTAGTTTCCTTGAAATAGCGTTTCAAGGTGGCAAAGCCATTATCTAAAAGGGCCACCACTACTTCGCCGTTTTTCGCCTCTTCAGTTTGTTCAATGACCACGAAGTCCCGGTCCAATATCCCCGCCTCGATCATCGAGTCGCCTTTGACCTGCAGTACAAAAGCTCTCTTTTTAGGTGAAACCATGGTTGGGGGAATTCCTAATACGGCATTGGGGTCGGTGTACGGCTCAATGGGGGCTCCGGCCGCGATAAATCCTAACACCGGTAATTCTACACAAGCCGGAGTTTGTGATCTGTGGGCCATGTCTTTGTCCGTAATTTCAATCGACCGCACCGTTCCTTCCCGGCGTTTAATCACTCCCTTTTTCTCCATCGTCTCCAGATGTTCATGCACCGTGGCCAAACTGGACACTCCCAGGGCTTGGGCAATTTCCGCTAAAGTCGGCGCATAGCCGTTTCTTTGGATATACTGGGAGATGAAATCCAAAATCTGTCTTTGCCTCTTGTACAATACTATTGGCATAATTATACTATAATCCGAATATTTCCCAAATGTCAATACCCAAACCCCACTCGAACCACCGGACTATTTCTTTCCACCCAATCCCGCAGAGGTCCGAAGTAGCTATCTTTCCACAACTTGTTAATTTTATCCCTATCATTATCCGGCACGTCTTCGTGCAGCAGGTCGATATAAGTTCTTTGATTTTCATAAGTCAAAGAAATTTGTACCCGCGACGGCTTAGTTTGCTTTCCCATCCAGCAGAATTGCACCCAGGTTTTCTTGGGTTTTATCTCCAGGTTTTTGAAGCGCGCCATTTCCCGGAAAAGTTTAGTCGGTCCGGCCGGATCCATCATCGCCTCCCATACTTTTCCCACTGTCCCATGAATAATATAGCTCTGTCGGATGACACTCACTGTCGTTATAATAACACAAAATGCGTAAAATTTTGCTGGTATTTCTGGGTGTCTATTGGTACTTGTTTCCGGCATTGGCCTCGGCTTCCGGAGAGTTTTTCGTCAAACAAAACGTCGATTATAAATTCGACTCCTTAGGCCGCTCCACCGTCACCCTTCACATTTCCTTGACCAACAAGACCGCCAATTATTATGCCTCCAGATACGAATTAGAACTAGTAGGGGAGAACCCGCAAAATGTTTCCGGGACACTTCCCGTTACTACCGAACCCCGGAGTCCGGATTCAACTTTAGTCACTGTCACCATTGACAAACCGGCCATCGGCAAAGACAAAGTAACCGAGTTTTGGCTCAAATATCAAGGCCGACCGGCCGTCCGCAACGGCCAAGTTTGGGAAATAAGCCTGCCCAAACTAGCCAACCCCGCGGCTGTTGATGAATATACCCTGAATTTAATTATCCCGCCCGCTTTCGGCCAGCCGATTTACCTATCTCCCCCTCCCGCATCATCCGAAGGGAACATTTATGTTTTCGGTAAAAACGAACTCTCCCAAATCGGTGTCGCCGCCGCCTTTGGTAATTTCCAAACTTTTTCCTTTAAACTCAAATACAAAACCGCACAGCCGTCTCAAATCGCATTACCCAGCGATACCGCTTACCAAAGGATTTTCTTTGACTCGATCTCACCTCCGCCCGATTCTGTGACTGCGGATGCAAACGGCAACTGGCTGGCCAGCTTCCAGCCCGGTGAAATCGTCGTCACCGGTCAAGCTCACGTACTTACCCCATCTGTCTCTCCCGGCTCATGGGCCCAATCCTGGAGTTCAGGCCTCACACCCACTCCAGAAGTTCAGGTTAGCTACGCCTCATACAAAGAATACCCTGTCCGGCCCGCCATTTTCAAATGGCAACCCCCATTATTCATTCTGCCTTTTATTCCGGCCACTTTCCGTTTGCAAATTACTAACCCCAACTCTCAAGCTATCTACGCCAACCCCGTAACTTTACCTCCTTATGGATCAAAGATCCTGACAGCCCGGTACACTCTTACCCGCCCTTTTGATTTTAGTCCCAAATCTATAACCCTCATAAATATGACGTATAATATCCCCACAACTTTATTTCTTCCCTGGCAAATCAGCTTGGCTGTCCTTATCTCACTTACCCTTATCACCGGGAGTCTATATCTGCAAATCAAACGCTTTTCCCGTCGCTTGCATCACAAACATTGAAGTGCAATAATCAAACTATGAAAAAGATGGTATTGACCCAACTTCCGAGACGAATAGAAGTCCATGTTAAGCGGGGACAGTCCGGCGTTTATATTGCTGAACTGCCTGAGTTAAATATTTTTACTGAATGTGATTCGCTAGAAGACATAGATCCCCACGTAAACGATTTAATTTTTACCCACTTTGATATTCCAAAACGGCTACAAAACAAAATTTGGTACCGACCTGAGAAAACGGTGACCCCAAGAATTAATCAGTCTGATCCCTATCACTTTACCGCCCTCACATCTCCGGAAACTTTTAACTATTTCTTTCAATGAAATCGTCATTTGGAAGTAAAGAGCTGGAGAAGTGTCTAATTAAACTAAGCTTCACGCCCCAAAGGCGGGTCGGGTCAAGTCATCTCAAATATAAAATCACTAACAAGAAAATTCCACTAGGAACTAGACCGTTTATCATTGTCATTGAAGGGAGAAAAGTCTACGACCCTCACACCGCAAGCAGCTACGTCCGTCAAATCAAAAATCTGGGTTTTACAGAAGAAGAAATCTTGAAAAACCTGTAAGTATAGTGAATAATAGAACCAATGTTGCGTCTGCTGCTGCGTTCCGTCGCCATCAATCTGGCCAGCGTTTATCTGGCCGCCCAAATCCTGTCCGGAGTCATTACTTACGTCGGCGGCTACCAAACCCTCCTTCTGGCCTCACTGGCCATCGCCCTGGTTAATCTTTTTGTCCGTCCGGTCATCAATTTACTTCTGTTACCCATTCATCTGGTCACTTTAGGTATTTTCCGCTGGATAGCCAACCTGGTGACTCTTTATTTAGTTACCCTCATGGTTCCCAATTTGCAAATTCACGCCTTCACCTTTCCCGGATTAGACCTCAAATATGTTATCATTCCCTCCATGTATTTCACCGCCTTCGGCGCTTTCGTCGTCGCCACTATCACCCTGACTTTCACTTTTCACCTTATTTATTGGCTGCTTCAGGATTAATGAAAACCTGGCTGATACTGGCTCAAATTATTACCGGTATCGTTCTCATTAGTTTAGTTCTCTTGCAGGCCAAGGGCACCGGCCTGGGCCGGGCTTTCGGTTCCATCGCTTACCACTCCAAAAGGGGAGTGGAAAAAATGGTTTTCCGCTCGACAATTCTCATAGCCGTCATATTCGTCGCCCTATCCATACTCAATGTCCTCACCTTTTAAACAGCTGCGTTTCGGGTTGCGTTTGCTGGTAGCCTACTTTCGTAAATACTACCTGGCCACCTCGCTCGGCGTGGTCTTGGGGGCGGTGGTTCTTGTCCTCTCGCCCCGTCTTCTGCCTTACCTGCCGCGCTACCGCTCCACCCAAATTATCGCCATCGTCGGCCGCTACACTCCCAGCGAAATTCCCTATAGCCTCCAGCAAAAAATCAGCCTCGGCCTAACCACCATTTCCCCTTCCGGCCAGCCGGTGGCCGGCCTGGCCACTTCCTGGAAAGCGGACGCCACCGGCCAAAGCTACACTTTCACTCTGGCCGAGGGATTACGTTGGCAAAACGGCTCTGCCGTCAAAAGCCGGGATATCAATTACCGTTTCAAAGATACTGATTTTGTCTATCCCTCCGACACGCAAATTGTAGTCAATCTTAAAGAACCTTACTCTCCGCTGCCCGTTGTTTTGTCCCGTCCGGCCTTCAAAACCGGCCTGCTGGGAGCCGGATCATATAAAGTTTCCCGTCTCAAAAAAACCGGTCAAACTATCGACTCCCTGACTCTGGTTCCCCCGGACAGCCCGTCCCGCCTGCCCCGCCTGCGCTACTACTTCTACCCGTCTGAACAGCAGGCCCGCCTGGCATTTAAATTAGGCACCGTCAATTATCTGGAAGATATTCAGGACCCGGCCGATCTGGCCGAATGGCCCTCGATCCGCATTTCCACCACTGTCCAAAAGGACCGCTATGTTGGTATCTTTTTCAACACCCAGCAATTTGAGAAAAGCCTGCGCCAGGCTCTGGCTTACGCCATCGACAAATCCCGCTGGTCCAACCGGGCCTACAGCCCCCTGGCCCCTACCTCCTGGGCTTACAACCCCGACGTCAAACCCTACGACCTGGATCTGGCCCGGGCCAAACAACTGCTGGCCAAAGTTGGCAAAAAACCGGACAAAATAATTCTCACCACCTTATCCGTCTACTTACCGACGGCTGAGGCGGTCAGAGCCGACTGGCAGGCTCTAGGGGTGCCCACCGAGATCCAGGTTGTCCCCGAGCTCCCCTCCGACTTTACCGCTCTCATCATCGGTCAAAAAATCCCCACCGACCCCGACCAATATTCTCTCTGGCACTCCACCCAGGAGACCAACATTTCCCGCTTCAATCATCCCCGGGCGGACAAATTGCTGGAGGACGGGCGCAAAACTCTTGACCCCCAGGCCCGCAAAGATATCTATTTTGAGTTTCAGAAATTCATCAGTGAAGAACTGCCCGTCATCTTCCTCTACCACCCTACCACTTACTTCATCTCCCGCCTTTAAAAGGCCACGCCTTTCAAATCTAATTTGCGCTTGACAAACCTATGTGAGATTCAATCACATCCACCCGTTTCTCCAACTTCCACCGGTCCCGATCCAAAACTCCCACCGCAAACTCCAAATCCTTCCTAATTTTTTTCAAATCTTTTTTAATCGGTTTCAGCCCCTTCTGCAAAATACCTGTAACTATGGATGGCACTTGAGATTGAATAGCTTTGGCCATCATTCCCGGCACTTGAGATTGAATAGCTTTGGCCATCATTCCCGGCACTTGAGATTGAATAGCTTTGGCCATCATTCCCGGCACTTGAGATTGAATAGCTTTGGCCATCATTCCCGGCACTTGAGATTGAATAGCTTTGGCCATCATTCCCGGCACTTGAGATTGAATAGCCCCATTCACCTCTTCTTTCACCACACCTCTGATTTGGCTCAAGTCAGTCTGGGTTAACATACTCCAACTGTAGTTTTTCCTGCAACAAAAGTCAATCTCATTTGCTGTATCAAAAGATATCAAAAAGGCCACGCCTTTCAAGGCTATTTTTTTGTGCGCGATTTGGTAGCTTCACTGCCCTTAAGAAATTATTTACCTCTTAATCTTAATGCTTTTCTAGTTGCAGCTGCTGACACTGATTCTGTAAGATTGTCTCCCCAAATTGTCCTACGAAGCAGTCCGTAAAAATTCATAAGATTGGGAAATTCATCGCCCAATTGTAATGCCAACTGCTCCCCATCAACTCCCGAACTAGCGAGCGCAACTGTACGATCGTAAAAAGTTTTTGCCCTGGCAAGAACTTCTCCCGGAGACGCGGATAAAGCTCGCTCTTCTTCTTCTGCATATTGAAGAGACCTCTGCGAGGATTCTTCTCGAATCCCTTCGTTATAATCGCTGAGGACCCTCTCTCTATACCACTGAGCGTTTTTCCCCGCTTGAAAATGCAAACCGAAGGGATTTTTAATGCCCTCATTGAATATATTCGCAAGAATGTGAGCACACCAGTGAGGGCATTTGAGTTTTGTTCTTTAAAATTTTTGCGTCCTTCGGCTATCGCTTAGGATTCAATATGTTTAGCTGAAATACTCTTTTAATATTAGCTTTAAGGTAGTTTTGCCTTTGGTTGTTTTAAAATAACCCTCCCTTCTTTTGGCATCTTTAATATTTTTATAGGCTTCATAATGAATTAGCTCAAAAGGTGCGTAATGTTTGGTCGATAAATTCTCGCGCTTATTGTGTTCTTTGAATCTTCGTTTGAGATCATGAGTAAAACCAACATATATGAAATCAAGATTAATACTCTTTAATACGTAGACGTAATAAAATGTCATATGGAGAGACGCACCAGTCGGTGCATCTCTCGCTATCCTGTTCAAACGACTCGAGTAAATACAACGGCCTCGTTTATCAAATTGCGAAGCCGTGTACCGAATGGTACGCGGCTGGCCGTTTATCGAAAATGTCGAACTTCAATGTGTTAGCCAACCGCGCCGATGTTTACCCCGAATCGTCCCGCTTAGCGGGACTGGTTCTGGGGCTATTTTTTGCGCGCGCGATTTTGCGATTGCGGAGCAATCGCTTATTTTCTCTCCTTTCGGGAGAGTTGTCCTTGTTCCTCCCGCCCGTGCGCGGACAAGAACTCCCTTATCTTTCGGTTTAAAAATTGAGATTACTATTTTTTGCAGGAAACCAAAGCGGTGGAGTAAAACAAGGATTAGGAAAATTAAAACACATCGGTGTGCCGAGAAAACATGATCGCGAGAGAGATTGGATACAAATAACATTTCTGTTTAATCGAGGTAAAATAAAAAACCCGTAAAACAAGGTGATTACAAATGTTAAAAACAAACCAGACAATATAATGAGTAATAGTTTATTGATATTATTTTTCATTTCGATTAATTAATCTTTTTTACTAAAATCATCATAGCATTTAAAAATGAAATTCTCCAACATTTTTTATTTGAAAAGTTTCTTTACTGTTTTCATTTCTGAATTATCGGTAAAAAAGTAGAATACTTCTCATCTGTCGTTTCCCAGATTGCACTGTCACTGGATGTAACCGCAGAACCGAGAACTGATCCTGCTATTACTCTTCCGTGTGCCTCAACCATACTTAAAAAACCCTTACTGTCTATTATTTGGCCAGGATTACCATCTACTTCAAGTTCAAACAGAGTTTCGTTTCCTGCGGTTGTTATTACCTTACCGCCGTGAGCCATTTGAAATTCTGGTTTTTTACTTTGCCCAGCTGGAGTTTCTTGTTCTGCCGAGCTCGAAGTAAAATTTATAATAAAGTCAGTGTCTTCCTCATTGAACTGTACAAAACTTTCTTGGTATCCCGTCGCCGGATCAACAATGAGAACATCTACAAAATTAAATTGACCGCCGGTTTTGCTTCCCCAAGCCGTAATAAAGAACCGCTTACCGTCTGCTCTCAGTCCTGATGTATGAACCCATGTGTGGTCAATATCTAGCTGTGTGGGAGGTAAGCCCTCGAGTTCTAAATTTTCCGAATCACGTCTGCCATAACCGACAATATCTCCGTTTTGTTTTTCAACTCTAACGTGATCGGCAAAATAATTAGTAACTACTTTTCCTCCTTCAAAACTAGCAACTGTAAAATTGCCATCTTTAGAAACGGGAATCAAATTTCCTTGAGGTCTTAATACCAAACCACTACTGTCTATCTCGTCAGAATCAAACTCTCCCGTTTTTATCTTGAGTAAATACTTATCGCCGTTTTCGTCGTAGGAAAACTCGGCCAGTTGATTATTTTCACCATCAATAAATGTGTATTTAGAAGTAGCTTCATCAAAAGTGCGCGTGCCGTCATACACATTCTTTTTAGTTTCTCCTGTATTAAGATTATGACGCATTACCAAAAGTTGTTGAGTCTTTTCACCAGTATGAGGATTAGTTAATTCGCTTATAGAAGTAGTTATGCCAATGCGCTCGTTTCCGGCATTAGAATACTGAAATTCCACATATTGCCACTCAGCATTTCCTCTGTTGAATGGCTTAAAATGCTCTTTTCTCGAGAGAAGTTGCTCGGCTGTCTCTATTTTGTTACTTTGACCTTCAGCCTTAGCTAAACCAAAGCTATTTAAAACCACTGCTCCAGCTGCTGTTCCCATCAACTTTATAAAATCTCTTCTTGTTATTTCGCTCATATTTATATGTCCCTGTCGTTATTATACAAATTTTAAAGTTTAATTGCTATTGTTTTTCTTTTGAAAAATTTGTATATTTTAGTTGTACTCAGAAATAACCTTCGGGTTTTTTAATGGCCGTTTTGGACAGATCCGAAAGGGTTTGAGTACACCAGGGCGGCCATTTGAGTTATAAAAGTTCTTTCCGCCAGAGGCGGACAGGTAAAATTTTTGCGTTTTTCCCTTTCTTTTTACGGCGGCTGTCCGCAAGTTTCAAAAAAGGCGGATTTGACGCGCTTGCCGCGGAGGCGGGCGCGGAAAGCGCTGCCTCCCGACCTCTCTCCAATTCTTACTGGCTACCGGGCTAGGATTCGGACCTAGATAAACAGATCCAAAGTCTGTTGTCCTACCATTAGACGACCCGGTAAGAGTGGGCTCGGTGGGAATCGAACCCACAACCGTTCCCGACTAAGTCGGGACTGCTCTACCGTTGAGCTACAAGACCTGTGGGCCCAGAGAGATTCGAACTCTCGACCGTCTCCTTAAGAGGGAGCTGCTCTACCAACTGAGCTATGGACCCTGGTTTAAAATGTACCAATCTATATATTTTTTATTTTTAGCTTTCTTAAGCCTTAATTCTTCTCGTCTAGCTTCAATTTTACTATTAAACACTTTCGAAAACAAAACGACCCACTTCCCATCTGCTCGTCCCGTAAAATGCTTATTTGCATTATTGTGTTCTCTTAACCTTCGTTCAATATTGTTAGTAACTCCAATATAATATTTGCCAGAGGAGTTATTTTTTAGGATATAAAGGTGCATATTATTTATGGGAACCGAACCCACAACCGTTCCCGACTAAGTCGGGACTGCTCTACCGTTGAGCTACAAGACCCCCTAACTCACGAGATCTTGATTATAATATCCTGTAACTTGCATAGCAATTTCATTCCGAATTTTGTAAACTTATACAAGGAGTATAAATTAAAATGAAAATTGCTCCAATAAAGGAATAAAAAATGGAAAGAAGCACAACTGAAACTACTCCCATAGGCGAAAGTCAACAATTAGCGAAAACCGTAGTTCAACCACTGCTAGAGCAACAAACTGAGCAAAAGAGCAGGTTAACCATTAGGCTAACGGAAGTAAGGGCAGATGCCAAAGCCCACGCCCAAAAAGCGACCCAACTTCTTGAGGCACATATTGAGGCACATATTCCTGAAGCAGAAAACCAAGAAGCTCAAAACAGAGTTATTCCAGAAGCTGCTCGTAGTCAATTGGAAGCTCTGGCTAAAGAGGAAGGTGTTCCTTCAGCTGAATTTATTTCCAGAAGCAGACAGGTTTTGCAAACTTCAGCTCGGCTAAGGGATCAAACTGTGACTGATCAAAGAACCTTAGAAGAACAAGTTTCTTCTCACCAAAGAGATATTAGATGGAAAATTGACGAAAGGATTAGAGAACTCGATCGCGTAAAAGGTGTTAAAAGAATCCCAGCAGCGTTAGAAAAGAGACGCCTGGAAGGACAAAAAGCTGCTGCACAAAGACAAATCGACCAACTGACACCCCAGGTTGAAGCAAAACGACAACTTATAGATCAAATCGCCGAACAAGAAAAGCCAATTCGTCTGAAACAAGAAGAGACAATACTCACTGAAATAGGAGAAGAAATCCAAGCTATTCGCAGCGAATATGAAAGACTAAATCAGGAGGTTCTCCAAGATGGTGTAACAACAGCTGAAATACGAGAGGCTTATATCCAACAAGTAATAGCACCTAAAGTAGACAAAATTATCGAAGAGTGAAAATTACCAGCCAGCCAGAAAGACGAATTTTATATTGCATTACAGGCTTATATCGACCATAGAGAAGAACCAGAAGCTCAAAGACAAACTTATCGACAAGAATTAGATCACTTATTTACTTACGAAGTAGGGTTTTATCCAGTAGAATACGACTGTAAACCACTTTTTGATGGTGGTGATAAGAAAGTGGTGCAACAGTTAGTAGCAAAAATGGCAGCAGAAGACATTGCTCCAATAAAAGAGGTTGCCGAATCCCATTTTAATGTACTGGATTGGAATTGGGGTTGGAAATTTCGTAGAACAATTGAAAAGGCTGTGGGCAGCCGGAGCCAAGGTTTAGGCGGTAATATTTTAAGAAATTTAACAAGTAAAGAAAAAGATGTTCCTTCTTGGCAGGAACTTTCTTTCCAAAGAGCTTTAAAAAGCTCAACAACCGCCATGGGAATTTTCAGTGAATTGATTGAAAGACAAGATCGAGAAAACTATGAAGCCTTGTTGGCTGATTCTTTAGTCGACCATCCCCACCATCACCAAAGCTTAGTAAATCTTATCGAGTATTATCCGACCCCAGAGGCTATTAGAAACTGGACGCTTATGGCTTCCAAAAGATATAGTTTTGAGGAGCTGACAACGGCTACCCAGTCTTTATATAGAAAAGAGGATCTTCAAGAAATATTTGAGAGAGCCCAACATCAGTATCCGGCTTTGGGGGAAATGAGGCCAATAATAGATAGATTTGCAAATGAAGGACTTTTTGTTTCTCCCGTTATGCAAGACTCCGCCTTTGAATTTACCCAACAAGTAATTGATAGCGCGCCCAATGACACACGACTTACAGAGCTTGCCCGCGAGGTTCAACGATCAAATATCAAACATACTGTAGAAGCACTGCATCAAACAGGTGATCTTTCAGATAATGAATTTACCGCATTAATACAAACTGCAGATTTTCTTCGAGAGCGGGCTGCAATCCCCGGTAAACATCACGATGAATTCTTTTTCAGAGAACATGTCTTTCAAAATTCAGCCTCGTTATTTGGAGAAGGAGATGAGAATTTGAAAAAATCAGATATTGCTGCGATTAAAAGGCTAGCGCTACTTTCTGAAGCAATTATGGACAACAAAGATGGACCGGATGCGTTAGAATATTTACTTGCTTACGATCTTTTCGAGAAGTTAAAAGATAATTCCCTAAACCAAGAAAATACCGACCTTTTATTATCTGCATTTAAGGAATTACCTCAACTAAAAGAAGATTTTTCGTTGAGGAGCGAGTTTTTCGAACAATTTGTCGGCAAAGATACTGTTTTATTTTTCAGAGACATGACTACTGTCTATTTTGGCAAAGACAAACAACTTCTGGAAATAATAAAACTTGTTGGGAGTAACGCTTTAACAAAGGAGAGAGCATTAGAACTTCCAGCGAAAGCCGAAGATGTTCTCGATTCACCATCTTTTTCTTTAGCCATAGGATTCCCCAAGCTTTTCCTTGAGACAAACGATGGTTTGGAGTTTTTTACCCAATCAACCTCTGCTAGTTTGTTTTCTTTAGACAAGGATTTAGAGGCTAGAATTGGCGAAAGAATTCGAGCTTTACAACGAGGCGGTGACCTACGCTTCAATGAATTGTTGATAAAAATTGTTCCTCGTGAAATAGAGCAAATTAACAAATTATTATCGTCAGGCTCCGTGGTCGAAGCTGAACAACTAGGTTGGCAACAGCTTTTAATGGGTTTTGTTAGATCTCAAAATGAAGTTTACTCTCTACCTAAACTATCTCAGATTTCTGCAGATAAGATTAATACATTATTTAACGATCCAAAAGTCCGCGATAAGTGTCTGAAGGGATTACGAGATTCATATATCACATATCTTAAATCAGGAAAACCCGAAGAAGTGCCTTTTTCGTTGAACCTAATGTCTGAGTTTATTAACTTTTCTGGGGGCGCAGGACCCTTAAGCCAAGTTGATTCCCTTAATACCTTGATAAGCAGTGTTAATTCAGCGTTTTCTAGGGAGACAACTGTTGGAAGAACAAAGCTCGAAATCAGTCAAGGTTTGGCATCAATGGAAGAAAGGTTTGCCAGAGAAAGATGGTCCAATGAAGATAGAACTGATTTTTATAATATTTCACGGGATATTTTAGGAGCTGCCCCAAGTATATTTTCAGATTATCTTAGTTTGTTTGGAAAATTATCTCCTTCACAATTGCGTCAGTTTTCCAAGGAGATATATCCTTTATACAGAACGAAGTTAGTATTGATGGAGAAGAAAGATGAACAAGGACGCAAAACTTATGCAAAGGAACAATTAATGGGTTTGAGAAAAGACATTAGGAATTTTGCTGATGTATTTAATGCGGGAGAGAATGCTTTTGCGGATCAAAAAGGAAAACTTCATGGAGAGATAACCGGATTATTCAAGGAACGTTTTGGAATCATCAAAATTCCTGAAAGTTTTAGCTCAGAACAAATGAGATCATTTACGAATGTATCCACCTATTTAGCGAATCTTCATGGGAGAACCCCAGAAAAAGAAACTGTATTAGGATTTTATTTGTCGCTGATGGTAAATAGCCGTTGGGATGATTTTAGAAGAGGTCAAGAAATTAATCCAAATGAATACTTAGTTCCAGAAAAAAGCGAATATATAAAAAAATTCTTACAAGAGAGACAAAGGCTTAATCCTTTAACGGCCGAAAATTTAGGTATCCCACAAGAAGATATGCCCGAATTTCTGAAGCTATTACAACAGGAAACGCAAAACGTTGTTATTGGAAACATCGAAACTATTGACGTAAAACTGAACAATATTATTCTTAATCTTCGTGGACTCGAAGATTTAGACTTATATCCAGATTCTCTGGACAAACAGAGAATGGGTCTTTTGTTGAACTGGGGGAATAAAAAAGTAGGTTCTGTTGTGGCTAGAATGTATCAACAATTAGCCAATCCTGCTAGGACGATGCAATTTTCGGAAGAAGATAGTCATATTCAAAGTGAAATTAACAGAATAATTCAAGAAAGAGGATTGACTCTTAGCCCCCAAACTCTAAAGGAACATTTTCAGGACGGAATTAGACCTCTAGCAACTGTAGTAAATTTACTTAGCTTTATTGGGGAAACTGGGGCCGAACCGGAAGTAGAGTCATTAAGACGGCTTTTAGAGCCTTCGAATGAAGTGATAGAAATATTTAGAAGATTAGGAGAAGACTTCAAGCCTACATCGGGAGCTATGGCCTTATCGCAGGACCTGAGCTACTTAGATAATTTAATCGTAAAAAGAGAGAGCGAGCTGAAACCGGAGGAAAAAGTCTTACTAACGGAATATACTTCTGGGATTAGAACCAAAATAATAAAACTTGAAAGTATCTATAGTCAAATTAAAAATAAGTTTGGTGGCTTAAAACAGGGAGGAGTTGGGTCAAGCAATTCTTTGCTTCAGAATAAGTTAGCCCAGATCGATAGCATCATTAATGTCCAGACTACGCAACAGGCTATTACCAGTACAGTCACAAACAACCTAAATACTATTATTGAAAACATTCGTGCGTGTCTATCGTGTACGCAAGAAGGAAGTAATAATGATACTAATTTGACTTTCGGTGAGATGAATAAATTGTATCTATATAGCCAAACCGAAACCCAAGAAAGAGGCAGTATATCCGATGAACTGGTCTTTGTAGAACCAATCACTAGAGCAAACGGCTCTCAAGTAATGTCGTTTGTCCTCGATCGTATCTATGGCACCAATACACCTACAATTTTGGGAAATCATGTTGAAGTAGTACTAAAAAATACAGGATTACTAAACAAAGATTCCCTGATATAAAGTTAGTGGTCCTTGTTTCTGACACAGCTATTTCAACAGGAGGAATTTCAACCGATATGTTTCTAGAGAGACTAAAATCGAAGAATATCTCCGTTGAAAAAGAAGCAGTTGAAGTAAACGTAGCCGAATCTTCTGCCGGGGATCATTATATTGAGTTTGGAGGGGGCGCGAGATCAGCTGGAAAGAGACAAGTAAATGGTGTCATCCTTTCGATTTGAGACATATGGACATTATCTGGGAAAGGGGCACGGCATAATCAGAAGCTCTTGCGACCATTCGTGCACGATGGTGGGCCCAGAGAGATTCGAACTCTCGACCGTTCCCGACTGAGTCGGGACTACGAACCCAATGTGCCCTCGGGAGGAATCGAACCTTCATCTTATCCTTAGAAGGGATTTGCTCTATCCATTGAGCTACGAGGGCGATCCTCCCAGCAATTTTACTACACCTAGCCCACCACTTCCTCTTTTTTGGCTCCCAAAAACTGCACCCAGCTGTCCAGAAAGCCCAAAATCACCTTAAACGGCGCCTCCAGTATAAAATCAAAAGCAAAGGCCAAAAAGTTTAATTTAGACAACCCTTGGCTCAATATACCTCCGGCCGTCAAAATCGGCAGCCACACCATGTCCCACAGCGATGATCTTTGTTTATCCTGATGTTTCACCCGGTAAATTCCCGCCGTCTGCCGGATGCGGTGGGCAAAAAAGGCAATCACCGACAAAAAGAACACAAACACTATTTGCGCCGCGAAGTTGAATCTGGCCTTGGTCAGGCCGTAAAAAATTAACCCGAATGTGGCCACAAACACCACCGCATATAATCCAGAAAAGATGGCGTACCACATACTGCTTGCCTGTATCGGTTTTTCGTACAAAGCGTCCTCGTCTTTGGCCAGTGATGCGAAATTGCTCATCATTTCCCAAGCTTTACTCACTATCTCTTCTTTTTCTTTACCCTTTGGCAGGCTAATCTGCCTGGTGACCGCCCACATCAACACCGGCGGAAACAGCAAATTGGCCACCAGCGGCCACTTAGCCACGCTGCCAAACAGCCACACCTCTACCGGCATCTCTACCGCTACTGCCACTACCATCTTAGTCAAAAATACGTATATCACGCTTCTGACCGCCGCCGTAGAAACCCGCTCTCCCATAAGTTTTAACTGCTTATCCAGCACCCTGCCCGCTGCCTGCTTAAATCCCTCACTGTCTGTCAGCAACAGTCTAAATTCGCCGGGGTTGGCAAAATAAATATCGCGCAGGAGAAGCAGTGACCCCATTTGATTACTCACAAACTTTTGCAGTCTGTTTAATAAAGGATGACTATTGGCCAGGTTAACCAGCCTCCAAGTTTCGTTTATATTTCCGCCGGCCAGTTGCAGCACATGATACGCCAACTGCTGGTCATCCGACTGCGAATAAGTTTTATCCACCGCCACAAATATCAATAGATCCAAATTCGCATCCTCTACTTTCACCTTCTGCTTGATAACTTGGAAAGCGAAGTAAGTAAATTTGCCAAAATCCCGATTCAGATTGAACATTTCCTCGATCTGCGCCGAAGCCACCCCCACCAGCCATTCTCTGGGCACAGTAAAATCAGACACATTAATATATCTTTCCCATGTTTGGGCCAGCCTGGCTTCGTCGACCTGTTCCAGCTCAGCCACAGATACATACCTAGCCCATTTCAGTTCTGTCAACAGCAACCTGGCCAATCCGGCCGGATCTTTTTCATACACCATTAACCTCTTTAAAATTCTTTCGATGGCCGCCCGCCGCACCAGGTGATCGGCCCGGTATTCCAAGGCATTCCTGGCTTTCTCATACACCCTCGCCAGCAGGCTCACCACGCTTCGATCGTCATCCCTGGCCCCGCCATCAACTTTACCCCCATAACTCAATTGCTGCAAAAAAATCTGCACTGCATTCTTCATAACCTCCGCATTCTACTATATACTGAATCAATGGATAGACCCATTGCCTATTTCTGCGCCGAATACGCTCTCGATCCCCGTCTCCCCATTTACGCCGGAGGTTTGGGTATCCTGGCTGGCGATTACCTGCGCGAAGCCTCGGATCAAAAATTTCCTTTGGTCGCAGTTGGACTTTTCTATAGTTTCAACAATTTGGCCCAGCTTGATCCGATACTGCAAATTGAAGTTCCTATTCAGGACAAAAAAATCAAAGCTCAAGTTTTTAAATACGCGGTCGGGTCAATCCCCGTTTACTTGCTGGATACCAACGTAGGTGAAAATGATCCGGTAGACCGGTTGATAACTCACAAACTCTATACAGCCGATAAAGAAACCCGTCTAAAACAGGAACTGATCCTAGGGATTGGGGGTTTAAGAACTTTGGCAGCGCTAAAAATTCACCCCCGCCTGTATCACCTTAATGAGGGGCATTCAGCTTTTCTGGCTCTGGAGCTTATTCGTCACGAGATAATGGAGCGGAAAATTGGTTTTGCAGAGGCCATTTCTATCACCCGGGAGCGGATTATTTTTACCAATCATACTTTGGCTGCCGCCGGCCGGGAAGTCTACAGTAACGATTTAGTCTGTCTGATGCTCATGGGTTTCGCTCAAGAGCTGGGCGTACCGGTGGCCGAGGTGGTAAAGCTGGGATTGGTTCAGGAGTCTTCGATGTTTTCTATGACCATGCTTTCTTTGCGCATGGCTGGAAGAGTTAACGCTGTCAGTAAGTTGCATGCCCAAAAAGCCGCCGGTATTTGGACTGACCACCCCATGATCCCAATTACCAATGGCATTCATATCTCTACTTGGGACAAAGTGGGAGATGACGTCGTAACCGGCCATAAAATACAAAAAGCCAAACTCCTGATAAATTTAGGCTGGGATCCCCAAACCTTGATCCTGGGATGGGCCCGCCGGTTTGTGGAATACAAACGCCCCCTGGCCATTTTAGAAAATCTGGAGCGGTTTATAAATATCGCCAAAAACTCACAGTATCCGCTTAAATTAGTGTTTTCCGGACAGCCGCACGAAAGTGACGCCAACGGCAGGGAACTAATACAAAAATTAGAAAGTCTCATCCGGGACAGAATAGGGGATTGTGTCGTATATCTCCCCAACTATAATCTGGAAATTGCCCAAACACTAGTTTCCGGCTGCGATGTCTGGCTCAATACTCCCATAGTTGGTTTTGAAGCTTGCGGTACCAGCGGCATGAAAGCCGCCCTCAACGGGGTTTTGCCTGCCACCACCCGGGACGGATGGGCAGATGAAGTAGATCTTTACAAAGTCGGTTGGACTTTGGATAGTGATCATTTAGGTCAAAATATCCTTGATGTTTTGGAGCATGATATTGTGCCCATGTATTACCAGAAACCTCAAGAATGGCAAAAGCTCATGCGCAATGCCAGGGATCTGGCCATCAACCAATTCAGCACCGCCCGGATGTTACGGGAATATCGGGAAAAGATGTATAATTAAACCATGAAAGTGTTGTTTGTTTGTGCTGAAGTAGCCCCTTTTTCTGCTGTCGGCGGTTTGGCGCAAGTCGCTTATTTCTTACCCAAAGCCCTGAAGGAGGCCGGTGTTGATATCCGGGTCTTTACTCCCAAATATGGGATTATAAGCAGTAATCTTTTACGGGTTGAAAATGTATTAGAGGGGCTAAAAGTTCCCACCGGTGAAGCGCAAAAAATAATCTGCAATGTCAAGGTTTTGAAGTCTCCCAAAAAAGAAGATCCCATTATTTATTTTCTGGAAAATATGGAATATTACGAACAGCGGGCTAATGTCTATAATTATTCGGACGACCATATCCGTTTCGGTTTGCTCAGCCGGGCCGCTCTCGAGTTTGTCCGGCAGGGAGATTTTGTGCCTGACATAATTCACGTCAACGACTGGCACACCGGATATTTGCCAAATTATCTGCAAACCGATTACAAAAATGATAAAAAATTGCAAGAGATAGCTACTGTTTTTTCGATTCATAATTTACACCAAGGCGTTTTTGATTTTGATCACGCTTCGGAAATGGATTATGACGACGGCAAAGGCCCCCTGGCCTCTTTTTTTAGCGAGAGATTTTTGAAACAAAATTCACTCAAAAGAGGGATCATCCACGCCCACCTGATAAATACTGTCTCGCAAACTTATTCCAGAGAGCTGCTAACCGAGGAATATGCGCCCCGATTGTATAAATTGTTCCGCGAATTGCGGGGCAAGTTTTATGGAGTCCTTAACGGCTTGGACTATCAAAATTTTGATCCCAAGAAAGATAAGATTATCAAGTCTAACTATTCTACAAACAATTTGTCCTCCCGCGAAGAGAATAAAGTAGATTTGCAAAAGGAATTCAATCTGGAGGTTTCCCAGCACACCCCTCTCTTGGCCATTGTGGGTAGATTAGACGATCAAAAAGGCTTGGATTTGGTTATGGAAACCATAGAATTTATTCTCGCGGAATGTAACGTCCAGCTGGTAGTCTGCGGTCCGGCCGATAATAAACACCGTGATTTCTTTTCGGATCTCGAGAAACAACATCCGGGTATAGTGGGAACGCATCTCATGTTTGACGCCACCTTGCCACGCAAAATATTTGCCGGAGCAGACATAATTCTTATGCCTAGTAAATATGAACCGGGGGGAATTGTCGCTCTTGAAGCTTTACGATATGGGTGTGTGCCCATTGTCCGGGCCACGGGGGGACTGGCCGATTCGGTAGTCGATTACGATCCGACTCTCAGTACCGGTACGGGGTTTTCTTTTAAGAACTATTCGGCCATGAGTTTTTTGGCCACTGTCATCCGGGCTTTGGAAACGTATAAGAATAAACCAGTCTGGAAAAAAATAATCAAACGGGCTATGGATCAGGATTTTTCCTGGGATAAATCAGCCAAAAAATATATTGATCTCTATAGACGATCCCAACTGATATGTATTGGGTAAATTTTCTCCATATCTATCAGCCTCCGACTCAAACGCAGGAAATTTTGCAAAAGGTGGCTGACGAATCTTATCGTAAAATTATCGCAGGATTGCTAAAAAATCCCCGGGGCAAACTTACTCTCAATATTAACGCCGTCCTGACCGAAATGCTGATCAAATACGGGTATGCGGATATTGTCGAAAATATCAAAAAATTATTAGAAAGAGGCCAAATAGAGCTCACCGCCTCGGCCAAGTTTCATCCCCTATTGCCAAAGCTGCCCAAAGAAGAGATCGTGAGACAGATACGTTTGAATGATGAAACCAATAGTAAATATTTCGGGCCGGCTTACCGGCCCCAAGGCTTTTTCCCTCCCGAAATGGGCTATAGTCCGGCCTTGGGAGACATCATTGCCGGTCTGGGCTATAAATGGATGATTCTGGACGAACTTGCCTGTCCCGATCTTCCCCTTGTCCCCGGCAAATTGTACAAAAATAAGCACGGACTATATTTCTTTTTTAGGGAGAGGGAGCCAAGTTTCAAAATTTTATCTGCCCAAATTGGCACGACTGAAAGTCTCGTCCGGGAATTTGATAACCGGCTCAAGAGGAATGAATATCTGCTGACCGCCATGGACGGCGAGACATTCGGCCATCACCGCCTGGGACTGGAACAATTATTGTTGGAAATATACCAATCTCCCCAATTACCGACACTGCGGGTTTCTGACCTATTTTCCCTATTTTCCGAAACTATTTCCCTGGAACCCCGCCCCTCCACCTGGGCTTTGATGCCCAAGGACATGGCTTTGAATCTTCCTTTTGCCAGATGGGACAATCCCGACAATCCCATTCATCAAAAACAATGGGCTTTGACCCGGATGGCCATAAAACTCGTCGCCCGCGAAGACGAGACCCGGCACCGCTTACTGGATATGGCCTTACATTCAGATCAATACTGGTGGGCGTCTGCCAAGCCTTGGTGGAGCCTGGAGATGATTGAACGCGGAGCCTATGAACTACTAACTGCCATTAGAGGTTTTCAGCACAGTACCGCGGCAGACAAGCAAAAAGCCAGGGACCTGTATATCGGAATAATTACCACGGGTTTTGAGTGGCAACGGACCGGAATGGTCGCCAATTTGTCTAAACGGGAAGACGAGGAGATGAAGGAACGGATGGACCAGAACCGTCCCTACATCAGTCCTGAAGAATATCAAAAAATGATTGAGGTCTTGAATAAGCAGATGTTGACAGCGGCCAACCAGCAAGAATATTCCCGGGCCGATCAATTTAGAAAAAGAATTGCAGAACTAACAACAGAAAAATCGGCTCTGGGTGGATGACGGGTGATGATCCCGCGACCTCTAGATCCACAATCTAGGGCTCTACCGTTGAGCTACATCCACCACGTAAGTTAATTTTACCATTGACAACTGCAAAACTTTAGATCATATTAAATACATGGCTAACAAAGAAACCCCCAAAGCCCAAGTCGTCAAAAAAGACAGTCATTCCAAATTGATTGGCGGAGCCGTCGTCGCCACTTTTGGCTTAATTATTATCCTGAACAATTTCGGGCTTCTCCCCTGGGGAATTTTAGACACCGTCTCCAAGCTCTGGCCCCTGATTTTGGTCTTCTGGGGCCTGAAAATGCTTCTCAAGTAAACTTCACCTTCCAAGTGCTAAAATTAACCCGTTGCGCTCGTAGCTCAACGGATTAGAGCACTAGTCTTCGGAACTAGGGATGAGGGTCCGATTCCCCCCGAGCGCACATTTCAATCCAAAGTCGACGTCGGTGTTTTTGCTTTTTCCTTTTCTATCTCCTTCTCTTTTTCTTTTTCGTTGCGGAGTGTTCGCTCGCGGTCATCTTGGGGAGTGGCTGAGACTGTAGAAGTGTTTTTTGCCGGTGTCGGTGTCGTATCATCGCAGCGCGTTCCGCGATGCCGGAAAAATATTTTCCCACGCGATCCTCCTGTATCATGGAACGGGGTAACGAAACTTGTGAATAAATAATGTTCTTGACAAGAAATTTTTTCCGGTCTAAACTGGAGCCAGGTAAGATTTTCGTGAATAAAACTGCACACTTATTAATTTTCCTGGGCTGTTTCTGGGTTTACTTGGTGGCAGGAGTTCCTCTCGCCCACGCCACGACAGTTTCACCGTCTTATTACGATTGGAGTTCGACACTTGAAGTCGGACAATCTAAAGTCTTAGGCCTAACCTCTTCGGCCCAGGAATCACCCCCATCAGAATATCTGCGGTTTAATCGCTATGTGTTTGGGGGTGATCTAACACCAACTAATCCTTTCTATTTTATTAAACCCTTACAGGAAAACATTCAACTAACTTTTACCTTTGATCAAAAGGCTAAAGATGAATTGAGAATCCAGATTGCCGGTGAGCGTTTGGAGGAGATACAAAAATTAGCCACCTCTAACAACACTCGGGCCATAACATCTGCGGCTAACGCTTATCGTAAGGCAATGATAGTTTTTTCCGACGATATTGCGTCGCAGGGAAAGCAAAATACCAATGTCGAAGGTTTGTTAAGCCAAGTGGAAGAAGAGACTGCCAAACACAATGTTATTTTACAACAAGTTCGAGTTCAGGTTCCTGACCAAGCGGAGGACGCCATAGATGGCGCCCTAGAGGCGAGCTGGAAGGGTACGGACATTGTCGCTGATCTGAAAGACCGTCCGGCAGTTCCTCCAGATCTCGTTTCTCGTCTACAATCTCTTGAATCACAGGGTTTACTTACTTCAGAGGAGGTCAACAAGCTGGTTAGTGTTAAATCTAGAGTAGAGGCTAGGGAAGAGATCGGGAGGTATGTCAACGAAGGGGTTGTGTCAGAATCAGACCTTTTTCGTTTAAACGAAACAGCCAAAAGCTTTTACCCTGAAGAGTTTTATAAGATTAATGAAACCCTGAAATTTCAGGAGATGCAAAAACTTGAAGACCAAAAACCTGATGACGCCACCTTAAATAAAATTCAGTCTTTTGCCAAGACCTACAAACCGGGGGATCAAGTCCCTGCGGAATTAAGGAAATATTGGGTCCCAGTCATTCGGTTAGAGGAAATACAGAACACTCTTCGACCAGACCTGATTGATGCCAGTTTATTTAAACAGAATGATCGGGAATCAAAAAGATTCAACGAAGTCGTTGAGAGATTTAAGCCTCGGCCTGAAGATATTGCTCTTGTCAAAAATTTTATTGCGAAAAATAACGCCGACGTGAACAATTTGCCTCCTGAATATCAAAGAATGTATAACCTGGGTCAGAGATATGGGGCTCAGTGTGGAGCTGGTTTTAATTGGGTTCTCGAGTCCCAAAGCCCGGCCGGAGGATACTGCGCCCCCAATGGCTCAGATGTCTCTGGCGGGCCAAAATATGATGATTTTACAAAAGGTAAATCTTGTAAAGGTAATATGGTCAATGCCAAAAGTTCTGGGGGAGCTTGTAGTTCTTATCCGTCAGATTGCATACCTCCCGATTGGAGTAAAACTGATACTTGTGTGGCAACGCCAGTAACAACGGAAACAAAAAATAGAGTTACCTGTCCTTCGAACGCTCATTTTGTCTCGGTTCCATATGATCCAAATGGGGGTTACTGTATACCCAATTATACGCAGGCTGGTTTGGGCCAGAATACTTATAATAATCCTTATTCATTATCTCCATTGACCACTACTCCGGGTGGTCCATATTATACAAACAGCGGCCGGTGCGGCCCTAATTCTAATTGGGTACCCGAACCAATTAATCCACAAGGGGGGTACTGTGCATCAGTTCCCGGAACCAATTCCGGCCCCAGTAGTTCCAGTAGCCCCAGTAGAGAATCCCAAGAGGCGGCGTGTCGATCCGGTGGAGGAACTTGTGTCAGTTGGGTCAACGGAGCCTGTGGTTGTGAAAGGGGGTCGAATACTGGGGGCACTGGTTCTTATGGATCTCCCAGCCGGGAATCCCAGGAAGCGGCTTGCCGGGCGGGTGGTGGAACTTGTGTCAGCTGGAACAATGAAGCCTGTGGTTGTGAAAGGGCGTCAAACACTGGAAGCAACCCTCCTGCTGGTTATGGTTCGTGTTCTTCAGGACAATATTGGAATGGTAGCAGCTGTCAAAGTGCCAATGAACCACCTCCCCCGCCTCCATCATCAACGTCTCAACCAGCGCCAACTCAAGAACCTAATCCCGCGCCGGTTGCGCCCCAATAAATGGGCTTTTTGAAGCTCGCTTCCCGCAACAACCCCCCTTATGAACTGGTAACCGTAGTTGGCTCGGACCACTTTCCATTATGGCTTTTCGAAAATCTTTTCCGTCTGATAACTCCAACTTCCAGGCTAAAACAATTTTAATGAAATTTATGGCTCGAACTCGGGGAAAGGTTGATTTTTTGGCTAAAAACGAAAAAACCGGACGTTTGTCCGGTTTGGAGCGGGTGAGGAGAATCGGACTCCCGTACCGAGTTTGGAAAACTCGTATTCTACCATTGAATTACACCCGCACTGTGGTCGCAACGAATCTCCGAGGGCTAAAGCCCTTGGTTTCATCCTGTCGTTATCGTTGCTTTTTATTATACTTCGTTCAAGCTAACTTTTCTCCTCCACGATTTCTCCTTCTACAATCTTACTCATACTTGCCCTGAGCGGAGTCGAAGGGTCAAAACCAGATGAGTGAGTTTTTCTTTTGGGCACATGTTGATTTCTTGCGACTTTCCTTAATAGATAGAAAAGCGCCAGCGGCGCTATAGATACCAGTATCTTTCTGATTAGGGCAAATGCGATCATTATGGTCGTAGTTTATTCAGAATTTCTCCCAGTTTTTTAATTTCTTCTCCATATCTGCCCCAGTCGCCGTCTCTTTGGGCGCGGATGGCGGCGTCATACGCCTCGCCGGCCTGCTGGGTGAGATTCTCCGTAGGCACTATTACACTTGCCGGTTTGGCTCGTTCGCCGGTACCGGCGCCAAAGAGTCTGGCGAGCCCTGCCTCCAATGTCTCCTCCATCGCAATTTTATTTTCGTAGGCGACAATGACCCGTTTGAGTTCGGGGATTTTACCGATATCTGCCTTAAGGTAGAGAGGTCGAACATAAAGAAGCGATTCTTCAATGGGGATAGCCAGAAGGGATCCCTGAATGACGGCAGAACCGCGCTGATCCCATAAAGAAATCTGCCGACTAACTTCCGCGTCCTGGTTTATCCGGCCGATGACCTGTTTAGGACCGAACACCAATTTATCCTTGGGAAAGCGGTAGACGACCAGTTTGCCGTACTGCTGCCCGTCATTTCTGGCTACCATCCAGGCGGAAAGATTATCTTTGGCCCGCGGAGTAAACGGCAACATCAGAATATATTCCTCTTTCTTCTCACCCGGAAGCTTCATAATCATGTGACGGGGCGTCATAACGGGCACCCTACCCTCAGCCTGTTGTTCTCCCTCTACCGCAATGGCTGGTATTTCCCAGAGGTCTTCTTTGTTGTAAAAGATTTGCGGATCATCCATATGGTACGTGGCGTAAACCGCTGTCTGCAAGGTGAAAATGTCTTCTGGATAGCGCAAATGAGGAACAAGGCTTTTGGGCAGGTCGGAAAGAGGGCGGAAGGTCTTTGGGAAAATTTTCGCGTAGGTTTTGATAATCGAATCGTCCGGATCGGCCTGATAAAACGTCGTTGCTCCGTCATACGCATCCACCACTACCTTGACCGAATTTCTGATGTAGTTAACCTTGCCGCCATTTAGTGGTAATGGCTGAGAATACGGATATTTGTCGGTTGAAGTGTATGCGTCAACGATCCAATAGAGCTTGCCCTCAGCGACGACTACATATGGATCCCGGTCGTATGTTAAAAACGGCGCGACTTTTGCCACTCTCTCTTTTACATTTCTGTTATAGAGAATGCGACTTTCGCCCGTTATATCACCAGATAAAAACATTTTGAGCGAGGCAAAACGAAACGCGTAGAGGAATCTACGCACCAGGGAGTTGAGCTCCACTCCGCCTTTCCCTGCATATGTGGTATATACATTTTCTTCACCTTTGGGAAAATCGAATTCTTTCGATTTGGTTTTGGTAATGACATAATCGTTAAGAATCTCTCCGTAGTAAATTTCCGGCCTGGTCACGGCAAGCTCTTTCACTTCCGATTTGGGGGGTAAATCTTTGACAAAAAGGACCGGCAGGCCTTCCGGAGTCACTTGATTTACCGGTCCGGCGGCAAGTCCAAAGCCGTGGGTAAATGTCAATCGCTCGTTGATCCAGGCTTTATTCGGGAGACTCTCGGAAGCCAGCTCTCTGGGTGAAAGCATAATTTGGCGTACTTCTCCGTCTATGATGTAGCGGTCATTATCCACGTTTGCAAACTCGTAGTAGGTCCTAATCTCTTGGATCTGCGAAAACGTGGAGAGAAGCGGCGCTCTGTCCCACAGCCGAACATTTTTTATAGTCAGATTATTGGCGGCAATGTCAGATGCAGTTATAGGTTTATCCGCGGCGATTTCCCGTTCTTCGATTTTATCCAATCCATATGCCTTACGCGTAGCTTCTATATTATGCTTAATAAACGGCGTCTCTTTGGTAAGTTCATTGGGAGCAACCACTAATTTTTGAAAGACGCTTGGGACAACGCCTGAAACAAGGCTCACAACAACAGTGAGGGAGATGGTACCCACGAGCGGTGAAATGTTTCCACTGACTCCATAAAACAAGGCCAGAATTGCTGCCAGCCCATAGGCAAAAATTGAAATTTTTACAATAGGGATCATGACATTTGCATCGGTAAATGCCGCGCCGAATACCGGCCCGCTCTGGGTTATGAGGAGATTGTAGAGCGAAAAATACGTGCCGATTGCCACAGTTATCAGAAAAAGAGAGAGGAGAATTCCAATGTGGAGTCTCGCCTTTGGGTCGGTGCCGGAGTGCTTCACTGACTTGATGAAATTGAATTTGCCCAAAAGATCAGCCAGATTCAGACTGCCCCGCAAGATATAGACAACGACACAACCGATGAGTGATAGGAGGATAAGAATTCTCGCCAGGCCTAAACCCAGAGAGTAGACTGGAAGGGAAAACACGTAAAATGCTATATCACGGCCAAACAACGGATCGGTTTGACCAAATGGGGTGGCGGATAAGAATTTCAAAACGTCCTGCCAACTGGCAGCCGCGATAAGGCCGATAAAAAAGGATACGGTCAAACACACCCCAATACCAAGTTTTTTAACTATCCGGTCATTCAGGCTTATGGATTGGCCAATAAGAACTTCGGGAATAGCCAACATCCAAGGAATTTTTGAACGTATTGCGACCAGAAAGTTCGTCAGAAGAAACGCGGCCGCAAACAGACCCGTCGTGAGACCAAGAACGATTTTCGCACTCAGTGATTTAGTAAAAATTTCAGTAAAGCCAACTTCAGAAAACCACCACCAATCCGTAACGAGAGCAACGATGCTGGAGAAAAAAACGAAAAACGCAATTACTATTCCTAAAAATGCCCAAGAAAATATTTTAGTCATATATACAAATACCAAAAAACCGACCCCTGTCTTGGCCGATTATAATTAGTAACGGTTCCCAGCTTTAAGACGCATATCTGACCATAACTTTTATACCACAATGTAATGTAAAAAGCAAAACCTTTAGTCAAAACCAGTATACTGGAGAGATTAAGGTCCTTTTTTGTTTATCCATATGAAAGAAAACGCTGGATTGTCAGATAAACAGGCGCAAAAACTTCTGGAACAATTCGGACACAATGAAATTGTAGGCCGCCCCGGGCAAACGCCTTTTCAAATTTTCCTTACCCAATTTACGAGCCTGCTTGTAATTTTGTTGATTATTGCCTCTGTCGCTTCGTTGTTTTTAGGGGATCTTTTGGATGGAATTTTTATTCTTCTTATCGTCATTCTTAATGGAATCTTAGGCTTCGTTCAAGAATATAAAGCCGAGAAAACGATTCGCGCGTTAAAGCAAATGACCGTTGCCACGGTACGGGTCATACGGGGCGGGGTAGAACAAAAAATAGACAGCCAGCTTTTGGTTCCCGGTGACGTCATTATTTTGGAAGAAGGCGATAAAATTCCTGCCGATGGCGATATTTTGGAAAGTTTACACCTGGAAGCGAATGAAGCATCTCTTACTGGAGAGTCCATGCCAGTGGAAAAGAACATTCATGATGAAGAGAAGAAACACGTATTTTTGGGAACGATTGTCGCTAAGGGCAGGGCCAGGGTTGTAGTTACAGCTACTGGCATGCAGACGCGTTTTGGCCAGATTGCCGCATCGCTTTCAGAGATCAAGGAAGAGGAAACACCGTTGCAGAAAAAATTGGATGCTTTGGGCAAGCAGTTGGGAATTTTGGCACTTGGCGCCAGCGGCACTGTATTTATTATCGGTTTCTTGGCTAAACATCCATTGATTGAGATGATGTTAACCAGCATCAGCTTGGCGGTAGCCGCTGTTCCGGAGGGGTTGCCGGCAGTCATCACCATTACCCTGGCTGTTGGCATGCAGCGTATGGCCAGGGAAAAAGCGATACTGCGCAAGCTGTCATCGATTGAAGCGCTGGGGAGCGCCACAGTTATAGCCACAGACAAGACCGGCACGCTGACCAAGAATGAAATGCGGGTAACCAAAGTATGGGGGGACACGGACAAGATTTTGACCGCTGGAGTTATCTGTAATAACGCCAGTTTGATATTTAAGCACGATCACGGCTCATACGACGTTTTGGGAGACACCACCGAGGGGACACTTCTTTTACTAGCTGCCCAAAAGGGGTTGTTGGCAGAACAAGTGAAAAAGGACGGATCTCTTTTGGAGGAGTTTGCCTTTGATCCTACACTGAAGATGATGACCGTGGTGTGGGAAAGCAACCAGCAAAAGACTATCTACACCAAAGGCGCCCCGGAATCTGTTTTAAAAAGTTGTGCCTTGGATGAGCAGTCGCGACAGAATATTGAAAATGAATTCCGTGAATATGCCAAAGAAGGTTTGCGGGTTATTGCGCTGGCATATAAAAACGTAACACGCACACCAAAAACCCGCCAGGAAGCGGAACAAGATCTGATATTTATCGGGTTTGTGGGCATTGCCGATCCGCCCAGGGAAGAAGTGAAAGATGCCATTGCAATAGCCGAAGCCGCGGGCATCAGAACAATTATGATTACCGGCGATAATGAACTGACAGCCAATGCTATTGGTACAAAAATCGGCCTGATCCAAAAAAATGAGGAGATTATTACCGGTAGTCAGTTTGCAAAGCTCACGGATGTTGAAGCTCTCGGACGACTCAATTCAATCCGCATTTTTGCCCGGACTACTCCAGACCAAAAGCTGCGCATCGTGCAGCTTTTGCAAAAGATGGGTCATATCGTGGCTGTGACCGGCGACGGCGTGAATGACGCCCTGGCCCTCAAACAGGCAAATGTTGGCGTGGCTATGGGGATCACGGGAACAGATGTGGCCAAGGAAGCCGCCGATATGATCATTACCGACGATAATTATGCGACACTGGTAACCGCAGTTGAAGAAGGTCGGACGATTTTTGACAATATCAAATCAGCTGTAAAATATTTGGTCGGCTGCAATGTGGGAGAAGTTATCGCGGTGGTTGTGGGTATGCTTTTGGGTTGGCCTCTTATTTTAACCCCTCTACAGCTTTTGTATATCAACCTTGTCACTGATGGGTTGCCGGCAATCGCTCTGGCGGTAACTCCAAAACATGACGGTATTATGAAGAGAAAACCGCGAGCCACTAAAAGTATTTTTAGTTCGCTTGATGGTGTGTGGTTTTTGGAAGTCAGTGTCTTGACAGCCGTTACAACACTCGTTGCTTTTGGGGTTGGACAACAAAGCGGTAATCTGGAACTAGCTCGGGCAATGGCCTTTACCACTATCATACTCGTCCAACATTTCATTTTACTCGATGTTTGGACACGAGATAGCTCTATTTTGAAGAAGAACATCTTTGCCGATAAAATTTTTCTTCTTGCATTTTTCGGCCCGCTTATTTTACAGCCGCTGCTTATTTATATTCCCCCGCTTTCAGGCATTTTTAAGATCACCCAAGTGTCGCTTATACAATTGGCGCTCGTCATCGCCCTTTCGGCAGTACTCCTGGTATCATCAGAAATCCGCAAGCGAGCGCTTCCTATGGCTTAAACTGGAGCTGGATACCGTACTGGGCTCGAACCTATCAAAGTATATCACACCAGACCTCGGTATTCAGCCGCATAAGCAATTATATCCGCAATCTTTTCCCAAATACAACTCTGTTGTTTATTCTTCCCGTAAGATGTACAATTGTGCATAATAGAGATATTAAGGAACTATGCCAAGCGATGAGGAAAAATTACCGGAACTTTTGACCATAAAGCAGGTGGCCAAGATTCTGAATGTTCACCCCACGACGCTTAGGCGCTGGGACAAAAGCGGCAAGTTTAAAGCTCTCCGCGTAGGCACAAGACGAGGTGTGGGTGAAAGACGCTATCGCCGAGACGAGATTATTAAGCTAATAACAAAGTAAATTTATGTATACGCCGAATAAATCAATTATTGATAATGACAAAATTAAGCTCTTTACAGAGTTAAAGAACATTCTTAATGACCAACCAAGCCAATTTGATGTAGCCACAGGCTATTTTAACGTTGGGGGCTTCGAGTTAGTCGCCCAAGAAATACAAAGTGTCAAAAAGTTTAGATTACTGCTTGGCCGTTCTCCGGATGTTGATGATAAGGTAATACCGGATTTATTTGATCCAGAAGCTTTTTACAAAACTAACCTCAAAGAAGATTTAGAAAACGAGGAATTTACTTCCAAAAAATCACAGGTAACCAAAGCGTTAATCACTTTCCTTGAAAAGCAAGGTGTTGAAGTTAAACTACTGGAAAAGCCCTTTCTCCATGGCAAGGCTTATATTTTTAATGATCTTGCTATCATTGGCTCTAGCAACTTTACTTATTCGGGACTTGCCGGTAATACAGAGCTAAACGCGGTTCTCATTGATCCCCACCCTGTTTATTTAAAGAAAGAGTGGTTTGATAAGTTTTGGGAACAAGCCCGCGATTTTAAACAGGAGCTTATTGAAATTCTAAAAAGCTCAAAGTTGGGTACAAGGGAATACTCGCCTTACGAAGTCTATATCAAAGCGCTCTATGAACTTCAGAAGAAGGAGTTAGTACCTACAGAAACTCCCAAAAATGAGCATTTGCCCGAAAGTGTAGTGGATTTAGCTACGTTCCAAGAAGATGCAGTTAATAGAGTTAACTCATCGCTCACGAACTATAACGGCGTTCTGGTTGCTGATTCAGTCGGCCTTGGTAAAACATGGATTGCAAAAAAAGTCATTGAGGACTTTGGCTTTTATAGAAGGCGTAAGTTTTTGGTTATATGTCCTGCTCAACTTCACCGAATGTGGCAGGCGGAGCTTAAAGACGTTAGCGTTTCTGAAAATATCATCCATCAAGAATATTTAGGCGGAGAAGGTTTAGATTTTAACGACCTTGAGAAACGCCATCAAATAAAGCTCTCCGATATCTCACTCATTGTTATTGATGAGTCTCACAACTTCAGAAATCCTATATCTAACCGCTATGAAAATCTTTTTTCGCTCATAGAAAAAATCCGCTCGTTCGGTAAAAGTCCAAAAGTAATTTTAATGACGGCAACGCCTATGAACAATACAATTTATGATCTTTATCACCAGTTGATGTTGATAGGTCAGAATAATGAGAGGATATTTATCAAACAAGGAATATTTAATCTTAAGAAGGAATTTGATAAAGCTTTCAGAAAAAATACAAGTAATATAAATGACGTCTTACAATCAATCTCTATTCGCAGAACACGCCAATATATTAGAGAAAACTATCCCGATGCTAAATTTAAAACTGAGTCTGGTGAATACCAAAAAATCGTCTTTCCAGAAAGAAAACTAGAAGCAGTTCATTATTCTCTTGATAAAGCCTACGATGGACTTTATGCCGAGATTTCGCGCAAGATAGAAGCCGATTTAACCCTTGCTTACTACAAACTCTCCGAGTACAAAGTATCCGAGAAAAAAGATTTAGTGGAAGTCCACAGAGGCCAAGCGCTAGCCGGTATCTTTCAAACAGTTCTTTTAAAAAGATTGGAAAGTTCAGTCGAGGCATTTCGTAAAAGCGTTAAAAGCCACAAAGAGTTTTTGGGTGAATTTAAAAATGTTGTCCAAAAAGGGAAAATCTTACGCAAAAAGTTCTTTCTAAAATATATAAACAGCTTGGATGAGTCAATCGAGGATGTAGACGGCTTGGGAGACTTTGGTAACAGCTTGGAAGATATAGACCTTAAAGACTACGACAAAGAAAAGATGTTTGCTGATATTGACCAAGATATTAAGGTTTTTTCAACTATTTATGAAGATATAAAAAATATAGACGAGAGCCAAGACGCAAAACTTATTAAATTTAAGGAACATTTACTCAAAAATCTCAAGAACGAAAAAGCCGTTATCTTTTCTTACTACTCCGACACTGTTAAGTATATCGCCCAAGCGTTAGATAAAGATGAGGATTTTAAGAAAAAGTATGGCAAGAAAATAGCGTTCGTTACTGGTGGCAATTCATCAAGCGAGCGCCAGAATATTATTGAAGATTTCTTAAACGGCAAAACAAATGTTGTTATTTCAACCGATATTCTCTCCGAAGGTCAAAATCTGCAACAAGCAAAAACAGTTACTAATTACGATTTGCACTGGAATCCGGTGAGAATGATTCAAAGAGCGGGAAGAATTGATCGTATTGGTACCCCTTTCAAAGAAATTATTATTTATAACTTTTACCCAGAAGATGAGTTGGAATCGCTCCTTGACTTAGTAGAAACCTTACAGAAAAAAATTATGATGATTAACGATACCATTGGTCTTGACGCCTCTGTTTTAGGTGAGCAAATAAACCCTAAAGTTTTTGGTATTATCCGAGACTTAAAGAGCGAGGAAGAAGAAACGAAAGATAAGACAATGGAACTTTTGGAAGCCGAACAATTCGGAGGCGGAGAACTTTTCTTCCAGCCCTTGAAAAACTTTGGGTTAGATAAACTCCCCGCGTTTGCAGATGGTTTGCCTCATGGAATACAAAGCGGACTAAAGAAGGGTTATAGAGGCATTTTCTTTTATTTCCAGTATGCAGAGGAGTATCACTTCTGGTACCTGTACGATTTAATTGACAAAGAGTTTAAGACCAACAAAACAGAAATTTTAGACTTTATAGCCTGCAAGCAAGTTGAGCGTCGAGTTGTCCCCGAAGATTACGATGTTTATTCAGCTCACGATGAAGTAAAAAATCGTATCGCAGAGCTTTTTAACGAAACAAGGTTTGAAGTTGAAATGCGTACTCCGTCCGGTAAGAAAGAAAAGTTTTTAATTGATATGCGGGATGAATTGGAACATATAAAAACAGAGGTTTTGTTTGAAGAAGATCAAAAGGAAAGAACAAAAATAGAAGAAATTATCCTCAAGATTAACGAAGTGAACTTTACTAAAAAGCGTTTACAGTATCTAAGACGATCATGGAACGCTTATAAAAAAACGCACAAGAGCTGGCGAAAATTAGTATCGGAGATTAGCGACTTTTTATCGGATAAAGTCGAGACGCCGACAGAAGTTATTGAAGAATTCAACGAGAAAAAGTTAAAACTTATTTGCGTTGACTATATTTCATGAGCTATGAGAACTCAATTAGACTTAGATGAATTTATACCGACAATGGATACACCGGACAAGGTGTATCAGCTTTTCGAATCTCTTGGTTTTAAGGTACTCGATTCTCACCTCAAGACAAACCCGTCAGTTTATAACTTACCGGCCAAAGAAGCCGCATTAGTTGAGAAGATTTATGCAGTTTCAAATTATGACCGCCGTTTTCAGATTCTTTTATTTAAACTCAAAGAGGAAAACAAAGAAGCAATCCGTACCATACCGGAGAAGATATTACGCGAGGTAGACTTCCCTTTCATTATCTTTACCCCAGATTTTAAGACTTACATTTTTACTCTGGTTGAAAAAGTCCGTGAGGGACCCGGAGAGTTCAAACGCAAATTGACAAAACTTGTCATTGACAGCGCTCAACCCTACCATACGGACAAAGAAATACTAACGAGTCTTGCTCTTTCTAGTGAAACTAAAAACCCTGTTGATGTTTATAAATTATTTCAAAGCACCTTTAGTGTTGAGAAAGTTACTAAGAAGTTCTTTACCGAATATCGGGAAGTTTTTGAAAGATTAGTAAGAGAAGTTACGAGACAAAATAAACACCTAAAATTTACGCTTTTTTCCAGAGATGGTTCTATAGAAAACTTTGTCAAAATTCTACTTGGTCGCTTAATGTTCCTCTACTTTATACAAAAGAGAGGTTGGCTTAACTGTTTTGATGGTTGGGGTAGCGGTGATAAAAAATTCCTCTATAACAAGTTTCAGGAGGCGAAGAAAGATAAGAAAAACTATTTTAAGGATTATCTCGAACCGCTTTTTTTTGACACTCTCAATAATCCCCGCCGCGATAAACCAGACCAAGCGACACAGTTTGGCGGTAGAATTCCATTCTTAAACGGAGGATTATTTGAGCCAGATTACAAGTACAATGATCCTTCGGAAATTGTCCTCATCGATAACGATTCATTCGAGCAAGTTTTCTCGGTTTTTGAAAAATACAACTTTACTGTAAAAGAAGATGAACCGCTGGAAAAAGAGGTTGCCATTGACCCTGAAATGTTGGGTAAAGTATTTGAGAATCTTCTTGAAGAGAATTTACGCAAGGGTAAAGGTACTTACTACACACCGCGAGAAATAGTCCACTATATGTGCCATGAAAGCCTTATAAACTATCTGGCTTCCGAAGTTAGCCTAGATCAAGATGTGATAAGGAATTTCTTGGATCGTGAGCAGTCCCTAGAAAAGAAGGAGACTTTAAGTTCTGTTATACGAGAGAAAGCAAAGGAAATAGACGAAAAATTAGCTGATATTAAGGTTTTAGACCCTGCCTGTGGCTCTGGCGCTTTCTTGGTTGGTATGCTCCACGAAGTTATTAACGCCCGACTAAGTCTTAATAGGGAGCTGGGTAGAAATAAATCAGAATATCAACTTAAGAAGGAGGCTATTCAGGATAGTCTTTACGGAGTTGACATTGATCCTGGTGCTGTTGAGATTGCTAAACTTCGTTTGTGGTTGTCCCTTGTTGTTGACTATAACTTACCTGAAATAGAACCTTTGCCAAACCTAGACTACAAAATTATGGTAGGAAATAGTCTGATAGAGCTTCTAAATACGACGCTATTGTCAAGAACCGCAGATCAGGACCGAAATAAACTCATTGAAGAACTGAATATAACGAAGGCAGATTACTCCACGGCTTTTGATATGGATCAAAAAAGAAAATTACGAGAAAAAATCAATTCTTTAGTGCAAATTTTAGTCAATTACGATCAAAAAATAGAGAAAGATAGAATTTGGCATCGACTTCTAGGATATCAAGGACAAACAAAAATATTTGAGGATGCCCCAATCCAGCCGTCATTTGGAGATATAGAAAAGAAATTATCCAAAAAATTAGATGAGCTTGATAAATTGAAAGATGTTTCTGTTACAGATCACTTCGAATGGCATCTCAATTTTAATGAAGTATTTAAGAACGGCGGGTTTGATGTGGTCATCGCCAATCCACCGTATGTCAAAGAGTACGTTAATAAATCTGCTTTTAATGGTCTTAGGACATCGCCTTATTATCAGGGCAAAATGGATCTTTGGTATGTGTTTGTTTGCAGAGGGCTAGACTTACTGAAGCGAAGTGGAGTTTTGTGTTTTATTGCGCAGAATAATTGGGTCACAAGTTACGGTGCCTCAAGGATGAGAGATAAAGTAATCTCTGATGCACAAATTCTTAGCCTTATAGATTTTGGTGAATACAAGATTTTTGAGGCAGGAATACAGACAATGGTTATGGTGTTTAAAAAAGATGTTTCATTAGAAAACTACTCTTTTGATTATAGAAGGCTTCAAGGCAACGATTTAGTACTCGATGATATCCTTGCTCTTTTGAGTAAAAGCAGTAATAACAATGCTGAATATCTCAATCCCAAGATTAGTAGAGCAAGTTTTATTGATAAGACACTTACCTTCAGCAATTCGGGTACAGAATTGATACTCGAAAAAATTAGATCAGCTGCAAATTTCCACCTAGATCCAGTGAAGGAAGTTGCTCAAGGCATAGTCTGTCCTCAAGATTACGTAATTAAGTCTAGCCTAGAAGTTCTAGGAGACAATTTTAAAATTGGGGATGGAATATTTGTTTTATCAGATAATGAGGTCAAAACTATTAGACTTTCAGAGAAAGAATTGGAGCTCATAAAACCTTATTATACGACTAACGAACTTCAAAGATGGTATGGGGATCCTGAAAATAGAAAATGGATAATTTACACTAATTCAAGTTTTCGAGACAAGAAAAAGGTTGAAGATTACCCAAGCATTAAGACACATCTTGACCAATTCAAGAAAGTCATTACTTCCGATAATAAACCATATGGGCTTCATCGAGCTAGAGTCGAACATTTTTTCATGGGAGAAAAAGTTATTGCATTGAGGAAATGTACAGAGCCCACATTTACCTATACTGATTTTGATACGTATGTATCAGCAACGTTTTATGTAATTAAAACAGAAAGAATGAGCCAGAAATATTTGACGGGACTATTAAATTCGAATTTGATCGCTTTTTGGTTAAGGCATAAAGGAAAAAGGCAAGGAAACAATTATCAGATAGATAAAGAACCAATTATTGATCTCCCGATTTTAGAACCCTCTCAATCAGAACAAAAAGAGATAACAAATGTTGTTGACCAAATAATTAACGCAACTAAAATAGATAATGAGAATTTTAAGGTATATGAATTAGAAAAGAAAATTGACCAATTAGTTTATAAACTCTACGGCCTCACGCCGGAGGAGATAGCTATTGTCGAAGGAGGTGAAAAATAATGATAAGTTTATATTTTGTGGGCCTTGTAGTTTTTGCAATAGTGTTGTTTGGCATTATTGCTTACATTAGCCACTTTGGTATAAAAAACTTGTTTCCTGGCTCGGGTGATCCCGCGAGTGTGTCTCAATCCTTCTCTGAAATGATGAGGACATACGGACAGGTTGCCATCGGTCTTTTTGTCATCCTTTCGTTAGTCGCTTTAATGATCGAGTCTAAAGTTAGCTCGGAAGCGGCAATGCCTGTAATTTCTTTGGTTGCTGGTTATATTCTTGGTTCCAGCATTGAAGCAAAGTTTAAAAAATAATTCAAGACATGCTAGAAAATATAAATTGGCCAGAATTATCTGTCGGGGGGTTAGTTGGTTTTTTTACTGCCTTAGTAGTGGCGGCGATTTACGAGTGGGTTAGAAAACCAAACCTCGTCTTTTCTATCGAAGAATCACCAAACGAAGGTCAAAGAAACATCAAAGGAAAAGACTACAAATGGAAATTTATTAACCTAATCGTAGAAAACAGCGCTAGACCATGGTGGCAAAGCTGGCTTTGGGGAAATGTAGCGGCAGAAAACATAAGGGCATGGATTTCTTATAGGGACTACGATTCTAGTTCCGAAATAGTAAAAGTGAGCGCAAGATGGGCATCAACTAAACAGCCAATAAATGACTTTGGTCGGCCCGATTGGAGTTCTATACTCGTACTCTCCAGAGAGAGTATCCCAGTTGGTGAATCTGCCTCCCTTGCAGTAGTTATAAAAACGGATAAATCCGAAAGCGTATTTGGTTTTAATAATGAAAGCTACTTATATTATCCGGAATACAATTTACCATATGACACTTTATGGTCGAAACCTGAATTTGAAATTGGTAGCGAAAAAAAATACCGAGTTTGTGTGATGGTTCTTGCTCAAGGCCACGAGTACCGCAAAGAATTTATTTTACTAAATCCTAGAAAATCATACACATCTATTAAGTTATTGGACGGCGAAGTTAATAGTTGTGATTAGATAAAAATTGAAAGGTAATGTTTAGGTTAAACAAAAACTAAATTTATGACTAAAAAATTTTGCTCAATCTGTAAAGAAGAAAAAGAAGTTGTCAAATCAAGCCCTATAGACAAAGGGGTCAGAAGCCTTCTTTCTTGCGGCCATAATTTTATCGAAATCAATCTTAAAGAAACCATAAAAGTAAGTGAGATGATTGGATTAAGAAAAACCGGAGGAACTCACGAAAAGTATAAGCGAGGAGATAAACCACCGAATATCAATTACGCAAATAAGTTTATTGAATATGGAGATATAGACTATGAGGCGGCAGTTATCTTATTCAACATCCAAGACAGAGATTATGATTTTATGAATCAAGCCGCTTTTCTTTGTGCCCAAGCAGTAGAGAAATATCTAAAAGCCTTTTTATTCTGGAACGCGCCACAACACTATCCCAGCTTATCCGGAAAACAGGTCTTAGTTGAATTTAGAAAGCTTAGCCACGACCTCATAAAAATACTTAACGAGTGCGTCAAAGACAATAAGAACTTCAATAGTTTTAGGACACAACTAGAGGCTATCAATAAATATTCATTACTAAAATATCCTGATGTTGAGGACGAAATGGTTTATTCAAGCGATGGCTTATCAATTAGTAGTGAGCTGTCGAAAGATGTAAAGCAAATTAGTGATTTTGTAAAAGGGGTAATTGTCTAGTATGAAGGATTTTTTAAATAAAATTCATAAGTTTCAAGGATTGCTCATCGTTTTACTCATCGTGACGATATTACTTTTATGGCTAGGGCTTAAAAACATGATCGAACTTGGGGATTTTTGGATTAACTTGTCCGCCGGATCGGCAACACTCATCGGAACCTTATTTGTGATCGACGTCATTCTTGATCACAGAAAAAAATTAGAATTCAGCGAGGCACATGATACTGCAAAGAGTGATTTAACTCAGCTTGCAAATATGATGGTTTCCTATATGGCCGCTCCCTTTAAAATCACCGTTTTTAATTATGAAAGGGGGGATAAAGATGTGGAGGCTTGGAGCACGGAGGTTTTGGGACTTATTCTTCAAGATATTAAAAATCGAGATAAGGCAAAATTACTTTCTGGATTAAACAAAGACGGGTGGCAACATTTACAACTTGACCTTATGTTCATCAAACCGTCTTTATCTGAAAACTTGCTCTTATATAAAGAATTTCTCCCACCACACGTTTTGGGAAAGTTACTAAAACTACGGAGAACCTTCAGCGATTTTTATTTTTATTTTGGGTTACTTTACGAAGGATTTATAAGAGACGGGAAACCATTGCCAGATAGTGCAGTAAAAGGTATGGCTGATGACTTGAATCAATACTTTTCTGATCTAGAACAATTATTTGATGTTTTAAAAAACTGGAAAAACGATTGAAAACCCAAACTATGAATAAATATAAATACTCAGACCTCTTATTATATAAGAAGAAAATCAAGGATTTGTATTGCAAGCTTGGACTAAATTTCGATGAGTCTAATCGAATAAGCAAATATTTTAAATATCTGGGTGAAATTGAAAAATCGAGAACTTTAGATAAAGATAAGTTTCGTGCGTTGATCCAGAAAAATAAAGCGAAATATTACTATAGTCAATTCTATGTACTTGAGATATGCAAGATCATCGATGCCCTTCAGAATACCAAGCTAGATGGGAATATCCTAAAAGAGAAACTAACACATTTGGCTAAGGGAACCTACTTACTTTCAGAGGAGAATATCAATAATACACAAGCCAGGGATACAACTTTTGAACTTAGTTTGTTTTCTTTTTTTTACGCCAGAAATTTACGAGTTAAACTCGGTAGTCCGAATCCAGATTTACAACTACTAACTGATAACTTTACTTATAACATCGAGTGCAAAAGACCTTATTCACCAAAATCTCTTGAGAGGCATATTAGAAAAGCCTTAAAACAACTAAGAAAAACGCGAAATGGTGGCAGCATATCCACCATGGCTTTATCACTTGAACAAGTCATATTAGGCGATGACTTGATCCTCGATAGCAAAGATGAACAATCGGCTCTAACTTTTCTAAATGCTACGCTTAGCCAATTTGCTCAAGACAACCTACCTATGATTAGAAAAATATGCGATTACGAGCCCTGTCTAATACTTTATTGGTTGTCTTGTCTCACGGGTTTTAAGACTGATTTCCCAATGGCACATACAACCTTTTTTGTTGGCAACGTTTACAATTTCGATCAAAATTTATCAGGCCGCATATATAAGGACTTGCAAATTATGTTGCCACCCAAAAATTAAGAATGATAAATATACTTGAAAGACAATTTGATCTGCCTGCCGGCAAGGCAGGGGCGGGCAGGCGTCAACACTGGAGTTAATTAAAACTGCCCGAAAAGATTTATAGATTTCATATGTACTATTTTGCATACGGTTCAAATATGGATATTTGTCAGACTAAATGTAGAGTTGGTAATTTTAAAATTATCGGGAAAGCTACTCTTAACGGATTTGCTCTAAAATTTAACAAGAAAAGCGTAGATGGAAGTGGAAAAGCAAATATTGAAATTGCTAAAAATTCAATAGTTGAAGGGGTTGTTTTTGAACTGACAGAAGACAAGTTTGAATTATTGGACTGTTTCGAGAAAGGTTATCACCGCAGTAAGCCAATTAATACATTGATAGATGGGAAAGTTACAGAAGTGGTTACATACCTAGCTGACTCTAATAGAATTAACAATAATCTTTTACCTACTGTGTGTTATTTGAATATAATTATAGAAGCCGCAGAAATGATTGGACTTTCTAATTCTTACCAAAAGAACCTTAAATCTTTTCGGGCTAAGAAAGACCGATGATGAAGAAATTTAGCGATCAAGAGTTGGCTAACCAAGCTGATATGGGTCTTCGAGGACAAGGGGCATTGGTTGAAATGATGAGTAGATTGAAATATTCTATTGATAAATTGGAAAAGAGCACCACTTTCTATTCAAGATGGTTGGTTTTTCTTACTATAATTTTGACATTATTAACTTTAATTTTACTTTTTTAAAAAGCTACTGCCCAAATTGATGGTAATATGAGCATATGGCCGATTTTTCTAACTTAGAAGAAAGAATTCCCAAAATCGAAGAGAGAAACAAGAGATATGGATATAACTATTGACTTCGGGTAGTGTTCGGTATATGTTTAGTGTATGGCTAAAGTGAAAAAGGTACGGATTGAAACGGTAAAATTCAAACCGGGGAAAAGAGATATACTGACAGAGATGTTTGAACACTTTGGTATAAAAGTGATAGATGTTAGCAACCAAAATTCAAAACCAAACAAGATAGAAAATATATGAGAATATAGAACTATGAAAAAAGAAACTACAAAACCGCAAATTGTCATATATCAAACTCTTGGCGATAGGCAAAAAATTCGCGTCAGAATTGAAGATGAAAATGTATGGCTCTCGCAAAAAATGATTGCCGAACTTTTTAGTGTAGACGTGAGGACTATAAATGAACATATCGTTAACATAATTAAAGAAGGAGAACTGGACAAAAATTCAGTTATCCGGAATTTCCGGATAACTGCGGATGATGGGAAAAACTATAATACAAAACACTACAATCTCGAGGCGATTCTCGCTGTGGGTTACCGCGTACATTCTGCCCAAGGAACGCAATTCCGCAAATGGGCAACCGAAAGATTAAGAGAGTACCTTATAAAGGGTTTTACTCTCGATGATGAGCGACTCAAGCAGGCCGGCGGCAGAGCGCGGTATTTCCAGGAACTTCTCCAGCGCGTGCGGGACATTCGCAGCAGCGAACGCATGTTTTATCAGAAAGTGACTGATATTTACGCGACGAGTATTGATTACAAGGTTGATACAGAGCTGACGCAAAAGTTTTTTGCCACGGTGCAAAATAAAATGCATTACGCCGTTCATGGATGTACCGCGGCTGAAATAATCACTCTACGTGCCAACAGCAAAAAGCCATTGATGGGGCTTACTAGTTTCAAAAGCGACTACATCACAGTAAACGATATTGTCATCGCAAAAAACTATTTGACCGAATCAGAAATAAATCAGTTAAATCTGATTGTTTCTCTTTATATTGATTTTGCAGAATTGCAAGCCGCCAGCGGCCGTTTGATGAAAATGCAAGATTGGATTAGGAAGCTTGATGAATTTTTGACTATTTCTGAAAAGAAATTATTGCACTCGGCTGGCAAAGTCAGCGCTAGGCAAGCTGGAGATAAAGCGTTGGGAGAATATAAAAAATATCGTGCGGAACAAGATAAAAATTACATATCCGACTTTGATAGAGAAATCAAAAAATTGTTAAGGGCGAGAAAAATGAGGACAAAAAAAGCATGATAAATATACTTGAAAGACAATTTGATCCAACTTCGCTAAAGCTACGATGGACAAGTAGGTTGGCGAATGGGTTCGACAAGCTCACCATAAAAAATATTAAGGAGAGAGCGGGCTCCCTTCTTAAAGGGCTGGGCGCTTATTTTAAGCGCCTGCTTTTTCCTTTGTATCTTTTCCCGATTAAACTTGTTACCTACACTGCCTACTATTTCGTCAAGTTTTTAATCAAATTTATTTTTGCCTTCATAGGACTAATTTTTGAAACGCTTATTTTCCCCTTCAAGAGCCTGAAAAACTTTCTGAAGTCAATTTTTATTCTCGGAATTTTCATTTACCTAGCCGCTTCGCTTTTTGTGATTGCCGATTATTTGACTAATCAATATGGTTACGTCGGCAAGTTCCTTTGTTCATTCGGGGTAAGGGATAAAATGATTGGTTCGGTCGTTCGTGTAGTTGGCGGTTTTTCAGAGGGTACGGGATTTTTCATTGCCCCCAATCAAGTGATTACCAACTTCCATGTTATTGCCGATGAACCCAGCCCCAAGATTATTTTTCCCGACGGTAGCTTTGTCACCCCAAATAAAATATTAGGAAATAAAGATGTTGATTTGGCAGTTCTTTTTACTGACAAGAAGTTTCCGGAGAAAGTGTTACCACTTCCGGACAAAGTAATGCTCCGCGGAGATGAGCCGTTAATATCGACAGGCTATGCGCTGGGAACAGATTTGGTGGGAAAAGCGACTGTTGTCAGAGGTAATTTTATTGATTTTCGAAAATCCAATAAGAACCCCGTTGTTTATCTCCAAACAAATCTTAGTCTGGTTCCGGGAATGAGTGGAGGCCCGTTGGCGGACCAGTGCGGAAACGTCGTGGGTATCAACACGATGGGTCTGGCCGGACTGTCGATGTTTATCGCCGCCGATCAAGCCAAAACCATGGCTCCGGGTTTTACAGACCAGAATATTACAAAAATAGAAGTTGATCCTTCAGTTTCTCCAGCCGAGGCGGTAAAAGCCTTTTATACTTATCTCAAAGCCAGAAGAATGCGGGATGGATTTAATTTACTAAGCAAGGAGTATCTCCAAAAGACAAATTATGAAGAATGGACAAACCGGTTTACCGATATTCTGGACGTTGACGTTATTAAATCCGAAAGATACGAAAATAGCAAAGATACGGCTTTTGTGAAATTCTCGACTAAAAATTGGGTGGACGGGGAAGCAGAGATGCACTTTTACGAAGGGACCTGGCAAACAATCAAAGAAGCCGGAGTTTACAAAATGCTCAAAAGCAAGATTATAGAAGTAGAAAACCCGGGCTGGGATTGGTTCTACGAATAGAACTTAACCAGAACAGTCAAACCGCATTACCTCTCGTGAGCGGCTAACGGGAATTGAACCCGTCTCTTCTCCTTGGCAAGGAGATATTCTACCGATGAACCATAGCCGCTTGGGTGCCGAGGGTCAGACTCGAACTGACATAGCCTGTTCTTCAGACAGGTGCCTTGACCATCTTGGCTACCTCGGCCAGTGAGACTATTATATAATACCTTAGTGCCCAGATGGCGGAATTGGCAGACGCGCATGCTTCAGGAGCATGTGGCCGCAAGGCTGTGGGAGTCCGAGTCTCCCTTTGGGCACACGTATTTTGCTTCCAAAAGTATACGGTATACACTTGAGATAATTATAGTATGCATTGGTCTAAAAATCTTGCCTACGCAGTAGGTTTAATTACCACAGATGGAAATTTATCTAAAGATGGCAGGCACCTATCACTCGTATCTAAGGATTTAGATCAAATCCAAAATTTTCTACATTCCATAAAGATAAATAGCAAAATTAATAAAAGGGCAAGTTCCTACACTGGAATCAAAAAGTACTATTTTGTTCAATTTAGCAACGTCAAACTTTACAAATTTCTTATATCAGTTGGATTACACCCGAATAAAACTAAGTCACTCCAAGAATTAATTATTCCAGACAAGTATTTCTCCCATTTTTTAAGAGGCCATCTAGATGGGGATGGATACACATATTCATATTGGGACAAACGGTGGAAATCAAGTTTTATGTTTTACACGGGTTTTTTATCCGCAAGTAAAAGGCACTTAGAATGGATCAAAGAAAAGGTAGAGTCTTTGTACAATATTCATGGAGCTATTAAATATTCAGGAAAATCGACATACCATCTTATGTACGCAAAAAAAAGTTCTATTTCCCTGGTCAGTAAAATATATCAGGGCAACAACAATATCTACCTTAAGCGCAAAAGGTTCAAAATTAAGCGTGCGTTAGGTATAATCAGAAGACGAGCCGGGATGCTGGAACTGGTAGACAGGCATGTTTGAGGGACATGTGCCAGAAATGGCGTGGAGGTTCGAGTCCTCTTCTCGGCACACTGGACGCTTAGCTTCGTCCAGAGGACGACCAGCCTCTGGCTGGCAGCTGGCTTATGTATCACGTATATTTTTTAAGAAGTGTAAACAATAATAAAGTTTACGTTGGGTTCACTTCGAAAGATCCAAGAATCAGGTTGGATGAACACAATAGTGGTTCCAATACTTGGACTAAATCAAATGGGCCGTTTAAACTTATTTATCATGAAGATTATCTTTGCGAAGCAGATGCTCGAAAAAGAGAAAGTTTTTATAAAATGGGTTTTGGAAAGAAGATTAAACAAGCTATAATTAATGTATTGGACGCTTAGCTCAGCTGGCCAGAGCATCGCTTTTACACAGCGGGGGCCGGGGGTTCGAGTCCCTCAGCGTCCACAAAAATTTCGAACAAGCCAGTAGACTAAGTTTTCTTGAGAATGTATGTTCCCGGACGATTTACGGGGTTAAAAGCACAAGCAAATCCTGGTTTATTTTTCAGTTTGACTAAGAAAGGGAGATTAAAAATTCTTCTCCAGTCTCGTGCACTGTATTTTTTTGATTCTTTTTCTAAAACTAGAAATCCATGTGCTTTAAACAAATCTTCCCAAAAAAATATATCGGGGCCTTTATTGGACCTGGCTATATGCCCCGTGACATTTTGAAATCTCGCTTCGGAGGGATCGGCGATTACAATAAATGCTTTACCGTCCGGCTTAAGAACCCTTTTTATTTCTTCAACTGCTCCATCGGCGTTGGCAATATGTTCCAGGACGTCAGTTGAAACTACAGCATCGAAAGATTCGTTCACGAACGGTAGCTTTACAACATCGGCCTGTATGGGTAAAATTAAGTTTTCTTTACTTTTCGTCGCAGGTTTAAAAGCAAGCTCTACACCATAGTATTCTAGATCTCCATGAACCTCTTCTTTCATCGCTTTGCCAAGAAGCCCAAGGCCGCTTCCTAACTCCAAAATTCTTTCTCCACCTTGCAGTCCTAATTCCCTTGAAATATCTCTTGCAGCAAGTCTAAATCGAAAAGGAGCAACTTTCTCTCTCAGCTTAGCAACGGTATTTTCTACTGATAGTATTTCTAATTCTCTCGGTCCGTAAGCATATCCATAATCAGCAGTTGGATCAACCTCAGCAATTTCAGAAAAATTGGACATACAATACTAGTACTTCTTACGACATTTTATATTCTACTACAAATATAGGATAAATTCCAATTTGGAACACTAAGTAGAATTAATCGACTTCACGAAAATACACTTTTGACCCCTTTTTTGTCCCGGTAAAAATAATTTCTAAAAATTACTGGTAAAATAGGTCCGAGCTAGTTCAAACAATTGCACCAGCCGGGGTGGTGGAATGGCAGACACACGGGCCTTAAGAGCCCGCAGTCCATTGGACTGTGCGAGTTCGAGTCTCGCTCCCGGCACCAGTAAGGAATTTGCAAGCGGTTTCGGTTCGCCTCGCTTTGCTCGGCGACCAAATTGTAAGGAATTTTGGGCGAAAAAATCAGTTGGCGATTTCGTAAAATATGGTTCGAGCCGATGTTTTTAAGAAATGTTGGCAATTCGGAAAGAGTATCTGTTTGAATGAGATTAGCGGCTTGATTTAAGGATTTTACGAACCCACGAGCCGGTTCGAGCCAAGACAGACCTTTTGTCTCAAAGTCGGTTATTTTTTCACTCAACGACACTTTTTGTGAAAGTAAACTTTGTTTTTTGGCGGCGTATTCTTCTGTGGATAAAGCGTCTGCCAAATAAATATCGAGGAGCCTTGCTAACTTCGTTTCTACACTCGCTAATTCCTCTTTGAGATTTACCACCTCGTTTTGCGCGTCCTCTCTCGCTTTTTCCTGTTCTGCGTCTAACGCCGCCAAAACTTTCTCGGTGTCTTGGCTCGACAAAGAAACTTTTTGAAGGAATGTTTTAATTTGCTCTGTTAGTGCTTCTTCTCTCAAATAGTGCTTTTCTTGGCATGGCCCTTTCTTTTTGGTGCAACGATAATAGTTATGCCCTTTCTGCCTCTCTCCAGTGATTGAACAACCGCAGGAAGGACATTTGAGTAAGCCAAGAAAAGCGAAGTGGTGTTTTCTCACTTCTTGCACTTTGCCGCGTTTACTCATCACTTCTTGGCATTTATCAAAAAGTTTCTTTAAAATTAACGGTTCGTGTTGTCCCTCAAAAATTTCCCTACGATATTTCATCAAACCAATGTAGAAAATATTTTGTAGAATCTTTTGAATGTTGCCGATCGCGATTTCCTTTCCAAGATTTCCACGCAACCCTTTTTCTTTGCACCAATTTGCGAGAGATTTTAGAGTATATCCGCCGGTGGAATAAAGCTCGAAAAGTTTTCTTACCTTACCCGATTTTTCTCGGTCAATATCAATTAAGCGAGTTTTAGGATTGTTGAGATAACCTACTGGCGCCCAGCCGGGCCAAACGCCATTTCTGATTTTCTGCCTCAAACCCCTTTTTACATTCTCTCGCAAATTATCTACAAAATATTTTGATTGGCCAAAAGCGATGTTGAGCATAAAAAGTCCTTGCGGCGTTGGCTCAAACCAAAAAGTGGGAAATTTGAGGGACTTAATCAAGCCGCAATCTACAAAATAGATTATCTTTCCGCCATCTACGCTATTCCTTGCTAATCTGTCGGGGTGCCACGAAATTATTCCGTCTGCCTTGCCTTTTTCAATCATTGACAACATTTCTGCGAATTTTATTCGTCCAGGTTCTTTGGCAGTTTTTGCCTCGCAAAGCGATGCGACAATTTCAAGTTTTTCTTTGGCGGCAAATTCTTTGAGCTCAACAAGTTGAGCTTCAATGGATAAGACCTGACGGTCATCTTCTTCTGTGCTCTTGCGAGCATAAATAAAGTATTTCATATTGATTTGATTAAAAAATTTTCTTTTCCCAGAATGAAATCGCCAACTGATTTTTTCGCCCAAAATTCCTTACAATTTGGTCGCCGAGCAAAGCGAGGCGAACCGAAACCGCTTGCAAATTCCTTACTGGTGCTGTATTCTAAAGATAGTTCGAACGCATTTCGCCGCCTGCGGTGGCGAGGAGCCAGCGTAGCAAATCGCGGCTCCGCCGCGCCGATAAAAACTGCCAAAGAACCTGTTAAAAACATCGGCTCGAACCATATTTTGGGAAAAGAAAATTTTTTAATCATAATGGTATCAAACATATGAATCAAAAGAAGATTATAAATATAATAGCGTTGGTTGTAATTATTGTTTTGTTCGCTGGTATAATTGGTTATCTCTTTGTGACAAAGAGATCGGATCCAACCACTACTCAAAATCAAATAAATAAACAGTCTCAGGTGTCCATACAGTCTGACGAAATTGCGACTTGGAAAACACAGAGAGACTCCACGCTTAGATATGAGTTTCTGTATCCACCAGACCCATTGGAGCCTTCGCGAATGGAAGGCGATACAACTTTTGTTGTTGGATATCCAATAAAGGAAGAATATAGAAACGATCCACTTATTGCTAAATCTGCAGACAAAACATTTTGGATAACACTTGGTTATATCCCTCAAGCTCAATTGAATGTAATGGGGATTACCTATTGCGGTGCCTATCCGAACGATGTTCCGAGGTGCGAATCCTCCGAGATAGGTGGAGTTAATTCGATGATTGATTGGGGTATCGCCGTTCCATTTACAAGGATTACGAAAGAAGGGAAAGAAGTACAAAACATGCAGATTAAAGCAAGTGTTTGGATTCCTCATCCTGACGGTGGAGTAGTAACATTTGAACTTCAACCTGTTGTTTCTGAAAGTAAAGCAGTTTTTCATAAAATACTTTCGACTTTTAAATTTCTAAAATAGAATTTGCCGCCAAAGAAAAACTTGAAATTGTCATCGGCGCGGCGGAGCCGCGATTTGCTACGCTGGCTCCTCGCCACCGCAGGCGGCGAAATGCGTTCGAACTATCTTTAGAATACAGCACCGGAGACTAGTTCATCGGTAGAACGCCCGGTTTGGGACCGGGAGGTGCAGGGTTCAATTCCCTGGTCTCCGACCAACATGGATACAGAATCACCAGAGATATCCAGGCGGGGTTTTCTCAAACTCGCCGGAATCGGAACTATTAGCCACCCTCCCCAAAGATATTCCCCATATCAAAGACGCCGGGCTTAATACCATCTGGCTCGTCCTCCCCTGGTATTATCTTCAGCCAGACGCCAACGGCCAGCTCGACCCCAAAGAAATAAACGCTGTCAAAGAAGTCCTTGCAGAACTTAAAAAACAGGGGGTCAGAGCAATGATCGGCTTAAATTATCTGGGAGAAAATTGGGTCCCCGCCGGCATTGACCCTCGCAACTGGCTCACCAAACCCGACAATTTTACCGCTTTCACCAAATTCGCTTCTGCTTTTTTAACCGAAATATCTGCTTCTAGCGACAACACGGAAATTCTCCTCTTTACCGAAAACCGGGGCCGAGCCACGGCCGAACAATTCCGCCAGACCTTGGGAAATTTGCCGTCGCTCCTCCCCAACCACCTACATAAATTCAGATTCGTCCTGCACGATCTGGACCTTTGGCTCCGCGGCCAAGCTGCCACCAATAACCCAAACCTATTTACCAGCGTCAGCCCCAAACACCAGCGCTAAACAAGAAGGCTTTGCTTTAACCAAAGCTCCGCCGACCAAGTGTTTGTTAAGGAAGAACGATTAGATCTTTATTTTTGCTCTCGCACAAGTGCTTCAAATGCCGAGTCAGCAGCTTTTTGTCTTTCTTTTTCTTGCCTCCGCCGGTTAGCCATCTCAATGATACGACCCTTAGTCTTTCGTTTTTTTCTTCTTGTTTTTGTTAGTTTCCTCTCGCTACCTAATGCTTGTAATCCACTAACCAATTTGTTCGCTTTGTGACCTGCTTCTTCATATAAAATTCGGATCGCTTCCTTAACCGTAGTAACCTTCGGATCTTGTCCCATTAAATGAAGCGCCTCAAGTCCTAAAGCTGCGTGAGTACTTAATGTTTTATGAAACTCTTCTCTTGTAACGCCCATAGCATGAGCAAAGGCCTCGTTTTGTTCCCTAACCTCACCATGAGTTGCGTTTGCCCGTTCAGCTTTCAATTTTCGGGCAGCTTCTTCTGCCGCTTGCCGGGCGTAAAATTCCCTTTTAAAAGCTCGGTTCCGTTCATGTTCAGATAGGCTACTCATAAGTCTTTGCCTCGATTCTCTCTTGGATTATACTTCAAAAAACTTGATTCTTCTACCCCTTTCCTGCAAAATCAAAATAATGAACCGTGTCTTGTGGCTCGTTTCTTTCGCTGTCGGTGTTCCCAGCACCCTGACCGCGGCTATCCTGCTGTTTTTTACTTTTTCTCCCGCTCCCACGGCCGCCCCCCCGCCTGCCCCCCGCATCCTCTCCGCCTCCACACCTGCCTTTCCCTCAATCAGCTCCGCCGTTTTTGCTGCCGACGCCCGCCCCGCTGTCTTACACAAGTATTTAAACCGCTACAAATCGCCATTAGTCCCCCTGGCCAATTATCTAGTCACTATTGCCGACCGGTATTCTCTAGACTACCGCCTATTAGTCGCCATCGCCCAGCAAGAGTCTAACCTGTGCAAAAAAATTATCCCTTCTTCCTATAATTGTTGGGGCTATGGCATTTATGGAGACAAAGTTACTAAGTTCGGTTCATACGAAGAGGCTATCGACGCCGTGGCCCGCGGCCTGAAAAAAAATTACATCGACGCAGGCTTGACCAGCCCCGAAGAAATCATGGTTAAATACACCCCCTCATCTCCGGAAAAAGGGGGTTCCTGGGCCAAAGGCATCAACCAATTTCTGAATGAAATCGAATTATTATAACGACCCCGAGTTTTCGTATCCCAAATATTGGCAAGGAAGGGCTTACGAACACGCAGCCGAAGTTATGGCCATCCGCCGCTTGCTGGGAAAACGCCATTTTCCTTCAGGAGTAGACATCGGCGGCGGCTACGGCCGCCTGGCCTCGACCCTGCTCCAATTTTGCGATCAGCTAACTTTAGTCGAACCATCCTCAAAACAACGCCGGTTCGTCCTCGCGGACGTAAAAATTGTCGTTGGAACTTCTGACTCAACCGGACTTCCAGCTTCCAGCTTCGATTTTGTCTCCATCATCCGCGTCCTGCATCATCTCCCCAACCCTCAATCCGCTCTCCAAGAGGCCCACCGCCTCCTCAAACCCGATGGACTATTGCTTCTCGAATTTGCCAACTCCCTAAATATAAAATCCAGAATTGCCAGCTTCATCGCCGGTCATCCCATTTCTACCCTGCCTCTTGAGCGCCGCCGCGCATCTAACATCCGCCGGGGATCGATTCCCTTCGTCAACCACCACCCTCAATCTATTCTCAAAGCTTTATCAGTCTGTGGCTTCTCTCCAGTAAAAACTCTCTCCGTCTCCAACTTCCGTTCGCCGTTTCTCAAAAAAATAATTCCTTTACCAATTCTTTTAGGCCTGGAATCCATCTCCCAATTTCTCTTATCTAGTATCTACTTCGGCCCCAGCATTTTTATATTGGCATTAAAAATTTGACATTCGTCGGGACCTATAGTAGACTTATCCACAGGTCCTACGGTTCGGCTTAACAGTCGTACGGTAGGATTCTTAAAAAAGCCTCGGCATCGGGCAGGAGCCGGGGCTTTTTTAATGGAACATAGATAATTGTATAATTACACCCACGGGCCGGTGGTGAAACTGGTATACACGCAGGTTTTAGGAACCTGTCCCGCAAGGGGTGAAGGTTCGAGTCCTTTCCGGCCCACAAATGGTATACTTAAAGAGGAGCATGCAAACAAACGTACTTAAATACAATGTTATTATCCGTAAAGAGGGAAGATATTTTGTGGCCTATGCGCCTACGTTAGGTATTTCCGACTTTGGCGCTACAGTTGATTTTGCTAAAAGACACGTACACAAAGCAATTGCCTGTCATATAGAAGGTTTGATCAAAACTAGTAGTGAAGTGCCTCGGCCTGACACGGGGGAGTTTTATCTCAGCCAAACCGAAGTGACTGTATCTAGAGCTCCAAAATTTGCCTATTAGTATGCCCAGGTTAATACCTCTTAAGCCTCGCGAGGTAGAAAAAATACTCTTGAATAACGGCTTTATGGTAAATGTTAGCAAGAGTAGCCACAAACAATACTTTAATCCAACAACAAAATCTCACACCACAGTGCCGTTTCATTCGAAAGGTCTAGCAATGGGCACTTTGCGCAGCATTGTCCGCCAATCTCAATTATCGATAGATCTATTTAGAAAGTAGCTTCACCACATAATTTCCATCAGCGGAGTGCGGCGGCAGCCGCGCCTCCGAAAAAGTCGGCTCGAATTGGCTGCGTAAGCAGCCAAAGAAAAAGTGCGAAAATTTTTAAAGAACAAATTACTTTCTTTTCTTTTTGTTAAATTTACCGTATTTTTCCAAATTCTCTTTTTTAATTCGAAAAACTTTCCCAAATCTTATTGCAGGCAACCAACCGCGCAAAATCCATCGCCTAACTGTAATTTCGTTTACTTTCAATAAACTTGCAATTTCTTGCGTTGTTAAATATTCTTCCATAGTGTTAACTATTAATAACTTTAACTAACTTTCCGGTGCGTGTCAATACTTGTAATAACTATGGCTTATTGATATTATTCACTTATGCCTGAAAAAGAACCAGGATTATTTGAGTTTGAATATAGAGATATTGGAGGCGTAACTGCACAATGTCGGACTGGTAGTTGTAATTGGCATACAACTGGACAACTCACAATTGAAATCAATGATCTATCAGTTGTCGAATCTCCCCTTATTAAAGCTTGTAGACAACATCATATTGATAAGGACGTTAGGTCATTGCATAACCAATTCGTTTTACAAAAAGGCAATAGAGGGAGGGGCTTTGCATCTGTTAGTTCTGATTCATGTTCTGGAAAGTTAGAGTTATGAAAACAAATAAATATTTTCGTTTGTTTAATGACAAATTCCGTAAAATTTATTAAATTAGAATTGCTTTTCGTGGTGGCGAAAAGCACAAAATCGCGCGCGCAAAAAATACCTGCCTGCCGGCAGGCAGGGAAAAAGCGCGAAAATTTTTAAAGAACAATACCTCTTAAACTTTAAAGGCCGCACTGGTTGTACCCAACTCGATCTCTCAAGTTGTCCAATGCGGCCATCAAAAAAGAGATCGAAAATGTTAGGTACAATATTAGTCTAGAAAATTTTTGTGGAAATTGCAATAACTTCTTGATATAATATGGCCAATTATCTGTCCAGAGGAGGTGTATAACTAAATGGCTGAGAGAGAATTTCAAATAGTTGCAAAAACGCAAGTTGATTGTGATCAACATTGTAAAGCAAATGGGCAGGCTCTTTTTGGTGAGTGGTGTTTGCAGCCGTATCGTCTTCGTGTAGAAGCAAACGGACAGGATACAGATCAGGTTGTAGTTTGGTGTAAAGCACCAGGTGCTCCTAAGCAAGCCGATGGCAAAACACCGAGAGTTTGTGTTACCTTAAACGAGGGAACAACGATAAGAGAGGTTTAAGTGCTCGCGAAGCGAGCATAAAATCGCGCGCGCAAAAAATACCTGCCTGCCGGCAGGCAGGGTTCAAATCCTCTCCGGCCCACATGCTACAATGAATCTATGCTGCCCGTGATTCTGGTCGCCTCTTTGTTCGCTCTCGGTTCGGATTACCGGGCGGCCTACCAGCAGTATCTGCTGGCCAAAAACCAGTTTCAACAGTACAAAACCGAATCTACCAGACTCACAGCCGTCACCGCTACCCGCCAGGTTTTAACCGCCCGTAATCTTTTGTGGAAAACATACCTGCAAAATCTGCGTGGCCAACTGGCCGGCGATACCAATCTGGAAACCGAAATCAATTACTTAGACGCCCAAACCGCTGAATTTTCCCAACTCACTTCTCTCTCCCAGGCCAAACAGTTATCCAAAGCCTGGGAATCCCATTTATACAAATCCAATCAGTTAGCCGCCTCCGCCCGCCAACAAATCCTTTCCTACCGCCTGGACCAGCTCGCCTCCCGCCTCCAACCGTTTATAGACCAAGCATCACCATCATCGACTCTGGATCTGGCCAAACAAAAACTTGGGGTCCTCACCACAGATCTCAAACAACGCTACCAATTATTACTTGAGGCTGCCAATCTCCTTCTGCAATTGCCATGAAAATTCTCATTCCCGTTATCGCCTTTGCCGCCTTGCTGGTTTTCTTTGTCTCCCGTCTTCCCCGCCCCCGTCCAGTCACCGTCACGGCCAGTCCCTCTCCAACTTCCAGCCTTCAGCCTCCAGCCTCGGTTTCTAACGCCCCCACCCAGCTTCAACTCATTGTTGATGAAATCCGCTCTTTCCGCCTGGACGATCCCCAGCTAACCGCTCCCTCTTTTGACCGTAATTTAGATATTCCGGAGGAGTAGAAAAGAAAAACCCCAGTCTTGCGACCAGGGCTTTTCAACAAGACTCGCCTTGCGGCTCATCCCGACTCTCTTGCGAGAGTATGCGAATGATACACAATCAAAAGTTCTTTGTCAACAAGTAGTTTTGGCGCCGTTTGCGTCTAACTCTTTATGGAAATAGCCCGCCATTGGCGCCTCCAGCATGCACGTTACGGCCTCATCGGAGAGGAATGTGGACGATGTGAAGAAAAAATATTCCCTCCCCGAGACGTCTGTCCAAATTGTGGCGAACAAGCCAAAACCCCATATCGGTTTTCCGGCAAGGGCAATGTTTATTCATACACTACCGTCTACGACGCCCCCGAAGATTTTGAAGGGCTCGCTCCTTACACCGCTGCCCTAATCAGATCGGAGGAGGGTCCCCTGGTTACAGCTCAACTAACAGACATCGACAACGGGAAGGCGCAAATCGGAATGCCGGTAGAAATGGTCACAAGACGATTAGACAAACCTTTGATAGAAAGAAACGACAGACGCATAATCGTCTACGGCTACAAATTCAGACCCCTAATGTGATATACTCCGGTGTACATGAACCGCAATAGCCTGATTGCCGCCATTGTCGTCATTGCCGCCATTATTGTAGGATTAGTTATTAGCCGGAATTACAGAAAAACCTTGAGCACCGGAAAAATCACCCAAGCCACTCCCACCGCCGGCGAATCCGGCACTCTGCAACAACCTCTCAAAACCAAGCCCCAAATCTTAATTTCTACTTCTAAGGGCGATTTTACCATTGAACTGCGTCCCGACGTAGCTCCCAAAACCGTCACCAACTTTTTAGCCAAATTCAATTCCGGTTACTGTGATAATCTTACCTGGCACCGGATAGAAGACTGGGTTGTCCAGGGTTGTGATCCGGCCGGCAACGGCAACGGCGGCCAGTCAAATCTGCCCACGGAGACATCGGGTGAGTCGTTTGTAGTGGGTAGTGTGGGGGTCGCCCGCAAGGATTTTCCTAAAGAAGTCAGCAACGACTCCCAATTTTTCATCGTCAAAAAAGACAGCCAGTTTCTAAACGGTGAATACACTTACTTTGGCCGTGTAGTATCCGGAATGGACACGGTAAACAAGCTTTCTGTTGGTAACCGCATCCTTTCCACCACCATCCTCTCTAAATAGACCCTTAAACGGCAATTTAGAGTTGACTTTGACTATTTCCTGGACCCAAATCCAGCAGGCCTACGTCGCTGAAGCCGAACTCCCGGGATTTAGAAAGGGCAAAGCCCCGCGTGAATTAGTGGAGGCCAAACTGAACAAAACCCGGATTCTAAGTCAGGCCCTGGGACATTTACTCCCCAAAGTTTATGCCGCCGCCGTCAAGGAACATTCCCTCAAACCCATTCTTCATCCCCAAATCAAGATCGTTTCTGGCAAAGAGGGAGAAGATTGGGTGTTTACGGCCATCACCTGCGAAGCTCCCACCGTTCATCAAATTCCCGATCTGTTGGTAGAATTGCAAACTGATCACCGCCTGGCAACTCTGGCGGAAAACCTGTCCGGCTTGGGCATAACGGTAGATAAGTACCTGGCTGCGAAAAAATTGACTCCGGAAAGCTTGAGAGCCAAACTTGCAACTGAAGTCAAACAAGGTATAATACAATCTCAACATGGCCGCCGACTCAAACCTTAAGAGCGCGCGCCGCCCTGTCCGGGCGCCCGACAGTTTTCTTGAAGCCCTGCAGGAATTGGGCAAGGGAGTGATTTCTGAGGCCAAAATTCAGATTACCGGCGATCTCCAACCCAATCAACCCGTCTCCTTAGAATCTCTGCACAAAACCGAGGTTAGGTTTAACAACCGCTTCCAAGAAGAGCGCCTGCTGTATTTACGTTCAGAAACCGAAACCAAACAACAAATCGCCTCCCTTCTCCAAGAAATCCAAGTCTTGGCCAAATCCACCGGCCTGATGGCCCACGAAGTCCAAGTGGCCACCATGCAAGCCGTAGTCAACCCCGGCGCCTATCACCGCTCTTTCTTCGGACAACTGCGCACTTTCATCAAGACTATCCGGGCCAAAGTTGAACAATCCCGCCATTGGTTAGCTACCCACAGTCAGCGCGCCTCCAAACGCAGTTACTACTGGGGCCAGGTCGGCGCCTCCGGTTCAAAATACCTCTTGTCATCCGAGCGTTATATGGTAACATCTACTGGATAGTATGAATTCCTTGTATCTCCCCATTATGCTCTGCGTCCTCTTTACTTGGGGCGCTAGCGTTGTGGGAGGTACTCAAGCCTAAACTTAACTTAAATTTTCAAAGTACACCTCCCCAAAAAGGGGAGGTTTTTTGTTATGACAAATACCGAAAACAGAATAATCTTAGGAGATCAATCCCCTTGGACCGGGGGATGGCTTAGAATGCAGGCGGTTGCCGCCGCGGGCCTCCCATATATATATCTTGTTCAAGACGCAGACGCTCCATGGAAACAAAACGGGAGTTCAACCCCCTCCACAAAAAACGGCTGGACTGATTATTGGAGTCTTGCCTCAAAAAATCCATGGTCCCCTTCCGTCCCGGGAGTAGAAATTGGGAACGTCAGGAGTTTTCATAAAGCTCCTAGTGGGCTATCGCATCTGACAGGTCCAAATACTTCTCAAACCATACATTCAGAAAGGCAAAATTACCACTTAGCAAGTCTTGTAAAAGATCTTCTTATTCGCGAGGCCAATTGGGCCAGAACAGTAGGCGCTATCCTCGGGATAGCCAAAGAGTCTGACTATAGGGCTAACCAATGGATCGATGCCCTCCAGAGTTGCCATACCATTGATGACATTTATCGATCTATGGGCCACGCTCACGGAATCGACCGTCATCAAAGTTTGGTAGATTTTTTCTCAAATAATCCTCCGCTTCTTATAAATGAGTTGGGAAAGCATCGCTATTGGTCAATTGACAACCGGGGCCACAGACACGAATACTCCCGGCACCCTGATGGAGTTGTGGTACCAAAGGGCAAAGCGTTAGTTCTCGAGCTGTGCGCACAAGGATTTGTACTTGCATATACAGGGCTTGGATACTTAGACAAGCAAATCGAGCTTAGAGATCAGTATGTGCCTGGACTAATGCTTAAATTGCTGCAAATCTCGTTTGTCTGGTCACTTTCGCCAGAACCCCTTCCGCAACTAGTAAATGAGTTTGCTCAAAGTAAGCTTGCCAAACACCAAACAGTTGATATTCGATGGGAAGAAGTAGAGGGTGCTCAAAGGTATTGGGCAGGCCGACCCACCACCATTTCTCAATCAATTCTAGGCGGCGATCTTAACCCCTTGCTAAATTACCAAGTTCTATGATCACAAAACATCAAAAAGTTATGTTTTTTTCAGCTCATCCAGACGATGAAATCGCCGGAGCTGGAGGGTATTTAATCAAGACTGTAAAAAACGGCGGAACCGTCAAGTTAGTGTTGTGTGTCGATCCTTATGAACCTAGATTTGAATTCTCGGGAGAAACAGAAAGGGATACTCGGCTCAAAGAATTCAGGACTGCAGCCAAAAAACTTAAGGCTAAATGGTCGTATCTCAATTTTCCACACTATCCTCAGTTGTCGTATGAAACTGTTCTACCTTGTGTCAAAGAAATTAGAGAGTTCAAACCTGACGTCGTGATAATTCTTCAAGAAGCCGATTACCATTCAGAACACACTCTCATAGCTAGAATTGTAAAAAGAGCTATCTGGCATTCTGGCAGGGCCGCCTTTCCCCAATGTGGACAATCTCACAAAGTCAAGCAGCTTTGGGAAGCTGAAGGAGACAAGCCCATGGCTGATCCTAATCACAGCGAAGACATATCAGACGTAATTGAAGCAAAGAAAAAATATTTCTTTCGTACGGATCCCAAATACAGCGTAAGCCCCTGGTAGACGCCTTTTTAGGTCTCAATCGTTTTCGTGGAGTGATGTACAAAAAGGGCGACTACGCAGAAGCCTTTAAAATTACCGACATTTTCTATGGCTGATCTCCGTCAAAATTTCTCCATCATCGTACCTGCCCACAACGAGGCCAAGACTATTGGACATGTACTTGACGTGTTACTTCAAACCCAAGCAAAGGAAATTGTTGTCATAGACGATGGCTCAACAGACAATACTAGAAAAATTGCACTCTCCACAAAAGACTCTCGAGTCAAATGCATCTCACACTCTCAAAACTTAGGCCAAGGAAATGCCTGGAAGACCGGTATCAGAAACTCCAATAGCCCAATTCTAGTTTTTTTCGACGCAGATATCGAATCCGCTCAACCTGAAATGATCTCAAACCTTATCAATCCGATTGTCGACGATTACGCCGATCTCGTAATGGGAGGGTTCGAAAACTTTGGTAGAATCACCGAGTATTTAGTTAGGCCACTCCTGCGCAGATTTATTCCAGAACTTAGCAAACTATCTCAACCTCTATCAGGACTTTTTGCTATCAGGCGAGAATTTATATTTCCCGAAAAAATCGGGAATAGATACGTCACTATTGGTGTCCTCATCGACGCTTATCTCGCAGGTGCAAGAGTTAAAGAAGCTGAGCTTGGTTACGTTAAGCACGATAAAAGAACCGACCAAGAAAAGGCTGCCCAAGCTGAATCGGAGTGCGAAATTCTCTTCAAAAAACTAGTCGAATATAAAGTCGTAAAACTCACCCCATTACCTGTTAAAATCAGTCCATCAAAAGAATATGCAAACAGTGGACGAATTTAAAAAACTGCTGACGCAATTCGTTGCCTGCAAGAGTATTTCCACCGATCCGGCTTTCGCGCCGGAAATCACTAAAACAGTTAATTGGTTAAAGCAGTTGTTCACCCAACACGGCTTTGATGTCGAAACTTTTAACGGCCCATCCTGTAATCCCATCGTCTTAGCTCATCTCACCACCCACAACTCACTACCTACCGTCCTCGTCTACGGCCACTACGACGTCCAGCCCGCCGACCGATCCGACAGCTGGAATTCCGACCCCTTCAGTCTTGTTTCCAAAGCAGGCCGGTTGTGGGGCAGGGGAGTGCTCGACAACAAGGGCCAAGTCTTAATTCATATTTTTTCTGTTCTTCAATTAATCAAACAGCAAAAACTCGCCTTGAACGTCAAATTTCTGATTGAGGGTAATGAGGAAACCTCCAACCCCGACCTGCCGGGTATCATGCGTAAAAACAAAACAAAACTAAAATCCGATTACGTTTTAGTTTCGGACGGCGAGCTTGTCGGCGACAGTCCCGTAATCGAATCGTCGCTCCGGGGAGGATTTAACCTCACTCTCAAATACACCACCGCCGCCAATAATCTTCATTCCGGCCTGGCCGGAGGAGCCGTTCCCAATGCTGCTCTTGAGCTCTCCCGCTTCCTGTCCACCCTGCCAAAATTCACCAGGCTATATCAAGATGTGGATCCTATTACCTCGGCCCAAAAAGCCAACAACCGGCAGCTGCTTAAAATCTCAGCCAACCCTCTTGAAATCTTTGGTGTCAAAAAACTGCTCATGGAACCTGGCCTCAACGTCTACACCCAGACCGGTTTGCGGCCCACCTTGCAAATTACCGGTCTCAAATCTGGGTATATCGACGCCGGCTATGCCAATATTGTTCCTGCTACAGCCGAAGCCAGAATCAACTTTCGTATCGTTGCTTCCCAAAGGCCAAAAGACATTCTCGCCTTGTTCAAAAAATTCGTCGCCCAGCACACCCCCAAATACGTAAAATACGAAATTACATCCGCCGGCATACACAATCCGGTAAAGCTTAATACGTCCCAGCCGATTTTCAAGTCCGTCGCCGACATCCTTACTCGGGTTTATGGCCAAAAACCGCTCCTCAAATATGTAGGAGGAGCCATCCCTTTTATCTCGGATGTCAAAGCAACTTTTGGCACCGACACCATTTCTGTTCCCTTTGGAAACGAAGATTGTAATATGCATGGAGCCAACGAAAACTTCCGCCTTGACCTAATTAAAAAAGGCTTGGCTTTCAGTCACCACTTCTTCTCTTCTGATAAAATATAAAGACGGACTGTTAGCTCAGTTGGCTAGAGCGTTCGATTCACATTCGAAAGGCCGGAGGTCCGAGTCCTCCACAGTCCACCAGTCTTGACACGCCAATAAAGGTGTTATCATAAACACATGTCTGCAACGCTTAATCAAGACGATATCAAACTCCTCAAGTCAGTTTTCGCCACCAAAGACGACCTCGTTGCCATGGAAAAACGCCAGGATGCTAAATACGTTACTAAAAATGATCTATCCACCATGGAAAAACGGGTTGACAGCAAACTCGTTGCCATGGAAAAACGCCAGGATGCTAAATACGCTACCAAAGACGACCTCAAGCAATTCGCTACCCGAGTGGAAATCAAACAAATGATCGAGGGTTCCGAAAACAGCATTATCCTGGCAGTCACTAGTGTTGAAATCGAACTTAGAGGCAAAATTAAAAGACTTGAAGATGCAGTTGGCATTTCCGCCGCAAATTGATATAAAATAGATATCGTGAACTACGACAACCTCCGTCACTCATGCGCCCATCTGCTAGCGGCGGCTGTATTGGATCTCTATCCCAAGGCTCTACCTACTATCGGCCCGGCTATCGACAACGGCTTTTACTACGACTTCGATAATCTGAAAATTTCCGGAGAAGATCTGCCCCGCATTGAAACCAAAATGCACGAACTAGTCAAATCATGGAGTGAATTCAAAAAAATCGAAGTCAACGATCAGAAGGCCATGCAACAATTTAGCCATAACTCCTACAAGCTGGAGCTTATCGCTGATCTGACTAAGAACCATGAACCAATAACTATTTACCAAAGCGGCAGCTTTACCGATTTATGCCGCGGCGGTCATTGTGAACATCCATCTAAAGAACTCAAACATTTCAGGCTTCTATCTATAGCTGGGGCTTATTGGCGTGGCAATGAGAAGAATAAGATGCTCTCCCGCATTTACGGCACTGCCTTCTCCACCCGGAAAGAATTAGACGAATATCTGACTATGTTGGAAGAATCCAAAAAGAGAGATCACAAAAAACTTGGCCCCGCTCTGGAACTTTTTATGTTCCACGAAACAGCCCCGGGCATGCCATATTGGCTTCCGAAAGGCGTCATAATTTACAATGAATTAGTCAATTTCTGGCGCCGGGAGCACAAAAGTAGAGGTTATCAGGAAATAGTTTCGCCTATTCTGAACAAAAAAGAGCTCTATATCACTTCAGGTCACTACGATCACTACTGGAGCGAGATGTTTGTTGCTAAAACAGATGACGAAGGGGAATATGGCGTCAAAGCTATGAACTGCCCCAATGCACATGTGGTTTTTGGCTCCAAAACCAGAAGTTACAGAGATTTGCCTTTAAGGCTTTCCGACACAGACTCATTGCACCGCTATGAAAGATCGGGTGTCTTGAACGGGCTTTTTCGAGTTCGGGAATTTCGCCAAGATGATGCCCACATCTATGTTTCAAAAGATCAAATTAAATCAGAATACAAAGAGGTCTTCGATATCGTCGAACGTTTCTACTCCGTTTTTAACCTTAAATATTCCTTCAGATTAGGCACCAGGAATCCTGAGAATTTCATGGGTAACGTAGCTACTTGGGACAAAGCCGAAGCTACTTTAAAGAAGATCCTAGAAGACAGCGGCAAAGAGTATTCCATTCTTGACGGTGACGGAGCTTTCTACGGACCAAAAGTAGACATTTTAATGAAGGATTCGTTGGGACGGGAGTGGCAAATGGGAACAGTTCAGCTAGACTTTCAACAACCCCGCCGATTCAAACTCCAATATACGGCTGCAGATGGAACTCAAAAAACTCCAGTAACCATTCACAGAGTCATTTACGGATCATTAGAAAGGTTCATTGGCATATTAATCGAACACTACGGCGGGGCATTTCCGCTTTGGCTGGCGCCGGTTCAGGCCGTCATTCTGCCCATTTCCGACAAACACGCCGATTACGCCCAAAAGGTTTTGGATTCGTTGAAATTAGCTAACATTCGTTGTGAATTAGTTTTGCGGAACGAGCCGCTACCGGCGCGAGTGCGGGACGCCGAAATGCAAAAAATTCCCTATATCCTGGTCGTCGGTAACCGCGAGGCCGAGGCTGGATTAATCTCAATCCGTCACCGCGGGGACAAAGAAAACGTCACTAAACCTATTGCAGAGTTTATTTCGGGCGTCACAGCTGATATAATAGCCAAAGTCTAGTGAGTACGACACATTACCGCACTAACGCCCAAATCCAAGCCAAGGAGGTGCGCCTGCTGCGGGAAGACGGAACCCAAGTCGGAGTTGTCGCTCGCGAAGAAGCACTTTCCCAAGCCAAAACAGCTGGGGTAGACGCGGTTGAAATCGCGCCTCTAGCGGTCCCTCCCGTAGTTAAGCTGATTGATTACAAAAAATTTCAATACCAGCTGTCCAAGAAAGAACGGGCCGCTAAATCTACCCAAAAAAAGGTCGATCTCAAAGAAATCCGCCTTACCCCATTCATGGCCGAAAACGATTTTTCGGTTAAAATTAACCGGGGACGTGAATTTCTTACAGACGGCCACAAACTGCGCGTCGCTGTCAAATTCGTCGGCCGCCAATTAGGCCACAAAGAATTTGGCGATAAAATCATGCAGCGCGCTTTCCAGTTGCTTTCCGATATTTCCGCCGTCGACCAGCAACCCAAATGGTTCGGCCGCCAATATATAGCTACCTTATCACCCATCAAAAATGCCAAAACTAAAAACTAAAAAATCTATTTCCAAGCGTTTTCGCGTTACCGCCCGCGGCAAAGTTCTGCACCGCAGTTCTTTCCGCGGCCATCTGCGCTCCCACAAATCAGCCCAAGCGCGCCGCCGCTACAAAAAAGTTAAGTTACTTCCCGTAGTTCGAGCTCGTAAAATTAAGTTAATTTTAGGTAAATAATATGCGTGTCAAATCCCCCCGCCGCCAACGGCATAATAAGGTTCTTAAATTAGCCAAGGGTTACCGCATGACTAAACACCGGCTGTACAAGGTCGCTCACGAAGCGACCATCCACGCCGGCCAATACGCTTTCTTTGGCCGCCGCCTGCGCCGCCGCGATCTCCGCCGCACCTGGATCATTCGCCTCAACGCCGCCCTCCGGGCTCTTGGACTAACTTATTCCAAATTCATGCCTCACCTTGCTAAAACCGGCCTGGACCGCAAAATTCTGGCTGACCTGGCCGTCCGCCAACCCGAAACCTTTAAACAGATCGTTGACAAGGTTAAACTCAAAGTTTAGAGTAAATCCATGCCCTCCATCACTCGCCAAATCATTAGAGACGTTGTTAAAGAAGAAATCCATTCCGCACTTGAGCCTTTAGAACAAAGATTTGACGGTTTAGAACAAAGATTTGACGGTTTAGAACAAAGATTTGACGGTTTAGAACAAAAGGTTGACACGGTTATTACCCAACTAACAGACATCGCCGGTCAATTCAAAAAGTTCGACGAGGAACAAACAGTCCTTTCCGGCCAAATGAGCGATCGCACGGACCGCATCGAAAAACTTGAAATTGCTACTTTTGGAGCAGCCGCCGCTTAAAGTATAATCTCTTCATGCGGGAGAAACTCCAGAATTTAAAAAATGAGGCCCTGGCCCAGATTATTCAGGCCACTAATCCCGAAGAGCTAGAAAACCTGCGCACTCACTATCTGGGCAAAAAGGGAGCGCTGGCAGAAGCAGCCAAAGAGCTGCCAAAATTAACTCCGGAAGAACGCTCTGAAATCGGCCAGCTGTTCAACGACGCCAAAACCGCCATTACCGATGCTCTAAATTCGAAATTAGAAATTAGAAATTTGAAATTAGAAATTAAGGAGGACCTCACTCTTCCGGGCACTCCCATCGCCGTCGGTTTGCCCCATCCCATCTCCGCTGTGGCTGAAGAAATGAATGACATCTTTCAGTCTCTGGGCTTTTCCGTAGCGGATGGTCCGGAAATTGAGAATGACGAATTCAACTACAACCGGCTGAATCTTCCTCCCGATCATCCGGCCCGTAATCTTCAGGATTCCCTATATCTGCGCGAACCGGATGTGCTTTTGCGCACTCACACCAGTTCTGTCGAAGCCCATATTCTAGCCGACCACCAGCCTCCCTACCGTTTCGTCTTTCCCGGCAAGTCATACCGCTACGAAAACGTCAACGCCAGCAACCACATGATGTTTTATCAATACCAAGGAGTCGCTGTCGGAGAGGGGATCACCCTGGCCAATCTCAAGTGGACTCTAGACACTTTTGTCAAAAAGTTTTTCGGACCTAATCGAAAAACCCGCTTCCGCTGCAAGTATTACCCCGAAGTCGAACCGGGAGTCGGTGTAGACACCGATTGCGAATTCTGCAAAGGCCGGGGGTGCGCCGTCTGCAAAAACCGCGGCTGGATCGAAATGTTAGGGGCCGGCATGATTCACCCTAACATGTTCAAAAAAGTCGGCCTTGACCCACGTAAATATTCCGGATTTGCCTGGGGTATGGGTCTGGACCGCATTGTCATGACCCGTTATGGTCTGAGAGACATCCGGGCTTTATACAACGGCGATCTCATATATAAAATATGATTGTTCCTCTCAAATGGTTATCCGAGTACGTCAAATTGCCCACCCGTGTCTCCGATTTGACGGACAAACTGACTTCCGTCGGGCACATGTTGGACAAGACTATCGCCAACGGCATCGATCTGGAACTTAGGGGCAACAGGCCGGATATGCTGGGGTTGGTGGGTGTGGCCCGCGAAGTAGCGGCCATTTTTAACACCCGTCTCCAGTCTCCACCCACAACTCCATTGCCAAAAACAGACAAAAAATCGCCTCTGGTCAACGTAGACCAATCCGCCTCTGACTTGGTCACTCGTTACACCGGATTTACCCTGGCGGTTAAGGTCAGACCCTCTCCGTCATGGCTGGTCGAACGTTTAGCCGCCTGGGGCGTGCCCGCCATCAATAATGTCGTAGATATTACCAACTATGTCATGATCGAAACTGGACAGCCTCTGCACGCCTTTGCCCTGGACCAGCTGTCAGGCCGCCGGCTCATTTTGCGCCGGGCCAAAAAAGGCGAAAAGTTTCACACCATCCACCAAGGCCAGGTTCTTTATTTAACATCAGAGGATTTAGTTATCTGCGACGCCGAAAAACCCCAAGCTTTAACCATGATCGGCGGCCTGCATTCCAAAGTTACTGACCACACTACCGAAATTCTCCTAGAATCGGCAGTTTATAATCAAGCCAATTGCCGCCGCTGCGCCCGCCGCCTAAAGATCACTACCGACGCTTCCACCCGCCACGAAAAATTATTACACCCCGCTCAAGTCATCTGGGCTTTAGAAAGGGCTTATTACTTACTTCAAGAACTGGCCTCTGCCAAATCCACCAGCTTAGTTTCCGATTACTATCCTCAAACCCCAAGTCAAGTCGTCATCAATTTTGACCCGGCAGAAGTTGTCCGTCTAGGAGGAATCAACATCCCCCCGTCAGAAATTTCCGGCATTCTCGCCCGTCTGGAATTCCAGGTGGCTTTGCCCAAAGTTACCGTCCCTTCTTTCCGCACCGATATTGAACAATCGGCAGATTTAGTCGAAGAAGTTTTGCGCCTTCACGGATACGACCGCATTCCTTCAACTCCGCTCTCCGGCGCCATCCCCGCTCCTCAAACCTACCCTTCATATTCTATCCAGGAAAAACTGCGCCGTCATCTTATCTCCCTCGGTCTAAATGAGGTTATTACCTTACCTATCATTAGCAACCGTTTCGCCACGCCCGCGTCAGCTAGGCTCGTCAACCCCCCGGACCCGGATGCCGCTGTTCTGCGCACCAGCCTTATGCCCGGGCTATCCCAATACGCCACCCGCTGGCTCAATTTCAACCAACCGCGGGTAGCCATCTTTGAAATCGGCAAGGTTTTCTGCAAATCCAAAAGCAAATTCTCCGAAAGCTTGATGCTTGGGATTGGTGTCGCTAGTCTCAAAGTCCGTCTTCAGGACCTCACCGGAGTTATACAAAAACTAGCCGCGCTTTTAGGAACCGCTCTTAAACCTCAAATTACTGCCCAGAAAAATATCTTTTGCGCAGAAATTAATGTCGATCAACTCTTACCCCAGCTCCCGCGTTTTACCAATCCCTACTCGATTATCTCTCAATTTCCCCCCATCATCGAAGATATCAATGTGGCCTATACCGGCAATTATGCCGCCATCGTCGCCCGCATCAAAAAAATCAGCAGTTTAATTAATCAAATCGAACTTATAGATAAGTTTGAAAACAAACTTACCCTCCGCCTCACTTACCACGATCCTAAAAAACAACTTTCTTCCACAGACATCGCTCCTATCCGTCAAAAACTAGAATCCCTCATTTAGTGCCATTCCGGTTCATGTACCCCGTAATCAATCTCAAAGCATTAAACAACTCATTCGAGGCATTCTCGGGAATAGCTGCGTTAAACTCCTTCTCCTTTTGCTTAAATTCATCCCTGTCTCCTTCCCAAAACAGAGCCGTTCTAATAGAATACCATCTAATTAAAAGGAGGGCATCTTCCGCCGGCATATCTCCGTGATACACTCTGCTCTTGATTAATTCTCCCGCTTTGCCCCACCCCGACCTGAAACTTGCCCGCTCGTGATGCAAGCCGCCCGCGGTGCCAGCAGTGGGAAATTGTCTCCTTGTCACTCAATCCATTGTAACAACCTTGTCAATTATGGAGTGGGAGACGGTGTTGGTTCCGGTGTGGGCGTCGCTGTGCCCGCCGTAGCCGTAGGCGAAGGCTGGGGAGTTGGAGTAGGGGACGGGCAGGGTTCGGTCGGCGGATGATATTTCTCATCACCTTGGTCTTTTAACCAATTTAGTATTCCCTCTTGCCACTTGGGGTCTTCTTCTTTGAAAAAGTAATATTCTTTTTCTTCCCCGGCGCAATTCTTAACCTTTTTGTGTATTGGATCGTCCGCCGTCGGCTCCGTGCCCTTAATAAAATATTCCTGTTTAGCCTCAAAGCCGTCATGGGCCCGGTAACCTGAAATCTTGTCCACTTCTAAAGCCACTATTCCACCAGGAACAGCAAACGGTTCATCCCCCTTATCTTTCAAAGCCTGCAAAATTATTCTGCGCCAAATAGGCGCCGCCCCGGTTACGCCGCTGGCCACTTCTTTCATCGACGAATTATCGTTGTTCCCCACCCACACCCCCACCACCACCGACGGCGTCCAACCGACGGTCCAGTTGTCCCGCTTGTCATTGGTCGTTCCGGTTTTGACCGCAATCGTCCGCCCGGGAATATTAATGAGCGACCGGGGACCAAATGTGATGTCCCGGGCTTTCGAATCAGACAAAATCGAGGAAATAATAAAGGCTTCTTCAGGCATGGCCACCTGTCGATGAAACCCATCCCTCCATTCTTCCAGCACCCGCCCCTGTCCGTCCGTCACCTGCAAAATGGCCACCGGCTCCACCCGCTGGCCGCCGTTGGCAAAAGCGCTATACGCACTCACCAGTTCCAGCGGCTTTACCTCCCCTCCACCCAAAGCTACGGACAATCCTACCCGGGCCAAAGTCTCCGCCGTGGGTTTAAGCGTCGTCAACCCCATGTCATAGGCCACTTCCAGCATGTCTTTTATTCCTACCAGCGACAGCATCTTGACCGCCGGCACGTTAATGGAATTTCCCAAGGCTTCTCTTACCAATATCGGTCCTCTGAATTTCCCGTCATAATTTTCCGGCACATATTCCGGTTTATCTCCCCCCGGAAAAGAAGTTTTCGTATCCATGAGCAACGTGGACGCCGTATAGCCCTTGCGCAATCCCGTCAAATACACCACCGGTTTGATAGCCGATCCCGGCTGGCGGCTAGCCGTCGTCACGTTAAACTTCCCGTCATAAGTGGGATCGCTCCAGCCTTTGCTGCCTACCATGGCCAGAATTTGCCCCGTTTTAGGATCAATAACCACGGCTACCCCGTTAGAAATTTTCAGATTTTTTACTTTACCTACTTCTTCCGTCACCGCCGCCTGGGCAGTTTCCTGCAATCCCAAGTCCAAAGTCGTTGTCACCCGCAATCCTCCTTCCTCCACCTGCTTTTCCCCATATCTGGCAATTAACTGGTCTTTTACGTAAAACACAAAATGCGGAGCTTTAAGCAGTCCTGACTGGGTGGCAAACTGCACTTTTACCAACTGACTACTAACTTCTAACTCCTGACTCCTGGTAATATATTCGTCCTCCCGCATCCGCCGCAACACTTCCTTGCCTCGGTCCACGTACAGCGTTCCCGCGTCCGGCGAATACCGGCTGGGCGATTGGGGCAATCCCGCCAGAATCACCGCCTCCGGTAAGGACAACTGATCTACAGATTTGCCAAAATACATATCCGCCGCCGTGGCAATTCCCCAGGCCGTCCCTCCGTAAGGCGCCTCATTCAAATACATCTGCAATATCTGGTCTTTGGTGTATTTGCGTTCCACCTGGACCGTCAAAATAAATTCTTTCAGTTTGCGGGTGATAGTTCTTTGCCGCGTCAATAAAACGTTCTTTACTAATTGTTGGGTCAACGTCGATCCTCCTTGAAGTCTGCCCAAAAATATACTTCTGAAGGCCCCCCGCAAAATTCCTCCCACGTCAAACCCGCCGTGTTTATAAAAATTCTTGTCTTCAATGGCAATCGTGGCCTGTTTGACCGTCAGCGGCACCTGATTAATATCCACCGGGTTGCGCCTGGCTCCGGAAAACACATCATACAACAGTTTCCCATTTCTATCGTAAATCTTGGTGGCAAATCCCTCCCGCCGCACGATCTTGTCCGGGTTTGGCAAATCTTTAGCGTAATAAGCAAATAGCCCCAAGATCCCGACCATTCCCATCACTACTCCTGCAAAAACCAAGCCTGCCAGCGTCACCCCCACCCGCGACCTCCACCCTCTCACCCGCCTCAACATCATAAGCTATAATATTCTATATGATCTTAAACCGCAAACAAAGAAAAATCTGGACCATTCTGATCATCATCTCGTCTCTGGCTCTCATTTTGGGAACAATATTGCCGTATATCATCAGATGAACCTCACCTCACCCGTCACATCAATCACCGGCGTGGGCACTATCATGGCCAAAAAATTGGCCAAGCTAGATATCTATACTGTCTTCGATCTGCTGTATCACCTGCCTTTCCGTTACCAAGACCGCCGCTTAATCAGTCCCGCCGCGGCCGTCCAAGTAGGGGAGACCTTAACCATCATTGGCCGCATCAGCCGGGTCATCAATGTTTTTACCAAAAACGGCAAGCGCCTGCAGACCGCCACAGTTACCGACAGCTCCGGAACCTTACCCGTCATCTGGTTCAACCAGATGTATTTGTCCCAGGTTTTTTCTGATGGTGATCAAGTTACTTTATACGGCAAGGTAGATTTTTTTAACCGCAAACCCGCCTTAATCTCCCCGGAGTATGAAATTGGAGAAAGTTCGGCCGGGCTTGTGCCAATTTATCCGGAAACCGCCGGATTGTCATCCAAATGGCTGCGGGCCAAAATCCAAAACGTCCTGACTTCTCTTCCTGATATTTCCCCTCTGCATTCGGCCGCTCTCCATCAAGTTCATCTCCCCTATTCACCGGAACTGGTGGAGCCTGCTAAAAAAAATTTGGCTTTTGATGAGCTGTTTTTACTGCAACTGTCAGCCCTCAAACACAAACAGGAATGGCAATCTACCCAGCTGTCTCACCCTTTTACCGTGGACCAAGAAAAAGTCCTGCAGTTTATAGCCAACCTGCCTTTTACCCTCACTTCCTCCCAAAATCAAGCTATCAAAGAAATATTATCCGATCTATCCGAAACGCATCCCATGAACCGGCTTCTAGAGGGTGACGTGGGATCTGGTAAAACAGTGGTGGCCGCCATCGCCGCTTATATCGCTCATCTCAACGGCTTGCAAACTCTTCTTTTGGCCCCTACCCAGATACTAGCTTCCCAGCATCATCAGACTTTATCATCTCTTTTCAAACCTTTTGGCGTTGACATCGGTCTCGTAACCTCACAATTTAAAATTTCAAATTTAAAATTTAAAATTTTAGTGGGGACACATGCTCTTCTGTCAGACAAACTTCAATTAGATAAAGTTGGTCTAGTTGTTATCGACGAGCAGCATCGCTTCGGCGTGGCTCAACGCGCCCTGGCTGCTGCCAAAGGCGACTCTCCCCACATATTAACCATGACCGCCACCCCTATTCCCCGCACCGTCGCCCTCACTCTCTATGGCGACTTAGACCTGTCTATCTTGGACTCCGTCCCCGGCCGCATTCCCGTCAAAACCTGGGTCGTCCCCGAATCCAAGCGGGAAGCGGCTTACAACTGGATAAAATCTCAAATCTCAAATCTCAAATCTCAAATCTTTGTAGTTTGTCCGTTCATAGAGGAAAGTGAATCTTTAACTACGGTCAAAGCTGCCAAAGCAGAATTTACTAAATTAGAAAAAATATTTTCGGATTCCAAACTAGGTTTACTTCACGGCAAACTAAAACCCAAAGACAAAGAGCAGGTTATAGCCAAGTTCAGGGCAGGGGAGTATGGCATTTTAGTGGCCACTCCGGTAGTCGAAGTAGGCCTGGACATTCCCACCGCGACTATTATGGTCATCGAAGGCGCCGAACGTTTCGGTCTGGCCCAGCTGCACCAGCTGCGGGGCCGGGTGGGCAGAAGTAATGTCCAATCATACTGCCTATTATTTTCAGACATTCCCTCGCCCCGCCTCAAGGCCCTGGAAACTCACCACTCGGGCGCCGAACTGGCCGAAATCGATCTTAAATTACGCGGAGCCGGTGATATCTACGGCACTTCCCAGCACGGCCTGACCAATTTTAAAATCGCCAAGTATGAGGATTTTTCCCTCATTCCCGCCGCCCGCGCCGCCGCCGAAAAGCTCCTGCCTGACCTGGATAAACTTCCCTTATTGAAAGAGCTGGTAGAAAAAGATAAAATTATTCCTGCATGACTCCCTTACAAAAACGCCGCCATTCTACCCGCCGCCAGGGCAAACGCCGGGCCACCCACCGGCTGGTTCTGCCTCAACTGATCTCCTGTTCCAATTGTCACCAGCCCACCCGCCCCCACATCGTCTGCCCCCACTGCGGCTTCTACAAGAGTAAAAAGATCAAATGATAGTGGTGTTGTGTTAATCCGCTTTTTTCGCGGCCGCGGGAAAATGGGATTAACGTTATTTTTGAGGCTAAAGTTTCGGTGTTTAGTGGAACACCGATCAAACCTGATATACTCTCTTTATGAAAACCGCGTTTGACCCCCGGCACAGAAAGAGAGAGAAGTTAGTGCAGCAGTTATTTACCGCTTCATTTCGCAACAAAGTTCCCGCCAAATTTAAAAGCTCTGATCATCTCATTGCCGCCGCCGCCCCCGAGTGGCCACTGGAAAAACTAAACGCCATCGACCTGGCTATTCTTCGCCTGGCTATGTGGGAATTGACTGTTGACAAAAAGGCCCCTCTCAAGGTTATTATAGACGAAGCTGTGGAATTGGCTAAGCAATTCGGAGGTTCAGCTAGTCCCGGCTTTGTTAACGGCGTCCTCGGCACTATATGCAAGTCGCTCCCGCCATCATCCAGTTCCTAGCCAATGAATTCCAGCTGGACCCGGACCACCTCAATCCAGATACCAGTTTCACCACGGATCTGGGGCTAACTGCCGAACAACTGACGGATCTTCTCCAGCGTCTCCAGGAATCTCTGGGTGTGATTCTTCCTGAAGATAAAGTGCCCGCCATCGCCACTATCGGCAATTTATTAGAACTCTTTGAAGAAGATGATGCCCCCTTCTAAACAAGCTTTCGTCCACCGCTCATACGTCAACGAACATCCCGGCGCCGCCTCCAATGAACGCCTGGAATTCTTGGGGGATTCCATTCTCTCTCTTATCATCTCCAGCCGGTTGTACCAGCTGCTGCCGGATTTGCCCGAGGGCCAGCTCACTGCCCGCCGCTCGTTTTTAGTCCAAACTTCGACATTGGCCACCAAAGCCAAAGAACTTAAATTGGACCAAAAATTGTTATTAAGTACCGGCGAGGAACAATCCGGAGGCCGCACCAACACCAGTCTCTTAGCCAATACTTTCGAAGCCGTTCTCGGCGCCCTGTATCTGGAAAAAGGCCTATCGACCTGCGAAAAATATCTGACCGAAATTTTTCCCGACCCCGAGCTTTTAAACATGTCTCCCTCCCAAGTCAAAGATCCCAAATCCCTCCTTCAAGAAAAAGCCCAGGCCAAAGGATTCGCTACTCCCCGATACAAAACCATCACTACCAGCGGCCCGGATCATGCGCGGGAGTTTACCGTGGCCGTCTTTATTGGCTCCCGCAAGCTGGCCTCTGGCCAGGGGAATAGCAAACAGCGGGCCGAATCCGCCGCCGCCGCTTCCGCTTTGAATGTAATATAATGTCCGTAACTGTAATCCCAACTTGCTATATAGCAAAACTTATCTATGGAAAGGAAGACAATTTTCCACTTCATCTACGGTAGACCATGCAGCGGTAAAACTGAAGCAATGCAACATTTAGCTAATAAATCTGACGTGACTTACATTTCGGTGGGAAATATTACTCGAAATGAAATCAACAGCGGTTCAGCTCTGGGCTTACAACTTAAAAGTTATCTTGAAGCAATTAAAGAATATCCGCCCGAACTTATCACCCAAACTTTGCGAACCCACATACTAACAACAAACACATCAATCGCCGTTCTTGACGGATATCCTAAATATGGCCGTGAAGCACACAGCTTCGAAAAACTTGCGAGGGAACACAGGCTTAAACTCGGATCTGTGGCTATTATTAGTATCACACTTGATGAAGCCGTAAAACGCGCTGAGAGTAGACGAATTTGCCCCCATTGCCAGAAAACATTTTCTATGCATGACAGCAAATCTCTCTCTTGCCCCACTTGTCCAAATTGTTTAATTAAATTAACCCAAAGAGAAGATGACTCTCCAGAAGTTTTAAGTAGACGCTTCCACGATTTTGACGACTACATGAGCCAAACTCTCCCTATTCTTCGCAACCTAGTATCAGATGTGGTAGAAATAGATGGATTGCAGAGTCAAGACAAAATAGCAGACCAACTATCAACCATTTTTAGATTCAATTCAAATAAGCCCGGGTAGCTCAGCAGAGAGAGCGCTTGTTTCGTTTACAAGAGGACGATGGTTCAAGTCCACCCCCGGGCTCCTGAACTTATGTTAAGTCAAAAAAATACATTCAGCTGGAAAGAAATCGTAGAACTCTGCCTTCCAAACTCAAATTCGGTTTCAATCCCTGAGATTGGTCAGCTTGTTAATATTGCACGGCAACGAAAGGTTGGAACTCCAATCAGTTATCAAAAGACAAGTTATTCCGAATCCAACATAGCCATACTTTGTAAACTTCTTAAATGGTGGAGGTTCTTAAACAAAACTAGTTCCTTAGAATTCAGGGATAAATTTACTTCCAAGAAAATTCAGCAAGTAATAATAGATGTCGTTTTATCCGGCCACCCCTTATTGGTTTACTCAGTTTTTTGCCCATCATACAAGAAAGGTGTCGGAGAGATTGGATACGTCGGAACCACTGGTAGTCATACCAAAAAAATGGTATCTGAAATATCAACTTTCATCCACGCTTCAAACGAAATAATTCCGACACATGGGATTGCTTATTTCAGCGATCTCCTTTTGGAAAACTACAATCTCCTTAAAAATACGGCATACCGTTCTGATCTGGCCAGTAACTATTCAGACTTCCAACAAATCTTCGAATCACAAAACTCCCAAGGAATAATTGAAACCAAACTGCTATCAGAAGTTCAAGCGTTTACAGACAAAATCGGCGAATTTGGTTTAATCGCAGATAATCCCCCCATTCCCGCCGATATTTGCCGCGCTGTTTATCTAAGAAATCTAGTATTTTATAAAGAAAACCTAGGTTGGTCAGAAGATCAAGTAGCTACACGAACAAAAATTTTAGCTGCAAGTTATGCATTTATGGGCAATACCTTTCGAATACTCCACAAGTCTGGATTAATGTATTGGACCGAAAGTGCTTATGAGCGAGGACGAATGTATAGTGGTATGGATCAACAAAACCCCTTACCAATTATTTATCCAATTAAAAATGGATAATCTAAACTTTAATTATATGAGTAGCATGGCGAACAGAAATGACTTTTTACTTACTGAATTAAACCAACCTTCTCAGGAAACTGTTGATTTTATATCCCACTTATTCGCACGCGAACCAGACCCAATTTTCGAGCAAAATTGGATCCATATATTATCTTATCTTAAGTTTAAATCGAATATTTACTCCATTTACAGCCCTCATGGGCAAAGCGTACTGATATTCCGCGATAATAAACTCCATCTTTTTACGGCTGATATCCAAAATCCAACCTTTTTTCTAAACTTCAAACAATTTGCGTCAAGTTTAAATCTGCACAGCTTTGATGTTTTAAATATCAGCCAATCTTGGCTTGATAAAAATCTTATGCTTCTCCATAAGACGTTTTCTCTTGTGAGTGTGCTTTCCAGATCTAAAGAGGAAGTAATTTATGACTTAGATCTCCTTACTTCTCTGCCTAGTCAAGCTTTTAACCATCTTCGACAAACTAGAAACCGTTTACTAACTTCAAATAAAGTTTGCTTCGAAAAAATAAACAATTCTAACCTACACGTAGGTTTTAAGTTAATAGAACACTGGAATTCAGTCCAAGGATACAAGTACTCTAAAAATAAAATGGATAAAGAGAAATTTGTATTGGAAAAACTTGTAAGTTTCTCGTATACCCATCCTGAACTTAATCTTCTCCTGGGAAAGGTGGGGTCGTTTACCTGTAGCCTAAGTATCTTTTTTTTGCACCCCCAATTTTTGCAATACGGCATTATCTATATGCTCAAAGGCATTAACCGGTCTGAGGAAGGGGGTATCAGAGGCGCATCGGATGCTACATACCTACATATTTTTTCTCAGTTAAAAAAACTCGGAGCCAAATTTGTCAATGATGGAGAGTTAGGATCAGAGTTTGGAACCCGCCAACATAAACTTAGATTTCACCCAGTAAGGTATTTGCAGTCCTTCGATGTAGAATTAAGCATATGAACCTAGATTTTCAACTTGAATCGGATTTGGCTAGTTGCATTCCCAAAAACTTTTATACCCAACTTCCCCAACCACTATCTACCCCCAAAGCAATCTTTACTCTATATGGAAGAAACGCTCTACATGGCATATCACTACAAATCATTAAATATTGGCCACAAAAAAGAGAGATACTCGTGCCATCATACTCATGTGGAGATGAGATAGAGAGTCTTATTAAAGCTGGATTTACCTCAATAACTTATCCAGTCCATTCCAATTTAGAAATAGATCCACACGACCTAGAACGATGTATCACTTCCAAAACTAGCGCAATACTTATCACTCATTATTTTGGCTTCCCCCAATCAAACACTTCCCAAATTAAAAAACTATGCGAAGCAAACAACTTATTTCTAATAGAAGACTGCGCCCAAGCTTTGGGAGGAAAACTCAACGACCAGCCTTTGGGCACGTTTGGTCACGCATCCATATTCAGCCTTAGGAAATTTCTACCAATACCTCATGGTGGAGCGTTATTAATAAATTCTCCCGAAATTCCTCCCCCTCAATTCCAACCACCGTCCAATCAAGCTTCGTCATTCGACCTCTTTTTATATCTCGGTATGTTGCAGAACCTTTTCCCGCCATCTACCCCCATATCAGACATTTACTCTAGCGTGGGCGCATCCTTACCTTCACAGCACGGTCCTCGTCTTTCTAAGGAGGGAGGTTACAAGTTGTCAATTTCAAATATTGCAAAATTTTTAGTTAGTAGAATAAGTTTTTCTGACATTGCAGCTGTTCGTCGTAAACGCTTTCTTCTTTTACTTGAGCTCTTTAATTGCTACTACCCTAATCTAATAATTAAGAGCGTTTTGGAAAAAAACGTTGTACCGTTAAACTTCCCTATTTTGGTTTATAATTCCAGCAAAGTGGCTGATATCGGTTACCAAAAAGGGTTAAAACATATACAACCATTCTGGAGCTATCTTCATAAATATGTAAAATGGAATAAATACAAAGACGCTCGCAATCTAAAATCAAAAATTCTGGCCATCTCCCTAAATCATGATTTTTCATCAAGCCAACTAGACACATTTCTTGAAATTTTATCTCATAGTAAGTAAAATTACTCCATGACTGATATTTATCTAATACTGGGAGCACCTGGAAGCGGTAAGACAACGCAAGGTGTCGTCCTTTCGGAACATCTAAAACTACAACACATTTCATGGGGAAAACTCTTAAGAAGCAAGAGATTCAAAAAACAATTTCCCAAGGAGTATTCCGAAATTGTTAACGAGAGGGTTGATAATAAAACAAAATCTGTTTTAATCGCTGGAGCAATCGAGGATAAATTACGTCGTTTTCTGCTAAAGCAAGGGGGTAAAGGAATAGTGATAGACGGGTTTCCAAGAAGAACGGAAGAGGCCGATAAGTTGATCGAGATTGTAAAAAAGTATGATCTAAAAATTAAAGCCATAATCAAAGTGAATACTTCTCTAGAATCAATTGTTTCTAGATTAAGAAAAAGGTTACTGTGTAGGACATGCGGGAGAACTTATGACCCTGACTCATTGTATTCCCAATCGCGAATGTGTCCTAGAGACAAGTCTACACTAAAATCGGAAAAAATAGATAAAGAGTTAGTTAGAAAAGACTACCAACAATATTTAAACGAGATAACGCCCGTTTTTGACAATCTTAAACAGTCAGCGGAAAACTATTTTAGTGTGAACGGAGATGATTCGGAGATGATAGTCGCATCAAATATGCTAATGAAAATTAAGAGCAACACGAGAGAGGGGCTACCGATTTATCGTCAAAAATCAGCCACTAAACTCCAAACAAAGTATGGAGAATTTGTACTGCTTTCATTTCAGTCCCAAATTGACTATTCATATCATTTAGCTTTAATAAGAGGAGAAGTTAAAGGCAAAACTAGAGTAATGGTTCGGGTTCATTCCTCGTGCATTACTGGGGATGTGTTTTCGTCTTTAAGATGTGATTGTGGAAACCAATTACATAAAGCCTTGAAGAGAATTAATAATGAAAACGAAGGAGTACTTATATATCTGTTCCAGGAAGGAAGGGGAATAAATATTATTAATAAAATAAATGCTTATCGACTACAAGATGACGGTTTCGATACGATAGATGCCAACGAGAAACTGGGTTTCCCAGCTGAACTAAGAAATTACGAAGCAGTCAGAGACATATTAAATGACCTAGGTATTAGAAGTATAAAATTAATAACTAATAACCCAGACAAAATTAACAAATTGATTGACCTAGGTGTTCCTGTTGAAAGCGTTGAAGTTCTGGAAATTCAACCAACAAAACATAATAAGAAATACTTAGAAACAAAAAAACGACGCATGGGTCACAAGTTAGATTATGTATAAATCCGATGACTAAAATTGCATTAGGAACTACATCTGAAGATAAAAGGCGTATTTTGAAATCAGTTTTGACTGACTTGAAAATAGAAGCAAAGATTATAAGTTTTTCAGTGAAATCAGGTATAACCAACCAACCGTTAGATGAAGTCACCACCTTAAATGGCGCGAGAAATAGGGCAATAGCTGCTAAGAAGGCAAAAGAGAATATGGAAATTGGAATAGGTCTCGAGGGAGGTCTCGTCTTTATAGAAAATCTGGGATATTTTCTAGTATGTGCGGCAGTAATAATCGATCAAGATAAGAAGGAGTTTGTTGGAATAAGTAGTAAACTTCGTTTACCAGCTGAAGTGTCAGAAAAAATAAGCAGAGGAAATCAATTCAGCCAAATAATACGAGAATTCGCTGCATACCAAAATAAAAATCCTTACGAAAATAAAGTTGTTTCATTATTAGTATCTCGAGAACAAGCTTTCAAAGAGGCCATAAATTGTGCTTTTCTCGATTGGATGTCGTCAAGAGAACTGTCTTAATCAAAAAAAATTTCGGCGTTGACACTAATTTCGAGTATCTTCGCAAATAATGTGGGAGTATATTTTAACGTAACCCCAACTCTCTTATTCAATAGAGCCGAACCAAGAGGGCTTCGGTCGGACACAATAATTTCATCTTTTTGATTAAATAAATCCTTTAATAGCATAACATTAGCAGGAGTTAATACGGTTACTCCCGCCTCGCCTAATTCAGAATCTCCTTCAAATTTAACCGTTACCCGATGACCTACTTCAACAACTTCAAACTGTGTAGGGGGGGTAAGTATTTCCAACGCGAGAAGAGCTCTGGCCGTGTATTCAGCTCCTTGAGCCATCAGTTTTTCCTGTTCAATGAGACGAGCAAACTCATCGTCATAACTATCTCCACCTCCGTCTGAAACGATCTTTCCATACGAAAGGGCAAGCTCCTCGGCTTTTTGAGAAACAACCGCAATTCTAGTATCTAAAGCCCTTCTGGCTAATGGAGCTAATTTTTCCGCCATACAGAGAGCATTATATAACACGGAGCGCACGCCGCCGCTTTGGACGTGATATAATTTCCCTACTTATGTTAGCCATTCGTCTTACACCCTTCGGCAAAAAGAAAAATATCAAATATCGGATTGTGGTCGCCCCCGCCCGCTCTAAGCTCACCGGCGCCCCCGTCGCGTTTTTAGGCACACCCGATCATTATGACGCCGTGGCTCTTGCCGATTGGATCAAAAAAGGCGCGCAGCCTTCACTTAAAATCAGGCAGCTATGCAAGATTTCCTGAAATTCCTCATTTCCCCCCTTCTTACCAAACCAAACGAGTTGTCTGTTTCCGAAACCCGGTCTGCCGTTTATCTGACCGTATCCGACGTTGACACCGGCCGGGTCATCGGCAAACACGGAATAATCATCTCTGCTCTGCGCACTTTGCTGCGCACCTATTGCACCCTCAATCGTCTACCCCATGCCAATCTTGTTCTCAAAACGGATTCGGATTCACCGCCCCATCATCCTTCGTCTGAGCAGAGCTAGTCCCTATTTCTCTAAAATCCCCCAGCTTACTTAGTAAGCTCTTCACCCTCTCACCCGTCTCCGGCAATTCATCTTCCGGTTTGGTCCCCGAAGCCGCTGATTCCTTCCACACTTGTTCTACCGTCACTTCAGCCCGGTCATTTTCATAACTGATGCCAACGATCCTCGCCAGCGGTAACCATCCCTCCATATTATTTACCCAATCTATCAGTTTTCCCGCATCCTCCGTCAGGATGGACACCTGCAACGCTTGCCGCGTTTCACTATTGTCAATCCTATATTTTTCTACTGCCACTCCGGACTCGGACGCGGCTTGATTCATCTCCCCAATCAGCAGCATCGGCTGTATTTGACTAGGGACCGCTTTCCCCAGTTCGGATAATACCTTCCCTTGCTCAGCGGTATCTACTCGGTTTAGTCTATCTAATTTACTTTTTAATTTCACTACCTCAATTTCGGTTGCCTTTGCCTTCCCTTCGTTCAACCGCAATTTTCGCCATATCTGGTCAGGCCCGGCCACCAACTTACCGAAAGAAACCACCGTCATCACCCCCACCAATAGCGGAAACGCCAACCAACTCCACTTTTTTACTTCCATACTACCTCCTGCACCCACACCCCATCCGATTTTTTAGTCACGGATTTTACTTCCAGGCCGTTTGCAAAACTTTCCAGCGTCTGTAGATTTGTTCCCCGCACTGTTACTACTCTCTCTTGCCAACCCACTATTTCCAATCCCTGTTTTTGTGCTTCTTGCAAAGCCCGGGCCAGTACCGGCCCCCACTTTGGACCAGCCAAAGCGGACTCTACTATCTCCACCCGGGCCGCCGCTTGCCGCACCACAGCTTCCGTAGCCGCTTGCTGTCCCAGCTGTTGTATCAGTTTATCTCTTTCCTTCACCGCTTTAACATTCCGGCCAGTCACCCATACCCACCAACCCGCGGACGCTGCCACAGCTAATAAATATACGACCGCCACCGCCACTGTCACCGCCTGCACCCGGCCCTTGTATTTCTGCTCTATCTCTGCCAACCCTTTATCGCGCACCAGAAGGTTAATCATATCCGCTTTTCGGCCAGCCCAATAGCCACCGCGTAATACGGTCCGGTATTGGCGAAGGCCTTCTTTTGCGCCTCGTCCATCACTAATCCCGTAAACGGATCACCCATCACTACTTCCAGTCCCAAGATGGCCGATAATTGCCCCACCATCTCCGGCATGCTTGCCGCCCCTCCGGACAAGACTACCATTTTCACCGCTTCCCCCTGGTGTTTAGTCACATAAAAATCAATGGTTTTCCTGATCTCCCCAGCCACTACTGTCAACACCGGCTTCATCGCTTCCGCCAATTTCCCCTCCAATTGTTTGTCGTTCATGCCGTAAGTATTTTTGTATTGTTCAGCCTGGGTCCGATCCAGCCCCAATCCAGTCTCAATAGCCCGGGTAAACGCGTCTCCGGCAGTCGGAATCGTCCGGGCAAATATCAGCTGGCCCTCCCGGACAATTCCCATGTCCGTGCTTTTGGCCCCTATATCTACAACTACAGACAGGGGAGACCCGGGTTTGATTTCCGCTCTGGCCGTAGCGTTCAGCTCCGTCTCCACCGCCACCAGTTCCAATCCCGCGGCTTCCACCGTCTTGCGGTACGATTCCACCAAAGTTTTGGCTGCCGCCACCAGCAATATCTCCACCCCTCCGCCCGCTTCGCCTCGCCGTATCGTCTCCCAGCTCCACACCGCCTCATTTTTAGGAATGGGAATATATTGTTCCACCTGCCACTCCAAGGCTTGTTCAATTTCTCCGTCTTTCATCATCGGCAACTCCACTATGTGTGTTGATACTTGCTCCTCCGGCAGAGCCACCACCGCCCGCCGGCTTTTCATTCCCGCTTCCTTTACTATGGCCGCGATCGCGGTTCCCACAGGAGCGGAAGCGGCGGATATCAACTTCCATTGTTTACCGGCGGGCACCAGCTCCGCCAGTTTTATTGAGGTGCTGCCGATATCAATTCCGATCTTGGGCAGGTCAGGCATACCTATGTATTATGACTGCTAAAAATGTTAAAATCAATATCATGTCTGCCAAACTTCCCCCCGAGTTCAAACGCTACTTCTGGGATGCCGATTCCGCAGACGACAAAACACCCCGAATGCTCAACGATATCCCCTGGGAAAAAACCTGGGAGTCGGTTAAAGCCTTTTTTTGAACGCGAATCCCTCCGTCTGGCCAAATCCCGCCTCCACCTCTAACTTCCGCTCACTTTACTCTCTAATTTTTACACTGACCACCACGATCGTTATCGTCAGTGTAAATCTACACGTAATGGGTTGTCGCCTTAGCCTTACTTGGGATAAAGTCAAAGACTTCATAAAATCCTCCGTATCTCACCTAGACCTATAATTTGCAATTCTTGACTTGGTTTGGTATACTCAAAGTCAGATGAAGGACATAAAAAGAGGATTGGGTTACCTTCTGCCGCTTGAGCACGAGGCGGCCAGAAAATTGGAGTTGGTACTCATCCTTTTGGCGGTAGCCGCTTTGGCCATTGTAGGCCGGAATAACAGAGATCAGATCATTGAAACTCTCACCCCCACCGCTACCCCCATCCCAACCCCCACTCTCGAGTCCACACCAAACCCGGATGGTACGTTTTCATCTAATACAGAAGCCCAAAATGCTGCTAAGGCTGTAGGTTGCCAATTAAGTCTCACACATGTTGGAGAAATCGAAAAAAGAGCCTCTGAAGGAAACCCGATGAAAAGATGGGAACTTGAGGTGGCATGCGATTTTCAAGGTTCGCCGGATGATTATCAATATTATGCTGGGTTGACAGAAACAAATCTTCCCTTGGGCAATTTTGCTGACTCAATGTTTAATCCAGACGGTAAAATAATAGGCAAACATACTCATAAAATAATGCCTTCAACCGAAAATTGTGGTTTTTTTGGACAAATTTGTATGTTTAATAGATGGGAAAGGGATAGTGGAAGCGGTTTAAAGCCAATGGGCGGAACGGTTTTTAGCGCTGTAAATCGTGGCCATGAAGGAACTTTTTTGAAAAACCCAGGGCCGCCACGAAGGTAATTTTTTATGAGCGAGCCGTTTACACCATTTATCCGAAGAGATTTTTTGAAAGTATCAGTGGCCACTCTTGCCGGGTTGGCACTACCCAGATGGCCCCATCCAGTAGAAGCAGTTCCCTCTGGTTTTCTTTTCGATGAAAACACCTATCAACTTCCCGATGGAAAGATTCCCGTTTTGCACATGGGTGTTTTTAGTGGTACCAGCATGCAGTGGTTCGCAGATGTGTTTCATACGTATATAGACCTTATCTATGAAGCCAATGGACTTAGTGAAGAAAGTACAATACACCCCGGGGACACCCTAAATATACCAGCATACGCAAAACTCCCTATGTCCTATCTTCCAGAACCAAAAATTATCAGACACCAGATTAAAAAAGGCGATACCGACGTAGTAATATCTAAAAGTTATGGCATTCCTGTTGAGACAGTTTCTCGAGCTCTTACTTGGGAAGGCCTTCGACACACTTCAGATCAAGGAGGCGTTCTCCTGATAAGGGGATTTGATTCCCCTCCAGTAGTGAAAAGTGTATTACTTTATGATGAAAAAGATTCTGTGGGTCACGAAACGATGCGAGCAGTAGTCAACAGAGTTTTAAATAGGTTTTTGTATTTTGCCGGCGGAGACACTAACATATTCAGATTTTTGCGTGATAAAGGTGATATTGAGATAGTTTCTGGGGCACCGGGATTTTTACCACCCAATAACGTTGCTGTGGCGGCCACGGCCTCCATGGGAGAAGGAGAATTACGACGTCAACTTGGCCATGAGTTATGGCACGCACTTCCCTTTCCGTCCTGGAGCGCCGGTTCGGATGAAGGAACGGCAGGATTTGCAGCGGTTGAGGTGGCAACAGGTAATGGCAAAGAATATCCTGATAAGACATCTCAACCGCTCTATTCTCCTACTTACTACAATGGAGTTAATACTCCTGATTTAAGAAATAGAATTTTTGGTTTAGCGCCTGTTGAAAATCGAATTTTGGCTACCACTGCGTGGCAGAGGATCGAACAAAAGCTTCCCGGGGTTATATCACATTTATTGATAACTGCAGCCAATTCAAAACAAGCCGATGAAATTGAAGGTAAAACCATGTGGCCGGTAGACCTGGTGCGAGGCTGGGTGATTCAAAAGTTTGGTCCTGTCGCCTGGAAATATATAAATAGTCAGCATATACTCTTTGCAAAATAATCTTCACGCTTTCTCTCTATGGAAGGTAAGTATTTGAATTTGACCTAAGGGGTGTGTATTATAAACTTAATGACACGGAAGACACTTGTTGTAATTGTGGTAGCTGTTTCCTTTTTTCTAGTCGTAAGTTTTATATTTGGATATTTATACTTTCTTGGAAAAGAAAAGCCTGCTCTCGAAAAATTAGGCAATAGAGAAATTTATGTAACTTCTGAAATACCGGGTTTGTCGCTGACTAAAGTAGACACCAAAGGTTTGGAGAGATTGTGGTTTGATAGTAAAGGAAATATTTTAAAGTCAATTGATACAAGTTTATTGCCTGTGGAAGCTAATCAGGGTTTGCTTGTGCCCGATAGGATTCAAATAATTCTTTCTGAGCCAAAGGGAGTGCAGTTTGTTGATGAACCCACGTTTGGTCAAGCTCATCTTGCGGATGGTTACGCCGTAACAATATCAGGTAATACTCTTCAAATATCCATTTTGGGCTTGGGCTTGGGTTATTCACAGAAGCAGAATCTGGAAATATTAAATTCGACAATAAACATGCGTTTAATAAAAGCGGCTAAATATCTACAGAAAACAGAAGGAGAGAGAAGCTTAGAGTGGAGGGAAAAAGTAATCAATGAGTTTAGAAAGATGGCTGACAGAAAACGTTGGATAGTGGAGTTATCGTATGAATAGTTGGCGTAGGTTAATGTTGCCTTTGTTGATTTTTGCGTCTGTATTTTTTAGTTATCCAAATAAGATTAAAGCTTATATTTGTAATTATTATTCTTGGACTAACTATGGAGTAAATACTACTGGTTGCAAGCCAAACCCATCACAACCTGGATGTTTTATCTGTTCAAGTTGTTCTCAATATTCTTGGGTTTCCTATGGTGTATGTGCGGCGTCGAGTGCTGCTGCGTGTTCTAGTACCAGTACTACTTATTTTTGGGGAAACAATAAATGTTATGGTCGTAACTACTGCGAAGAAAGTAGGACTATGACTTATTCATGTCTATCTGCCCCCATTCCTACCCCAACCCCTACCCCTGCCCCCGGATGCACGATAAACAATTGCGGCTCGGGTCCCTGCACAACGAACGCGGATTGCTGCGGCTCTTCCGGAGGCTATTGTATCGGCGGTTTGTGCAAACAAGCGGACGGGTCATGCGGCGGCGGGGGAAATGATCCTATCGGCTGGCATGATGGTACAGATAACCCAAGTTGTACCACAGGGGGCTGGACCTGTGATGCCGATAACTATAGTACAGCTTTAACTGTTAAGTTTTACACTAATATAAATAGGACGAATTATGTAGGCGAGACAACCGCCAATATTACGCGTGAAGAGGCCGTTGGCGATAATTGTGGAGGTAACCGTAACCATGGGTTTAATTCTACTCTTCCTGCCGGCACTTCCGGTGATATTTATGCATATGCGATTAACATTGAGGGAGGAAGCGACAAGCTTCTTAGCGGGAGTCCCAAAACTATTACCTGTGTTGCACCTCCTCCCACCTGCAGCGGGGTAACCTTTCCGGCCTGTATTACCTCTGGCGCTTCATTTACGGTCACCGCCAATGGGGTGAATAATGCCACTCAAGTTAAATTCCCCACTTGGAGCAGTGCCAATGGTCAAGATG
>Ga0209210_1000146_pt1 | contig 83190 bp, 99 predicted proteins | sample RifGroA1_FD_183991 | JGI IMG/M metagenome (GOLD analysis project Ga0209210, IMG submission 183991) | Contaminated groundwater microbial communities from Rifle, Colorado, USA - Rifle Groundwater A1 (SPAdes) (version 2) | ecosystem: Environmental > Aquatic > Deep subsurface > Groundwater >...
TATATCTTTCAAGAAAATAACTCCATAAATATTTCTTCATCTCCATCCGTAAGATGTGTTATACTGACTTTGATTGAATAAAGTATGCATTTGTCAAAACGTAAAGTTAATCAATACCTAGAAACACATATCAAAAACTCTCTATTTCAACTCATCGCGGATATTAAAAATCCCAGTGACGCAAAGATTATTTTTTCTGACATCTTCACAAATACAGAGCTAACGATATTTGCAAAAAGATTGGCCGTTGCTTATTACCTGAAAAATGAAAGAGACTACAAAAACATCGCCAATAATCTCAAAGTTTCTTCAACCACAATAGCCAAAGTCACAAAAACAATGAAGGGCAAAGGTTTTCAAATGGCTTTAAAAGGAATCTCTACCGACGAGTGGGCCAATAAATGGAGTCGAAAAATCAAAAAGGCATTCAAGGTTGGTTAAACCGCATTTCCTCAACTGACGCAATAGCCTTAAAATGAAGTATAATATCTTCAAGATGGATAAATATTACATCACAACAACTCTGCCATATGTAAATTCAGACCCGCACATCGGCTTCGCGTTGGAAATCGTCCAGGCAGATGTCTTGGCAAGGCACCGCAAGTTACTTGGCGAAAACATTGTCTTTAACTATGGCACCGATGAACACGGCGCAAAGATTTATACAAAGGCGCAGGAACTTGGCAAAGACCCCCAACAATACTGCGACGAATTAGCAAAGGTTTACAAGTCATTAAAAGACCATCTGAATTTATCGACAACGAATTTCGTCAGAACCACAGATGATCATCACATTAAAGCTGCACAAGAATTTTGGATTCGCTGTGATAAAAACGGTGATATTTACAAAAAAAATTACAAAACAAAGTACTGTGTTGGCTGCGAACTGGAAAAAACCGATTCGGAACTTGTTGACGGAAAATGTCCGATCCACCCCAACCGCGAAATCGAAATCCGAGAGGAAGAAAATTATTTTTTCCGCTTTTCCAAATACCAAAAAATCCTTCTTAATTTATACGAGAAAACCCCAGACTTTATTCTTCCCTCAAACCGTCTAAAAGAAATTCAAACCTTCGTCAAAAATGGACTTGACGATTTTTCCATTTCTCGACTAAAAGAAAAAATGCCTTGGGGAATTGCTGTTCCCAGCGACCCAAAGCAAGTGATGTACGTTTGGTTTGACGCTTTGATTAATTATATTTCGACGATTGGCTGGCCGGACGATGAGAAAAAATTTAATGATTTCTGGCCAGGGGTTCAAGTTGCCGGAAAAGATAATTTACGCCAGCAGTCGGCGATGTGGCAGGCGATGCTCGCGTCGGCCGGCTTGCCTTTTTCCAAACAAATTATTATCCACGGGTTTTTAACGCTTAACGGACAAAAAATCAGCAAAAGTCTTGGAAATTCCGTTGATCCGATTGAATTAGTAAAAAAATACGGCGCCGATCCTGTAAGGTATTATCTGCTTTCCAAAGTTCATCCCTTTGAAGATTCTGATTTCACCTATAAGAAATTCGAGGATGCCTACAATGCAGATTTGGCAAACGGTTTGGGAAATTTGGTGGCAAGGGTTGCAAAAATGTGCGAGAACGCAAACATTAGCATAAAGGCAATTTCCAAGACAAATGCTGGGGTAGAGAACAAAATAACGTTTTGGATACCTGATCCAGATTTGGAAAAAAGATATCTGAAAGCAATAAATAATTTCCAGTTTAACGATGCGCTTTCACTCATATGGGAAAAAATTTCAGCGTTAGACAGAAAAATCAATGACGTAAAACCGTGGAAATATATTTCTAATGGTAATGGATCAAAAGAAATTGAAAAATTTCTCCAAGACGATTCAATCTTGTGGATACGTAATATTGCATCAACGCTGCAACCCTTCCTTCCCGAAACAGCAGCAAAAATTGAGAAACAATTCGCCGGGCCAAAAATAAACTCAGCCGAATCACTTTTTCCCAGGATAAAGCGATAACGTAGAAAATAATTTCTTTCTTAACTACAAACTATTATGATGAAATCTTTTATTCTTCGTCACGAACACGCAGTCCAACGTTTACTGGAAATCCTTCCCGGTTTTGTCTCGTGGAACATTATTCTTTTTCCGTATTGGGGAATTTTTCTCATCCCTAACACAGTCGCATTTTTCATTCTCGCATATAATGTCTACTGGTTTTATCAATCGGCAACAATCGCCGTCACATCATACGTCTCACATTTGAGGATCCAAGCATCGATGGTTTACAAATGGGAAGAAGACATCAAATCCTTCCCGGACTACCAAAAAGTTCACAACATTGTAATCATTACAACATACAAAGAACCCCTTCACACCCTTGAAAGAACAATCGGTTCTATCGCAAAGCAAACTTTATCAAAAAAACAGATCTCAATTGTCCTTGCAATGGAGGCAAAAGAGCCGGAAAACGACCGGCTTGAAAAAGTCAAAGAGCTAAAAAAACTTTTTGAGAAAACATTTGCAAACCTTTTTGTCACGGTGCACACATTGACTCCTGGCGAAGTTGTCGGCAAAGCTTCCAACGAAAGATACGCTGCAATCTGGGTCAAAAATGAGTTGGTCGATATAAGAAAAATGGACATTAATTACATTACCATTACCAGCTGCGACGCCGATCATGTGTATCATCCCAATCATTTTGCTTGTCTAACTTACAAATTTTTAGATAATCCCAAACGACACTTGATGTTCTGGCAACCGGCAATCATGTTTTACAACAACATTTGGGAGTTACCGGCAATCACTCGCGTTCCCAATACCTTGGGCTCGATTTGGAATTTGTCACAATTACCTCGTCGTGACAGATTGATCAATCAGCAAAACTACGCCTTGTCGCTGAAACTTCTTGACCAAGCTGGTTACTGGGATGCCGACAAAATTCCTGAAGATTGGGGAATATTTTTCAAAGCTTATTTTAAAAACAGGGGAGAGGTCGAGGTAGAACCGATCTATCTGCCCGTGAGGGTCGATGCGGCACAATCAACATCGCTTTTTAAAACATTAAAGAATCAGTATGAGCAATATAAACGCTGGGCTTGGGGGGTCTCGGACGACCCGTGGATCATTAGACAATACTTATCAAACAAAGATATTCCTTTTTGGAATAAGACAATGCGTCTTATTACGGTTTTGTGGGCGCATTTTCTCTGGCCCGTCAACTGGTTTATCATCACCATCGGTCTTACCCTTCCGACAATTATCAACCCCGCCTTTGGCAGAACTACACTTGGATTTATGGTGCCAAAGATTTCATCGTTTATCCTCACTTTGGCTTTAGTTTTCCTTCTAGTCATGATTATCTTTGACAATATCTATAAACCCAAAAAACCGGCCCACGTTCCGTTATGGCGGGCGCTTTTAACACCATTTGAATACGTTTTAATGCCGGTTGCGGGATTTTTCTTTTCAGCTCTTCCTGGACTGGATGCCCATACCAGATTGATGTTAGGGAAATACTTGGAATACAAAGTAACGGAGAAAGTATAGTTTAAAGATTAATTGTTTAAGATCTTCTTTTGCTCAATAAATTTATAAAAGTTTTATAGTTTTTCGTTTAAAATTTTAAATTAAAAAATTTTGTTTAACCCCTTCCCTACCGTTTTCTTAAAAAAACCATCTTATAGTATATACCTAGGATTCTATAGGAATTATAGCACGCATATTATTGTGCGACGTTATATATTTCCTTCTAAGATAAAGCCTTTAGCGTTTCCAAATTTAATAAATCCTTCAACATCCAGAACTGTGTTTTTAATCAGACAATTTTCAAAGCCTACTCCGGAAATGTTCGCTGTGGAAAAATTTGCGCCGTTAAGGTTACAATTTTCAAATACTCCCCTCTCAACGTCCGCCCCCTTAAAACAAACACCAGCCAAATCACAAAAAACAAACAAAGAATTTCCCAGCTTGCTATTTTCAAAATTACACTCCCTTAAGTCCAATTTTTTCCGATCCCCCACCCTTTTACCCTTAATCTTTTGAAAAATACAGTTTATTAAGAGGCTTTCTGAAAAATTACAGTTTTTGATGTCGGCATCGCCGAAATCAAGGTTGCTTAGATTGCTTGCCGGAAACTTACAAGCTGAAAAACTCACGATCTCGAAAACACTGCCGGCAAAATCACAATCTTTAAACTCGCAGTTTGTAAAATTTGAAAACCTAAAGACGGTTTCTTTAAATTTGCAGTCAATAAAAGTACAATCCTCAAAATCTTTTCCCTGGACAGCACTATTGTTAAATATTTTGTGTTTGTAAATCATTTCTGCTTAATAGGATTTTTCTTAATTAAAAGTAATTCTTTTATGTCTTTAATTTGATCACGATTCGTTACGTCAAAATGCAACCATTTACCATCAAAGTGTTGTTTGGCAACATTAAACATTTGTTTTGTGTTTTCGCTGACTACACATTTGGAAATTTTATCGGATAATGTTAGACCGATAACCACAGTAACAGTAAAACCGTTTTCCTGTAAATTAATGTAACAAAGAGGTTTACCGCCTTTTCTGAAAAACACTGTCCATCCGGACTTTTTAGAAAAAGTGAATTTAACTTGTGGTTGATAGTTTGTCTGAAGAAAATCAACGAGATCCTTATACAATTCCTTTTTGTTCCCAACAATATGGCAAACCTTTCCGAAGTCCATAAGTCTAATCCCTAAGCAATTCCATTATTCTTAAAAGTCGTGGGTGTTACTAAAAAGATGGGTGTTTATACCAACGCTTACGGCACTTCTTATGTTTTCTTTTGAATCGTCTACGAATAATATTTCGTCTGCACTACAACCAAGTTTACTGGTAATAAGCCCATATACCTTCGGATCAGATTTTGATAAAAAAAGCTCTTTAGCCGAAATTACTTCTTCAAATATTCCATTCAGTTTTTCCTTAACAACCGGGTCTTCTTGTATATTCTCAGATGTAAACATCACGAGTCTAAATTCTCCTTTAATATTTCTTAGATATTCTAAAAGTTCCTCATTAAAATGAAAATTACTTTCAAAATCAAAACTGTTATTGTCTTTAACTGCTTTATAAAGGTCATTCAACTTTCCGGAATAATTGTTATCTTTCGGAAAAAGAAGCACTCTGGCAAAATCAAAAAGAAGTACTCTTATCATTTGTTTATTCATATTATATCAAAGTTAATTCCCCACCGAAGCGCCTTCATTTTTTGTAGGTGGTCTTATTGGGGTTTAAAACCAGAGGATAAACATCAATCGCCACCTCTTCATAAGGATGAACTTTTTTGATCGCAGAAATAATTTTATCTAAATCTTTTTTATAGCAAACGGTCTCAATCCTTTCCTCTTTCACCTCTTCAAGTTTTCCCACTTTCCCTATTGTTGGGTGAGCTCTGGCCATCGGAATGAATCTCCCAATTCCCTTAACTGAAAAGCTACAAAATTTGTACTCGCCCACTACTCCCGCCCCTTCTTCCCCCATCGCATTTCTTACGGCGTCTGCGTGCATTTCGGGAACAAAGACAACAATTTTTACAACACTATTTTGCATACTGTCAAACGAAGTATAACAACATTTAATATATTTTTAAACGGAGGGTAGACGAAGTGTTTTTTACTCTGATAAACATTCTTATCAACCATCGATGAAAATTTCCCTACCGGGGAGAAAATTGCCCGTTTCCAATTCCAATGATTCGACACGCTTTCCATCAATGTCAAAAACTGTCACATTGACAACTCTGATTGTTCTATTCCCAAAACTAATCGAGCCATAATCGGGCTTTCCATCTTCTCCGAGAGGATATACAAACATTCTCCCACCAAAAAATTCCTCATACAAAGTTCTTTGTTCAATTTCTGACATAGCCACTATTATAGGTCTAAAATGTTCCAAAGACAACTACAGGGTTTCATTAAAGTGATCTATTTTTAAAATTCTTTCCCTTTCGGATGAAGCATAATTTCCACATAGTAGCCTTTTGCACCGATTTCAAAACCCATTTCCCTTTTCAAATTAAGCATCGGCCCATCATCATCCTTAACTAAACTAAAAACATGATCGCACTTGTGTCCCTCTAGACCCTTTTGAGAGAATTCCTCTAAGGCGCTGCTCTGCAATTCTCGACCGACGCCTTTTCTCCTATGCACATTTTCAATAACAGTACATTTTATGTAACCATCATTTGGACCAGTAATGTAACAGCCAAGTAAAAATCCTGCTTTTCGTCCGTCAATTTCCGCTACAAGTGTCACTCCGTTTGGATCATTAATCCAATTGCGTAAAGTTTCAGCAGAAAAAAACTGCGCGGCTGACGTTTCTGTTTTAAATTCGGGGGTATTTTGTCCAAGATCGGTTACCCATTCCAAATCGTCCTTCCGCATCAACCTGACTGAAATGGAATTGTCCTTATTCATGCGCCGATTTTAACACAAAATTAAAGTGTGGAGGAAACTGTTTCGGGTAAAGAATGTTTCGTGCTAAAATCCAATTGATGGATAGTCTGCAAAAACTCGAGCAAAGGATTGAAAAGATCGAAGAAAGAAACGGAAAAGTTGAAAGCGACAAAGCGTGGGAAACAAGTTTCACAAGAAGAGGCTTATTAATTCTTTTTACTTATCTTTCCATTGGACTTTATTTAAGTGCAATCCAAGTTAAGGACTCCTGGCTAAATGCAATTGTTCCATCTGTTGGGTTTCTCCTCTCAACCCTCACCCTTCCCTTTTTCAAAAAGATGTGGTTAAAAAGTATAGGTAAATAAAAAGTGATCGCAAACGGTTCTTTAATTAACTTCTTAAGCTAATTTGAAGACAAATTATTAAATATCTTTCCATGCCATATGGTATTTTCTCCACATCTTAAATCCAAGTTTTTCATACCAGTCTTTTAGATATGTCCAACCAAGATAAACAGTTTTAAATTTTTCTTGTTTTAATTTTTCCAATGAATAACTCATCATCGCCGATCCGATTCCTCTTCCGCGATTCTTTTCTTCAACTCCGATTGCACCTATTGTACCGATCGGAGATGAAAGTATTTTATCCCATTTCTTATCTTCAGAAATCAGCGTTGTTCCAACAATTCTGTTATTTTCTTTTGCCAAAATGATTTTATCGAAATGTTTTCGTTCAATCTCCTTTTCAAAATAATTGAACCAATTGGGGAAATTATTTTTTTCGAATGTTAATATTTCATCTTTACTCAAAATACTAGCTGAAACTATTTTTATATTTTTGGGTAGTTTGTTATCGTACAGATTCGGCGTTTTGTAATCGCTAAGATCCAAAACCATGTCAACACAAGTTTCCGTAAATTCCCAGTCATTCTTCTTAAAGAAGTTTGAAACGTTTGGCAAATTTGAAGGAACGCCAGGCCAAAAATAAGAATACCCTCCCCCGCCTAGTTGTACTTTCTTTATTTTGTCTGCTTTTAACTTTTGGACCACACTTTCTAATAATTTTCTTCCGACACCTTCTCTTTGATAATCTTTGTATACTAAAATCAACATTATCTCTGCGAGAATCTTGTCTTCCCTTTCCTGAAAAACTGCAACCCCAACTATTTTCTTATCAATTCTTGCTACCAAAATACTTGTTAGTTTTTTATACCGCGAATCAAGTATTAAGTTTTCAAAAACATCTTTCCCTATTGGCCAATTCGTTCCAAGTGTTGACACCCAAAGTCCATGTAAACTTTGTATGTCATCACCTTTATCAAAACGCAATAATTCAATTTTTAACATTTTCTTCATGAATACATTTTAACATTATTGTAAGTGTAGCTAATTTGAAGACAAGTTATTTTTCCAAAATCTTTGACATAAAAATAGTGTTTTTATCAACTCTGTCAATTTTAAATCCGTTTTTCTCGTATAACTTTTGAGCAGCTTTTTGTTTTATATTTGTGTCCAGTACAACTTTCGCAATTTTATTTTCCCTACAAAAATCCAGAGCTTCAGTAAAAAGTTGCAATCCTAAACCTTTTCCTCTGTAATTTTTGTTTACATATAACCTTTTTAGCTCAGCAGTTTTATCATCTAATTTTTTAACAGCAGCTGTTCCAATAACCTTCTCATTATCCAGAAGCAGATAAAACATTCCGCCCCTATTATTGTAATATTTGTCTGGGTTGTCTAAATCGTAATCAAGTTTCCGGTCATAAGGGAAGTTAAATTCGTCGTGAGCCGCAATTACAAAATCTTTTACGTCCTTTTGGTAACTATTTGTATATTTAATTAATTTCATCTTTTTACAAAACTAAATTATATCTCTCCGACTTTCTCCAACAAATCATTGTCCCAAAAAACCAATTTCTCTTCCGGAAAAAGAAGGGCTTTGTGGGGATTAAGCTCTCGAACAAATTCCGGTGTGTGCGAAACGATAATTATCGTTCCTTTATAATCCTTCAAAGCTTCTAAAATTACACGCTGAGACATTACATCGAGGTAGGTCGTCGGTTCGTCCAAAACAAGAACGTTGTGGTTGCATCCAGTCAAAACCGCAATCGACAATCTTGTCTTTTCCCCACCCGAAAGAAGCGAAACCTTCTGAAAAACCTTGTCGCCGCTGAACATAAACCTTCCCAGAAAAGAGCGTGCAAACCCAGTATCCCTTTTTGTTTTTTCGACAAAAGTGTCTATCACGTTTTTGTTAAAATCAAATAGTTCAAACTCCTGCGAATAGTAACCAACGTCCGTTCGGTCGTCTAAAATAACTTCACCGCTATCCGGGTTTAAAAGTCCCATTAAAATTTTTATAAACGTACTCTTACCCGATCCGTTTGGACCGATAAAAGCAATTCTTTCACCCCTTCTTAAAGTCAGTGTTAAATTAACTAAAACTTGCACGTTTCCAAAAGATTTTGAAATATTAGTTGCTCTCAGCGGCAGCTCCCCAACCCTGCTTGGCTCCGGAAGGTTAATCCTGATGACTCTCACTTCTTTTGGAAGATCCGGCAAGTCCATTTTTTCTCTACCAAGCTTTTTTCTTTGCAGTGTCTTTTTTCTGACGCCTTTTTTAGAATTAAATCTGGCCATTTTTCGCAAACCCTCCTCAAGATGTTTGATATGTTTTTGTTTTATTAGTATTTGTTTTGCCAACAGCTTTTCTTTTTCCGCTTTTAATTTTAGATATGCAGAATAATTACCTTTATATTCATCGATAGTTTTTGTTACAGGATTTACCGCAAGAACTTTATCGATGGCGCGATCCAAAAGTTTCAAATCATGAGAAACAACAATCAACGTTCCTTCGTAATTTGAGAGAAAATTCATCAACCAAATTTTTCCAGTATCGTCCATAAAATTCGTCGGTTCATCCAAAAGCAGAGTGTCTGACTTTTGTAAAAGTGCTCTGGAAAGTGCCAGTTTTGTTTTCTGCCCACCGCTTAAAATTTTAGGATCATCGAAAAGATTGATAGAAAACCCAAGCCCGTCAAAAATTTTGTAGATCTCAAAATCCTGATAATCATTTTTGCTATCAACGTAGCTTCTTACCGTATCAGATTTTTCCATTTCGGGATCATATTTAACTTCCTGCGGAACAAGGACAGTGTTTCCATTAACTTCAACCTTTCCTTTATAACCGTCTTCGTGGCCCAATAAAATATTAAAAAGCGTTGATTTACCGGAACCATTCGGCCCGACAAGTCCGATTTTCTGGCCTTTACCCACGATAAAATTCACCTTTTCGTATAAAGGCGTATCGGAAAACGAAAAACTAAGATCGGCAACTTTTAACATACGGGGAAATTATAACAAAATAGGAGTGTCAATACCTCTTGTATAACAAAGAATCCAGGAAAGAATTGAAAAAAGTCCACTAATTAAGAGATGATCTCATTCGTGGGTATTATCCTACTTCGCATTTTCTTATTTGTCGGAAAGCCTGTTATCAGAAGGTACCCTTGCCATTCACTCTCTCCGATTGAAAGCTCCAAATGCAATGTGTCAACAAATTCAGGTTCGTTTTCAACTTGGTAAAGCCGGTACTTCCCTTTGGCCAATTTTTGGTCGGTTTTATGGCCAGTTCGAGTTGTAATCAGCATTTCGCCAATACTTTTTGAAAAAATCCAAACAAAACTTTTTCCATCAAGTGTCAAAACTTTAGTATCACCTCTGGTTTCGACTAATGTATATTTTCCTCTTTTGAGAAGTTTGATCATAACCGCAAATAATTGCTTACACACTTGGCTCTTGGGGTTCACCGCAGCGCCAGTCAACTTTCGCGCTTCCGGTATCAACATCAACAATACACGCCGGATAGCATTCTTTTCGAGGCGTAGTTGGGACAAAGTCAATCCACCACATTCCTGTTGTATCGTCGCAATAATGATCCTCCTGTAAGACCCCGTCACAACCAGCAGGCGCTTTTTCTTTCGCCTGTGCGTAACTCATGCTGTTACCATTTGGAGAATAACAAACACTCATGTCTTCCAGCTGATCTTTGGTTTTTTGGACAATCGCCGGACCACACCTATCTTCTGGTTTTGCAGAACTGGGGTTGCCATGTTTGACCCATTGACCGCTTACACAAATCCACGCATCTTCGTCTCCACCAAGCAAAAACCGGGCTACCAAGACGGAAGCTATAACAACAATAAATGAAGCGGCGGCTATTAGAAAAAACTTCTTCATAATTTATTATACGCGAAACCGCCACCAACTAATAAATAACAGTATTCTTTGGCGATTACCACCAACGTAAAACACATTGTAACCCCAAGATTAATTTCATGCTAAACTGAATTAGCGACCAGACTATCAAGTAATATCCAAGACCGTCTGGTATCTTAGGCAAAAAATTGATACAAAAACTTAAAGAGTTGATATGATAGAAACAGTTTTCAACGAAAGCATTTGGGGCGATGAAGGTTTTTCGGCGATCCTTTCAATGAAATCTGTTCCCGATATTATCAAAATCATTTCGCACGACACTTCACCGCCTCTTTATAATCTCACCGAACACTTCGCATTTCAATACTTCGGCGTCAGTGAAATAACAATCCGCAGCCTTTCGTTTTTCTATTTTCTTCTTTGTCTTTTATTTGTTTACCTGATCTCATCAATGATTTGGAGTAAGAAAACGGGGATTTTTGCAGTTGCCGCAACAGCACTAAACCCATTCTTTTTTATCTACGCGTTTGAGGGCAGGATGTACTCGATACTTGCATTTGGTGTCACCGCCTCGATGTATTTCTTCCTGCGCATTTTCTTGTTCAAAGGAAAACAAATTGTAAACTATATCGGTTACATCTTTTTCACTTTGTGGGCAATCTATTCGCACCACTTTGCTTTCTTTGCAATCATTGTCCAGGCAGTGTGGGTAGTTAAGGAGTTTTTGTCTGGAAAACGAAGGACGTCGTTCGCTGTATTTAAGTCGCTTCTTATTGTTGGATTACTTTACGCTCCATGGCTCGTTCCTCTGTACAATCAAGTAACAATGGTCAAAGGCGGCTTCTGGTTAGGGAAACCAACTTTCAACGATCTTAAAGTGCTTATTTATGACTACCTCGGGCAAGCTATTAAATATCTTAATTTTCAAATTCCCTACGTCAATTTAAAAATTTATGAACTGGCCCCATATTTAGTTTTTGCTACACTAATTACTCGCAAGTGGTGGAAAAGTATTTCTAAAACTGTCTTTTTCCTTCTTTGGTTTTTGTTGCCGATTCTCATAACCTGGGGCATATCACAAAAATTCACATCAATTTTTTTCAACCGTTACCTGCTTTACACAATCCCCGCAGCAATGATTGTCTTAACATCATGCCGGAGCAAAATTACATTTATTCCCCTCTTTGTCACACTATCTATTTTCGCAATCATCGATACAAATTACTTCCTCACTCCTAAAAAGCTTCCTTTTAAAAAGATGTCGCAATACGTACTTTCAACGGAAAAACGGGGTGACCTTTTGATCAATTGGAACTCGTCGGCACACCATTTATGGGAAAGTAAATTCTACAAGATTCCTGCACCAATTTACGTTCTGGGAGAGGTTGAGCTACCTTATTATGTCGGCACAGCCTTGATGGAAAAAACGGATATTATACGAAGTATTCCAAAGGGTACCAAGCGTGTCGGCGTCATAACAAACGGATCTTTTGACGAAATACATCTAAACGGTTATGTCTTGGAAGAAAAGAAGCAACTCGGAGATTTGAAATTTGCCTGGTTTGACGCTCAAGAATAATTTTCTTAAAAAGTTATGGGCCTCTCTAAAAAAATACAAGAGTTTTTCCATATACCAACATGGCTATTTTTCATACTGCTTTCGGTAGTTATCCTGCGGATCCCAAATTTTTTTGAACCGTATTCTTACGGCGACGAAACAATTTATCTGACTCTTGGAAACGGCGTCAGAAACGGGTTTACGCTTTATAAGGATCTGCACGACAATAAACCTCCTCTGTTGTATATCACGGCGGCAATCGCAGGAAACCTTTTCTGGTTTAAGGGTTTACTTCTTATTTCCTCATTAATTGGAATTGTCATTTTTTACCGCTTTAGCCGGAAACTCTTTCCAAAAATAAGACATTTCTCGTCTATCTCAACACTGATCTTTTCAATTCTTTCCACGTTGCCATTCTTTGAAGGCAATATTGTAAACGCCGAAAACTTCATGATCATTCCAACACTGCTTGCTTTTTACATTCTTTTATTTAAAAACAATTCTTATAAAAATATTTTTATCTCCGGAATCTTATTTTCTATTTCCTCGATGTACAAAATTCCAGCCCTCTTTGACGTTCCGGCAATTTTTATTTATTGGGTACTCCTTACTAAAATCGACAGGAAAAATTTGAAAAAACTGGCTGGTAAAACATTAGTTCTCACCGTCGGTATCTTTCTGCCAATCTTTGTCGGTTTTCTCTACTACACGGCCAAGGGGGCCTTTAACGAGTATTTAACGGCAGCATACTTACAAAACTTCGGTTATATTTCGAGTTGGAGACCCTATGCTCAAAAGGAACCTTTTCTTGTAAAAAACGCACCGCTTCTAATGAGGGCCTTTGTTGTTGTAGTTATCAACTTCGTTCTCATTCTGCTTAGGAAAAGGGTTAACAAAAAATTCTTGTTTCTTGTCTCCTGGACCAGTTTCTCGCTCTTTGGAATTACCTTATCTGAAAGACCTTACCCACATTATCTGCTGCAAGTTGTAGCTTCCTTATCGATGCTGACAACTCTTCTTTTTACATCCATCAGCATGCTACAGGTTTACGCAATCCTTCCGTTGACGCTCATTTTCTTTATTCCGATGTATTTCAAGTTTTGGCACTATAGATCAATAAATTATTATTCCAACTTTTTTGGGCTTGTCACACAAAAAATACCACGCCGGGAGTATCTGAACTATTTTGGCGGAAGAACAATCAACAACTATGAAATTGCCGCAATTATTGACCGGATGACAAACAAAAACGATAGAATTTTTGTTTGGGAAGACTCGGGACAAATACACGCTCTGGCAAAAAGATTTCCACCGTTTAAATACGTCGCAGGATACCATATCAGTGACTTCTTCTCTATCGAAGAGACGGTTTCGCTTTTTTCTGAAATTCCTCCAAAGATTATTGTTATCTTCTTTGACTCAGACGAACAACCTCTTCTGGCACAATTTGTCAGATTTAACTATCTTCTCTACAAAGAAACTTCCGATTATCAAATCTGGAGGTGGGCTGGACCTCACTCACGTTATGTTATTCCCTAACTTTTTCCCACCAACCACCCATGTTATACTCTTTCTATCCCAAAAAAATTACTCCTTAATGGCTATCAGATATTTTCAATTGGCACATTTTCAGTATAAAATTGCACGAAAAGGGAAATAACTGGTTTTTAAAATCGCAGATTATATGTACAAAACAAAAAGGCGTTCGTCCGCACAGCAAAAAAAAATTTCATCAACAGCAAACACAAAGACAGATCCAGAAAAAAGGGGTGTTATCTATCTTTATCCAACATTAGCCATAATTTCGATTAACATCCTGATTGTCGTCGCAATTATTGTCTTTATATCCGCAAAACTACCGCCTCAGGTCCCACTGTATTACGGGCTACCAAGAGGTGAACGCCAACTTGCCAATCCTGTTTTACTTATTTTACCAGTATCACTTGCTTCACTTTTTATAACAACGAACACTATCATTGCATATTTTACGAAAACGAATTTCTTAAAAAATGTCCTCGTTGTGGGTGGTTTTTTTACAGCACTATTGGCAATTATTACAATTGTAAAGATTATTTTTCTCGTACTTTAAATGAGTATTCTATCGTTAGTCATTGCTTCTTTTATTGCTGCTTTTTTGTCAGCTTTTTTATTGACTCCTTTGGCAATCAAATTTGCTTACAAGTTTAATCTCGTCGACGACCCTAAAAAAAACAAGCACCCGAAAGTCGTGCACACCTACCCAGTTCCCAGGGGTGGAGGCCTGGCAATATTTCTTGCAATTCTGGTTGCGGGCATAATGTTTCTTCCATTTGATAAACACCTAATCGGAATTTTATCGGGGGCTTTGATTCTCTGTGTCTTGGGTTTGGTCGATGATAAATACAACCTCAATCCCTACCTACGCCTTGCCATCCAGTTTGTCTGCGCGACAGTCCCCGTTCTTGCAGGAATCGGTATTGCTTATATCAATAATCCATTAGGAACTGGAATTATCGATCTTTCGCAAAATCAACTTGCGCTTAATTTCCTTGGCAACCACAGTCTTTGGCTGATTGCAGATCTGTTTGCTATCTTGTGGATTGTACTTTTAATGAATTTTCTCAATATGGGAGCAAAAGGTGTCGATGGACAGCTACCTGGAGTTGTTGCGGTCGCAGGTGCAACGATCGCAGTTCTCTCCTTAAAATTTTCAGCCGACATTACAGAATGGCCTGTAACAATTCTAGCCGTAATTACAACTGGCGCATACTTAGGTTTTTTGCCATATAACTTTTTTCCACAAAAAATAATGCCAGGCTTTTCAGGATCAACACTCGCTGGTTACCTACTTGGAATTTTATCAATTCTTTCAACAACAAAGGTTGGTACACTTTTGGTAGTTTTGGGAATTCCTTTAATCGATACCGGATACACCGTTATTAGAAGGGTCCTCTCAGGCAAGTCGCCTGTTTGGGGTGATCGTGGACACCTACATCACAGGCTGCTGGAAATGGGTCTAAGTAAAAAACAGGTGACATATTTCTATTGGATTGCAACAATAATTTTGGGCGTATTGTCCTTATTCCTAACAAGCACGTTCAAGTTGTATACTATCGTAGGTGTTGCAGTCCTTTTAGGTGGATTTTTGTTATGGTTGACCTATCGATCCAAATTATAAAAGTTGCTCGTCCAATTCATTGGATAAAAAACCTTTCGCTCTTTGCCGCACTTTTCTTTACATCAAATCTCTTTAATCCGACCCTCTTTAGAACGGTCTTTTGGGCATTCGTCGCGTTCAACCTTTTGTCATCAGCATCCTATGTTTTCAACGACATCATCGACGCCGAAAGAGACAAAAACCACCCAGTAAAGAGAAACCGGCCAATTGCATCCGGAAAACTACCGATATCTATCGCTTTAATTGAAATCGTCGCCCTTCTTGCCTTGACCTTTATTCTCTCAGCGAAATTGAATTTTCTTTTTCACCTTTCACTTATCGGCTACCTCGTTTTACAAATTCTCTATAGCTTGTTTTTGAAAAATATCTTGGGCCTGGATATTCTTTCTATCGCCTTCGGCTTTGTGATTAGAATTTACGCAGGTGCATTCGTCATAAATGCACATCTCTCGGTGTGGTTTTTACTTTGCGTAATATCAACGGCACTGTTTCTTGCATCGGGAAAAAGAAGATCGGAATTAAACGTTACCAATACAAGCGGAATTACGCGAAAAAGTCTTTCCAAATACAGTCGTGAGCTTCTTAACTCGTATGTAACAATGTTCGGCAACGCCGCCTGGCTTAGCTGGGCTTTATATTCCTTCTTCGAATCACCGCGGGCGTCTCTTAATGTTTGGCTTTTCCTGGCTGAAATTTCAAAAACAACGACCATAGACAAGATGTTAATGGCGACAATTCCGATAACAATTTATGGCATCATGCGTTATGAAAGTATAATTTTTGAAGGTAAAAGCGAAGCTCCTGAAAAAATACTTCTTACCGATAATGGCTTGATTACTTCAGTTGTTTTATGGCTTCTTGTTGTGTATTGGGTTCTTTACTCCGTCGCCGTTTAATTAATCCGCGCAGGTGTGACTGTTGGTGTGATTGTGATGGTTGCATCGGCGCTCGAGATAATTTCGGAGTAGGCACTGGTTATCCAACCGTCAAGGTTTTGTGAGAAATTAATCTTATACCACTGCCCCTTTTCATCCTCACCGAGATATTTATACTCGTTTCCAGGTTTTACTTGTCCAATTTCCTTCGCTGATGTTGAAGCTTCATCACGAACCCTCAAAAAACCTGTTGGCGTTTTAAGAATTTTAACCATTTTCTGACTTTCCTCGCTCGGCGTTGGCTCGGCTGCTGCAGGAATATCAACTTGTGCCAGCTTTACAAAAGCTATCAATTTATAACCGCTAATCGGTGTTACCTCAATTGTGCGACTTTTATAACCATTTGCCATTAATTGGATTTCGTTTACTCCACTATCGACAGCACTGCTTGTGTAAGGTGACGAGCCTTTACTAATACCGTTGATTAAAATTTGAACATTTTCCGGATCGGTTAAAATTGTGATTCCGGCGCTCTTCGCCGATGATAATTTCTCGAACGAGAGAATTTCCCCTTCTGTAAATTTATCACTACTACCAAAATATTGCCGAACAACCGTCTCAACTCCCGACACTAGATTAATTTTTTCTTCAAAAGGAGCCAGAGGTTGACCAAAGGATTCTGGAACTAAACGCAAGCTAATTTCACCGGTTTTACGTAAACTGGTAAATGGAGTTCTGCCAACGTCCTCGCCATTGATATAGACCATTGACGCTGGAGTTGTCTCAATTAATAACCCGCTTGCCTTCGGCACAATAAAATTAAAGGTAGCCAATCCAAACCCGGCAAGAACAAATATTACAATTAGTACAATCAGTAGTGTGCGCAGTTTCTTCATAAACTTAGGCAGAAATTTTCTAAGCTCTTTGTAAGTTTCCGGCAGTATACTTTCCTCGGATTAAAACTTCTTGGTCCCCTTTTGGGGGTTCGGTAAAGAAGTTTAACAAAAGAAATTACTCTTGACAACCGAAAAAGAAATTTATATGATCATGTTAGCACTCGTCTACTATGAGTGCTAACGTTTATAGAAAGGTGGTGAAAATAATTATGGCAGATATCGTAAAACGAGATCCTCTAAGAAGCTTTTTATCTTTGCCAAGATGGATGGAGGATTTTGATGACCTATCATTCTCCTCACAAAGAGGCTTGAAAGTTCATGAAACCGACAAGCATATTATCGTCGAGGCGGTTGTCGCTGGTGTTCCAGCATCGGATGTTGATGTTCACATCGATGACGGAGTTTTGACAATTAAGGCTGAAAAAAGCGAAGAGAGTAAGAAAAAGGATTCCTATATCTCTTCGTCATTCCAATATTATTACACCTGTGCGTTAACCGGGGACAATGGGACAAAACTGATGCTGAAGTGGAAGATGGTGTAATAACCATCAAAATTCCAAAAACTGAAGCAGCAAAAACTAAAAAAATCGCCGTCCGGACGAAGGGAAAATAAAAAAACCAAATTTATCTTCCAATAAACCCTGTCAATCTGATAGGGTTTATTGCCTGTGAGGCTTATCAGAAGAGATCGGAAATGCTGGCTCAACCTCCTGAAACTGGCCTACCTAAATGAAAATCAGAAAGTTTCCACTCACCTTGTGAATTCTTATAATATGATATCGTAACGCGTGCTATTTTCTGCGGCCCGCCATCCAAACCCAAATAAACTGTCCCCGATAATTTATCCGAGTTTACAAAAACTTTTAAAACCCTTATTTTAATATCCGATCCTAGCGGTGAAATCTCCCCGCTCACTCTATTCAACAAACTTTCCTTGACACCTTGATAAACAGGGTTTTCAAGATAACTATTGTCTGCTTTTGAAATCTGGATAATTAACGAAACACTCTTTTCATATAAAAAATCCTCTGTTTCTAAATTAGCTGAAAAAATAGCATCATTTTCACCGTCCGCTTGGGGCTTGAGTGAAACAAGATTATTATCTGAAATATTCCCCGTCACCGAAGGTCTATATGTAATTAAACCGACAACCAACAAAAACACAATAACAAGAGGTAGAATCATTAACAATTTTCTGTTTCCTAGTATTTTTATTTGCATGGCATTCGTGTCAAACTTGAAAACCCGGCCGCATCAAAATACGACGGGAAAGGCAGCACACTTCGAAGCGCCCATCTAACACATTGTTGAGCGCCCGATCCACAATTGTTTCCTGTCACACACTGTTGATTACATATTATTCCTTCAAAGGTCCCCCCTCCGGAACAGTTAGCTGTAATTGACTCACTTGCCAAACAAACATAAAAAGTATCTGTTGCATTATTAAAAGTCGCACCACATACTGGTACAGAATTGGCCCATCCAATTTGCGATCCGTATACAGACATATCCAACGGACTATTATTACAACTAAGATTCTGAGGTGGCTGTGATAGACAATTTAATTGTGGGGGCTTATCATTCGGGTCACCGTTGTTGTCACCGTCAGCACAATCGTAGTTGAAATCGTTTAACGTTCCCGCAATCGGATCTTGGAAATACTGCGTTTGTCCAGGATTGACCAAAGTGTTGTTATCGTTACAATCAGCGGCTACTGCACAGACGCCTGCACCTGCAACAAAATATCCATCACCGTCAGTATCGGAACTCGTGACACAAGCCCCAGACTGACACTCGCTTCCACTTTGACAACGAGCACCATTGGGATAAGGTGGAAGCAAACACTGGCATGCAAGCTGACCAAAACATACGGGGCTGTATGGACTGTTACAGGAGTTTGATAGCGGGACCCCCAGATCACAGCCACACGTTCCGGGATTTACACCTGTTGAAACACATTGACAAGTTCCAGAGCACGCTGCATTACAAATTGATGCTGGAACATAACCGGACAAACAAGAACATGAACATGACACACCAGAAGTTTGACATATCCCGGTAGTAACCGGCATTGGCGTCGGTGCCGGGGCACTCAGTTGTGGAACCCCAAGACCACCAATATTAACACCAAATATTTGATTAATTACCTGCAAAAGTATCCACAAAAGTAGAAGAATTAAAAGACCAATGATCGCATTGACGATTTTATTGCGTGCGTTTTCCAAAGATTGTTTGTTGCCACCCGACATCACCCACTGCGCGCCGCCAATCAAGAATAAAATGATAAAAGCGATGACACAGATTATTAAACCAACGTCAATCGCAATCGTGACAATTCTGTTGGCATAATTACCGCCAATATAGGTGTTAATTGGCGAAACTATCTGTGGGTTTATTAACCTGGTAACAATTAAATTCAACATAGTTTTATAACAACCAAGCAGACATTGCTTTCCACCCAGAATTCTCTTTCATCAAAACAAATTTGTAATATGTCTTTTTTTCTACTGTTGCAATCTCAAGGGTAACGAATGCAAATTTTCCCGATTCTGAATATTTAGTCTCCAAAGTGCTAAGCAAAACTTGCTGACTGGGATTATACAAATTATTCTTAAGGTCTGTGAAATATTCAATCGACGAGTAGCTAGAAACAAATTGATTTGCTTCATCTATCTGTCCCTGTTTTAGCAGATTTAAAAAACCATTCAAAACTGTTGGCGCTTCTTTTTTACCATCTTCCGTTATGGTACTACCCATCGAACCCGTTACCACTGGAGTCACAGCTTGCGTCGTATCCGACTGTTGAACTGTACTATTTCTTTTTGAAGCACCATACAGGTTTGCATAAAGTCCGACTCCAAAAAGCACAGCAACAACAGACAGCAAGATAATTATTTTTTTATTGCTAGATTTTATAAACGGTAGTTTATTAGCCGGATTAAGATCTCGTAACTCCATAAAGTTATAACTTTAAAAACACCGACAGTATGTCCAATTAGCCAAAAATCCACTACAAACAACACCTTGGTTGTATAAGACGGTAAAGCAGTCATAAGTATTTGTGGTTACACAACTTCCAGACTGGTAAAGAGTTGCCATACCGTTCGTTCCTGCAGTGTCTGTTCCAATGCTAGAACAACCGGAAAAGCCACTGTCCAGACAATAATTTCTGCAGCTTACGCTCGCCGCTTGATTTAACAATATGTTACCTGAGCTTTGACACCTCCCGGAATTACAAACGTATGGCAAGCAACAATCAGAGTCCGTCAAACAGGCTGTGTTTGGAACAGAGCAACACTCACCGTTTTGACAGGCTGAATTAGCTCTTATATCAGAACAACTAATCAAAGTTGAAGAGTAGTTCGTTGATGAACTACAGAAGTATTCATTCAGGGATGAAAGCGAATAACAAAAATCGGTGTGGTATTGGACGACACCTGAAGATGAATTTTCTGCAACCGTACCGATATTCTCGGAATCTACCCCGGTATCAGTGTCAGAACAAAACGCCAATATCGGAGTTACTGTGGGAAGCGGAGTTGATGTCGGAATTGGTACATTGGTTGGAGTGGATGTTGGAACCCTGGTTGGAACTGGGGTATTTGTTGAGGTAGGAATTGGAGTGTTGGTTGATGTCGGAATTGGTACATTGGTTGGAGTGGATGTTGGAACCCTGGTTGGAACTGGGGTTCCCGTTGGAGTAGATGTTGGAACTGGTGTATTTGTTAACACAACCGTTAAAGTACTAGTTGCAATCGGTAGGGTTGCGCCCGGAGTAAAATCGTATGCCGTACGGTTATTTCCCGGCGGCGCTCCAAACATCCCAATATTAATTCCTAAAACATAATTCACAAACTGGATAATCAAGAAAATTAAAAGAAGGACAATAAGTCCAATAATCACATGTGTGATCTTCCCTTTTGCTTCAGATAATTTCCCCTTATCACCCCCAGCAGTAATCCACTGGAAAGCACCGACAATAAAAATAATAACAAAAATAACGGCGGCAATTATAAAACCAACATTTATGATGTTTTGGATAGTTATGTTAAAGTACCCCCATCCACCACTGTTGTAACCACTATAATCTGATGAAAAAAGAGGGTTTCTGACTTGTGCTAGAAGCGTAGTATAAAAATACATAACCTGTTTGATATTAACATATTAGAAGTTCAACATTCTATATTGAAGAACAAAGTCTCTTACTATAAACGCTACGTTTTGTTAAAATACCAAGGTACAAGTTAGAAGCTCTACGGGGTGTAGTTTAACGGTAGAATGGGCGCATGGGGTGCGTCCGGCGGCAGTTCAATTCTGCCCACCCCGACAAGAAGGTTGAATAAACTACCGAGGGCTAGAAGCCGTCGGTATTCTCGGTCCTTTGGGCTCAACAAGTCCTTCAGTTTTACTCAGGATGGTGAGCTGGCCGAACCATTTGATCATTCCTCCTTTTCATCCGTGGACTAAGAAGTCCACGGTTTTCAGGGGGTTTGAATAAAAACTGCACCGACAATATGAAGATTGTTTTGATGTTCAAAAGAGTATTCCTGCTTCTCAAGAAAGATAAAGTCTTATTTTTGTCAATTATCTTCACTCTCCCGTCCATCCTGATTTGGTTGAGCGGAGGGATAAGCTACCTCTGGAGTTTTATTTACAAATTTACAATCTCTAGGTTGACATCTTCCGGACAACTTTTTCTGCTTTTAGTTGTACCATTTATTGCTTTAAATTTAGCCTTGATAAGCTATTTTAAAAACAAATCGCAACAATCTAAAAAAATAGTCTATTTAAATCTCTTTTTCGTCTTACTAGTTATCGTTTCTTCTTTTATGGTCGGAGGCTAAATGAAAATACAAGAAATTTACGAGAAATATTACATTTTACCTAATCTTCAACTCCACATGCTCCACGTTGCTTCAGTTGCTGCTTTTATCTGCGATAGTGTCAAAATTCCAATTAATAAAGATTTCATTATAGGCGCCGGACTGCTCCATGATTTGGGTAACATTGTTAAGTTTGATTTTGAACATTTCAGTAAAACATGGTTTCTACCTCAAGGTGTTGATTACTGGAAAGATGTCTACAGGGAATTTACAAAAAAATACGGCAGCGACGATCATAAAGTAACAATCAAGATATTAAAAGAAATCGGAGTTTTGCAAGATGTTATAAATCTCATCGATCAAATCGGTTTTTCCGAATCCGAAAAAATTTCGGGTTCGTCCAATTATAATCTTAAAATATTATCTTATGCCGACCAGCGAGTTTCGCCATATGGTGTTGTTTCAATGGAAGCAAGATATAAAGAAGCGTGGAAACGGTATGCCGGTAAAATAGACAAAAAATATACAATCGAGAAATTTGAGTTTCTTAAAAAGAAAAATTATGAAAATGAAAAACAAATATTCTCTCATTGCATAATAAAATCTGAAGATATTACAGAGGAAAAAGTTAAACCATTTATCGAAAAATTAAGAAGTTTTGAAATAAAAGTTGATTAAGCAACGCGGTCTTTTAGTGCGACGTAATATTTCTGCAGATAATCCCGAGCCTTATTCCAATGATCATCACCTTCCCCATCTTCGGCTAAATTTCTCTCAAGATTAGCCAATATCCTCAAATGCGCAATTTTGGCCGCCTGAAAATCGGAAATACGATAGACTTCAGAATAATATTGACGTGCAACCTCTTCCACATCTAAAACACTCCCGATATTTTTCTTATCACCGATATCCTGCCAGAGTTTAACTTCCAATGACGCAGCAATTGATGGTTCAAATGCCAATTTTAGTTCGCCTTTGAGCAGCTCATAAAACTTCTTTAGTGGATTCTTCGCTTCTTCCCACTTTTTCTCTTCACCCCAAACCAGCGCCTCGACCATCAACTGCGCGGCTTTTTTGGCAAGATCTTTTGAAATTCCAAACTGCTCTTTGATGTGTTCAATTGCATAATCACGAAATCTTATGCCAGCCGGAATTTTCTTCAACCGCCACCAAGCAACCTCAAGTTTCGCAACCGCTTCAGGTTCGAACTTAAAATGCATTACCTTATCCTTCGCACCAAACCGCCTCCTTCTGCGGCTAAAATCCAGTATCGCAGCTTTAAGTTTTTCAGGGTTCATGTCGGGAAGATGGTCGGGTTCAAAATAGAATTCAGTATAAGCCAGCTGCCACGGCAAAAATCCACTTGTTCGTTGTTCGCCGGAAGTTCTGATAAAAAGATCGGGGTAGGGATACGGCTGTCCGGAAGTATCAAGATAGCTTTCGAACAATTGCTCGTCGATCTCTGTTGATGGAATTTTGTCTTCAACTATTCTTTTTACAGCTCTGACTATCTCGTCATGTCCCCCGTAATCTAACGCTACATTCAAAATATATTTGGTGTTATTTCTTGTTTCATTTTCTATTCTCGTGATCCACGCTCTAACATCTTTTGGAAGCCTGTCTTTTCTACCTATGTGATGAAATCTAATCCCGTCTTTCTTCGCCGTCTTTAATTCATTCTGAAGATATGTCATAACTAGTGACATAATTTTTTTAGTCTCCCAGTATGGGCGAGACCAATTTTCTGTCGACCATCCCCAAATCGTTAAGGTGTGAACTCCCCAACCACGCGCCGCATCCATAACTTTTTTTATTGCCTTCGCCCCGGCTTCATGTCCCTTGGTAACAGGAAGCCCTCTTGAGCGTGCCCACCTTCCGTTTCCATCAAGAATAACAGCAATGTGGTTTGGAACAATCGTACCGGGAGGAAACGGTGATTTGTCATCCGAAGGCATGTTAATGATTATAACACATTAAGATCCTCTCTCTATCATGAAGTCAGCAAACGAAGAAAGTGCGTCTTGAAAATATAAATCTTTTGTAATTTGCGGTATAAATTTCTTCCCATCCGCAACCAACTTCTTAGCGAGTTTCTTAGAATAATCATAGGCTCCGGTTTTGACAGTTAAGTCTCTAACCTTATCAACAGCTTTCTTGCTTATGTTTCTATCTCCATAAGCTTTCATCAAAAATTCCCTGTCTTTGCCTTTTGTCTTCTCAATAGCTTTGATTTTCAGAATTGTATTTTTTCCCTCTCTTATATCGCTTCCGATTGGTTTTCCCAATTCTTGTTCACTTGAAAAGAGACCGAGTTCGTCATCTCGCAGCTGAAAAGCTATACCTATTGGTTCTCCGTACTTTTCAATCGCATTAATATTTTTCTTAGGTAGACCACCTAAAATAGCACCGATTTTTAATGGGCCACCAACTGTATAGACACTTGTTTTTTGAAGATGTACTTCCATAACATCCGCTTCAGTAACTTTGGGAAGCTGCTCGTATGTAACATCAAGCCCCTGACCAAAAGCAACTCTCTGCAAAAGTCTTGAAAAATAAATTGATGCTTCTAATTTCCGCGACTCATCTAATGACGAAGAAAGAATTACTTCCATTCCCATGTAAGCACCAAGATCCCCCATATTGATTCCCATTGAAGTACCATAAAGTTTAAAATCTTTTTTAAACTTCATTTCTTCATGTTTTGATTCGTATTGTTTGTGGATAGTAGGCTGCCCCCGACGAAGAAAATCCATATCTTGGATATCGTCATGCATAAGAAGGAATGAATGAATGAATTCTATGGATGAAGACGCTCCTAAAACATCTTCCTTTTTCCCTCCGGAGAGTTCATAACCCAGTTGTATAATTCCTCCCCTTAATTTTTTTCCACCCAAACAAAAATTTTTGTATCTTTCGAGCATATCAACAGCGACAAGTCCTCCCTTGCTATTTTTGCCAACATCCTGAACCTCTAAAATCTTTCTAGCTATATATGAAGCCATAAAGGCATCAGCCCTTACTATATATTCCTTAAGATAGCTTTTTACATTCATGAATGAGAATTATAACACTCAAATAGATCCTCATAGAAGACTAGTAAACTCATATGGAGCATGTTTTGTGCGAACCGACGGACTACAAAAAGTTAACGCTTCGGACTTTGTTTCTTTCTTCTTGCTTTTCCGCCAGTTCCAACCTTTCGTCTTTCCCGCGTTCGCGCGTCGCGTGTTAAAAGCCCCGCCTTCTTCAACTCCTGTCTGAATTTTCCATTTTCAACTTTAGCAAACGATTTGGCAATTCCAGAGATAACAGCCTCCAACTGGCCATGCTTGCCCCCACCAATCACCCGAATTGAAGCATGATATTCACCAAGAGCCTCATATTGCTTGAGCATTTTTGCCCAAAGACTTCGGTCAACTGGATTTGAAAAATATTTACCAATAACAAGTCCATTGACGAGATAATCACCCACGCCCTTATAAAACCTAACTCTTGCGGATGCAGATTTACGTCTTCCTACTGAATATGTGTAATCAATTTTTTTTATTTTTGCCATATTATTTAGGCCAAAAAGTTTGATGCCTGAAATTAGACATCAAACTTATCTGTATAAGGATGCTTGTCTGCCACAAAAACCTTCAGACGCGCCATTCTCCCATCTCTTAATCGGTTGTCAGGAAGCATTCCCCAAACAGCCAACTGTATTATCCGTGCAGGATTTTCTAGCTTCATCTTGGCGTACTTGATCTCTTTAAATCCCCCCGGGTATCCAGAGTGACTTCGATAAACTTTCTGTTTTTCCTTATTGCCTGTAACTTTAACGTCTTTTGCGTTAATAACAACTATATAATCACCATTATCGATATTGGGAGTATAGTCAACCTTCGTCTTTCCGGTTAACTTCATGGCAATTTGAGATGTCAGCCTACCAAGTACTTGCCCTTTTGCATCAATTAGATGCCATTGTCTTTTTATATTCTTCTTTCTCAAAATATACGTCTTCATGTTTATTAATCTCGTGCTTTTCTTTTTAACGATAACTTCTGTAATACGTTTGAAATCGATCCCTTCTTCGCGCTTTCGCTATTCTTTTTCAGAGCGCTTTGCTCAGGTTCTGAAAGTGTAACATTGGACTTTTTGGCACCGTCAACTTTTGTCGTGTCGGCTTTTTTCCCTCCAGAAACTCCCTTTTTTACTAAACTGTTTTCTAATTTCTGGGAAAGTTCAATTCTAGTTAGAGGTGCATTATCTCCTTTACGGGAAGGCAGATTCACATATTTAAGATATCCGCCAGCAGTAGTTTTCATTTTTTTTGAGAACTCATAAATCTTATCAGTTGTTTTCCTATCATTTCCCAAAAAAGAATAAACGCTCCGCCTCTGCGACAAAGTGCTGCTCTTGGCGCTGGCAATTAGTCTCTCAATAATGGGAAGAATTGTCATTGCCTTAGCACTGGTGGTCGTAAGACTGTCATGCATAAAAAAGTCTCTTACCAAAGCACGATACATCGCCCTTCTAGAGGTTGTATCGCGCGAAAACTTTCTTCCAGCAACATGTTTTTTCATAAAAAAATATGCGAAAAGCAAACAAACCACGGCAAAAAAGGATTCTCCGGCTTATTTACCGATAGCTAAACCCTTCTCACCCAACGCAGCCTCAATTATCTTAACTGATTTTTCTCCTAAATTACGGACCTTTACTAATTTTGCTTTTTCTGCTTTTGCAAGATCTTCTACTGTGTCGTAGCCAGCTTTTATCAAGGCATTTGCTACCCTTGTCGGAAGATTTATCTCTTCAACAGACAGTTTGCCAACCGGCCCGAAATCATCTTTTTTATCTTCACCAACTGTTTTTTCTACCTTCTTTGGCGAAACAATCTGCATAAAGTACGAGACAATAATATTGGCAGCCTTTAGTAGGGCTTGTTTCGGTTCGATTGTTCCATCGGTCCAAATCTCCAAAACCAAGCGATCGTAATTTGTAAATCTACCAACACGTGTCTCCTCAACTTTGTAGTTGACTCGCGTAATTGGAGTGAAAATGGCATCCATAGGTATTACTCCAACTTCTCCCGTTTTCCTATCTTCAAAAGACGTATAACCTACACCTGTTTCAATATCCATTTTTGCATTTATGGAAGCGTCTTTGTTAAGATATGCCAAAACAAGATCCGGGTTTGCTATTTTTGCCGGCGCGCCTATTTTAATATCTTTAGCCTTCACCTCACCAGGTCCTTTAGCTTCCAAGGTTGCCTTGATCGGTTTTTCATCGTTGTAAAAAATTCTGACTTTCTTAAGATTTAGTAAAAATTCGATAACATCCTCTTTCATTCCCTTTAGTGAAGAAAACTGGTGCCTGATACCTGCAATTCTCACTCTAGTAATGGCAGTTCCGGCCAAACTTGTTAATAAGACCCTTCTTAGAGAATTACCCAGCGTATTTCCATATCCGGCCTCAAGAGGACTAATAATAAACTTTCCGTAATCCGCCTTTTTCTCTTCTTCTATAATTTGAAATATTGGTTCGTTCACTTTATCACCGCCTTTCAACAATACTTAAAAATCCACTCTTTGGTTCGCATAATAAACTATCGTATTAATAGCATATCCAAAAAGTAACCTTAGAGCGTGTAATTTTATCATCTTGAATAATATTCCACCACATCTTGTTCGGATATTGGTTCTGTAATATCATCCCTTATGGGAAGTGATACAACTTTCCCAAATCCACCTTTTCTTTCAAGCCAGCTGGGAAACTTCAAATTCTTATTCTCCAACATCTTTGCGGCTGAGGGAATTTTTGTAGCCTTCTCCGACAAAGAAACGACATCACCAGTTTTTACTTGATATGACGGAATACTAACTTTCTTAGAATTAACAGAAACATGTCTATGAGAAACAAACTGTCTCGCAGACATTCTTGTTGGAGCAAAACCCAAACGGTAGACCACATTGTCCAATCTTCGTTCAAGAAGCGATAGTAACTGTTCCCCCGTATTTCCTTTGGACTTCAACGCTTTTCCGGCATAGCGGGAAAACTGCCTTTCTAAAACACCGTACAATCTTTTAACTTTCTGTTTTTCTTTTAATTGTTTAGAAAATTCCGAAGGTGATCTTCGTGAACCACGACCACCATGCATACCTGGGGGTACATTTAAACGTGTCAATTTGCCACCCTTTCCAAAAAGGTCGAATCCAACCGATCTTGATAACCTGTCTTTTGGTCCTGTATATCTAGCCATAGTAATTAAGCACGTCTTTTCTTTTTAGGCCTTGGCCCGTTGTGCGGAATGGGCGTAACGTCTGCAATCATCGATATCTTCAAGTTCGCGCTTCTGACAGCTCTTAAGGCAGCGTCTCTTCCTGCCCCCGGACCTTTTACGTAGATTTCAACTTCCTTTAACCCATTTTCAGACTTTGCCTTTTCCAAAACCTTTTCGACTGCCGAAGTTGCAGCAAACGGAGTTGACTTTCTCGTCCCTTTAAAACCTGCGTTACCTGACGAACTCCAGCCAATAACTTCACCCTTCTCGTCCGTAACCGTAACTAAGGTATTATTAAATGACGCAGCGATATAGAGCCTACCTTTTATTATCTGTTTTGTTACTTTTTTCTTCTTTTTTTCGGCCATTTTTTTATTCTTTCTGATCTTTTTGAACCTTCGTCAAAGCATCCTTTTTAAAAGCTCCGATTGTTTTTCTCTTCCCTCTTTTTGTACGAGCGTTATGTCGTGTCCTTTGACCTCTAACTGGAAGATTGTGTGAATGCCTCAAACCCCGATACGAACCGATCTGGTGGAGACGTGTTAGATTGGATCTTGTTTGTCTAATCAAATCACCCTCAACAGCAATCTTCTCAATTTGTTCATTTATCTTTGCGATATCTTCAGGTGTCAGGTCTTTAACGCGTTTCGCCTCTGAAAGGCCCGCTTCCAACATGATCCTCTGCGACATAGGCATTCCAATACCTTTAATTCGCGTCAAAGAATATAAAACTCTGTCTTTATCGCTAAGTTCCTGCCCTGCTATTCTAGCCATGTTTTTTTTAACTACTTTTGAAATCAGCTTAAACTATCCTTATCTTTGCTTTTGACAAAGTCTTAAGCTTTAAACGTCATCCTTGACGTTGCTTATGTTTTGGATTTTTGCAAATAATATACAAAACCCCATGTCTTTTAACGTATTTACAATCTTTACACCTTGGTTTTATAGACGATTGCACTTTCATATTTTAATTTGATAGAGCGGGAGAGTATAAGAGCGTGAGTATTATGATCTCAACGTTAAGCGCTAAGTTTTTCTTATACTCTTACACTCTTTTACTCTTCTACTCTAGTATCTATAAACTATTCTTCCCCGATCTATATCATATTTTGTCATTTCAATCTTAACTTTATCACCGGGAAAAATTCTGATATAGTTTTTTCTCATTCTGCCTGTCAATGTCGTTAAAATAACTCTGCCGTCATCTAACTCAACCCTAAACATCGTATTAGGTAAGGCTTGCGTCACTTTTCCGTTAAAAACACTTACAGGATCAATTCTCTTCATAGACCGCAAAACAAAACAAACCGGGCAAACAGCCTGGCTTTATCTGGTAACAACAAAATGGCCCTTTTCTGTTATAACTAAGCTATCCTCGTAAAGCGCTGATATTGTACCATCACGGGTTACGATTGTCCACCCGTCTTTATCGTGCGCAATTTCTCCGTCTCCTAAAGTGTAAATCACCTCGATTGCAAGAACCATACCCGGTTTAACTTCCGCCGAATCCTCCCTCTTCCCATACACAAATTGCGGAATCAGTGGATCCTCATGCAACTGACGACCCACACCGTGCCCAACCAAGGCCTTTACTGGATTACACCCACCCTCTTTCAATGATGTTTCAATCCTCTGCGAAATATCATAAATTCGTGCACCAGGTAGGGCCGCCGCTATCGCGTTACTGAGTGTCTGTTTTCCTACATTGAGAAATTTCTCGACTACTGCATCAACACCAAGCCCTTTTGAAAAAGATGTGTCTGTATGGAAACCCTTGTAGTAAAGTCCAACATCAACACTAACAACATCCCCCTTTTTAAATACCACTTCCTTCTTGGGAATTCCATGGACAACGCCCTCGTTGATGTTTATACACGTCGCCCAATGGTACTTTGGAACCTTGCTAAAGGATGCCTCAGCACCGCTTTTCTTAATTAGCGCTACTGCCAACTGTTCAATTTCCCAAGCGCTGACACCAACTTTCACAGCCTCAAACAAACTGTTTTTTACCTGGGCAAGACGCTTCCCCCCTTCAATAATCGAGTCGATCTCTTGTTTAGTTTTGATTGTTATTTTTCCCATTGATTTTATCTAAAATGTTAACTATATCATTGAAGATCTCCTCAATCGGCCGTTCTCCGTTAACGTGCACAAGTTTTTCCCTTTTTTCCAGGTATTCGATTAATACTTTTGTATTTTTTTCATAATAATCAAAACGTACTTCAATAGACTTGGGGCTATCGTCTTCCCTTTGCACAAGTTTTCCTCCGCAACCACACTCTTCGTCCTTAGGTGGAGGGTTTGTTATGAGGTTATAAACCTTTTTACATACCGTGCAAATCCTTCTCGCAGACATCCTCGTTATGGCCTCTTCTTTACTAACATCTATAGATATCGTCAAATTGATGGTGCTGTTTTTAATTTTTAAAAAATTTTCCAAAGCTTCGTACTGAGAAACAAATCTTGGAAACCCTTCAAAAAGAATATTGTTTAAATCAATCTTTTCATCTTTCAAAAAGTCCAGAACATACAAAGTCATTTCTTCTTGGGGAATTAATTTACCGGAATTAACAATTTCCTTCAATCTTTCATTTTTTTCTGCCAATTTTCTCGAGAGGTCGCCCGTTTGGAGGTAATACAAGCCGTACCTCTTAGTAAGAAGCTCTGACTGTGTTCCCTTTCCAGACGCCGGAGCACCTAATATTACAATATTCATATTTACCTTCCCAAGAATGAGTCGTACCTTTTCATTACCAATTGAGCTTGCAAATCACGCGTTAATTCCAAAACAACAGAAACAACAATCAAAACACCAGTTCCCCCAACGGCCAAGTTGGCAACGCCGATAAAACTCTGGAAAAATGACGGCATGACTGCAACGACTCCTAAAAACAGTGCTCCGGAAAATGTAATTCTCGTTAGGACTTTATTTAAATATTCCACTGTTTGTTTTCCCGGTCTAATCCCCGGAATAAAACCGCCATTTTTTTGCAAATTCTCGGCAATCTTTTCAGGATTAAAAACAACCGAAGTGTAAAAATACGTAAAACCAAAAACTAAAAGAAAATAAACAACGTTATAAATCATTGACTGGGGGGTAAATGTTTGTGCAAGGTCTGATGCAAATCTTGCAACTCTCACATTAGCCACACCGGAGAGAAACTGTCCAAGTAGTGACGGAAGCAAAACCAGAGAAACCGCAAAAATTATCGGGATTACTCCTGCCTGATTTAAGCGCAGTGGAAGATATGAAGAACCGACACTGACCCGCGACCCCCTTCTGGCATAGTTGATGGGAATCTGCCTTGTTGCCTCATTCATAAAAACGATAGCACCAACAATTAAGACTGCGAGTATCAAAAAGATAACAATCTTCAAAACATCTTCGCCCTGAACAATCGAAGCCGATTGCCCAATTATTACCGGTAGCCTTGAGACAATCCCCGCAAAAATTAAAAAGGATACTCCGTTCCCGACTCCATACTCTGTAATTAATTCACCCAACCATACGGCAAGCATCGCTCCAACGGTCATTGTCAGAATAAGGCTAATCAAACGCAGAATGTCCAGCTGTGGTATAACATGTTGGCTTTTTAAAAGTGAATACATTCCAAAAGCCTGGAATAGTGCAAGCGGAACCGTAATAAAGCGCGTATACTGGTTAATTTTCTCTTGCCCATATTCCCCCTCCTTCGAGAGTTCGTCAAGCTTGGGGATCACATACGTTAAAAGTTGCATAATAATTGAGGCGTTAATATATGGCCCAAGGCCAAGGGCTAGAATCGAAAAATTGGCCAAGGTTCCACCTGAAAAAACATCCAACAAAGATAGTAGCGGACTACCCGAAAAAAGCGCCTGTAAAGAAGTCCTGTCAATCCCGGTTGCAGGAATGTGGGCAAGGAGACGGAAAAAAACAAGCACAATTAATGTAATAATCAATTTCTTTCTTAAATCTTTAGATAGAAACAGATTTATAAAAAACCTGGTAATTTCAGAAAGCATATCTTATCAATATATTTTAACTGCGTGTCAGGTTAAAAGGTAGTTGTTGCAAACAACTAAAAGTTATTTGGGGGGGGTTTAAACAACCTTTCCACCCGCCTTGACAATCTCACTCGAGGCACCTTTCGATGTCGGCAATTCTACCGTAAGTTTTTTTGTTAACTTGGTATTACCAACAATCTTGACACCTCTGTCGGCTTCTTTTTTGCTAACCAATCCCAAATTTATCAAAAGGGAAAGATCAACCTTAGCTCCTGCAGAAACGGCATTTAACCGCGCAAGATCAATTTCCACAGGCTTCACTTTAGCTTTAAATTTATTTTTTCCTCGCAAAAACGGTAGTCTTTTAATAAGAGATTTCTTAACTTTTACACCCTCAAAAAGAATGCCTAGATTCTTTCTCGTTTTCTGACCCTTCTGACCACGGCCAGAGGTATGTCCACCTTTTCCGCTTCCATATCCTCTTCCCAACCTTTTTTTTCGCGGCGAAACAACTTTTTCGGATCTAAAGTTCATTTATTCCCTCCTTCATATTTTTGATCATGTCAAAATACGCCAACTTCTTTAAGGCATTTAATGTTGCATAAACATTTGATGCTTTATTCTTGGTTCCCAATATTTTTCCAACTGCATCCGTAACCCCAACAGCTTCAAGTACAACCCTAATCGCGCCACCCGCAATTATTCCCGAACCTTTCGGAGCCGGTTTGATCAACACTCTCGCTGCAGAAAACTTTTCGTTAACAGAATACGGTAGAGTCGTTCCCCTTAAAGGTGCACGAAACATCTTCCTCTTTGCCGCCGCAATTGATTTTTGTATCGCTCCCGAAACATCCCCCGCCTTTGCCAAACCTAAACCAACTCTACCTTTTTTATCACCAACAACAACTAGTGCTGAAAAACGAATCGTGTTTCCCCCCTTGGTTTTCTTTGAAATCCTTTTAATTTCAATTACTGTTTCAGAAAATTCTCTTAAATTATTTTCCATATGTTTTAAATTAAAATTTTAAACCACCCTTTCTTGCACCTTCTGCCACATTTTTTACTCTGCCGTGATACTTATAACCACCACGATCAAAAACCACACGCGCCAACCCCTTCTTTATGCTTTTTTGGGCTAATTTTTCACCAACTTGAAAAGCCACTTCCTGTTTCGTGGCAACTTTTGCTTTGTTTTCACCTTTCTTAACAATTTTCAAATCGTTTTCAAACAACACCGTTACACCTTTTTTATCATCAATCACCTGTGCATAAATGTGCTTATTTGATCTAAAAACAGAAAGTCTCGGAATGGAAGCGTTTCCCTTCAATGAACTTCTGACTCTTTTTAATCTTCTTAAAAACAACTTATTTTTATTCATATTCTTCGATTTTCTTAGTTACTCACAAAATTCAGCGTTGTTCCTACGCCGTCTGCGTCTTTGCCGCCTTACCAGCTTTTCTCCTAACCTCTTCGTCTATGTATTTGATACCCTTACCTTTATAAGGTTCGGGTGGGCGAATCGATCTAACTTTGTCGGAGACGTCGCCGACAGATTCTTTGTTGGCCCCCGAAACCGTAATAATTGATTTCTCGACTTTAAAAGTAATCCCCTCGGGAGCAGTAACTTTTACTGGATGGGAATACCCAACTGTCAAGACTAGATCGTTTCCTTGAACTTCCGCTCTGTATCCTACGCCGACCAACTCGAGCGACTTTTGCCAACCCTTTGAGACACCTTGGATCATATTGTTAAAATGAGACCTGAACGTTCCCCAAAAAACACCCGTTTGTTCCGTTTTTGAAACTGGTGAAACAAAAACTTTATTGTCCTCCACCTTAACGGAAAGCATTCTGGCAGGGTAATCCCTTTTCATCTCGCCAAGTCGACCTTTAACAATAAATTGGCCATTTTCCACAGAAACCTCAACCCCCTGTGGTATCTCAATGGCTTTTTTCCCAATCCTGCTCATACTTTTAATGAATTTCGGCAATTACTTCACCACCAATATTCTTCTTTAAAGCATCCTTTGATGCCATAATTCCCATAGGAGTTGATAGGATAAAAAATGATAGGCCCTTATGTTCTCTTATCTCTTCCACACCGATATATACTCTTTTACCTGGCTTTGAAACCAGTTTCAGTTCAACCAACACCGGCATCTTTTTCATATAAGAAATTTTTACAGTTACTTGCCCGTCGGAAATACCAACATCGGATAGATACTTTTCTTTCTTAAGAACCGCAGCAACAGAAAGAATCAGCTTCGATTGTGGAACGACGACGTCTTTTTTGCCTGCAGCCGCGGCGTTTTTGACTTTTATTAAAAAATCTCCAATAGGATAGTTCGTCATAGTTTTACCAGCTAGCCTTTCTAACACCGGGAATTTCACCTCGGTGCGCATAGTCACGAAAACACAATCGGCACAATCCGAATTTTCTCATATAACCTCTTGATCTTCCACACAAGCCACAACGATTCGTGTATCTCGTTTGATATTTCAACTTTTTACTCTCACGAACTTCTTTAGCTTTTGTTGACATACTTGTTCGATTAAATTAACTGACTATTTTGTCCCTCTCTCTGTTTTTCAAACGGCATACCGAGTAGTTCAAGTAAACGAAATGCCTGAGAAACATTGTTTGACTTGGTAACAATCGTAACTTCCAATCCTCTTGGAAGCGACTTGGAAATATCGATTTCCGGAAAGACGTGGTGTTCAACGATACCCAGCGTATAGTTTCCATCTTTATCAAATGAATTCCTCTTTACTCCCCTAAAATCACGCAAACGCGGCAAAACGACGGAAAAGAGTTTATCCAAAAAGTCGTACATCTTATTGCCCCGCAGGGTCACCTTTAGTCCAACTACCGCACCTTTTCTCAAGGAAAAACTGGCAACCGATACCCTGGCTTTTCTTATACTTGGTGCCTGTCCAGCAATTGCAGCGATATCATTTTTGATTTTTTCAAAACTTTCTTTGTTCTTCTGCGTATCACCAATTCCGGCATTAATCACGACTTTTTCTACTTTAGGGACATCCAGGAAGTTGCCAACTTTGAATTCATCAAGCAACTTTTTGGAAACCTCTTTCTGATATTTTTCTTTTAGTCTTGGTATGCGCATATTACTTCTTACCTGAAATCTCTTTATTACATTTCTTACAAAACCTAACCTTTTCCTTTCCGGCAAATCTAAAACCAACCCTTGAGGCTTTTGAACAGTTTGGACAAATTAACCTCAACTTTGAAAAAGGAATCGGTCTAGGAATCGGAAAAATACCCCCCTTACGATTTGATTGTGGCTTGATGTGCTTTTTATATTCATTAAGTCCAGGAATGACTGCCGCAGCAGTGTTAGGTAAAATCTTTTCAATCGTACCGTCTCTGTCTTTATCTTTCCCTGAAATAACTTTAATTTTGTCTCCTACCTTAAATTTCAACATATAACTTCTTTTTACTTTTTTAAACTACTTCCCTCGCCAAAGAGGCAATTTTTGTAAAACCAGCATCTTTAACTTCTCGTGCTACTGGGCCTAGGATTCTTGTACCTCTGGGAAAACCTTGCTTATCAATGACAACACCGGCGTTGTCATCAAAGCGTAAATAGCTCCCGTCTTTTCTGCCGACTTCTTTTCTGGTTCTGACAATTAGCACCTTAACCTTCTCTTTGTTGGCAACAACGCCGTTTGGGTCTGCGCCGTGAACCACACAGTTAACAACATCTCCTAACGAGGCGTATTTCCCAATCTTATGCGAGACACCAAAAACCATTAATTTCTTTGCACCCGAATTATCCGCCGGTGTCAAAACTGTTCGTAATTGAATCATAATATTTATTTCTTTTTGGTCTTTACCTTCGCAGATTTTTTCTGTGCAACTATTTTCTTAGAACCGCTTGTCTTTTTTGGCGTGACTATTCTCCATTTTTTTATTTTGCTGTATGGTTTTGAATCCACAAAGCTGACCGTCTCGCCAACCTGCGTGTTAAATTCGTCGTGGACATGATATTTTTTAGATTTCTTAAACCTTTTCCCATAAAGTTTATGCATAAAAACACTCTCCACTAAAACAGTGGCGGTTTTTTGCATCTTTTTTGATATCACCTTACCTGTATAAACTTTCATATTATTTGTCCTTAGTTCCAGCACTTTCAGCTTCTGGTCTATCACTCATTTTTTTAAGCCTCAGAATAGTTTCAATTTGTGCAAGCCTTCTTCTTAACAATTTGGCCTTTTTCAAATTCTTCTCGCGTCCGACACCTATCGTCAGTTTTGTTTTTGCCAAGTCAATTTGCAAAATACTCAATGTTTTATTTAGCTCATCGGCAGATTTTACAAAATAACTTTTCAGTTCTTTCTTCTTCATATTAATCTCTCGCTACCGTCGTCGTTTTGATCGGCATCTTATCTGCTGCCTTTTTAAGGGCTTCAACAATTATCTCTTTCGACGGACCACTGACTTCATACATCACTCTTCCAGGTTTCACAACGCAGACATAACGGTCTATCTCACCCTTTCCACTTCCCATCCTTTGGCCAGCAGCCCTAGCCGTCACTGGTTTGTCGGGAAAGATCCGAATCCATACCCTTCCACCTCTTTTGAGAGCGTGGGTAATGGTTCTTCTCCCCGCCTCTATCTGTTTACTGGTAACCCAACCAACTTCTAAAGCTTTTAATCCAAACTCACCAAACGAGAGATCAAACCCTCTCTGGGCCTTTCCGCGCCGCCTGCCTCTGAACTCTTTTCTGTATTTTCTCCTTTTTGGCTCTAACATATTTTATTAAATGCTACCGATAAATTGTCCGTATCGTATTTTACTCTGGCTTTCGATGAATATAAACCTTAACTCCGACGTAACCTCTCTTCGTCAAAGCCGGCACTTGTGCGTACTCGATATCTTCCCTCAACGACTGTAGAGGTACCGACCCTTTATGAAACTTCTCGGTTCTGGAAATTTCCGCCCCCTGGATTCTTCCGGCAAGGACGACTTTGATCCCCAAAGCTCCTGATTGCATCACTCTGTCGAGCGTTTTGGAAACAACCTTACGATAGGGCATTCTGCGCTCCAAATCCAACGCGATTCTGTCTGCGACTAGATGTGCTGACAACTCCGGGTTTTTGACTTCATTTACTTTAAGGTCAATTTTGACATCTTTGACGTTTTTACCTCCAACCTTTTCAATTTCAGAAACGATAAACCTTTTGATCTCCTCAATCCCGGTTCCTCCGCGCCCAATTACAACACCCGGCCTTGCAACAGTTAATGTTAAAACTATGCTTTTTGGAAGTCTTTCAATCTCGATAAGACTTACTCCGGCTGTTTTCAATTTTCGAAAAAGTGTTTTCCTAAGGTTAATATCTTCCAACAGATTAGTCCTGTAATTTTTATCGTCTTGGAACCATCGTGATTTCCAAGGGGAAAAAGTCCCGACTCGAAAACCCACTGGATTAACTTTCTGTCCCATAATAATTTTATTATTCTTGACGTTTTGCCTTTTTCGGTAATACTTTCTTCAATTTGCTTTTTATTCCCAGCTTGCCACCTTCTTTTTTTGTATCGGTTTTATCTTCTTTCACTTTTTTAGTGTTACCCTCCGACTTACCACGATCGTCAACTTTAACCAATTTAGATGTTAAAACTACACGTATGTGAGACATCCGTTTTTTATAGGGGTGCCACCTTCCTCGAGAAGCAGCCATCCCCCTTTTTAATCTCGGACCTTCGCCAATTTGGATCTCTTTAAAGATCAAACTGTCGTCGATAACGCCCTTCTGCTTTGCGTTTGCGAGAGCCGATTTTACTACTTTTACAATGATTTCCGAACCCCTCTTATGTAAAAAAGGTAATTTTTCAACCGCTTCCAATGGAGTCAATATTTTTGTTGCATCTGCAACAACCCGCATTTTCTTTGGCGAAACCCTGACATATTTTTGAGTTGCAATAATATCCATAAAACTTTATGTTTTCTCAAGTACTCTTTTGACCACTTGTCCATGACCTCTAAATGTCCGTGTGGGTGAAAATTCACCCAATCGGTGGCCAACCATGTCTTCGGTGGCAAAAATATTGATAAAGACTTTCCCGTTGTGGACCTGAAAATACTTGCCCACGAACTCGGGGGGGATAACACTTGATCTGGCCCAGGTTTTTACAGGATTTTCTTTTGAACCCAAGCCCTTCTGAATCTTCTTCAAGAGATTTTCATCGATGTATGGTCCTTTTTTTGTACTTCTGCTCATATTAGCTTATTATTTTTGACGGATTGCTGTGTTTGCCAGCCTTCCTTCTTTGAATTATCAAATAATTTGAATATTTTCTCTTCCTTCTCGTTTTACCAACCGCTTTCTTTCCCCAGGGTGTTTTTGGATATTTCAGTCCAATATGGCTTCTTCCTTCACCACCACCATGCGGGTGGGCGTTTGGATGCATCGCAACGCCGCGCACGGTCGGTCTTATTCCCATGTGTCTTCTTACTCCAGCTTTCCCAAGCGTGACATTCCTTGCCTCCATGTTACCAACCTGACCGATGGACGCGCGACAATCTTTACGAAACCTTCTAATTTCACCGGAGGGAAGCTTAACTAAAACTTTGTCGAGTTCCTTTCCATGTAAAACCGCAAATGAACCTGCACCTTTGACCATCTGGCCACCCTTTCCCGGAACAATTTCAACATTATGAATCTGTGTTCCGACTGGTATCTTTTCCAACAAAAGATAATTGCCTTTTTCAACTGGTGCAGAATCAGAGGACACAACTTTATCCCCAACTTTCAATCCAACAGGTGCAATTATATATCTTTTTTCTCCGTCACTATATACCAAATCCGCTAACATTGCGTTTCTGTTGGGGTCGTATTCGATAGCGGTAACCCTTGCCGAAATTTCCCGCTTATCACGCTTGTCATCAATAATCCGATAGTAGCGCTTTTCCCTTCCACCTTGGTGCCTAATGCTTATTCTGCCTTTTGCACCCCTACCTGACTTTTTCTTTAGAATATATTTTCTTTTACTCATAAATTATTATTTTTTCGTATCAAAAAGATCGATCGTCTCTTTTTCCTTTAAGGTAACGGTCGCTTTTTTCCTCGCTTTTACAGTCCTGATCTTACCCTTGTAATCTTTTTTAGTAACTTTTTTAAGATTTGCCGTTTTTACGCCGGTTACATGAACCACAAACATTTGCGAAATCAAAGATTTAATCTGAAACTTACCCAATTTCGGATCAACATAAAAACTAAACCTGCCTTTCTTGGCCTCACTAAGTCCTTTTTCAGTTAATATTGGTTTTATCATAACTACTTGCCAGCCGCCTTTCTTTTATTTGTTCCAGCCTTAGCATTAACAGCTCTCGCTGTTTTTCGTACCTGGGAATTTACATCTCTTCTAATAAGAGGCTTTTTGTTGTCGAAACCAACCTTCCTTTTGGGCGCACCTTCTTTGGCGTTAGCACCGCTTGCATTTTTATCGGTCTTTTCCGTCAAAGCTTTGTTATCAACGAGCAAAGCGTTTGCTAAATAAATTTTGTATGCATTCAAATTTTTAAAACTGTCGACAACAACTCCTTCAATATTCCTAAACGCTTTTGCCACCGATCCGTTTTCACCAGCCAGCGCTACAAGCACATTTCCATTGCCCCAACTCTTTTCTTTTACAATATTCTTTATCAATTTGTCTGCATCCTTAGTCTTTTCAATCTTTTCCAAGTTATCAACCAACGCAAGCGCATCCGTTCCCTTATAATTGATGGCTTGTAAGAAAGCCATATTTTTTATAGATTTGGAAAGTTTGAGAGTCCTCTTTATTCCCTTTGGGCCATGCGCTGTTCCACCACCTACAAAAATTGGCGCCGATTTGGCACCATGCCTTGCCCCACCCGTTCCTTTTTGTCGATAGATCTTTCTTGTTGATATCGCAACTTCGCCTCTGGTTTTTGTTCGCGATAAACCAAGGTGGGCCCTATCTTCGTAAACACGCACAGCTTGTGAAAGCAGCTTTGAGTTTGCTTTGACAGCATAATCCTTAGGCAAGGTAATGCTTTCTTTCTTCTTTCCTTGATGGTCGTATAAATCCACTTTTAACATATTTATTTAATTACTTTTTATCTTCAACTTTTTCTTTCTGTTCACCAGCTGCAACCTGCACTTGTGGGTTTTCTTTCTTTTCCTCATTACTATTAACGCCCGACTCCGCCGCTTCCTTCGGTGTTTCACTTGTTAGTTCTTGAGATTCTGCCTCTTTTATTTCCTCTTTGTTATCTGCACTACTTTTAGTTTCAACTTCCGACTTCTCCACCTTTACTCCACCTTCGCCAATCTTTTTAATAAAAAGAAGTCCTCCAAAAATACCAGGAACTGCTCCAACAACGGCTATCGTATTTTCCTTCTCATCAACATCGATTACTGACAAATTCTTTAGCGTAACCTGATCTGACCCCATTCTTCCACCCATTTTTTTACCCTTATAAACACGCCCTGGTGTCGTTCTTTGGCCAATCGACCCGGGTGCGCGTTCACGATCAGATTGACCATGCGTTTTTGGTCCACCATGAAAACCCCATCTTTTAACAACACCCGCAAAGCCTTTTCCTTTAGAAATTCCGGTAATAGCAACGACGTCACCACTTTTTAAAACGTCGCCGACCTTAATTAGATCTCCAACCTTCAGTTCAGTATCGCTTTCGACTCTGATTTCTTTTAAATATCTTGGTGCTTCTTTGTCTTTTATAACGTTTTTGAGGTGGTTTTGAAGTGGTTTTGTAAGGCTTTTGCTTTTTTTGCTTCCGGCTCCGAGCTGGACTGCTATATAACCATCTTTCTCAATATTTTTAACATTTGTAACTACACACGGTCCAACCTTTATCCAAGTCACGGGAAATCTGCGGTCTTTGACATAAACCGCACCCATTTTTTGCTTAAATCCTAAAATTGTATTTAGCATGATAACAACCAATAAAAAGGCGCCGGATGGGCGCCAGTCCTTTTACACCTAATCCAGCTTCATTTACTGCGAGTATGTTTTGACGAACTTCTCCACAGCAAAGGCAAGTATATCAAACGAGCTTATTTTAGGCAAGACCCTGCCCACCATGCTTCTCGTTGCGATATGGGGAGGAAGAAAATAATTAAAATGTTATAATTCCACCATGAAGGTGATTTTGTATATGGCAATATCAGCGGACGGTTTTATTGCCAAAAACAACGATGATACAGATTGGGTAACCAAAACAGACTAGGGAGTTTTTTCCAAAATAGTTAAGAATACAATGTGCATAGTTATGGGAAGAAGAACATATGAAGCCAGTGGAAAAGATTTTCCATATAATTGCAAATTAAACATTGTAATTACTTCAGATAAAGCTCTTCTGCAAAAGAGAGAAACTGAATCGCTTTTTACCAATTTCTGTTCAAAAGAAATCATAAAACTTGCGAAGGATAGGGGATTCACCAAATTATTGATAATTGGAGGTGGAAAGACTAATGCCTCTTTTTTAAGAGAAGGTTTAATCGACAACTCTTTTTTAGTGTACACCCTAAAATCCTTGGAGATGAGATAAAAATTTTTAATCTGGGAGAATTTGATATAAATCTAAAGCTATCGGGAGTAAAAAAGTTAAAAGAAGATTTAATTCAGCTTCATTACAAAGTAATAAAATAATCAAACACAGGTAATTAAGACTAAAAACTCGCGATTTTTCCCCTTTTCACCCAAAATCGGTGACTCAACCAAAACTTCAATTTTCTCACCAACATTTTTTATATCTTCCTTTACCACTTGTAATACCTGTTCCACTTCTTCAACCTTTAACTTTCCTTTTCCTGCTTCATAGTGAGGTTTTATAAGAGAAATTACCGCTCCTCCGGGTTTTAAATTAGCAAAAGCGCTGGGTAAAATGTTTTTCTGTTTTGTCCAGGAAGTATCAACCGTTACCATATCAACTTTTTCAGGTAACACTACATGCATCGCATTTGTCCGCTCTATAACCACAACCCTAGTGTCATTACGAAGTTTCCACGCAAGCTCTCCATATGCCGTATCAACCGAATAAACTTTCTTGGCACCGTTTTGCAAAAGACAATCAACAAATCCCCCGGTGGAACTTCCAAAATCAGCGACAACTAAATCTTTAACTGATATTCCAAATTGTTCTAATGCAAACTGAAGTTTTTCTCCAGCTCTGGAAACAAATTTCATAATTATCTTTTAAACCTCTAGGTTTAGACCTTTTGACAGTAACAAAGGTTTTTCCTCAGAATTTGTAAAACCCCTTCTCAAAAGAAATTTCTTTAATTCTGTCAACCCTGAACTTAGTTTTATACCATCGACTGAAAAATCAGTCAAATCAATTTTCAAACTTTTACCACCCTCGTCTTTAATATTTTGCTCCATCAATTGAAGTAAATCGCTACCCAACCCAATTCTCCTAACTTCCGGACTTAGAACAAAATCTGTTATGGTCCAATATTCTCCCGTGGCCTCCGCTGTCACCATACCAATATAGTCTTCACCTTTTTTTGGAAATATTCTAAGATATCGTGAGGTTCTTTCGATTTGGGCTTCAATATCACAAGCCAATCTTTCCACCATGTTTCTACATCTTTATCTCGATACTTACCCCTGCCGGGAGGTCAAGGTTGGAGAGGGAATCAATTGTTCTTGGTGTAGGATCCATAATATCAATCAATCTTTTATGAACAAGCATTTCAAAGTGTTCTTGGGCGTTTTTGACTCCGCGAGTTGAAGCCGGAATAACTGACATTAATGTTCTTTTAGTAGGAAGTGGAATCGGGCCAATTATTTTAACTCCGGTTGCTATGGCAACATCCAAAATCTTAGCCGCCGCTTCGTCAATTAAGCGGTGATCGTAGCTTTTTAACTTTACTCGTAATCTTCCAGATGCCATATACCGTTAAAGTGCTATATATCCAACCAAAAAAAATCCCCGTTTCCGGGGCATCAGTTTGCTCTTACGCGATAATTTTGGTGACGGCTCCGGCCCCGACCGTTGAGCCACCCTCACGTATAGCAAATCTGAACCCTTCTTCAATTGCAACGGGCTGAATAAGTTTCACTTTCATTTTTGCAGAATCTCCCGGCATCACCATTTCAATGCCTTCCGGAAGAGTTACTTCACCTGTAACATCTGCAGTTCTGATAAAAAACTGGGGTTTATAACCTGTAAAGAATGGAGTGTGGCGTCCACCCTCTTCTTTCGAAAGGATATAAACTTCAGCTTCAAATTCGGTATGGGGTGTAATTGTTCCAGATTTTGCAAGCACTTGACCTCGCTCTATTTGATCTTTTTCAACCCCCCGCAAAAGTATGCCTACATTGTCTCCTGCTTGAGTGAAGTCAAGACTCTTTCTAAACATCTCAAGGCCTGTTGCAACTGTCTTTTGCGTTGCCTTAAGTCCAACAATCTCTACTTCTTCATTAAGGTTTAACTTTCCTCGCTCAACTCTACCTGTCGCTACTGTTCCGCGACCTTTAATTGAGAAAACGTCCTCAACCGGCATTAAAAAAGGTTTATCAACATCTCTGACCGGATCGGGAATGTAATTGTCAACCTGCTTCATTAGCTCCATAATTTGATCTTCGGCCTTGGCGTCCCCTTCCATGGCTTTTAGAGCTGAAACACGAACAATCGGAATTTCATCACCGGGATATTGATATTTCTTAAGAAGTTCCCTAATGTCGCTTTCGACAAGCGTAATCAGCTCCTCATCGTCCATTGCGTCAATCTTGTTAAGGGCGACAACCAAAGCGGGAACGTTAACTTGACGAGCTAAAATGATGTGCTCTCTTGTTTGCGGCATCGGACCATCGGGAGCGGAAATAACCAGAATTGCTCCATCCATTTGCGCAGCACCAGTAATCATGTTCTTGATGTAATCGGCATGTCCCGGAGCATCAATATGGGCATAGTGGCGTTTTTCCGTTTCGTATTCAACGTGGGTAATGTTAATCGTAACTCCACGTTCCTTCTCTTCTGGGGCATTGTCGATTTCGTCAAATTTGTAAGCTTTGTTTACTCCTCCTGGAAGTTTTTTTGCTAAAACTGTAGTGATTGCAGCAGTCAGCGTAGTCTTACCGTGATCAACATGGCCGATAGTTCCAATGTTTACATGCAGTTTACTTCTATCAAATTTTTGTTTTGCGTCACCTGCCATAGTTTTTTTAGTATAAAGATTACTCTTCAAAAAAACAAGGACAATAAATGTCCTAATGTTTGGTATTATAATTAAGGCTAAACAAAGCTGTCAATAGGCAACTTTATACCCAATAAAAAGGAGGAAGTAAAACACTTCTACAAATCTGTTAAGTTGGAGTTTTACCGCTTTTTGCAACAATAGCGTCGGCAATATTTTTCGGAACCTCTTCGTAATGCGACGGTTCGACAAAGGCACGAGCTCGACCCTGTGAAATTGATCTTAATTTTGTCGCATAACCCGACAGTTCAGAAAGCGGAGCAAGCGCATAAATAAATGTTTCTAATCCCTTCTTTTCAGTACCTTGAACTTGAGCACGCTTGCTCGAAAGATCGCCGATAATATCTCCCATATACTCGTCTGGGGTTGCAACCTCGACCTTCATTATCGGCTCGAGAAGTGTCATATCAGCTCTTCTGGCTGCAGCCTCAACCGCCATCGAACCGGCAATCTGGAAAGCAATATCGGAAGAATCGACATCGTGGTAGGTACCGTCATAGACCGCTACTTTGATGTCGGTCATCGGAAAACCCGCCATAATACCCTTTTCAAGTTTTTCCTTAACACCCTTTTCAATTGAAGAAATAAATTCAGCTGGGATGGCCCCACCTCTGATTTTGTTTTCAAACTCAAAACCCTCGCCCCTCCCTTTCGGTTCTACGTTCACAAAACAATGTCCATATTGTCCACGACCACCTGTTTGTCGAATATACTTGCCTTCCCCTTCGGCGAACTTTTTGACAGTTTCTTTATATGCAACCTGCGGCGAACCCGTATTAGCAACGACATTAAATTCGCGCTTCATCCTGTCAACTAAAACCTCAAGCTGAAGCTCTCCCATTCCAGAAATAATTGTTTGTCCCGTTTCAAAATTGGTCTTGACCTTAAACGTCGGGTCTTCATCCGCAAGTTTCTGAATCGCGAGGCCCATTTTCTCCTGATCAGATTTTGTTGCTGGCTCAATTGCCAAAGAAATAACCGGCTCGGGAAAAGAGATGGATTCCAGAAAGATCGGACTATTTAAAGCACTTAGCGAGTCTCCCGTAGAAGTGTCACGAATTCCAACAACAGCAACAATTTCCCCCGTGTAAGCTTCCTCAATCAACTCTCTTTGATCGGCGTGGAGAAGTACAAGTTTCCCAATTCTTTCCTGCTTCTGCTTGGAAACGTTATAAATAACGTCACCTGCTCTGATCTTACCTGAATAGATTCTGATATACACAAGTCTCCCAACATGCGGGTCGGTCACAACCTTAAAAGCAAGAGCAGAAAAAGGGGTGTCGTTTTTAGCTTCGCGAATTTCTTTTGCACCTGTTTTTGGATTCACCCCTTCAACCGGCGGAACATCTAATGGCGACGGTAAGTATTCCACAACAGCATCTAATAAAAGCTGAACCGTTGCCATCCTGTTGTCTCCACCTAAGATCGGAAAGAATTTACCAGTGATAACACCTTTTCTTATTGCCCTTTTAAGTTGTTCTTCGTCAGGATCCTTCCCCTCGAGATACAAAGCCAAAGCTTCATCGTCAAATTCCGCAACAGACTCAATTAATTCTCTTCTGTATTTCCCAACCACTTCAACCAGTTCTGCAGGGATCTCTTCCTCTGTCAATTTATTATCCTCTGGGCCGGAATAGGTATAAGCCTTCATCTTGATCAGATCAACAACCCCATGAAGGGTATGTTCGAGCCCAATCGGATATTCAATCGGCGCAGTATTAGCACCCAATTTTTCCCGTATCGATTTAATGGAACCTTCAAAATCAGCACCAATCAGATTGAGTTTGTTTAAAATACAAATTCTTGGAACACCATACTTGTCGGCCTGGTGCCAAACCGTTTCAGATTGAGATTCGACCCCTGTCCGTCCATCAAAAACCATCACTGCTCCATCCAAAACGCGAAGCGACCTCTCAACCTCCGCCGTAAAATCAATATGTCCTGGAGTGTCAATAATGTTGACTCTGTAGTGGCCATTTTCAATCGCAGACCCGGTTTGTAAATCCCAAAAAGTTGTAATCGCGGCAGAAACAATTGTGATTCCACGCTCGCGTTCTTGTGCCATCCAATCGGTCACTGTTGTTCCTTCGTCAACAGAACCTAATTTATAAGTTTTCCCGGTTTCAAAAAGTATTCTTTCTGTCGTGGTTGTTTTTCCGGCGTCAATATGGGCAATAATCCCAATATTTCGAATTTTCTCCATCGGGACAGCACGGTCTTTTGTAACCGTTATGACCATACTCGCTTTCTTTTTGGGTGGTGTAACCATAAACAAAGATTTCCTCCGCTAGAAAAAACAAATTTTAGTCAATATCAAAGTCGGGCCATCCAGGTCTCATGCTGCAAATAGGACACTTTTCTGGAAAGTTCCTGGCTGCGATAGCACCTGCAATATTATCTGCCGGATGTGGAGTTTTAACAAATCCTGCTACATTACCTTTTAATGGACATTCAATTTTACCTAAAGCTAAATTTGAATTCACTTCCATCTCTTTTAGACCTTTTGCCTTTGCAGCTCGACATTGAAACGTTGCTAATACATCCCATCCCCACTTCTCAGAATCTTCTCCATAAACTTTATAGATTTTCTTTAGTAGATTTTAAAGATCCCGATCCAACTCCCCTGTCATATTACCACTTGAAATGGGCAAAGGCGCGATTGGCCTCCGCAACCTTCTCCATGTCCGTCTTCTTCTTCACTGCCCCGCCTTCGCCTTTTGCGGCATCAGATAATTCTGCTGCCAACTTTTGAGCAAAGGTTTTGTACTCCGAATTCGATCGCATTCTGGCTGCCGCTACAATCCATCTGATCGCAAGCGATTCTTTCCTTGGACCCCTAACCTGCATCGGGACTTGGTATGCAGCGCCACCTATTCTTCTCGGTCGTACTTCCATTGAGGGTTTTACATTCTCCATTGCCTGGGAAAAAACTTTTATAGGATCTTCATTCTCTTTTTTGATAAGCTCAAGGGCCGTATAAACTTCCTTTTGAATTACAGATTTTTTTCCACCAAACATCGCCCGATTTGTTAGCTTGGAAACCAGCCGGCTTTTATATACCGGGTCGGGTTCTATTTTTCTTAATCTTACTGATCCTCTTCTTGGCATATTTACAACTTTCTATAATGCTTTGTCTTAGGCTGCGGGAGCCGCTTGAGATCCAGCGGTGATATTCTCCGATTTTTTCGTGCCATAGCGACTTCTGGATCTTTTTCTTCCAACAACACCGCCTGTGTCAAATTTTCCCCTAACGACTTGGTACTTTACGCCTGCGAGATCTTTAACGCGTCCGTATCTAACCAAAACAATCGAGTGTTCTGCCAACTCATGTCCTTCGCCAGGGATGTAAGCCGTGACTTCTTGTTTATTCGACAAACGCACTCTACAAACTTTCCTCAAGGCAGAATTTGGCTTTCTGGGAGTCATTGTCCTTACTTGCAAAACGACACCTCTCTTGAAGGGAGACGGGTTCTCAGCAAATTTTCGATCCTTGGCATTAAACCAGCGTCTTAGAGCACCTTTTTTACTTTTTTTAACAATCCTCTTTCGACCTTTTCTTACAAGTTGCGCTATTGTTGGCATATTATTAATTATCCGTCAAAATTTGTCGGAACAGCTATTTTTTGAATCCGGATCTGTTATTTCAAAACTGCAAGATGCGATTTTACAGGTAATCGGGATAAATTACAAGGCAAGCCGTTCTGGTGTAACCGGAATAAGTCGACCAATAATGACATTTTCCTTAAGTCCCAAAAGTTTATCCTCACTGCCACAAAGCGAGGCGCTGGTCAAAACATCGGTCGTTTGCTCAAATGAAGCAGCGGACAACCAGCTTTGCGTATAAAGCGCCCGTCTTGTTATACCAAGAACTATTTGCTGTGCCGTCGCCGGCTCACCACCGGCTGCAAGTGTTTTTTCATTTTCTTCCTCAAAAACCGTTTTCTCTGTTATTTCACCGGGAATCAAAGAGGTGTCACCGCTTGTTACAAGTTTAACCTCATCGCTCATTTTCTTGATGATAATCTCAAAGTGTTTATCGTGAATGTTAATACCCTGGCTTTCGTAAACCGACTGAACTTCGTTAACCAAGTATTCTTGCGCGGATTTCAAACCACGGACAAGAAGAACTTCTTTCAAATCAAGATAGCCAAACGCCAAAGGTCCACCTGCCTCAATTAGTTGTTTGTCTTCAACCGCCAATTTAATCGTCATCGGGACCAAATATGCACGTTCTTCTTTTGGTTTCGAAGTTGATGTTACAGTAACTTTCCAACCTTCCTCCGTCTCACCAAGAGTGACGCGACCGGAAATTTCCGAAAGAGGCGAAAAAACCTTTGGCGTTCTTGCTTCGAAAAGTTCCTCCACACGTGGTAGACCTTGAGTGACATCGACACCAACAACTCCCCCTGAATGTTTGGTTCGTAGTGTAAGCTGCGTTCCCGGCTCACCGATAGATTGTGCCGCAACAACACCAACTGGTACACCAATTTTTACAAGACCTTTCTTTGAGAGATCCCGCCCATAACAGGCTGCACAAACACCGTGTCGCTCAATACACGAGAGCGGTGACCTTATGGAAACCTCATCAACTTGATTTTCTTCAATGATTTTAGTCTCGGAATCGCCAATCAAAACTCCAGATGCCAGTAAAACTTTACCTTTCTTGTCAATTACATCCTTTGCTAACACCCTTCCCACCAATCTTGCACTAAAGGATTTTGCTCGCTCCGATCTTTTTATTAACAGACCTTCCTTCGTACCGCAATCCTCACTTCTGATAATACAGTCGTGGGAAACATCAACCAAACGCCTGGTTAGATATCCTGCATCAGCAGTCTTTAATGCGGTGTCGGTAAGACCTTTCCTTGAACCTCGAGATGAGGTGAGATACTCATAAATCGAGAGACCTTCCCTAAAGTTGGATTTAATTGGCATCTCAACAATCTTTCCAAGAGGATCGACAACCAGCCCTCTTATTGCAGCAAGTTGTTTAACCTGATCTCTGGAAGTTCTACCCACCTTGGCGTCAATTACAATTTTTATCGGATTGTCGGAGTCGAGAAGATTCCAAGTCTTGTCTGTAAGTTCCTCTGTTGTTTCGATCCAGACCTTCTGATTCAAATTCTTTTTCTCCTCAAGTGTAATTAATCCTTGAGCGAAGTTGGTGTCGTTTTCAGCAATTTTCCTATCTGCATCGGCAATTATTTTAGCTTTGTCGGGAGAGATCTTGGCGTCAAAAATACTGAACGAAAAACCGGAAATTGTACCCCCAAAAAAACCAAGGTCCTTAACTGCGTCAATCATCTCAACTACTGTTGAAGTGTCCTTGGTTGCATAAACCTTTGCGAAAAGTTGTTTTATCAAAGATGAAGTAACTGACTGATTGACAAACTCATAACCGTCAGGAAGCGCTTCGTTGAAGAGTATCCTTCCAGCGGTCGTTTCCAAAATCTCCTTTTCAATCTTGACGTTAATCAACTGTCTCAAATCAACCTTACCCGCTTGATAAGCCAATATCGCTTCCACACGGTCTGAAAACACCGTTTTGTAAGGCTCCTTTTTTGAATCAACAACTGTCAAGAAATAAACCCCAAGCGCCATCTCTTTGCTTGAAGGCGTTGAAATTGGGCTTCCGTCTGCAGGTCGTAAGAGGTTGCTTTCGGGAAGCATCAACTTTTCAGCCTCTTCAATTGCCTTTTTCGACAAAGGTACATGAACAGCCATCTGATCACCATCAAAATCCGCATTAAAACCGCTACAAATAGCCGGATGAAGCCTTATGGCATTACCTTCAATCAAAATTGGATAAAAAGCTTGAATTCCGAGTTTATGAAGTGTCGGAGCACGATTTAATAAAACCGGATGCTTTTTAGTAATTTCCTCCAAAATATCAAAAACCTCTGGCGGCCTTTTCTCAAGCATGTTCTTCGCACTTTTAACATTAGGGGCAATTCCCCGGAGTATCATTTCCCTCAAAACAAAGGGCTTAAACATCTCAAGCGCCATCTCTTTCGGCAGACCACACTGATTTAGCTTTAAGTCAGGCCCAACAACAATGACCGACCTCCCAGAATAATCAACTCTTTTACCCAACAAGTTCTGTCTAAACCGCCCTTGCTTCCCTTTAAGCATGTCAGAAAGGGATCTCAAAGGCTGTCTTCCGCGTCCTCTTCGTGTAGCCTTTCTTTGCGATGCATCAATCAAAGAGTCAACAGACTCCTGCAACATTCTTTTTTCATTTCGCAAAATGATTTCCGGAGCACCGAGATTTATAAGATGTTTCAGGCGATTATTTCGGTTGATCACTCTTCGATACAAATCATTCAAGTCGCTTGTTGCAAATCTTCCACCGGAAAGCTGAACCATTGGTCTAAGATCTGGCGGAAGCACTGGAATAACTTTGAGCACCATCCAAGAAGGACTCACTTTCGCGCGGCGCATTCCGTCGATTACTTTTAGCCTTTTTGCCAGTTTGACATACCTGGAAGCGGTTGTACTCTTTAGCTCAATGAGTTCTTTTCTCAAACTTGAGGCCGCTTCTTCAATATTTACACCCGAAAGCGCGCTTAAAATAGCATCCGCCCCCATCTTCGCTTCAAAAAAGTCGACGGCTTCATACAACGCAAGCTGTTCGTATTCTTCCTCAGAAAGTACGGAAAGACGCGTTAAATTCTTAATAAGTTGAGACATCCCTTCAAACAACTCTTTTGTGTTTTGAATTGCGGTCTTTTCCTCTTTAGAAAGTGCGGCTTCTTTTTTTCGATAATCAAGTTCGATTTCGGAAACGGCAAGAGAGACTTGTTCCTTGTTCTTTATCCTTGATGAAGTTTTTGTTTTTTCCTCTCCGGCCTTGGCTTTAAGCTGTTCCCTTCTTTCATCAAAACTACCCTGCAGCTCTTTCTCTCTTTGCTCCCATGCCTTTTCAATCCGCAAAATAGCCTCAGCTTTTTTCTTCTCTTCAACATTTAAAACTAGGTACCTTGCAAAATAAATAACTTGCTCAATCGCACGCGGAGGAACGTCTAAAACCAGAGACAGACGCGAGGGGGCACCCTTAAAGTACCATACATGAATCACGGGTGAAGCCAGGCTGATATGACCCATTCGCTCTCTTCTAACGCGCGACTGTGTAACTTCAACTCCACACTTGTCACAAATAACACCCTTGTACCTTACCCTCTTGTACTTTCCACAGTAACACTCCCAGTCTTTTGTCGGACCAAAAATTCTTTCGTCGAACAAACCATCTTTCTCCGGCTTAAGCGTCCTGTAATTTATTGTCTCGGGTTTCAATACCTCACCACGCGACCATTTTCTGATGTCATCGGAAGACGCTAGCCTGATGATCAAAGATTTAAAATCACTTAGATTTTTTAATTCATTTAAAGGGTCCATGTTTTATTATTAATATTCTTTCTTTTGAAACTACTTAACTTGTTCTTCAACCTCCATTGGCCCACTCGGATTGAGCAGTTCATCAGTTGCTACAACCTCACTACCAGACGCCTCAGCCAACTCTTTAGCTTCAGACGAATCGTCTGCACTGATATCCAAATAAGCACCGCCAACTGTTTCAATCGACATCCCCAACGAGTTGAGTTCTCGTACCAACACTCTAAAGCTCTCTGGAACCGTAGCTTCTGGAATATCCGTACCTTTTACAATTGCCTCAAAAGCTCTTGCCCTTCCCGAAATGTCGTCTGATTTAATTGTAAGCATTTCCTGCAAAATATAAGCAGCTTGATGTGCTTCCAAAGCCCAAACCTCCATCTCCCCCAGTCTTTGTCCCCCCATTTGCGCTTTTCCACCAAGTGGCTGTTGTGTGACAAGAGAATACGGACCAGTTGATCTTGCATGGGTCTTGTCCTCGACCATGTGTGTCAACTTCAAAATGTAACCCAAACCAACTACCGTATCCTCTTTAAAGGGTTCCCCCGTTCGACTATCGATAAGCCTAGTTTTTCCAGTTAATGGGAGCCCCGCTTTTCGCAGCTCTGCCAAGATGTCATCCTCACCTACTCGATCAAACACAGGGAGCGCCCCTTTCATATTAGCCTTGTTCAAAGCCCAACCTAAATGACACTCTAAAAGCTGGCCCAGATTCATTCTTGCAAGGACGGAAAGCGGTGAAATAATAATATCAATTGGCCTCCCATCGGGGAGATAAGGCATGTCAGAAATCGGCATAACCCTTGCAATCACTCCTTTGTTTCCGTGCCTCCCAGCAACTTTATCACCAACGGTGATTTTCCTCATCTGGGCAACCTTGACCAAAACCCGCTTGATCACTCCGGGCCCGAGTTCGTCACCCTTGTCGCGGTCTAAAATGTTCACACCGATAACGATTCCTTTTTCTCCGTGCGGAACTTTAAGCGAAGTGTCGCGAACCTCGCGCGCCTTTTCTCCAAAAATCGCCCTTAAAAGTCTCTCTTCCGATGTCAACTCCGTTTCCCCTTTCGGAGCAATCTTACCGACTAAAATGTCTCCCGGGTTAACCTCAGCACCTACAACTACAATTCCGTCTTCCGCTAAATTCGCTAAATCTGTTTCGGAAACGTTAGGAATGTCGCGTGTTAATTCTTCTGGCCCTAATTTTGTGTCGACAACGTCGCACTCATACTCTTCAACATGAATCGAGGTCAAAAGATCTTCTCTGACTAACCGATCCGATACTAAAATTGCATCTTCAAAACCATATCCATCGAGTGTCATATAGGCTATTACCAAATTTCTCCCCAAACCCAACTCACCAAACTCTGATGCTGGCCCATCTGCCAGGACATCACCTTTGATAACGCGGTCTCCGGGTTTAACTTTAATTGTCTGGTTATAACAAGTCGAATGAGACGTCCTTTTAAATTTCGAAACATGGTAGACTTCTTTCTTGCCACCAGCAATAACATCAACATCCTCTGTCGCTTCTGATACATCTACCTTTTTGTTTAAAGAGACAATAATTTTTTCCGAATCGGCATATTCAACCTTTCCTGGATGAATTGCATACACTCCTCGCAACATCCCCTTAGCAATAATTTTTTCCATACCCGTCCCAACGACAGGAGATTCGGGATTTACCAACGGAACAGCCTGACATTGCATATTGCTTCCCATCAAAGCGCGGTTACCCTCATCGTGCGACAAAAATGGTATCAATGAAGCGGATGTTCCGATTACTTGACGTGGACTAAGATCTATATACTCCACATGTAAAACCGGTCCTTCCGTTGCAACTCCACCAAACCGGAACGAGACTCTACTGTCTGTAATATAACCATAATTATCAACATTGACTCCAGCGTGTGTAATATAGTGCAACTCTTCATCATCTGCAGCCAGATATATCACCTCGTTGGTAACTCTCATTTTTGTTTTATTGCCTTTTTTAACTTTCTCAACTTTCCTATATGGCGACTCGATAAAACCATACTCGTTTACGCGAGCATACAAAGCCAAATATGAAACCAAACCAATGTTTGGTCCCTCTGGAGTTCTTACAGGATCAATTCTTCCATACTGAGAAGAATTAACATCTCTGATCGAAAATGAAGCCCTCTCACGGTTGATTCCACCCAGACCCAAAACCGAGACTCTTCTGAGATTATCCAACTCTGACAGCGGATTTGTATCATCCAGGATGGTTGAAAGCTGATTCGATCTGAAAAATTCATTCAGCGAGGCAATTAAGGGACGTGCGTTAATAAGCGTCGATGGTACGGGTTTATCATCGGGAGAAATCAAACTCATCTTTTCTTTGACAGCACGTTCTAATCTCAAAAGTCCAATTCTAAAGGCGTTCACCGCCACCAACTCACCGACCCTACGCAGTCTTCTGTTTGCAAGATGGTCAATATCATCTACTCTACCTTTTCCGTTTTGCAATCCAATTAGATAACGCAAGGCGCCTACAATATCCTGTTTAGTTACAATCTGATTCTCCTTAACATTTGGAATATTTAGGGAGAGTCTCCTGTTGATTTTGTACCTTCCAACACTACCTAAATCGTATCTTTTCGAATCCAAAAACAAACCCGTAAAGAGATTTTCTGCATTCTCCAAAAGGACGGGTTCACCAGGTCTTAATTTCCTATAGATTTCAAGAAACGCTTCGTCTTTGTTTTTCGAAGGATCTTTAGCAAGTGTTGACTGAACATACTTGTGATGTTCGTTTGTATCCACTTCCTTAAAAGCATTAATAATTTCCTCATCCGAAGAAAGACCCATTGCTCGCAAAAAAGCTGATCCGATAACTTTTCTTCTTCTGTCAATACGCGCGGCAATAACATCATTTTTCGATATTTCAAATTCGAGCCAAGAACCACGTAGGGGTCTGACCTCTGCCACGTAAAGCATCCTGCCTGTTGAGACATCCAAATTTCCAGAAAAATAGACACCTGGACTACGGACAATCTGGTTGATAACCGCCCTCTCAATACCGTTGATAACAAAGGTTCCCCTTGAAGTCATTTGCGGCAGGTCACCCAAAAAAACTTCTTGAACAACTTCTTTTCCGGATCTTTTATTAACAAGTGTAGCTGTAATTTTTAATGGAGCTGAATACGTTAACCCCTTTTCCTGACAAATCCTTGAAGACATTTTCGGGACACCCAAACTGGGGTTTCCCAAAACAATCTTCCAGTTTTTACCAGTAAAATCTTCAATTGGAGAGATGTCGATCAATTCCTGTGCAATTCCTTTAGTTAAAAACCACTCCCACGACTCTCTTTGAACTGCAGTTAAATTTATTTCGGGAAGATCTTTTTCCTCTTTGCCGAAATTGCGACGGTTAGATTTGGGCGTCATTTGAAAAATAAAAGGCTATTAGGTTTTTTAACACCAAAAACCCCCATAGAAATATCTTGGGATAAAAACACCAGCGTACAATTAAGTACGCCTAGTACGGGTTTTTATCATATGCCCACCAACTTGTCAATAACTAAACGAAGAAATTTCTATCAAATTAGTTTTCGTAAATAATCTTTGACAAAATCGGAAGATATTTATCTGCCTCTTTTTCGATAACATCTTTACTCATAATTACTGCAACATAGGGACTGCTACTAAAGACAATTCCCGCATCATTTACAACATTGGTCTCCCTGCCGTATTTATGTGCTACACGGATGTTTGCAAGAACCCCGGCAGCCAACCAATTCTCGTATCTTGTATCTGTTAGAAATTTCAACATCTCATCCGAATTTTCTTGATTAAGTATTTTTCCTTGCCAGAGTTTTTGAAAGAAAAGACCGGTATCCTCCGGTGTAGTTAGGTTTTCATCAAAGTTGGTGTTATTCATTCCAATTTGAGAAATAATTCTGTGTATTTTTGTATCCCCAAGTTTCTCTCTGCAAACATTGTAGGCAGTGTTGTCGGATTGTTTCCCCATATATTCAAGAAGCTGCCGATAAGTAAGTTCGTATCCTTGCGGTTTATTAATTAGTGATCCAGAACCCTTAATTTTATCTTTATCCCGAAGCTTGTAGGTATCGTCTAAATTCAGTCGGCCACTTTGCACTTCTAAATAGATTCCCACCATCACGGGTAATTTCATAAGCGATGCCGCTTGAAAACTTTCGTCCTCGTATATTCCATACGAAGAGTCGTCATCCAGGTGGTAAACATAAATACCATAAACACCCGATAACTCCTTTGTCGTCGAATTGATTTCATCAACAGCTTTTTTATTCATTATCTTGTCTTGACCACTCGAATTAAATTCGACCACCTTTTCACCAAACAGGCTGTTTTTTGGGAAAGAAATCCGTGGAAACCCAGGTAGTTTGTATCCTCTTGAAGCTAAGGCTAAATATCCAGAAAGACCGCAAGTTAAAAAAATTAGTAAAAAAATCACAATCCTATCAAACTTTCCCCAAGCTCTAACAGGTTCCTTTCTCTTCCGCTTGTTTTGGGAATTTAGATCCTTTATTTTATTAACCTTAACCACCTTCCCCACAGCGGCACTTCCTACGCCCTCCTTTTTTATTTCCTCATCAGTCTTGGTTGTATCTTTTTTACTAAAAAGCGCCATACAAAGATTTTACTATTTTCTTTCCAATTTAATAAGTGAGTCGGATTGAAGAGCTACTATTGTCTTCGCTTGTCCCACACCTGCGGATTTACCAAATTCTCTGGCTTCTCTCCATTAAAAGTTTTCAAAATTGCATCGACAGCTAAGCAACCCATTTTTTCTCTAGTCTCGAAAGTGGCCGAAGCGATGTGGGGTGTTAGAATCACATTTTCCATTCCAACTAATTCCGGATTGATGTTCGGCTCCGTTTCAAAAACGTCGAGTGCCGCACCGCCCAGTTTCCCTTCCCGAAGTGCATCAACCAAGGCGTGCTCATCAACAATCGCCCCCCGAGCCGTGTTGACAAGCATTACGCCGTGCTTCATCTTTGAAATAGCATCGTTATTGATCATCCCCCTTGTTTCATCAGTTAGTGGAAGATGGATTGAAATAAAGTCAGATTCGCTATACAACCTATCCAAATCAGCATACTCAATTCCATATTCTTTTTCCGCTTCCGGGTCGGGCGATCTTTTATTGTATAGAACTTTCATCTCCAAACCGGAGACTTTTTTAGCCGCCATCGTACCAATTCTCCCAAGGCCAATAATTCCAAGCGTTTTACCTTTTATGGACTTTCCCAAAAAAATGTTCGGTTCCCATCCACGATAACTGCCTCTTTTTGTCGACTCGTCAGCCTCAACTACCCTTCTGGATAGAGCAAGCATTAGCGTAACGGCGTGTTCGGCAACGGCTTCATTGACCTCGTCACAAGGTGTGTTGGCAACTAAAACATTTCGGTCAGAAACTTCGGGGACATTGATATTATCAAAGCCAACCGCATAATTAGAAAAAATCTTAACTTGAGGCCCAATTGCGTCGATTACCTCGCCGTCAATTTTGTCTGTTAAAAAAGACAAAACAGCATCCATTCCCCGCGATTTTTCCAAAAACTCCTCCTCCTCCAAAGGCCGGTCAAATTCACAAACATGAACCTCATGGCCAGAGTTTACGAGCCGATCCAGATGTGTTCCGGGGAATTTCCTTGAAACAAATACTTTCATTCTTGTTAAGTTTAGTGTTTAAAAATTTTTGCGGCAAGTATGTCTTTTTTTACCCTAAACTGCGGTAAAACCTTTTTGTTCAAAACTCATAGCTCTTCAACTTTTACCCCGCAACTTTGTGCTCTTTCCAGCCATAACGGTAACTGCTTTTCATCTAGAAGGCCTTTTTGTGCACCGATATACCCGATAACCGACGCCGAATTTATTGTCCCCCAAAGCATCGCCTCCAAAATCTCTTTTCCTTTAATTAGCGCTGACAAACACCCTGATCCAAAAGCATCGCCAGCACCGGTTCGCTCAAAAGCGTCAACCGGCATCACACCTGCCCGATAAAATTTCCCCTCGGCAAGCGCAAAGGAGCCATTTGGCCCGTCGGTTACAATCGGAATTTTCGGTCCCAATAGAGTTACTTTTTCCAAAAGTTCTCTTTCTTTACCACGAGAGTCACCAAACCCGGAAATCTTTTCCGCTTCCTCACGATTGATATAAACAAGGTAACAACCTTCTAAAATGTTTCTTATCTTGTCCACACCCGCTCTGATCTGACGGCTGCCCGGATTAAACACAAGTTTAATGTTACTATTGGCTTTCACCAAATCTGCCACTCTCTGATACGTTTCTGAAAAATTATCTCCCATCGAAGTTAGATATATCCAAGAAACTTTAGGTATACTTTCTGGCAAATGGTAATTTATTTCATCCTTATAGGTAAAAATTGTTCTTTCTCCAGAATAGTTTATTGCCAAAGAATAATTTGATCTTCTGCCTGCTTCTAGAAAAACATATGATGTATCAACCTCTTCTTTTTCAAGCTTCTCCTTAATTTGTCGTCCGATGTCGTCTTCACCCAAAGTTAAAACAGCTGCACTTTTTATTCCCAACCTTCGCGTTCCAACGGCATTATTTGCAGCGTTACCACCTATTGAAAATTCAAGTTCTCTCACCGGAATTTTATCGCCATAGGAAAAACAAATCAGGCTATCTTTGTCGTTCATTTGACAGAGCGCTTCCGATTCTGTGGGAAAAATAAATGCATCAAGTGATGCATCACCTATCGATAGTAACTCTAATTGCTCCATAGACATTTGTATCTTACTACAAAAAACACCTCAACTATTCGTCTTCCAAATCGGGCGAATACTCACCCCTTCGGGCCAAACAATTCAACCTGGCTCTCTTTAAAAATTTCTTTTGAGCCTCCTTAATATTTTCTGTCTTACCATACCACGCTTTCAATACGGGTTCCTGCAAAGCCCTACCAAATGAAAAGCTTAAGTCGCAAAAGAACCCTCTTTTGTTCAGTTCGTTCAGATTACACGTTGCTTCTTCGGGCGATTGACCACCCGAAAGGAAGACAACTCCCGGCAGTTCTTTGGGTAAAACTTCAGAAAAACAGCGCAGTGTTGCCGCCGCTACTTCCGGCGTAGTACTTTTGCGCAAATTCTCTTTTCCGGAAATTATCATGTTTGGCTTAAGAAGCATTCCTGAAATTTCCACGCCGTATTTGCTTAAAAATGAAAAAACACTCTTGAGAGTTTTATAGGTTTCAATCTCACATCTATCAATATCATGTTCTCCTTCCATTAGAACTTCCGGCTCGACAATGGGGACCAGACCACCTTCTTGAGAGATCTTAGCAAACTGCGCCAAGAGGTCGGAATTTTCCTCGATACATTCGTCCGTCGGTATTCCTTCCCCAATTGTGATTACCGCACGCCATTTACTAAACCGTGCACCCAGCGAGCTGTATTGCGCAACGCGATCCGCCAGGCCATCTATTCCTAATGTCACCTTTTCTTTACTCCCCCCACGTAACTCTGTTGTCCCCCCATCAACTTTAATCCCTGGAACAATTCCTCTTTCTTGAAGAAAACTTGTAAAAGAGGTGCCTTCGTCAGTGGATTGTCTTATTGTTTCATCAAATAAAATTACCCCGCTTATATATTTTTCAATTTGCGGTGTTTTAAATAGTAGCTGACGGTAAATTCTATGGTTTTCGGGAGAAGATTCGACGCCAATTGTATCAAACCTTTTCTTAATTGTTTTGTCACTTTCATCGGCAGCCAAAATACCCCTGCCTGAAGAAACCATCTCCTTCGCCGTGCTTTTTAGTTTATTTAGATCCATAAATAGCAGTCTATATCCGAAATGTTAAAATAGTTTAGTAATAACAATTTAGCATTTAATCCTTGCGCCATCAAGGAAATTCCTGCATACTGGGATACAAATATGAAATCTGACGTGCCCGAAGATAATAATTTAACCAATCTACCAACCACACCACAAATACCACCGACAGAACTGGAGGGTCTGATGCCTACTGTAAACCCCCAACAACCAATATCTTCAACAGATCAGGTGCAAACCAGCGCCACTGTTGCTCCTGGACTAATGGAGCGGGGTCCGTTTGCAAACATGCAACAATCCAACTCCTTACAGACCACGCCAAGCATCGGTTCACCAGCAAGTCAGGCTGAAACAACCGAGATAAATCCTGTTTTTGTCAATCCCCCAACTCCTGTAACTACAGATGAGAAACAAGTTTTTTCACAAACATCCGGACCTTCGGACCATACCCAACAACCAGTACAGGCTGGTGTACAAACAACTTCACCTTTCGATACTCCGCCAGCACCAGCAACACAGCAACAACCAGCCCAAGATCAGACCAATCTTCAAGGCGCAGTCATTGAAGAGAAAACAAAGAAGAAAATCCCATTCTTTCTTATAATTCTTTTGATATTAGTCGTTATCGTTCTGGTTTCGGTTGGATACTTAGCCTATCAAAACCACCTGCTTACACAACAACCCAGCAGTAATCAACAAACAACGCTTTCCGTTCCAGTTACAACGAATCCAACTGTTGAATACATAGCATTTATAAGCACAATTCTTCCAATAGAATTTATGGTACCAAACGATTGGAAAACCCAGGAAACTCAGAACAACGAATTGTCTAACCAAAAAATGATTGACTCCAATTCTTCGGATTTTGCATACAAAGTTGAGGGTGGCGATATTGCAAGTGGATTTGAGTTGCGAGTCGGGCCAGTGAGTGACTTAACAAAAAAATACGATTCTTTCGACGCGTTTTCAGCAGAAGAAAATCTAGACGGGACATATACACAGCAAACAATAAACGGAAACCCCTGGCTTGTTAAGGGTAATCAAGCAAAGACGCTTATCGACAATACGCCACTAACAATTACTCTTTACTCGAGTGTCGACCGCGCAAACGAGGCTGTAACAATATTTAACCAAATCCTTACTTCAGTCAAAATTTCCACCATCTCACCAACCCCCATCGACACAAAAAATGCATCCCCCAGCGCTTCCCCTTCGCCACTTGAATGAGGCGTATACTTTAAGGTGTGAAGAAGCTTTTACTTGCTTTTTTCTTTACATCTTTATTTTTCTTTTTGGCACACTCCTTTTTTACAAAAACCTCGGTCTTTGCAGATGCTAAGTTTTATTTCTCCTACACCCATTCCTTTGTCTTTAACCGTAAACTACTTTTAGGCAACGAGTTTTATACTTTGGGAGTCATTAAAAACATTCCCCCAAGTGGTTTTGTTACATCTTTCTACCCTCCGGGAGTTTCTATTTTCTGGATACCTTTTTTTTATTTTACTTATGGCCTACTTACGGCAGTAAAATTATTCTTCTCGTCTACTCAAGTGACTGGATATGAAGCGGTCTTTGAATATGCTTGCGGAATAACTAACATCCTCTTAGGAATTTCCGGCCTCTACCTGACTTATCGAACACTTAAAAGATACTTTTCAGAAAAGGTGTGTCAACTGACCGTCTCTGCTCTTTTTCTTACGACCAATCTTTTTTTCTATATCGCCGTCGAGCCGATAAATTCGCATGCCACATCTTTTTTCACCTCGGCATTATTTCTATTTTATTTTTTGGGACACCGACAAAATAAACATTTTTATTTTATTCTCGGAGTTATTGCGGGTATTGCAGGTCTTGTTCGTACACAAGATTTATTACTCGTGCTTATACCTCTCGTCGACGTGTTGGTTCAAAGTTCAAGTCGCAAAAATACCCAATCAAAAAATATTTTTTATCTTGCCTCTGGAGTTTTCTTAGGTTTTCTTCCACAGATTCTACTTTGGAAATATTTTTACAACACCTTTTGGTACAGCCCATATTTCAAAACCGGATTTGATTTTCTCCATCCGAAAATTTTCCACGTACTTTCTAATTCGCAAAATGGCTTGTTTACGATAACGCCAGCTACCGCCGCGGCTTTTATTGGACTTCTCATACCAACACTTACACTGCTTTTTAAATCACACTTTCAACTTCAAAGTGTTCATAAAAGCCTTCAGGTAAAAAACAATGTTTACTTTCTTTCGCTTATCTACTTCCTGATACAGCTTTTACTTGTCTCGTCGTGGAACGACTACACCCAAGGGGGCTCTTATTCCATTCGGATGGTGATAACAACTTACCCCCTACTGTCATTCGGTTTGGCAAATATAATTAATAAAATAAAAAGTAAGATCGGGGTCAGAAAAATTTCATATATAATTGGCGGTTTTACAATGCTTAACTTTCTTTTAATACTTAACTACTTACTCAAGTATTAATTCATCGTCCCTGCTTGCTATACTACTTCTATGATCAAGGCTGTATTGTTCGATTTCGATGATACTTTGGTAAAGACTAAAGAAATCAGATATGAGGCATTAAAAGAGGCGGGGAAAACATTTTTCAACCTTAACATTACAGACAAAGATATCGATAAACATTGGGGGAAACCATTCAATCAGTTCATATCGGGAGTCTTCAATAATTTGGAAGATGCTGAAACATTAACTCAAAAGTACAAGTCAATCGTGCACAAATACCCAAACAAGCCCTTTCCAAAAACAAAGTCCGTCCTGAATAAGCTTTCAAGAAAATATCTTTTGGGAATTATCAGTGCAAGTAATCCGGAACTTATTTTAAGCGGATTGGAAAATGTGGGGATAAATAAAGAAACATTCTTTTTTATTCAAAGCTCTGAAGACACCAATATCCACAAACCTAATCCTCAAGTATTTATCCCTTCCTTAATAAAACTTAAAAGTAAAGGTATTGGAAAAACCGAAGTCATTTATGTCGGAGACGCCATTGATGATTACAGTTCAGCTGTAAACGCCGGATTTTACTTTTGCTGTATTGCAAATCGTACTGTTGACGAATCAGTTTTTACAAAACAAAACATTCCCTATATTACCGATTTTGAAAAGCTTCCAAAATATATTGAGGAATTAGTTAATGGAAAAAGTTAAATCAAACGTTTCTCCTCTTAATAATTTTCATAACGGCTTTGATGATATCATTTGAAGTAAGATTATATTTTTCCAAAAGTTCTTTCGGATTTCCCGACTGGCCAAAAGCATCAGTAACTCCGACATATTCCATCGGGACAGGAAAATTCCGCGATAGAACTTCCGCAACCGCACCCCCCAAACCGCCCGCTATCTGATGGTCCTCAACCGTTACAACAGCACCGCTTGTTTTTGCTGCTCTTACAATCGCTTGCTCGTCCAGTGGTTTTATTGTGTGGCAATTAATTACCATAACTTCTATTTTTGATTCTGCCAATTTCTTGGCTGCCAATAAAGCCTGATAAACCATATGACCGCAGGCGATAATTGTTACTTTCGGGTCCTTACTTTCCCAAAAAATTTCAGCCCTACCGATTTTAAAAGGAGTTTTCGAAGCGGTCATAACATGGGTCTTTTCCCTTGATAATCTGATATAGCTTGGCTTTCTGTTCCCGGCAATCTCAACCGTTGCTTTCTTCGCTTCAACCACATCGCAGGGAACAACTACCACCATATTCGGTAATACCCGCATGAGAGCAATATCTTCCAAAGCCTCATGAGTAGCCCCATCCGGACCGGTCAGAAGGCCTGCATGATGACCAGCAACCTTAACGGGAACGTTGTTGATGCAAACGGTAGTTCGTATCTGCTCCCAATTCCTACCGGGAGAAAAAACCGCATACGAACAAATAAAAGGAATTTTACCGTAGTTTGCCATTCCGGCAGCAACCGTTGCCATAGCCTGTTCAGCCACTCCCATTTCGATAAATCTGTGAGGGTATTTTCCTTTAAAAATCTGGACTCTGACGCTTTCATCAACATCTGCCGACAAGACAACAACTCTTTCGTCTTTCTCCCCTGCTTCCACTAACCCCTCCCCAAAACCATCGCGCGTGGCTTTCAGTTCGCTGTCTTCTTTAAATATATTTTCCGATAAATGTAGGTTTTTATTAATCATTTTCCTTCCCCTGACTTTCTCCAACTGATATAAGCCTCGTCACTTTTCTCTTTATTGTAGTAATCTTCGGAATGAATAAAATTTAGGGGAATCAGCTTCCTATCTCCTTTTATAAATGAAAGCAATAATTCCCTGTTAAAAAATTCCGTAAATTCTTCTAATTTCATTCCTTCTATATCCGTAAGCGACATCCATTTAAAATCGGCAATTTCACCAACCGGAATGAATTCATCTGCAACCTCCGCAACAAGATGGTATAGCATTGCTGTTCTTGATCCCATTAAAAGTTCCTCTATGCGAAAAAATCCTAAGGGATCAAATTTCTCCAATCCCAAGTCTCCTTTCACTTTTCTTTTACAAGCATCAAAAAGAGACTCCTTAACTAAAGTTTTTCCACCTGGAAGCCCCCAGTGGCCAGGCATCCATTCGTTAAAATCAGGCTCCTTAATAAGAAGCACATTTCCTTTTGAACTTACAATTATTACTTTAACTGCATTTACTTTATCGTATGTATATCTTGGATCACTCATGTTTTTGATTTAATATTATTTTGTATTTCCTCCAACCCCTTCAGAGCAATTTTAGCTTCTTCTTCGTTGGGTACTTTTCCATGCCATTCCCATTTTCCCTCCATAAAGGAAACCCCCTTCCCGGGAATGGTTTTTGCAATTACCACCGTCGGTTTATCGATACATTCTTTTGCCGAATGGTCCGCATTCTCAATTTGTTCAAAATCATGGCCGTCAATTTCCAAAACGTTCCAACCGAAGGCTTTGTATTTTTCTTTAAGCGGCTCAAGCGGCATGACATCTTCTGTAAACCCACTTATTTGAATATTATTTCTGTCTACAAAAACGGTCAGATTAGAAAGTTTGTTTTTTCCGGCAAAAAGAACTGCTTCCCAATGATTACCTTCATCATGCTCACCGTCACTTGTCAGGCAATATACCCGAAAGTTTTTTCCGTCCATTCTGGAAGCATAAGACAACCCCGCAGCTTGAGCTAACCCTGAACCTAAGGGGCCGGATGTAGTTTCTACTCCCGGGAGTCTCTCTCTTTCCGGATGTCCCTGAAGTCGGCTTCCCAATTTTCTCAAAGTCGAAAGTTCCTTAATTGGGAAAAAACCTGCGTGAGCCAAAGTTGCATGGAGTACGGGACAAATATGACCGTTGGATAAAATCAGCCTGTCTCGCTCTCCCCAATCAGGATTATTGGGGTCATATCGTAAAATTCCTCCAAAATAAAGCGCAGTAAAAATATCCGCCATTCCTAGAGGTCCCGCAGAATGACCCGATCCCGCCTCCGAAAGCATTTTAATAATATCTTTTCGAATTTCGTTCGCTTTAAACTGAAGATCGGTTAAATTCATAAATTTTAGGGGTTTAGATAATAGGCGCCAGAAGTTATTTCAAAATTTTGAAAGTGGCAGTAGAAAAACACTGATATCTATTGCCAAACCGCTATTGCCTTATGTTATAAACGCGCAATCCTTACCTCTACAAATCGCACATTTTGAGTGGTCGTGTTCGCGCATCTTTTTTTCGAAGCGTTTAATCGTCGGCAAAACATCTTCGACTCTGCTAACAATTTCAAAAACGCTAAGCTCCTTCCTGTCGATATTTAAATTCTTTCTTAAAACATCAATAATCTCCGCCCAAAAATCACCAAAGAGTATAAAGGGCTTATGGTGTCCATAGTACAGTTTTGCTAAAACCCATGCCGTTCCAAATTCACTAATTGTTCCAGTTCCACCCTTAAAGATAATATAAACGTCGGCATGTTCAAGAAGCTTAAACATTCTCTCAATGTAGTTAGAGGTTTTTATCTCCACGTCGGGAATGTTTCCAACATACCTTCCCTCGAAACCCGGGGCATTCTTGGGATAAAAAGTAACAGTCAAAGTCTCGCCCTTAACCTCCTCCGCCCCCTTGGTTGATGCCGCCATCACACCCGGACCACCACCGTTGACAATTGTATACCCATGCAGTGCAAGATATTTTGCCGTCTCAAATGCTTTTTTATAGACCGGATCATCGGGCAAGATGTTGGCGTCGCCGAAAAAAGCAATGTTTTTTATAAACGGCTTCGGCAAACGATTTTTTATCATAATCTTAAATATTTACGGGTTTTTGTGTGATACTAATATGTTGCTTTGTAAAATTTCTCTAAATTCTCTTCGATATCACCTTCGGTCAATTTCCTGCCAACGACAACTTCATCAATGCCAGATCCTTTGGCTCTTTTAATATTATCCAATGTTATCCCCCCGTCAAGGCAGATTTTAAATTTACAATCCCGGCTCAGTTTTATATTTTTCAACTTTGTAATCTTGTCAAACGTCATCTCGTTAAAATCCTGCCCACCCATGCCCGCCGGGTATGACATCAAAAGAACCACGTCCAACTCTGGTAAAATTTCACTGTCGATATTTTCTACATCTGTGTCGAAATCGACAGCAAGACCAGTTTTTAATCCCCACTCTTTTAACTGCCCAATAAAATCAGATTGCGACGCCATGTACTCAATTTGTCCGATAATTCTGTCTGCACTTACACACCTTCGGACCCAAAGGGTCGGATCAGTAACCATCAGATGATAATCAAACTTTAAATCCGAAGTAAATTCAAATAAAGTCTGTGGTTCGACTGTTTTTACATCCAAAAAAGTCCCGTCGTTGATATCAATCTGGACTCTTGTCAGCGGATAAAAATTTGGAAGCGAGACGTCGTTTAACCTGTCCAGCACTTCTCCAAATTCACTCAGGTCATCTGTCAATATTGATGGAATTATTTCAAGCATTGTGATTTAAATTTTTCCAAAGCATCGATCTGAACCGCTTCAATGTGAACCTCCGGTCTTTTCTCTTTTACAAAGTTAATTGCATCTTCCATTTTATACCCCCCAAAACGCATCAAGTACGCGGCAACCAGCGTCGGGCTTCTGCCATGACCGTTTCTGCAGTGGACATAAACAACCTTTCCCATATTTATAACCGTGTCGATCAGACATGTTCCCATTGTTAACTGCTCTTGTGTTGGAGCGTAGCCATCTGTCACCGGAAGCCATGCATAGCCAATTTCTATTTCTTTTGGGGGTAGCTCGTTGTTTTCTTGACTCAAATTAACTTCAAAACTGACCCCCAACTTTCTAAACTCTTCACCGTGGACGAAACATACTCCACCCCCACAAAGATCCGAGCCAATATAGATCTGACTAGTTATTTTAGAAAAATCAAAAAGGTGTCTGTCGTTTCTGCCTTTTGGTGTCAAACCATTTCCCATAAATTCTTACTTGGATTTAAAGGAGAGCGTTATCGGGTCCGCCGGTGCCACTTCTGAAGTAATCGTATTACCAACTCTTATCACCTGTTCGACAAGGCGGTTTGCATATCCCCACTCGTTGTCGTACCAAGCAAAGACTTTGACCAGATTTCCTCCAACAACTTGTGTCAAATCAAGGTCAACAATTGCCGACTCGCTTCTTCCAATAACATCGGAGGAAACTAGCGGTTCATTTGAAACAGCCAAAATGCCTTTATACAAAGCGTTTTCGTTTGCAGCTTTTTCCAAAGCCTCATTAACCTCCTCCACGGTTACATCTTTTTTCAAAAGAAGCGAAAAATCCGTCAGGGATCCTGTCTGAACAGGAACCCGAAGCGCTTTTCCATCAAAAAGCCCCTTCAGCTCTGGAATCGTTTCCGTTGTTGCAATTGCAGCACCTGTTGAAGTTGGAACGATATTTGACGCCGCAGCGCGTGCGCGACGCAAGTCCTTATGCGACCCATCTTGAAGATTTTGATCGTCGGTATATGCATGAACCGTTGTCATCAGTGCTTTTTCAATTCCAAAGGCTGAATGAAGGACAGCGGCAACGGGTGCAATACAGTTTGTAGTACAGCTTGCATTGGAAAGGACTTCGCCCTCACCTTTATACTCATTCACACCTAAAACATACGTTGAAACGTTGTCACCTTTTGCCGGTGCAGAAATAACAACCCGTTTGGCTCCACCAACGGCGTGCTTTTTCGCATCTTCTTCGGTGGTAAAATGTCCCGTCGATTCGATTACCACCTCAACACCGTATTTTCCCCATGGGATCTTTGCCGGATCCCTTTGCGCCAAAACTGGAATGTTGTAATCCTTGCCAACCATCCTAAGATACCCTATCAGCGGATCGTCGTCGGTAACTTCTTTTGCGTCTTTAACAACCTCGCCAACTACCTGATATTCAAATTTACGATATGTCGTATCGTAATTCACCAAATGTGCCCAACCTTCTGCATTCATGCTCCCGGAAGTATTAATCGCCGCGATTTCAATTTCTGAAGAATGTTTTAGAAGCCAGATGCGAAACACAAGTCGCCCAATCCTTCCAAAACCATTTATACCAATCTTAACCATAACCTATATCAGTATAGTTCCTCGTTTAACTTTTAGTAAATATGTAATCTACAGGCAGTCTCACATTATATCTGCTTCATAGATCAAAGTCGTTTCATCTGTAAACACACATCTGCAAACAGACCAACGCATTTCAACCAACTCTGATATATAATTTCATACAATGAAAATTCAAAAACCGGTTGTCTCAATTTTCTCCACAATCTGGGGACATAAAAGTATTGGTGAGGCAGTCAACGACGCCCTCAAGGATAAGTTCGAAACACATCTCAACCTCATCACACCTGAAAAAATTTTTGTTAAACCATACAACACCGCCTACCACTTCTTCCCTTCACTTACAAAAATTCCTTTCAAAGTAAGCCAATTAAAATATCTGCGTAAGATTGCCGAAAATTTCTTTTCGAAATCCTACACAAAAAAAATCGAGATGCTAATTAAGCAGCAAAAACCCGACGTCGTTGTGAGTACTTACTTTGCCTTCAATTTTAGTCTCACACGTTTAATCAAAAAATATAAATTTCTTCCAATTAATATCATCGCGGACCCAAGGACTTTCCACAAACTCTCTCTTTCTCCAAAGATGTACAACTTTGCTTTCGACGATGTTGCTATCAGATACGCTCTGAAAACGGAGGCAAAAAGGGACACTCTTGTAAAATGCGGTTGGTTCGTGCGAAAAAATTTTCATAAATGCTCTGATAAAAATGTAATTAGAAGACAGCTCAATTTGGCACCTAACAAATTTACAGTCACTGTCGTTGGAGGAAGCGAAGGAACGTTCACCATCTTAAAAATACTGCCCGCATTTATAAATTCAACTAAATCTATCCAAGTGATTTTCATCTGCGGTAACAACAAAGCTCTATACACATCGCTTCGGGCACTTACTAAAATGCTGTCTCTGAATAAAAAAAATAAACCAAACTTCTATGCAAAAGGCTTTATTAAAAATACGCACAAATATCTGCAAGCATCGGATATCGTAATAGGAAAGGCTGGTCCAAATCTTTTGTTCGAAACCGTTGCTACACAAACCCCATTCTTTGCGATATCGCACATCGCGGGACAGGAAGATGGAAATCTGGAAATTATCAAGGATTACAATTTGGGATTTGTTGAAGAACGCTCAAGCAGGGCTGTCAGCCTCACAAAAAAAATTATTGCTTCACCAAACATTTTAGACCGCTTCCAAACCCCGCTGGAAAAACTCGCCGAATACAACAGAAGTTCCTACTCCATACTTTCTAAATTTATCGAAGAAAAACTTCTTAAGGAGAACAAAAGTAGTTAACGCTTAGATATTGCCACACTACTCAACAAGCGCCTTAATTCCCGGAAGTGTTCTGTTGGCTAAAAATTCGAGCATTGCACCACCACCGACACTTATCCAATCAAACCCGTTCCCAAAACCAAGCAGGCTAATTGCCGCCTCCGTATCTCCTCCGCCTGCAACTTTATAGGCGTTTTGATTAGAAACCACAGCATTAAAAACCCTTTTTGTTCCCTGGCGGTGGCCTTCTTCTTCAAATTTCCCGATTGGTCCAGAAACAACTATTGTTCCGGCCGTTTTTATTTCTTCTTCAAATTTCTCCACCGAATGAATAGTAATATCCTCTTTATCGGCAATTAGATCCGCCCAAATGATTTTTTCTGCAAATTCAACACCTGCCTTTTCCCTGTAATCCGAAAGTCTTCCTCCAATAAGTATCTTATCAGCAAATTTTGTAAAACTTTCAACGTATGGTAATTTATCCTCTTTTATTCCACTTATTACCATAACTAAGGGCCTTTTTTGATCATTCAAAACTCTGCTCAAACTTACAATCTCCTTCTCGAACCTTAACCCCAAACATACTTCTCCGCCGTTTTCTTTTATAACTTTCGGTAAACTTACAATTGATGCATGTTCGCGATGAGAAACCGAAAAAGCTTCGTTGATATAAACATCCCACCCATCCGCAAGTTGTCTAGCAAAGTCAAGATTATTTTCTTTTTCACCCGGGTTATTCCTTAAATCCATATCAAATTCAACGACAGGAAATTCAGCAGATAATTCGGATGCTAGATTATATTTCGTTTCAGTGTGGCTAATGACTTTAACTTTTGCGGCAGCTTTTTCTCGAAGTAGGAGTATCAGTTTTCTAATCGACTCAACCCTAGGATTGTCTTCGTCTTCAACATTAAAATCAGCTCGTACCAATATTTTTTTGTCGGTACAGTTGATGTTATTGATTGTCGGTAAATTAACCATTAAATTTATCCTACAACCTATAAGCACCTAACCACAAGCACTATAAACTTTAAACTTTAACGGCAACGAATTCATTTCTTATACTACGGGGCACTTATGGAAAAAGAAATCGTATACAATCTTCGAGTAAAGTTTTCTCCTGGGCACCTCAGCGCAATCTCGCACCATCTCGACAACCTATTTACTCCGACAGGACGGTCGATAACACAGCGCGTAAAAGAAATTCTGTTTATTACCAAATCAAAAACACCATATCCTGGAGAAAAATTCCTCTCGTCACTCCCCCAAAGTTAACAAATTAAATCACGCTAATGAATCTCAATTGTTCTCCTCAATCTTTTTAATATCTTCCAACCTTCTTTTATGTCTTGCCTTTTCGTCAAATTCTGTCTTCAAAAAAGTCTTTAGCATCTCCTTTGCATTGTGTTCGGAGGTATGATCAGAGGCTATCACGAGAATGTTCATGTCGTCATCGCTTCTTCCCTGTTTAACCTGTTCGCTGTCAACTCCAATTGATGCCCTTACGCCGTCAAATTTATTTGCCACAACATCAACGCCAACTCCCGACCCACAAAGAAGAATCCCCAGTGATTTTTTGTTATCGGCAACCAACGAAGCTACTTCTGAAGCGTATTTTGTGTAGTCGTCCTTCTCATCATAAGTCTGTGCTCCAACGTCTTCAAATTCATACCCCCATTCAAACAACCATTTAGCAATTTTTTCTTTCAGTTGAAAGCCGCGGTGATCACAGCCAAGATAAACCCTCATAATTTACCTCCATCCTTCCAACAACTGCCTGACTGCACCTTTTTGATCAGCTGCCAAAACAACCCCCGAAGCTACACCAACCCCCCTAGCCCCAAGCCTTAGACTAACCCGAACGTCTTCAGTGTCTTTCACCCCAGCGCCCACCAAAATCGGAATGTTTGGAACTGCCTTAACTACTTTTTCAATCACTTCCGGTTTGGCGCGCGCGACAGAAGTTTCTGTCGACCCGACAAGCTCCGGAGGCTCGTAGCCAATCCAATCAGGAGAAAGCGCAGAAACAGACAGTGTCTCTTCGATCGAGTCCGAAAAAATCAACACTTTTAACTCTAAGGTTTTGGACCTATCGACAATTTTTTTAAGGTTTTCAAAAGGGAGCTTATGTTCTGAATGGTTCAAAACTACTCCTGTTACACCGATTTCTTTAAGTATCTCGGGCGGTACCCAGCCGGTCGCCCTTCCCCTGTCAAAAAAATCACAATGCTGTGCCCACGTTCCACCTCCATGATCTCTGGCAATATCTTTGACATCAAGCATATTTGGACAAACTACAGCTGGAATACCAAATTCTTTCGAAAGACCAAAAACATTGTTTGCAAGCGTAACCGCATTTGCACCAGAGCTCTCCCTATAAGTTTTAAAATTAATAAGAAGCATCTGCTTAAAAGTATATCAACTATCACAATACGGACAAGCTCCACTTTCAAGACCTAGGAAAAAATTTGGTCAAACTTTCCTTTATCAAAACCGACGATTGTTTCTTTTGCCCCATCGTCCTTGACGACAACAGTAAAGGGAACTCCCATAAAACCGCCGGAATCAGCAAGCATCTCCTCCTTGGCACTATCGTCCTGATCAACCTGCTTCTCTTCAAAAGAGACATTTTTCTCTTTGAGATAGTTTTTCAACATCAAGCAATACGGACAGGTTGTTGTAGAAAAAACAGTTATTCGCATATGCAATCACCCCACCTCCAGTATTAATACTAGTTTACATTAATACTTTTTGGAAATCGTCAGTTGACAACGGGGGCTTCATTGCACAATCATCACTCCTTCCATTCCTTTTTCGCGATGCCCGTCGACACTGCAGTAAAACTTATAACTTCCCGCAGCCGTAGGCGCGGTAAATTCAGTAGATTCTTGTGCCCCCGCTGAAATTGCATTCACTCCCACACCCAAATTTTCGAAAACGAGATTGTGGAAACCGTCGCTGTCTTTAAAAGTCAGCTTAATTCGTTCACCGGGTGCAACTGTAAATGAAGATGGAACAAACTTAAAATTGCTGCCGTCAACGACCACCTCACGTGCCATGCTATCACCAGCCACCGTCCCAACTGCGGTTTCGTCTCGTGCGGGATTGGTATCTCCTAACGCCATCGCACCTTCCCTGTTTTTGGTAAACAGCACATACCCGGCTACAAAGACAACAAGTACGACAACGCCACCGATTATAAACAACAAACGGCCACCCAACCTTCCTTCCGTTTGGGGCATCTTTACACCTTCGTCACTTTGACTTTCTTCCATATAAATCACCTCCTTTGATTTTCAAGCAAAGCAACATTTTTTCATAAACAAAGCTCAAAAATCTGTATTCTCGGTTACAAAAATTACGTCTGGATCGTGAAGAGTGAGAGGATTTTTAACCAGATTGGCTGATTTATCTCCATCACACTGCCATCAACCGCAGAAATTTTAGCAGAAACCGGCGCGTCAAATTCATAAAGGTCTTTAATACCAACTCTTTTTGTTCCGTTGGCCAAATAAAAAAGATTTCCTTTGTCGTCTTCGGAAATTTCAACCGACCTGTCAGTTGTTAATGAAGTGATCACGTTTGAACGATAAAGGACATTCACCGCATCCGCCGGAAGCAATGTTAAAAACTTGTACCCCGTCGGCGTCAGAATTGTAATTCTCGACTTAAGGGGTTCAATATTGATTTGATAGGAAGTTTTTGCTTTTACGCCGGATTGTTCGATGACAAACTGATTACCTGATAAGCTTATGTCAATCTTCCTTATGGACGGCCTCTGCTCAATCTCAAGAATATTGTCCTTATAGTTACTGATATCAAAGTCCTGCTCACCGTTTTTACCGGCAATGTTGAGGACGTATTTCCCGTCCTTGCGAAACAGCGAAATCGGCATGTCCGCGTCTCCCATTGCCACAGACGATTGTGACACCGTTAGACTTTCACTTTGATTACCACTGCCACTTGTATCCTCGGCAGCTAAAACGTTTAAAACAACTTCACCGTTTTTTTTCACCGTTACAACCGAGGCGTCCACATTATTTGTTGACAACAAAAACAGCGCCATCAAAAAGAGCGACACAAAAGTCTTGCCACTTGGAAATAAGTCAAAAAAGGATTCTCCTATTTTCCGCATATGTTCCGCAAATTCTCCGCAGGTTATTTTGAGTTCAACTTCAGATACACCCCAAACAAACCAAACACCGCAGCTGTCACCATCCACTGCGTCGATGCCAGCCAGATATCCTCCCACAAGAAGCCAAGTCCAGCCAGAGCAACACAAATAACCGATGCCGACATGCAAACGTACGACAACATATTTTTATCTTTACCCATAAAATCCATGCGTATCACCCCCTTCCAAAATTATACATTATACAAAAGGTCGATTTTCAAAAAACGTATCATCTTGTAAACGTTTCAATCAAATCGCCGGTTAAATATGCAACAACGGCCGCCAGACCACCAACCAAGAGCATTTCAAGACTACTAACGTACCAATGTTTTTTCGTAAACTTACCCCGAAGCGTTCCGATTAAAAACAAAACCAAAATTACAAAAACGACCGAGACATAAAACTGATTTTCCATGCCAGTCACATATGGCAGAAGCGGAACCAAACCGGCCAAATCAAACGCCGCAAAAGTTACAAGCGCGTGTTTAATGGGAGACACCTCGGAATCGCTGGTGCCACCCTCCGCCTTCTCGTAATCAACTTCACTTTTGATGCCCAAGTAAGTCCCGGAAGACATTGACACTCCATCTGCCAGCAAATTTGCAAAGCCCATAATAACAACAATTTTTGGGGCAAACGCTGCCCCCTGGGAACCGGCAACAACGGCAAAAGTCGTTACCAATCCGTCACTCGCGGCAAAAACAACATCTCTTAAAAACGAGCCTCTTTCGTGGACAAATTTTGTGACCATCAATTTCATATTAGCATATTTTGCGGGTTGAAATTACGTTTCTTTTTACGGATAATCCTTTCTATACTCCGACATGAAATACGGCTTAAATAAGTTAAAGACATTACTTGTCGCAATTGCAATAATTTTCGTTGGTTTTATCGTAGCCTGGTTTAGATTTTTCGGAGCCGTTCAAACCGAACCAGGATCCAACAATGTAAACACTACCACCACCGCCCCCGGACAAACGGCAAAAATCAACGTTGGCATCAGTGTTGATTACGGTAATGGAAAAGTTATTTCATACGACAGCTTGGAAGTTAACAACGGCGAAACAGCCTATTCTCTACTTGTAAAAAAGATGCAGGAAAAAAACGTTACGGTCAAAACCAAAACTTACGACTACGGGACAATGGTTCAATCTATTGACAATATTGAAGCTTCGGCAACTAACTATTGGGCCTATTCCGTAAATGGCCAGGCCGGTAGCGTCGCCGCCGATAAATACGTCTTAAAAAACGGCGATCTTGTTGAGTGGAAATATACACCGTTAAATTAACCAAAAACTTAAATGTCAAAACTCAAAACTAAAAACCAAAATACAATATATTATATACTGTATACAATTCCCTTCATTCTCGCATTTTTGGAGAGAACCGTTTTCGACCTTGGCCCAAATGTTGAATTATTAACTTCGGCGATGATTCTTTCCGCTTTTACCTTAAATCGAAAATGGACTTTCGCACTGACTTTTTTAGTGATTGCGCTTTCGGACCGCGTGATCGGAAATTCAAAAATTTTACTGTTTACTTGGAGCGGCTTTCTTATCCCCGCGTTTTTCTCTTCTTCGGTTGTTAAGACTCTATATTCGAAATTCGACATTCAACATTCCAGGAAAATATTTACCGGCGCTTTTCTTACAACATTAGGTATAAGTGTAAATATTTTATTTTACTTATGGACAAACTTCGGCGTTTGGCTTTTGGACAGCTTTGGAATGTATACAAAAGACTTGAAGGGTTTAATCCTTTGCTATATCAACGGTCTTCCTTTTTTGAAAAATGAAGTTTTTAGTAGTCTTTTATTTATTCCCATTGGTTATTTTGTAATCGAAGCTGTCACAAAAATTCTGCGTAATTTAAATCTCAACAAGAATAGTAGATTTCAAGAAAGTTCTTAACAAAAGGTTGTGTTTCCCTGTAAGATGCCAACCATCTCAAGGGATCCCGTTAAATATTTTTAATTATTTAACCGGGAAAGGAACCGGGTGTAATTCCCGGACAGTGCCGCTACTGTGAATCCTGAGCTAAGTCGAAGGATAAGTCAGAAAACTAGCAACCTCAAATATTCCCGAGCCAGGAAATATGTCTGCCGAAGCTTTTCTACAATCGCAGCTAGTTGTTGTCAAAACCCAGGAGGTTGAGAATCTTGCTTCGCGCATCCACGAAACCAATGATATTCCCGATCCTTATATTCTTCGGTTGATCAAAGGGAAATTTTGTACACTCGAAAGAAAACCAGTTGAAGATTACATCGAAAAATATTCATATCTTGGATCAAGAGAGATTATTGCTTTTAGACAAATTGAGAATTGGTCGCAAAACCCAAACGCAATCAACGAAGTTGCTTTGTGGTTCAGTCCTCCTTTTAAAAACATCTACCCCACTTCAAAAGTTACCATTTCAAATTTAAGTGATGACGGGGATTTCATTGTAAACAGGTCAATCAAATTACAAATCGAAGGTAAAGAACTGCTTAACCTGGCTCAACCATTTTCTGAAAACAAATTCCTGACAAATGAAGATCTGCGTTCTCATGCCTTTTTTATCAACAAAAGCGATCTTTTACTCTTTTACGACAAACTCCGCGCAATCGTTCCAGAGCAAATTCAGCTTATCGAATCAAACTCCGATATCAGAATCAAAGAAGAAATCCGAGACCAAGTCCAGGACATCAGAAATAAATTTCCAAGACTGAATAATCAACGGGCGACAACCACTTCTTCTTTGGAAGCAAGACTGTATGAAGAAGCAAAAAAGAAAAACTTAATTGGCAAATCTTCCGAAAGCTGTCCAATTGCGCTTGTTAATTTTCAACTCTTCACACCATATCAAATGTTTTCAGAAGGAGGTAATAGTTCCGAACACTTGGGCAAAAAAATTATTAAAAACTGTGGCGCCTGCAATAAACTTTTAATGATGTATATGGGCAAAGGCGACCACTGTCCATACTGTAACGAGATATACGAAGGGTGTTAGCTCTAAAACGACACCTTCTTTTTTTTTAACACTTACTTCCCCTGTTTCCGCCCGGTTTTGAGTTTATTTTTAGTTTCACGAACTGCAACGCGTGGTAGGAAATCCTCTTTTTTTTTCAAATAACTTTCAACGGCGTTTCTATGATTTTTGGTTAAATCTCGAAGCATCCAAGAAACAGCTTTGGTTATTAAGATGTCTTTTTCGTCCAGAAGTTTGTCGATATTTTTAAAAGCCATGTCGCTTAACTTTTTACTTTGCGAATGACGAACCGGACTTGTTAGTAAAACCAAAGAAGCGCGCATCTTGTGGACGTTTTCACTCGAGTTTAATTCTTTTATAAATCTTTTCCATTCTACCCAATTTTCAAGAAGCTCCTGTGCACTAAATTGCCCTTGGCAAATGTTGTCAACCTCCGCCCAACCCTCAGCGCTACCAAGCCAATAGTCCAAAAATTTAGGTCTTAATGTTCTCCGAAGCTCGGGTAAATACTCCAAAAGTTTTCCAATCGCGCCAAATTCATTGTGCGATTTTCCCCTTGAAAGACTGTCCAAAAGTTCCTTGTATTCTTTTTTTGTAAAGTTCTTGTCTTTAAGCCAACTAACAAAAATTCTTCGGGATTCCGGAGTACTTATCGGATATGAGAATTTGCTGGAGCCGATATAACCGCTTTTGAGTTTTGACTGAAAGGCGCCGGTGTAGGACTCATAAAGACCAACAATTTCTTGATGGTATTTATTCATTAAATAAAGTATAGCAAAATTTCATTAAGGGAAACCGGAAAGTTTAAAAAATAAATTTGAATAACCGATTTTTAATAATAAAGTTCAGAAGGTCTACCAATCTTCTCTTTCACTTCTGACAATTTTTCCTTCTGATATTGGCCTGTTTGTCGTTGACAAAAGAACCTCTTTCCCCCGCTTTTGAATTTCAGCCGATGTCACCCTTCCTTTTTCGATTTGTTTTTTTATAAATTCATCATCGTCAAAATTTGACAAAAAGTCTGGAGAAAACTTTTTCATCACATCCCCAGCAACCCACCCCAACATTTCGTTTGTTAAAACCCCAACACGTGTATCTGGCATTTCACTTCTAAAGGCTTCCAAGAAACCGTCAATTCCAATATTGCTCATATGAACAATACACACATCAAACCTTGCCAGCACTTTCCCGATTTCAAATTTATACAACTGTCTATCTGAATCGACAAAGGTTATTTCTGCGTCTTTGAAATAAATCTCCTTGAGTTGCTGCATCGGCTTTAACAATTCGCTTTGTGTGGAATAATCTACCCACAAAACTTTAACTTTCTTTTGATCTTGCATAGTTTGGCATATTATAAGTGGGCAGATAGCAGGGCACAAGTTTAACCCAACTACTTTTATCCATAATTTTATGATGGTATAATCCTGCTTGTACTTTATTCCTCGATAGCTCAACGGTAGAGCGGCTCCCTGTTAAGGAGAAGGTTCTAGGTTCGAATCCTAGTCGAGGAGCCAGATAGGACGCTGAGCATGTAAAAGCTCTGTTTGTCCCATATTATCAGGTGTTTCTCTTGGTTCGAATAATCTTCATATTACCCCCGTGTTTCTTTCTTATTAGAAACTTTAGTCTCGCAAGCTTGGTTTTTGACTCGACAAAGTTTATATTTAAAGCATGGGGGATGAGAACAAAAATTTGAACCGACAATTTTCCAACCTGAACGAGACCAGTAATGAAAATGTCCCAAAACTCACACTTTCTCCTTTAAATGAAACCTTAAAGCAAGAAAAAGTAGAACCTTCAAAAATTCCTCACATACCAAGACTTAGTTTTAAAGACAAAAGAAGATATATTGTTCTCTTCGCATTATTTATTTTACTAGTACTTGTGGCTGTTACTGTCGGTCTGTTCATTAGAAAAGCATCCAAAGTCGAGGTGGAAAGCCGACTAACAAACATTGACTGCGGCTTAAGTGGACAAAAAGACGATTAGCCAAATTCAACGGCATCCCTAAACCTCTTTTTGGAGTTAATCTTTTAGAATCTGAGTGGCGGTTTAATCACCGAAGTGATATATTAAAAGCAGTCAGAAAACTGACGCGATTCAGAAGGAGAAATTTACTCCTTATCTAGTCTAGACCCTAAAGTATTATACAATTGTGACGTTACAATCTTGTTTGGAGATAAGGTTAAAAGAACTAATACAAGGTCTTCCTCGCTTTAATTTACTTATATTTATTAGTTAATTGTCTAGACCTGTATTTGACGTTGAAGTTGCGGGTTTGTAAGAACCTTCTGCAATCATATGGGGTATTTTGTTTTCTATGGATACTAAATAAAGGTCAATGTTAAATCCTTTAGTTACATTAGTATCATCTATCCCATACAATATTGTCTTGCTATCAGAAAGCCAATAACCTGAATGCCATGTTTTATTAAGGTCGGTCTTTGTAATTAAAATCTTTGGAAAATTAGATTTGGTTATATCAACCAACCAAAGCTCCTCATTGCCTTCAGTATAGTTGGAATTGTGATAAATAACATACTTACCATCAGGAGAAAATTGAGGGCGTTGAGGAAGGTTCATTGGTTTACCATCTTTAGTCGCTGATTCAGCAAGTATATTTTGGGCTCCTTTTTCTTCTAAAATAATTTTATTAGCATCATAATCAAAATATACCAACTTGCCCCCTGAATTGTTCCAGTTATATTGTCCAGTTTTATCTGTCCGAAAAACTTTTATCTCCTTTGTTGTAATATTCACAGTCTTATCTGGAGCATTATATCCATCCCGAAAAATAACTTCTTTTGAATTAGGTTTCCAACCCATCAATCTTTCCTCAATTTCATAGGTTTCTATCCTCTCTTTGTATTTATACAGTATTATTGCTTCCTCTGGATTAATGAGGTCAACATAATATATGCCTTCACTGACCCCTGTTGGTGTAATATGCTCTTTCGGTGAATAATCTGCATCAGGTTGGGGGTAAAAGGCGGCATCAAAGGCAATCTTAATGCTATCAGGCGACCAAGCAAAGATGCTTGTACCAACACCTTTAGTTTCACCCTTTTTTGGTTGAAATATATTAGTCAGTTTGGTCGGTTGCGAAGGACTAACGCCTTTAATTTTCTGTACCATCAATTCACCTTCACCCTTAAGGAAAGCTATATATTTCCCATTGGGGGAAATTGCGGCCGAAGCTGATACTCCATTCTGAAATAGAAACTCACCAGTACCGTCCTCATTAACCAGCCAAAGCTCACCTTTTCCAAGTTTAATGTAACCAAGCTTGTTTTTACTTCCGAAGTCTTTTGTTTTCTCGTTTGGCTTCACTTTTTCCCATTCGTAAATTACTTCAGAAATTTCTTTTACTTCATCCTGCGACTGAGGAGTAATTTTAAGTAAATTATTCTTCCAAGAAAAATATAAAAGTGATGCAATAGAACCCAGCAAAACAATTAGAAGTAATATTAAGTGCGTAAAGCCTTGATGATACTCTTTCATTATATATCAGTATACTTTAAGCAAAGTTAAAATTGTAGTTATCATAGTCATATTGGGAATAGTCAAGTGTCCTGAATGTATTTATTAGCGGGAGCAAAATAGCCTTACCCACGTTTTAATATAAACTGACAGTTTTTAGTTTATGGTTTTATCTCGTAACCTCCGGACATGAGAATTTGGGATTTTGGAATTTCACGCATAAAATTAGGGCTAGTTTCTGTCTTCGCATGGTAATATCTACTGCCAATTTTTATGATAAATTCGGAATTTGTAATAGATACGATAGGTTCAACCGTGTCCGGAATTATCGAATCTGCGTAATTAAACTGCTTTCTTAAATATTCACCAAAATGAAACTGCTTGAAATAATATAAACGATAGTCTTTACCAAACTCTTGGGTTAAAACCCTAAAAGTTTTTGGGTCAGCATCTTTCAATATTTGATTTTCCCAAAAAACATGCTTATTGTCTGCGGCAAAACTATTTTCCATTAAAACATGGAAAGTGTACCAATCCGCATCTAATTTGTGATACTTGTATGAGCAGATTGGTGCTGGACCTTTACAGTCTCGATAAAATGTTTGGCCCAGATTGTCATGGAAGTAAATTCTTCCCGGCAGGATTGGTGTTTTGGTTGTGAAATAGTTAAATATTAGAAATAAAACTAAGGCGCCAAATATCCATTTTAATCTTTTTTTGACCACGTCTATTTCAATATAGCATTTACTTCCCACTCAATCCATTCTTTAGCTGTAAGTTGTTCCACTGTTCAGATTAATAGACGGAAGAGTAAATGAGGCTAAATCATCAATAATTTTGATTAGTCTCTCTATACTTTCTTTTATAGCCGTCTGGGACGGATATATAATCAACTAAGTTGAAGATATATTGAAACTTGGTGTTGGGAGCCAGAGATTTTTAGCTTCATATCTCAGTAACATCAAAACTGCGTTAGAACTTTGATATAATCAAATTATGGACGATTTAGAAGCCCAGCTAATTCCTCCTGAAAAAAAGTTCCCGCAAGTTGAGGAAGTCAAAGTACCTCGAAATGAAAATGGCGAGGTCGTTATTTTACCAACTGATAATAGGGTATTTCTAATTCGTACGAGAGGCAGAACGGGTTGTGATGCCAGCCTCCTTCTAACAATAGAATCGAATGGAACAGAGCACGTTGTTGTTACACATTACGATCCAGAACATATAGAGGAACACTTAGGTGTTATAAGAGAGAAATCTAAGTTGCACCCAAAAGGCAAAAAGGTCTCTTTTTTAGTCACTTTTGGTACCGAACAACATGAGTGGAGACAACGATTAGAAGAAGAGTTGACAGAATACCAGGGGAGCAAACCTGATATTGTGAGTTTGCCCGAACTTGGTGAAGAACAGGCAAGGGAGTTATTAGAACCCGGAAATAAACTAAAGTATCAATTAAATTTTACTCGAGGTTATGGTGGAAATTTGAATAATATCGGATCAGCGTACCAGGAACTGATTACGACAAATTATTTGCAACGGACGATCTTAAATAATATGTTCGAACTTTGTCTATCGTATAGAGCAAAATGCACCAGCAAGCTTCTTAATATAACCCGTTAAAAAAAGACATATAATGGTGTAGTATTAAGACTGTGAAAAAAGAGTATTTAATAATTTTTATTGTTCTACTGGTTGCGATAGTTGGCTTTTTTTTCCTCAAAGGAAACAAAAGTGACAATGAAGATGTCACTCAAGAGCCACAGGTTGTCGAAAATGGGAGAGAAAACAACACGGTTACCTATTCAGACTCAGGGTTTGTTCCCGATAGTCTTGTCGTAGCTGTTGGAACAACAGTGACTTTCATCGATCAATCAGGCAACACAATGTGGGTAGGATCTGATCCTCATCCGGTACACTCCGACCATCCAGCTTTTGACCAACGGCAAACAGGAGAAAGCTACTCTTTCACTTTTACCGAAACCGGTACTTATAACTATCACAACCACATGTTTCCAACCCGCACAGGGGTAGTAATAGTTGAATAAGCTATCCTTGGTGGGTCTCTGTATAGCCAGGAAAAAAGTCGGTTTTAATCATTTTAATTTTCATTTGGGAAAGCAGTTTTTTAATGGCTTCGACCATGGGTTCCGGCCCTGAAACATAAAAGATTCTATTTTGATAGTCCGGCACTTTTTTCTTTATCATTTCCTCATCAATATACCCGTCTTTCTCGGTATTAACATACACAGTTCTCACCCCGACACCTTTTGCACCGTCTAAAATCTTTTTAAAAGCAATGTCCGCTTCTTGTCTGTTTGAATAGAGAAGAACTATATCTCTTTTTTCATTATTCAAAAGCATTGACTTTATCATGCTCCTAAAGGGAGTCACTCCGATACCTCCGGCTATAAAAACCAATGGCAGGGCTTTATCTTGTGGTAAAATAAACTCTCCTTGCGGACTTGAAGCTACAATTTCTTGTTCCTCCCTAAAATTCATAAGCGCAGACTTAAAACTACTTCCTTTTTCGGCAACTCTCATGGTTAGTGCGACACTTCCTTCACTTGGGGCTGAGGAAATAGTGAAGAAACGCCTTGTTCCCCTTGAGTCCGGATTTTTATGTGGAAGTGTCCATTCCAGGTACTGCCCGGGGATAAACCTAAACTTGCTCATTGGTTCAAAATGAAAAGACCAGGTATTTTCAGTCACTTTTTCTTTCTTCCTAAAAACCATTACCAAATTAAATGAGGGAGAAAGAAAAAGATTAAGTAGATTCCCAATAAGGAGTGCTGTTTCTAAACCATACGCATAGCCCGGAATGATTTTTGGGAGTAAAAAGTAAACTAAAGCGACAAATCCTCCAAAGATAACCTGTTTGTTTTTGGTCGAAGGAGACGTAAGGGGTTCAATAAGCATTACAAAAACAAAAAACCAGATGGAAGGGACAACAAAAGAATTTATAGTAAATCCTTTACCAAACAAGACGGGTGTTAAAAAATAAACCGCAAGAAAGCTTGCAACCAACTCAAACCTCTTAATTTTAATAAGGATCAAAAGCCCCCCCACCGCGATAAGAGGAAGCGTGTACATACTCCCCATCCACCATGACGCTCCGTTGTGAAGAACAATCGCAGCCAAGAATACTGCAAAGGCAGCAGGGTTAAAAATATGCTTTT
>Ga0209210_1000155_pt1 | contig 80952 bp, 71 predicted proteins | sample RifGroA1_FD_183991 | JGI IMG/M metagenome (GOLD analysis project Ga0209210, IMG submission 183991) | Contaminated groundwater microbial communities from Rifle, Colorado, USA - Rifle Groundwater A1 (SPAdes) (version 2) | ecosystem: Environmental > Aquatic > Deep subsurface > Groundwater >...
GTCAGATGCAAATCAGGACAGCCAATGATAGATTCTAGCCCAGGCATGGGGGCTCCTTTCGTCAAGTTGAGTGTGGTAACCCAATCTTAACGCAGGACCTCTGTGCCCCCTTTAATTACGTAGAGCCCATTTGAGAGCACGTGGAGAGCACTTTTTAGCGTAATTCAGATCCGCAGACCGACGAGCTTCTCGTCCATCTGTTTTTGGGTCCGAATCACGTTCTCATCTCTCACCTTGGTGTACTTCATCGTGGACCTTACATCTCTCTGCCCGGCCATTTTGGCAGTCAGAAGCAGATCCTTACTATGATCATAGAACTCCGTAAGGGAGGCATGACGTAATAAGTGAGTTGCCCGGAAGGGCAAATTCGCACGTTGAAGCGCTTGTGTGTATCGGTACTCGATCTGTCGATAAGAAAGCATTTCGCCATCTATCGAGAAGAGTAAGCCCTTTCGCACACCTGATTTGAGCACCCATTCTTTAAAGACCCGGCCGGCAAGTTCTCCCATCGGAATAACTTTCCCGCCATTCGCTTTGGCTCCGTCCACCAATCTTGGTTCCAATCCTCTGACTCTGAGCCATTGGATTTTTTTATTGATGGTGATGCGGTTTCTACCGAAGTCGAAGTCCTCAAAGTGAAGGGCTGCAGACTCCTGCACCCGGCAGTAAGTCGCGTATTGCATGAAGGCGAGGTAATAAATGACCTCGCAATCATATTCGACACAGACTTTCTTGAGTGAATCCATGAAGAGCTGAAATTCCACAACGGTCAGGTCCTTGGAGATTTTCATTTTCTCCCGCACCTTCAGCATGGGCTTGTGGTCTTTCAGAAAGGGCAACCGGTAGTTTCGGTTGTATCTTGAAGTATAAAAATTCAAGATCCCACGCAAAACGCTGAACTCATGTTTATAGTCGCAGCGTGTGGAGTGTCCTTTGGCGAGATATTCCGGGTTACGGATTTCTGCAATCCAGAGATCAATGTCACTCGGGCTGATCTTTTCCACCGGCATACTCCAGAACATCCGGAAGTGTTGCAGGTAGGATTGATAACGAATCTGAGTCGACACGTTCTTGCTGGGCAGCCAGACGTCTTGCCAGATCTTCACGACTTCACCAAAGAGCATTCCCTGTTCGGTTTTGGATTTCTCCGGCAGCTTGGGAAATTGCCCTTGAACCTGTGAGCGCAGGTAAAAAACTTTTGCCTGTGCCTTGGTCTCAAAGTACTGACTCACCCGCTTGCGTTTGCCATTTGCATCCATCATCGTTCGGAAGGATCTGAATCGCATCCCCAGGCTGGGCTCGACCCATTGCTGGAGTTTTTCATTCCAAAGCAGAATCCGGAACACTCCGGGGCAGTCTGTGAGTTTCTCTAGTCTTCTTTTTCTTTTCTCGGTCACTTTACTTCTCTTTCCTCGACCCATTGGTTGAGAGAGCTGACGCGAAAGCGAACCGCACGATCACCTACTAAGACAAATGGAATCAAATTCCTTGTCTTGAGCCGGCGAAGATACGACTCGCAGACCGAGAGGTACTGAGCAGCTTGTTTGTAGCTTATGAGCTGGTTTTCAAAGAACTGATGACAAGGCGGGTTATTATCTTTTGATGGAATGTCTGGCAAGCTCATACATTTCCCTCCTTGTGGCTGGTCAGTCTCTTTTCGAAAATACCCCAATCTCCTTGGACTTTTTGTTCTGACACCGAGTCGAGTTCCACCGCGGCTATGCGATTGGGGCGATTGAGCGACTTCAGCTCGCGCACACCTAAGCCCCGCTGAACGGCTACAGGGTACGGGGTCATTGACTGAGTCGCTGCGCGCACCCTTGGGACATACGGAACTTGGATCAATTTGGATGTGGCTTCGGTCTTACAGCTAAATACACACGTGCCCGTCGGTAGACTTTTGATCACGTCCGGTGAAATGAGGAATTCCTGCGCTTCACGATTGGAAGACTCGCCGGTCTGTAATCCTCCCGATGTGCGGTAGGTCTCTTTCACCACTGTGTGCGTACCGATGAAGCGTGCCCATCTCTCGGCATCATCTGGATCGTCTTGGCGGAAGATAAAGCGCACATTACAGTTGCCCATGATCTGACCCGAGAATTCCTTACTGATCAGATTCAGGTCAGACAATGTCTGATGCGCCAGGTGGATCATGAACCCAGAAGACCTGCCCTTATTCAAGAAGGTCGCAAAGCTCTCAGTGGCAAAAGCATCGAACTCGTCGATGTAAACAGAGAATGGACAGCTCCCGATCAACTCGGGATTACGTTTGCGCATTCCGGAGATGAGTAGAATCTCCTGGGTCAGGAGTCGGCCAATCCTGGAACTCTGAACACGTTTGCCTTCAGTCGGAAGATCCACAAAGAGGATTTTGTTCTGGGTCACCACATCCAGAATACTGATCGAGCGCGCACGCACCGATTTCGCGCGCGAGCCGCAAGCCAGGATGGGTTCCCATTCGCCGTGGGCAAGGTTGTTCAAATCAAAGAAGAGGCCGGTAACGATGTTCTTCCGGTCACTCTCTTCGAGGCGTTTGAGTTCGGCCAGTAGCTCTTGGATGGTAAAACCATCTTTGTACTTCTTGGTTAACTCGCCAAAAGCTGTAAGCAAGCCGTACTCGCAAGCTTTGGCGTAATGGGGTTCGTTGTAGATCGCGGAATTATAGAACTTGGTCTGGAGTTCAGAGACATTCCCCAAGCCGCAAGGATTCCAGATCGCACTCTCTTCGGGAAAGGTGGCCGATAGTAAATAGAGGTCATCCCCTCTTCCGATTTCGATGCAGTACCTTTTGACCTCTTCATAGAAGGTCCGCTCCCCCTTCGGATCAATAATGAGAGCGCCGGCTCCGCGCCTCAGATCAGAGAAGATGAGCTGCTCGATCAAGACTGTTTTACCAGTCCCAGTCGCTCCGACGATATGGGTATGCCTCAGCCTCGCCTCGTCAGGGATTTGCGCTTCTCCAATCCTGACCCCCGGCCTACGGCGAGCAGGCATTCGGATAAGTCTCATCATTTCCCAAACTGCTTTAAGCGGATGGAGCTTGCGAATCGTTTGGAAGAACAAAGGCCCGACGACCCAAAGCAAGATTCCGAATATGATTTTGAGTTCGTCCGATGTGCCAGTACTTCGAAGGGGACTCATTAGAATTCCCTCTGATCAAAAAGTCCAAGCTCTCCGCGCGGAGTCCACAAAGGTGGAGCCCCCTTGACCAGGTCACCCCAAAGGACAACTCCGACTGGCTTACTGATTCCACCTTCGGAGACGTAGCGCTTCAAGGTTTCAAAGAATGTCGGCTGGGTGACATAGAGGACTAGATTGATGGAGTTCACGGCGTCCCATCGCTTCAGGAGCTTACCGAACCGGGTTCTCCCTTTATCAGACAACTCGACTTCGACGGCTACGGCGCGAGAGGACTTGAAGGTAAAGATCCCATCGGGCACCTCCTGGTACTCGGATTCCTTCAGTGCCCGCTCGCAAGTAAACCTGCCGGTCCAAAGAGCCTCGAGCCTTTGGCGTACACCCAGGACCATGCTGTCGTGGGTCAGAGTCGAAAGATTCAGTGTCTTCACTTGCCCGACTGGAGCCGCTCCATTCTGGAGAGCGATCCTCGCGCCCTCAGGCGTGACCCGGTAGGTGGGCTGCCGTCCGAGCATGGTTCCATCCTGACGTAAGAAGCCCTCATCGCAGAGTCGCTTAATCCGCTTCCTTGCAACCCGATAGCAAGCGCCCGCAAAGCATCGCTCCATGTGCTCCGTCAGGATGAACTGGTGCTCGTAGGCAAGCCCCAGGATTTCGGTGTCCCGTTTTTGTAGTATGAGTTTCATTTATTCCTCCCCTCTTAATTTCAGGGCTACCCGCATTTTCCTTTCAGTTTGGTCCTTGATTCGTCTTACCGACCCCGTCCACAAAACCTTATGGTTGAGGGGGCGGGGTCGGTAAGTGCCTTGGCAAGAAGCAAGGAGCCAGCAAGCTGAAAAGATTAGAAAATGCGGGTAGCCCGCAGGTCAGTCTCGTTGTCAGGTAGTGTGCGGTCTGGGTGACCAGGGAAGTGACCAGTCGATCGTAAGCATAAGAGCCTCCTTGCCGTTGCGCGGCGGTGGATGAGTTTTCGCTCACGCCTGTCAGCAAGTTGAGGTATTAGGAGTCCAACAACGTTCATTCGTTGGGCTCATGCCTTCCACTGTTAGCGCAGTGGGCTTCGAGGTGTGGGCTTTTTTTTACTTCTAGGCAGAAAGCCCTTGATAATCAACACCTAAATGTATTATTTATGCACAGTGTGCAGTAAAAACGCACAAGGGAGATAAGTGCATGAATTTTTCAGAATTTCTTGTTCGTTTCAAAAAGCAGAAAAACCTCACCTCAACCGCCGAGCTTTTCAAAATCCTGGGCGGCGAGAAGAACCTCGGGGTCAAACTCCGGCAATTCCGGGAAATCGAAGCCGGCAAGATCCCGCCCTCCGTCCCCCTTTTTGTTTCTCTCTATGAGCGAATCGAGAGCGCCGAGAAGAAGGACCTGGTCTGTGCCTTCATGCATACCCTGGTCACCCTCAAGGGCGATCGCCGCGGCAAGGAGATCCCCGAGTACCTGGAGCAGAGCCTCATGCCACCACTGGAGAAAGGCGCGAAGGACTTCTGGGATGAAACCAAAACTTTCATGACCTACTCCGCCGAACAGCTTGAGTTCTTAACCCAGAACCCCGACGTTTTGCGGCTGCACAAGCAAGTGCTCTTGTTTGACTCCGTTCCAATTAGCAGCAGTTATTTGCGCAAAGCAGATCTCGAGCGGATGAAGGAGCTTGAACTAGTTGAGTACAACTCCAAGGAGATCCGTCCCAGCCGTATTTCTTACAAAGTCCCCGGCTATCGAGACAGCGGCGCACGCCAGGCTTCCAAGGCTACGGATTACATTTTAAAGCACGTTGACCTTTACATCTCCAAGGAAGGCTCGCCCAAGCAGGAGCTCAGCTACGCCTGCCAGATGGTCTCTCAATCAGCCGCCCAGCGGATCCGCGAGCAGATGCTGTTCTTCAAACGATGGATTCAGTCCCTCACCGTGCGCGAGAACGCACCGGACTCTGTCCCACTGGTGTTCATGGGGTTTGTGAAGGAGCTGGAGGAGAGGGAGTTGTGAAGCTAAATGCACCACCATTTCTTCTCTACCCAAAGAACGCCAGACTCCGAAGGAATCTAGTTGAGAAATCCAAGATGTTTCTATTTTTTTGAATTACTCTCGTATTGCTCCAGCGCAGCTTGCACTTTTGTAAACACCGAATCTACTCCCTCCTGAATATACTGGGGCCGCTGATTGCCCGCTTTGTCCAGCTCATCTAAATACATTCCAAACACCAACTTGCGGCTTACCGGCTCCTTAGACAGAATAATAATTGCCTTCAAGATTGCGAACGCCCGATTTATGTCGTGGCCAACAGCCTGAATCAAGCGGTCGTAATCTTTAACTGAAATAAAAAAAATGTGGTCAGGCTTAATGGGCGGTTCTGTTATACTCGAGTTCCGCAGATGCGGCAAAACAGCCTCTTCTAAGAATTCACTCCATGCCTCGGAACCGCTACCTAAATACAGCTCCTTATAGGTTACCAGTAGAAGAAAAAACGGTTGTCTTAAATTTCTAAGGCGTTCGGGCGGATTCTTAATGACCCTGTTTGCCACGATCATGCCCTGAACAACGCCTTTAATTATACTGTCTTCAAGTGAATCCCTCATTACTTCGTCACTAGGGTCCAACCGGGCCAGGAATCTCATCTCAATCCCTTTTGCTTCTATAAACAAGGTACCCTCTTCACCGGGAACGACGTAGTCTACGACCCTATGTTGCCTGCCCAATAGCTGCCGGAGCCCTCCCTCTGGAATGAATACAGCATTCGAGTGATCGAGGCCGAGTTGAATGTATTTCTCAAATACATCACCGAAGGACCCAAGCACCCCAGATTCGAGATTTCCAATTTTCAGAAAATCATATACAAAATAGCTTGCCAGGTCCTGAATCAAAAATGGTGAATACACAAAATGTTTGTTATCTATTCTTAAAAACGGATATCGTCTTAACGGACTCGCCTCTAAGAGCTGATACTCAAGAGGCTGCTCCTTTAAACTCCGCAGGTACGTCTTGATTTCTAATCTCGAGGCAGACAGGAGATTAAAAAACGCTTCAACTTTTTCCTTCGAACACAGGCTATCTATTGGCTGGAACCAAGAATAATCGATGAATTGCAAAGAGTGATTCGGCAAAAACCTCATCCACGCTGTGAGCGCTAAAGTCAAGAAATCCAAGCAGGTAAGGCCAGTCTTGTTTTGAAATACGCTTTCGACTGTCCGTCCGTTTCTGTCAGTCAGCCTCGAAAACAGGTGCACTTGTCGTCCCAAATGGCCGGCCAAATCCGTTTCTTGATGCCAAAATTGCTGAAATGCAAGTGTTCGCATGAACTTTGCCAAAGCATTCGAGCTCTTTATCAGATTCGGCCCCTGCTGTTCGCTGAGAACCTTAACTTTGTTTATTAAGCGGTTCAAATCGTACTCAGTCGCGACCTTTGAATGAGGATAAGAGCTTTCGCAAAAAACATACGCCCATCTAGTTAAGAGCAGCAGTTCCCAAGGCAAGTAATTTTGCCACTCGGAAATTGACTTACTTCTGAACTCGAAACACTTACTTGCAGCTCGAAAAACTATAGAGACATCGTCGAATTCACAAAGGTCGCGTTGCAATTCCCTGTAGGCCGGGATTGTTTCCATATTCTCCTACCCTATTCATCAGCGCGGTCATATAATTTGCTCGAAATAGCGTGATGTGAATAGGCAGTGCTGATGCGAATAGCGAGCGTTTCCCTGTGCCTGCCATTCCCCAGTTCCATCATCCTGAAGTTATTGGTTTAGAGAGATGGTTTTTGCTTTTTCGATCGAACTCAAGTTCGGTGCCATTCACCTTGACGCGAGCACTTGCGGCGCTTCCAAGGATCGCAGAAGCAAGCTCATCCAATGGATGCAGGACTGCTGCTGGTTGTGGCTCGTAATCAAAAAGATTTCTTGTGATAGTTCTAAGTAAAGCCTCGGAAATTTCACATTTCTTTTCGTCAAACCATTCAAATGCCAACTCAACCGCCCAACTTGCACGATCGACGTCGATTTCTTGTCTCTTCAGCAAAAATTCTTCTCGGGCATGCCTTTCAAACCAACGGCTGTTCCATCGGATAAAAAACACAATAGATGCTGCAAAACCAAAACCGAGAACGGCTTGCCTTACATTATGTATCCAAGTCGCATCTTGCGATTGCGTTCCCACTATGCCGAACGAATTCAGAACGGCTAAAATAAATAAACCGCCAAAAACCGCAATTAGCGCAACGGCCAAATTATTAACAGGAGACCGCAGGGCGATCGTTCCGTCTGACAAAGCAAACTTCTTTCCTCTTTGTTGAAAGGTCTCCTTGAGTGACTCTCTCAATTCACGTCTAGCATGCCGAGCAGCTCGGTCATCGATTTCTGTTAACCTCTGATTAAATTCTGCCTCTTTGTTATCGAGAGCTTTTTTTAAATCTGCATAATCGCGCTCGAGTCCACTCTTCTTTGCATCATAGGTTTTCTCAAGTGTCTGACGATACTTCTCTTGATCAGAAATAACAGTCTCTGAAATACCCAGTAGTTTACTTAGCTCAGATTCTCTTGCTTGGTAGTGCGCTGAAAGCACACTCCCTAAAATAGCCTCTTGAGTATTCGTCGAATCTAGCGCTTTCAGATTGGCTCTCAAATTAGCTACGAGTGAATTAATGTGCGCTCTGTATTGTTCATCAATTCCGTGCGCTTGAACGCTACAACTGTCAACACCATTAGTATTCCGAAACACTGTAACCGCTGTGCTAAATTTTTTTTCCGGTCCACTTATAGTCGCGCTGAACTGACTGAATAGTTCGGAATTGAAGTCGAATATTTGTTTAATTTCTTGGTTCGACTCAAAGTTTGTGATCGGAGCCCGAATTGCAGCGCCGCCCAAGGCCGGATGTAGCTGAATGGCGCTAAGTTCGAATCCAGCCTTTTGGAAAGCATCTTTGAGCCCATTTGAAATCACTCGGTCTGGAGACTTGAATATATTAAATTGAAAATTTTCTAAGGACATACCATCACCTTCAATTCGGATTACTTCGGTCCGAGCGTTCCTGCCTGTGTTGTTGATAGATAATCCAAATAGAATACCAAGTCAAACATCAACCCTGACCGCAAACATATTCTGACTTAGCGCCCTCATTTTAAATCAATTCACAATTTGTCATGCGCTAGCGCTTGCCGATTATACATAAGAAAGAACTACTCTCAGAAACGTCTTTCAACGATGCAAAACTGATCGATAGGAAGAAGGCCGAATTTTCTTTGTTCCCGTGGACCAGTTTTCGGGGAGGCATCAGGCAGTTATGACACGGAGTTTCTCTACTTCAAACTGAATCAAGAACTGGGAGGAAGTTCAATGTCTTCTAAATGGTCCCAGAGACTTCACTCATTCTCACCCACTCTCCCCTGGAAATCGTATGGACCCGCGAGATCAAGCGCAGAGGTACAACTATTTCAATTTTTGCAGCTAGGCTTCTGTTCAAAACTAATATGCGATCCTTGTTTCGGGCATATTAGAAGGAGCAAAAATACCCATTTCTCTAATAACTAATTGGTGCGATATTCAATGAACCAATTAATGGTGGGTTCTTGTACGATCGGAGAAGATAATGAGCGTTAGTCCGCGCGGGATGGCGGTTCAAGAGGCATATCGCGAGTATCGAGATGGAAATTTTAGGGTAAATAGAAAGTATCAGAGAAAACTCGTCTGGTCGCTGCATGAAAAGCAGATGTTGATAGACTCTATCTTGGCTGGCTATCCAGTTCCGTTGATCCTGCTCGCATACCGCCTAAAGGAAGACGGAACCAAAAGCTTCGAGATTCTCGACGGACTTCAAAGACTAAATGCAGTTTTTACTTTCATTGAAAATGGATTTGCGGTGAAGGGCAAATACTTTGACGACGGACAACTTGCCCGTGCAAAAACTTTGGCTGACCAAGACGCATTTCAAAGAGCACCTGCCGATGCTCCCAGACTTTCACCGCAGGAGTGCGCGAAGCTATTGGAGTATACTCTTGCGGTTACAGAGTTTCCCGCGATCAATGAGAACGCGGTAACGGACGTATTTGGAAGAATCAACTCGTTTGGCAGGCAGCTTAGCGATCAAGAGAGGCGGCAAGCCGGAATCGTGTCAGAGTTCGCAACTGTTTGTCGTGAAACTTCAGCAGAGATCAGGGGAGACGCCACTTCCGAAACGCTTGATCTTTCAGAAATGCCTGAAATTAGCATTGATTCAGGTGGAGAGTTTACAACGTATGCGATTAAGGCAGATGAAACTTTTTGGTGCAAACAAGGGATCATTAGGAAAAACAATCTCCGGTTCAGCGAAGATGAACAGCTAATAGCAGACTTGGTAATTTCAGTACTACATGGAAATCCGTTCGCATTTTCTGGAGGAGCCCTAGATGGCTGTTACGATCCCGAATCGGAGGAAGGCAAGAAGTTGAACGACGCTTTGATTGCATACACGCCCACAAGGCTCAAGCACGAGATCGTGTCTACAATTTCAATTCTAAGGTCAGTTATCGAAGAAAACGACTCTGGATCTGGTGCTTTTAGGCGGATTGTTGATCCCGGGAGTGCGAACCCTTCCAAGACCGCGTTTTACGCTGTTTTCATGGCTTTCTTCGAGCTCTGTGTGCGAAGGCGCAAGAGCCCGTCGGATACAAAAAAGATAGTGGCGGCACTTTCGAACTTGCAGGGAAGGCTGCACGTCGCAGCTGGACAGATTCGAAGCGAACCAAGACAGCAAAACATCGACACGGTAGTTGGCCTGATCGAGAGACATTTTGAGGACAAGGACCCTCCGGTGTTGGATCATGGTGTTGGAAGTTCCATTCAATTTGAAAATGCCATTAGACGTTCGAGAGTTGAATCGACAATCTTTGAATGCAAGCAGGGTTTGTATCGTCTAGCTGACTCGAGAACTTATGATCCTCAAGTTCTAGACCGAGTCCTGGAAACTGTTTGCGCTATCGCCAACTCGGGGGCAAGTGAAACTGGTGGTCTTTTCATAGGGGTGGCAGACAAGAAGAATGACGCGCTCCGAATTCAAACGCTCGACTCAATTATACCGATACAATTAAGTTCGCGGTACTGCGTGGGGATTGACAGAGAGGCTAAATTGTCCTCTCAAAACCTGGATACATATATCCGAAAGGTGGTCGCTCACTTATCTGGTTCAAAGCTTTCGGAACCACTTAAAACAAGCGTATGCTCGAACATTGTGCCAATCGTTTATCGTGGGATGACTATTCTCTGCATCTGGGTCCCCCCCCAGAAACAAGTCTCTTACTTTAACGAGGAGCTCTTTATTAGATCTGGCGCGGAAACAAAAAAGGTCACAAACCCTAAAGCAATTGGAGCGGTGCACGAAATATTTTCTCACAAAGCCAAGAAGTAGGTGGGTGCAATCTGGCTTGCCCAGTATCCCTCAGCATCGCAAATCAGCTCTAACATTGTTGATTGATTTGTTTGCAATCTTGATACAACAAAAGGATGTGTCACTGTCTCGGTGAGACCCTCCTGTCCTCAAAACTCCAGACTCCCACTCATTCTGAGCCATTGCTCTCCGGCGAACCAGGGTGAACCGACAGCGAGTCAAAAGGGAACGGTTTTTCTGCGGTTCTACATTTTTCTACTATTCTCTCCTTGTCTTATCTTTATTCATCTTTAATACTCAACCAATAACGTATTCAATCAGGAGGGGTTCACGGTGACTGAATCCGAAAAGTGGCTTTCTGTGGAGCAAATTGCTGAGCATCTCGGGGTGGCGGCCGTGACCGTTTATCGTTGGCTCGAACGGGAAAAAATCCCGGCACATCGGGTTGGGAAGCTATGGAAGTTTAAGGCAACGGAAGTGGACCGCTGGGTACAAAAGGGCGGAGCCGAAGACATATCGACAGTGAAAAAGGCAGTTAGGAAATAAATATGGCACTCAAGAAATCTGATCTTTATTCTTCACTATGGGAATCCTGCAACCGTTTACGTGGTGGCATGGATGCCACCCTATACAAAGACTACGTCCTTTTTATGCTATTCGTGAAGTACATCACGGATAAGTACGGAGAAAGCAAAGACTTCACCCCGCCCATCACGATCCCGAAGGGCGCGTCCTTCAAGGACATTATTGCCATGAAGGGCAAGCCAGACATCGGCGACCGAATAAACAAAGAAGTCATCGCGCCACTTGTTGATAAAAACTCCCGCCTGGCCCGCAGTGACTTTCCCGACTTCAATGACCCAAACAAACTCGGCGAAGGCAAGGAGATGGTCGATCGTCTTACCGACCTCATTGCTATCTTCGAGAAGCCAGAGCTCGACTTTTCGCACAACCGTGCCGAGCACGACGACATTCTCGGCGACGCCTACGAATTTCTCATGCGGCATTTCGCCACCGAAAGCGGCAAGAGCAAGGGACAGTTTTACACTCCGGCCGAAGTTAGCCGCATACTGGCGCATGTCATAGGCATTTCGCCTGACAAGGCCAAGGCCTCGACGACGGCCTATGACCCGACTTGTGGGTCGGGCTCATTGCTCCTCAAGGTGGCGGCACAGGCCGGTAAGCGCATCACGCTCGAAGGCCAAGAGAAGGACGTGACCACGGCGGGCTTGGCCCGCATGAACATGATCCTGCATGATTTCCCAACCGCTACAATCCTCTCAGGTAATACTCTCACGCAGCCCAAGTTCAAAGACGGTGAGCAGCTTCGAACCTACGATTACGTTGTCGCTAATCCGCCGTTCTCTGACAAAGCGTGGTCCACGGGCCTGACCTCGCCTGATCCATACCAGCGTTTTAGCTGGGGCGAGCCTCCGACCAAACAGGGCGATTACGCCTATCTGTTGCACATCATCCGCTCGATGAAGAGCACCGCCAAGGGCGCGTGCATCCTCCCACACGGCGTGCTCTTTCGTGGCAACGCCGAGGCCGTGATCCGAAAGCAGCTCGTGCTATCAGGCATCCTCAAGGGCGTCATCGGTTTGCCCGCCAATTTATTCTACGGCACAGGCATCCCAGCGTGCATCCTGGTGCTCGACAAGGAGAATGCTAGCGCACGCAAAGGCGTGTTCATGATCGACGCCTCCAAGGGTTTTATCAAAGATGGCAATAAAAACCGTCTTCGTGAGCAGGATATTCACCGGATCGTCGACACGTTTACCAAACTGACCGACGTGCCTCGATACGCACGGATGGTGCCGCAAGCCGAGATTGCCAACCCGAAGAGCGACTTCAATCTCAACTTGCCACGTTATATCGACAGCTCCGATCCCGAGGACATCCATGACATCGACGGGCATCTGCGCGGGGGCATACCGAACCGCGACCTTGATGCGCTCGGCGCTTTTTGGGATGTTTTGCCCGGCGCTCGTGCTGCGCTCTTTGAGTCGTCAGGCCGCCCAGGTTACTCCCGTCTCAAGCTCCCGATAACCGAGGTCAAGGCCGCTATCCTCGGTCACACAGAGTTTACCGCATTCCAAAAGACCGCAATCCAACTTTTTGCCGACTGGCGCAAGAAGACTACGCCTCTCCTGACTTCTTTCAAGAAAGAAGGCCATCCCAAGGAGCTGATTCGTGAAATCTCTGAGGACCTGCTAACGACCTTCCGTCGCACGCCGTTGATTGACGGTTACGATATTTTCCAGCACCTCATGGACTATTGGTCCGCGACGATGCAGGATGACGCTTACCTCATCGCTGCTGACGGTTGGATAGCCAAGCCTACCCGCATCGTCGAAAAAAACGAGAAGACCGGCAAGACCAAGGACAAGGGCTGGGTTTGCGACCTCGTACCGAAGTCCCTGATTGTAGCGAGATACTTTGCCAAAGAGCAGGCTGTGCTTGACGCCAAATCCGCTGAGTTGGAGGCAGCGACCGCTGGTCTTGCGGAGCTTGAAGAAGAGCATGGTGACGAGGAGGGCTTTCTCGGCGCGCTCGAAAAGATCGGCAAGGGTGAGATCGCCGCGAGGGTCAAGGAAATTAAGAACGACCGGGAGGCGAAGGATGAGGTCGCGGTTCTCAATCACTGGCTGGAGCTGGCCGAGCAGGAGTCTGCGCTCAAACGTACCATCAAGGAGCTGGAAGCAACGCTCGACACTGCCGCGCACGATCACTACACAAAACTGAATGAAGCAGATATCAAGTCACTCGTCGTGGACGACAAGTGGATGGCTCGTCTGGATGCCGAGGTGCAGGGCGAGTTGGACCGCGTCTCGCAGCGCCTCACCGGTCGCATTCGCGAACTGGCAGAGCGGTATTCGATGCCGTTACCCAAGCTCATCGAGGAGGTCGATGCGCTAGCGGCGCGGGTAGTTGGGCACCTGAAAGCGATGGGGGCTCAGTGATGCTAGACTGGAAGACTGTGACGCTCGGGAGCGTAGTTACTTTTCAACGTGGTTTCGATCTGCCGCATGGATCCCGTAAGTCAGGCTCCGTCCCCATCGTTAGTTCCGCTGGGGTCACAGACTATCACAACACGTCGATGGTAGCGCCCCCAGGGGTCGTCACCGGACGGTACGGAACGATTGGCGAGATTTTTTTTATTCGTGAACCTTTTTGGCCGCTGAACACAACACTGTACGTTCGCGACTTTCACGGTAACGATCCAGAGTTCATCTACCACCTCCTACACCGTTTCGATTTTGATTCATTCAGCGGGAAAAGCGGCGTTCCCGGCGTCAATCGAAACGACCTTCACGCCGAGTCGATTACATTGCCAGTTGATTCGAAAGAGCAACGCGTCATCGCAGCCGCCCTGAACGACGTGGATGCGCTCCTGGCTGGCCTGAATCAGCTAGTCTCTAAGAAACGCGATGTCAAGCAGGCCGCCATGAAACAGCTCCTCACGGGGCAGACTCGGTTGTCTGGGTTTAGTGATGTATGGAAAGAAATTACGTTATTCGACTTGGCAGCGAGAAAGAAGGAGCTTTTTGACGATGGTGACTGGATTGAAGCCGAACACATAACGTCCGATGGGGTGCGGCTCATTCAAACTGGAAACATAGGCATAGGCAGCTACGTCGAAAAAGAGGTCAAGAAATACGTTTACGAAAAATCCTTCAACTCCCTACGATGTAAACCCTTGATGACGGGTGATCTTCTTATTTGCCGACTCGCGGATCCAGCGGGACGGGCCTGCGTGTTACCTAAAATCGAGAGTGACAGGATTATAACATCAGTTGACGTCACCATTTTTCGGCCGCCCCGTGACACTACGAATCGCGTGTATCTTTCCTACGTCTTTTCTATGCCGGAATGGTTTCGCGCTGTCAGTGACAGATGCGGTGGAACCACACATAAACGCATCTCGAGGGGGGCTCTTGGAAAACTTTCCATCAAAATCCCGAGCCTAGCTGAGCAAACAGCCATTGCCATAGTCCTTTCCGATATAGACACCGAGATCGCCGCACTCGAGGCTCGCCGCAACAAGACCCGTGCTATCAAACAGGCCATGATGCAGGAGCTGCTGACCGGCAAGACGCGGCTCGTAACCACCGGAGAAACTAATGCCTAAGCAGCCCCGTACCGAACGTACTACCCAGAATCGAGTTATCGAGCTTCTTAAAACACTGGGCTATCGCTATCTCGGCGATTGGCACAAGCGCGAGAACAACCGCTCTATCGAGAGCGAGATTCTTCGCGACAACCTTAAAGCGCGCGGCTACTCCGACGCCCACATTTCGGCTGCGACCCAGAAGCTCGAAATCGCGGCAGACTCGACCGGCATCACGCTTTATCAGGCAAACCAACGAACCTACCAGCTCCTCCGCTATGGCGTGCCCGTGCAGATCGCGGCCGGAAGACCGCATGATACTGTTCATCTCGTCGATTGGAAACATCCTGACAAGAACGACTTCGCACTTGCCGAGGAGGTCACGCTCAAAGGTGGTCATCAGCGCCGTCCTGATCTCGTGCTCTACCTCAACGGCCTCGCGATCGGAGTGATCGAACTCAAGCGCAGCTCCGTCGAAGTGGCTGATGGTGTGCGCCAGCTCATCACCAACCAGGAAGAGATTTTCAACAAGGGCTTCTTCAGCACCGTCCAGCTTGTGTTGGCAGGCAGCGACTCACAAGGTTTGCGCTACGGCACTGCGGGCACGCCTGAGCAGTTTTTTGTCGAATGGAAGGACGAGGCCCCGCCCAAGGGAGATCCAGCACCAGGAGCACTTCTTGATCGCCCCCTGGCACAGCTCTGTGGCAAGGCGCGACTTCTCGACATGATTCGCAACTTCATTATTTTCGACGCGGGTCAAAAGAAGGTGCCACGCCCGCATCAATACTTCGCGGTAAAGGCCACGCAGGAGCGTGTCGCCAAGCACGAAGGTGGAGTGATCTGGCATACCCAAGGCAGCGGCAAGAGCATTCTCATGGTCTTGATCGCCAAGTGGCTCCTTGAGCATGAACCTGATGCCCGTATCTTGGTCATCACCGACCGTGACGAACTGGATAAGCAGATTGAAGGCGTTGTCAAGAATGCGGGGGTGATCGGCCCCGAGTCGCATTCGCCTCGCATCACCTCTCGCAAAGAGCTCGTCGAGAAGCTCGGAGCTGCCTCGCCCCGTCTACTGTGCGCGTTGCTTCACAAGATTGACCCTTCCGACCTAATGGGCGAGCCGCCTCGAGTGAGCGGACGTTTTTACGTCTTTGTGGATGAGTGCCATCGGACCCAAGGCGGTGACATGAATAAACAGATGAAGCGGTGGATGAAAGATGCCATCTTCATCGGCTTCACTGGTACACCGCTTTTGAAGAAAGACAAGCAGACTACTCGCGACGTGTTTGGGACTTATATTCACACTTACAAATTCCACCAAGGGGTGGCCGACGGTGTGATTCTTGATCTTAAGTACGAAGCGCGCGACGTACCCGAGCGTATGTCATCTCCGGATGCGATTAACCGTTGGTTCGATCAAAAGACGCGGGGACTTAATAATTTTCAAAAGGCCATCATTCGCAAACGCTGGGCTACGATGGAACAGTTGTACAGCGCCAAAGAGCGCAAGGACCGCATCATCGCGAGTATCATCGAGGATTTTAGCCTCAAGCCGCGCCTGAACAACGACCGGGGGACCGCGATTCTTGTAGCTGCCTCGATCTACGACGCCTGCCACTACTACCGGCTTTTTCAAAATACTTCCTTTGGCCGGTTTGTTGGGATCGTGACCTCATACGAGCCCAACCCGAGCGCGATCTCTCGCGAGCCTGCAAATAGTGACGAGCGTTTCAAGTTCGACACCTACACCCAACACGTCCTTGAAAACGGACAGACCACCAAGGTGTATGAAGATGAGATCAAGCGCCGCTTCATCCAGGAGCCTGCCAATCTCAAGTTGCTCATCGTGGTCAGTAAGCTCCTAACCGGCTTTGATGCGCCGAGCTGCTCCTACATCTACCTCGACAACGAGCTGCGTGACCACAACCTATTTCAAGCCATCTGCCGCACCAACCGGCTCGATGGCGCTGATAAGGATTACGGGCATATCGTCGATTTCAAAAAACTCTGGGGCAACGTGCAGCAAGCTATCGCCGTTTACAGCTCAGATGAGCTCGACATCGATGCGGGTTGTGGTGGCGAGAATAACATCATACTTAAAGACCATCTCAAAGAGGGTAAGAAGCGGCTTGACCAGGCCCGAGAAGTCATGCGCTATCTCTGCGATCCCGTATTGCCTCCCAAAGAGGTTGAGCAATATCTTCACTATTTCTGCGGCGAAGCGGCCGATCCAAACGCACTTAACGACACAGAAGCATTGAGAATCGCATTCTACAAGGCCACGGCCATGTTAATCCGGGCTTTCTCAGACATCGCGCAAGATTTAGTGGACGCTGGCTACTCCGATGCCGAGGTCGAATCAATCCCACGGGAGGTCGAAAGCTACAGCGATATTCGAGCGGCCATCAAACGCCACTCCGGCGAAGAGCTCGACATCAAGCCCTACGAGGCCGACATGCGCCATCTCATCAACACCTATATCCAAGCCGAGCCCGCTGCCGATCTGGGTGGCTTGGGCGACCTGTCCCTGACCGATCTAATCATCAAGACTGGCATCCACGATGCCATCGCCAAAAAGCTCAACGAAAAGGGCAAGCTCACGCGCAACGCGGTCGCCGAGGGTGTCATCAACAACATCCGAAAGACGATCAAACAGGAGCGGCTCACCGATCCTCGATTTTACGACGAGATGTCCAAGCTACTTGACGATCTAATCCAGCAGAGCCGCGCGGATGCTGAAGCCTACGAGAAATTCCTTAGGAATGCCGAGGCCCTTGTCAGGCGAATCGTAAGCAGACAGCCCGAGCAGGGCGTGCCCTCAGTGCTTCACGGGAAAAGCGAGGCAACGGTACTGTTTAATAACTTGGGCTCGATTGCCAAGACAAGCTTTCAGTGTCCTACGTCCGCCGATGACAAGGCCACGCTGGCACTCCGAATAGATTTGGCCGTGCGAGAGCGTGCCCCCGCGGGATGGAAGGGAGATCAAGCGCGCGAGGCACAGGTTTTGAACGCACTGTTTCCACTCTTAGATCGGGACAGGGAGGCCACAATGGCGCTCTTTGAAATCATTAAGAACCAACCGGGGTATTGATGACTGAGACTATTAAAATTGGCGACATGGTGATTGTGGTAACTCGAAAGGATGTGAAAAACGTCCATTTATCCGTACATCCGCCCCAAGGTCATATCACTCTTGTCGCCCCCACCGAGACCCGTCTCGATGTGGCCCGGGCCTATGCCATTTCAAAGTTAGCCTGGATTCAGGACCAGCGGGCAAAGTTAGAAGCGCAAGCACGGGAAACACAGCGGAAGTTTATAGAGCGCGAAAGTCATTACCTCTGGGGTCGGAGATACCTACTGTCTGTCCAGGAATCGGACACTAAGCCCTCCGTAGAATTGAGTCACCGAACTATCACACTCACTACTCGTCCGGGAAGTGATCTTGCTAAGCGTGCGGAGGTGATGCATGAGTGGCACAAGTCACTCCTCCATACAGTCGTGCCCGAGCTCATATCGAAGTGGGAGGTGAGGCTGGGTGTAAAGGTCTCCGAGTATTTTCTTCAACGTATGAAAACAAAATGGGGTGGCTGTAACCATCGTGAGGGTAATATCCGCCTGAATACTGAATTGGTTAAGAAGCCGAAGGACCTTCTTGAGTATGTGATCGTCCACGAGATGATTCACCTGCTTGAACCTAAGCACAGCGAACGGTTTATCGAGCTTTTGGATAGGCACTATTCCGCGTGGCGAGAGGCCCGTGTAGAGCTTAATGAACTCCCACTGGCAGCGGAGAACTGGAAGAGATGAGCAGATGACCGCCTTTCAACTAACTCAGACGATGGATGTTGGAAGTGCTAACCCCATTGTTGCCCGCCTGGTGCCGGGACTATTTGACATAATTCAGATGGCCCGAATCCCAAATGAGCGCAAAGAACTCATAAAATCTGAGTGCCACAATATAATGAAGTCTCTGGTCTCCGCAGAAAAGGCTGCTAAGCCACTCATGGATGAGATAAGAGCTGCGGAACAAAGGCTGTGTACGGAGGGAGTGAAGACACAAAACCAAGGCAGAGTCATCGAGACGCCAGGAATTATGAGTCTTGATAATGCCAAGAGTTTTCTGATGTTCAGCAAGCAGGCCCTTCAGCAGTTAGCGGCCGCTATGGGCGTCATCTTAGAGAAGGATTTTAAGGGGCCTCATTTTCACAAAATCAGGGATCAGGCCAAATTGAAGTTTGGCCTTGATCATATTGTCTTTAGGTTGCTTGAAGAAGACCAAGTGTGGATTAAGGAAATTATCGATCTTAGGAATGAAGACGAGCATCCCAAAACCGGTAAGGCATTTGTCAGGGGTTACAATATAAGTCCGTTACCGCAGGGAAAGTTTCTGGTTGACCCACCCAAGTTTTTCAATGATGCACCAGTACTCAATAGGCTTGAGATTTTCAGTCACAACTTACTGACTTTTAGCGAAGAGATGATTGCACATTCTCTCGAGTTTTTTTTTCCCGGGGTTGTCTGTGTTTATGACATACCCGAAGATCAGCGAAATCCCGAGATGCCATTTCGATATCGCCTTGGCTTAAAGCCAGGCGTCCCGCAGCCTGGTAGTACGACTTGAGGATACGTTGGTGTCTGAACCCAGAGTTGATGGGCGATAACTGCACTGCAATTAGATCCCCGAATTAATCAATCAGCCCGCCCAGTACCCCTCTATATCGCAGATCAGCTTTCTTATTGTTGACTGAAATATTTCTAATCCTGAAATGTCATGAGGTTAGTCATCAGGTTAATGAGACCCTCCTATTTAGTCAGACACGGAGTTTTTCTACTTCAAACTGGATCAAGAACTGAGGGGAAGGTCAGCATCACTTAATATACCCGATGTCCTTGGCGTACTGAACCACGCGCCCAAGCGCCATGTAGAGATGTGGTGTCAGCTTGTCTGCATGATTATATTTTCGGCGGAGTCGCTTAAGATCAAACACAAACACATCATCAGTGGCAAAGAGCGCTGCAATTTCCACATCGAGGGCGGCCGCTATCTGCTGTAGCGTCTGGACTGAAGGATCCTTCTTACCGGACTCGATCTGGGCGATGGTTGGCTGACTCACCTTTGCGGATTTGGCTAAATGCAATTGTGATAATCCCCGAACAGTTCTTAGAAATTTTATCCGCTCTCCAAGATTGTATTCGGGGAATACAACTTCTTTCGCCCTGGATTTCAATGATTTCTCGCGCGCCATATACCTAGTTATCGGCTATTCCTCATAATTAATTTAGATTATTACCGGCTATTGACTATTACTGTTGGCTATATTAGACAGACGCTGTCGCGCAGCGCCAATTTGACTTTCGGCGGTCATCCAGAACGATTATACAAAGGAAAACCGCGAATGATTGAAGGCATAGTAAAGTGGTTTAATGATGAGCATGGGCATGGATTCATCAGATCTTCAGCGATAGAGAGTCCAATTTTCGTCCACTACAGCGCTATTCAGGTTCCTGGACATAAAACGCTTATTGCGGGCCAGCGCGTATATTTCGAATTAACCAACGGCCTGAACGGGCCAAAGGCGATTAACGTCTGTACGGAGGAAGTGTATGCGATCCGACGTCAAATTTGCGGCAAGAGCACCCCGCTCACAATTAACACCCTTGTCAAGGACACCCAATTCCTAGCGGAAATTGAAAAGGCATTTTATCAGCTTCCTAATCGGCTCTCTCCGGGGCGTGAATGGGCAATGGAGCAGTTGCGTGGTTTTGAGCCTGCCAGCTCGAGATCAGGGGAAGTGAAAGAGGAACACATACAAGCGCTAGCAAACTATGTTTCGAAACTACAAACCGAATTCATAAAGAAAAAGTCAGATATTGAACAGCAAATCTCGAAAATCGAACAAGCACTCGAACTGCAAAGGATCGAGAAAGAAGATGACTTAAAGTTAATCAGGAGATTAGCGGCAAGGGTTCGATCCCTGAACTCGAATCGGAACAAAGAACAGGCATTACGGGTCTTTGAAGTAGTCGAGAGCGATATTCATTCATGCCGACGAAAAAATCATTTGGAGTAAAGGATAGACCATGACCAAGCTACGACTCCCGGGCGGTTTAGAATTGGCCTTGAATGAACCAACCACTATCGGCGGTGAATCAGACGAAGAAAAACGGGTCACCACTGCTCGCCAAAAACATCTCGAGATTTACGCCGCGACCTTTCTCCGACAAGTCGGATCCGAAAAAGCGGCCGAATATGAACTTATAGAAGAATGGGGCAAGGACACGATCCACTGGTACTTCCGTCGTCGCGGCCCAGACTTATCCCGATTCGAGATTCTACCATGAAACCATTTACTAGAAACTCCACGGGTTGGCTTGAAACAGTAGTTCATTTCGAAGCCGCAAAAGGTCCAGAGTCACTCTTTACCTTGATTGAGAGCGAGTTCCGCAAAAGATTTGCTGTACGGCTTCAGAATCGTGGTGAAGCAACCCTTATTCCCCTAAACCACCTGGATGCGATTTCTGGGTTAGAATCATGGAACCTAAAGGCTGTCGATCTCGGAATAAAAGATCTCGACATCAAACTGATGACCTGGGAGCTCTCAACAAGCTCTGAAGGCAAGCATCTCCTTCTCGACGATGCGGCTAGCATTGTATACGAGCCCCCGCCCGAATCGATCGACGGTTCTTTACGCACAATCGGCAAAGAAAACTCCTGGTGGAAAATCGCAGACACTTGCTATCGCCGAACAAAGTCCATTTCGGAAAAGCCGGTTGAGTTTACAAGCAGGAAGTCGCCAAAGAAGAAAGGGCCCGCCGGCTGCCGACATGTCTGCTTTAATGCTTATTCTGGCCCGCCTTCCTTGTTTGAGCGCATCTCTCTGGAATATGGATCATCGCGTCCACTGCAGCTGACGAGACACGCACTACAACGAGCCGAAGAGCGGGGCATTCCGCAAGATATTTTGACTCGGTTTGATCCAAGCCGATGGCAGATTTTCTCTTCTGTCGTCGCACTCCCAACCGGGAGAATCGTTTCAACGCAATGGCGCATTCAAGGTTCCGAGACCAGTCACTACATTGTACTAAGCTCCCTTAACCGCGTGATTACCTGTTTCTCACAAAAATATCGGAAACCTTCCAGAATCAAGAAAGGAAGACATTGGGAGGAAATTAACCAACTAAGTACGCTGGAATTGAAGAGCCTAAGACCAGAGACGCTATTATTGGGGGCCACTACACATTCCCCCGCAAGCATCGGCGTCGTTGCCCAAATTGCGGCAGCGTTGTTTTTTTTAGCACTTACCGGATGCGCCCAGTCGCAGGGCGGTTCCTCACCCACAGCCGAATTAATTGCATCGCCACTTTCGGGCTACAGCTGCTTTGCAATCAGAGATGACGCAGGAAAGGTCGTCGCTGGAAACTGCGTGAAGGAATAAAACAGTTCAACATCGACCGCCCCTATAGAGCGGCGAGTTAATGCTCAAGAGATTGCCAATGAGAAAACAATCCAAATCTAAATCAGCCCCGCCATTTTTGTTAGCATCTATTACGGGAATCCAATATTGGGTCACATCCAAAGCGGATCTTAGAGCTCTTCAGCGGAGATTGAAAACTGGTTTAAAGCTTCGTATTTTTCGCGAACCAAAGAACAAGCATGACCGATATGCATGTGCCGTCTATGTGGGCAAGAAGCAGGTTGGCTATTTCCCGCGCTACGATGCTCGCCAAATTGCTCCGCTAATCGATTCGGGGCAGCCCTACAAATTCTATCTTCTCGAATTCGAGCGGAACGGGCCAATCATCTATTGGAATACATTAAGAGTGATCGGAATTCGACAATGTGACTCAATAACCTGAAATATGCATCAGAGCGTCAAAATCAAATCGTGAATCTCAGAACCTAGGGAGCTCAATATGAAAAAGCGCAGTAGATCTAAGCATACGCATAGCGGAATTAAATATGGAACGGTGGATCTGCCAAAGATTCGACGGCGCGATTGCAAGGTATACGTTACCATCCCGATTGACGGTGATGTACTTCTAGCCATTAGAAAGCGGGCCAAGACTGCGAGCATTTCAGAAGAAGAATGGATCAACAAGAAACTAAGAGAGGCGATATTTGATCCAACAAATACCAACCATAAGAAGAATCGGAAAAGCCCTAAATAAATTGCGATTGCCGGAATCCGCTCAGTACCCTCTCTATCGCAATCAGTCAGAAATTATCAGCCCCGACGAAAGTGGAATAAAGTGGAGCGGAATGAACTGTCTAATCTATGAAAACTATCCGCTAATTTGAGCGGCCTAAGTCGGTGGCCCATCCCACTCAGTCATGCAGGCACTCATATTGAGCCGTTGCTCTCACAGAATCGTGACAATCGTCTTTTACAGAACACGCCCGGCGTGTTGTCAGATAGATTCTCTCTCTAAGCCATGACAAGCTATTTTTCAGAATATAGTGAACTAGGGTCCGTTCGCAGCGAGCGTTCGCGCTGTTGCCAATCTACTGCTCTATTATCTGTTTCGTAAACCGGTCTAATATTGTCATAATAACCTTCGTCTGTTTTTCAGATTCGCTTAGAAATTTCCACTGGCCCCTTTTGACCATCTGAATTTCACCAGCATCTTTCCATTTTTTAAAAAGATTCGAGAGCTGTACCGTTTCTGATTGAGTATTGGACAATCCAATTAGCTGACGCGCCAATTCACTCGTGATGTATCCCTGCCGATTATTTTCAAAGGCAGCGCGCTGAAGAGCCGTTTTTATCTGCTTTTCTTCAATTTGAGTAAATCTTCGGCTCATTTGGCCCGTCAAAGCGACGTTAACCCATCTTCGAGGAAAAATTTCCTCTCCAATTACGAACACCGGAGATTCGGCTGATTGAATTACCTCGACAGCAACCCTTTGAAAATGTTCGTCAAGCCTTGAAACGACTTCTGACCAGGAGCGGTTTCGCCATAAAACTAGCGCAGTTGCAATTCGAGCTTTTTCTGAATCAGTAAATGTCTCACGGAATCGGCTTACGAGCTCGAGCAGCGGGAGATTTTCAAGCTCATTATAAAGAGTTATCGACCACTTTGCTCCGAATTCAAATTCAGAAAATTCGATGATCGGTTCACGTTTTCCAGATTCGACCATGAGTCTAAATACACGCGACTTTCCGGACCCCAGTTCGTCTGCAATCTGCGCCGAACGCAAGGATTGCATCAACAACTTATTGTTAGCGTGAGTCTCCCGTGCAAACCATTTCTTTGAAAAGGCCCTGGCCTCTTTGCCACAGCTGTTCGAAACTGAAATTCGCTTAGGCCGTAGTTCTATAAGAATATCGCCTTCACTTCTATGATACATTGCATGTGCTACGGCGTTAGCTAGGACTTCCCTGAGGGCTTTAAGCGGGTAGGGTATCTCGGTTGAAGTGGCTGTCGTATTACCCCTTAAACTCGTAGCCTGAGTCCTTGTCCAGTTCTGAATAGTTTCAATAAAGGCGTCCGATAAAACAGAATAAGCGCCTCGTTTGGTTTCTTGGGACAAAATTTCATCATCTTTGTCTAAATACGCGATACGAACCGGGTACCTGCCGAACAGTATAGCGGCGGTCGCGGTCTGGAAAATCTTTAACCTTCGAAGAACATCAGTCGATGAAAGTGCAGACAGGTCTTCTGGGAATTCTCCGGGATGGGCCTCCTTTACCTTTTCCGCGAACTCCATAACTAACGATGAATTCGTAGGCGATAAATCAGGAGTTTTCGAAAAATCCTCTCCCGGCAATTTTAGTGTGAGCGAAATCCGCTCTTCTGGAGACATCGGCTGGCTAGAGGTCCCGGACAGCTTATATGCTTTTCCGTTCCAATCCGTGACTTCCCCCGGATTTTTTATGAAAATAAAGATGCAACATCCATTATCGTACTGCCGAGTAAAAACCGTTGCTGCCCAAACCGGTGCAAGCATTTGATTGATATGGTTGGCAATCTCGTGTTCGGTCTTTTGGAGCCAACCGTAATCCTTACCAGAAATAGTGCCGCTGTCGTCTACACCAACAACCAACCAACCGGGCTCATTATCAGTGCAATTTGCTAAAGCCGAAATATCTTTTCCATAATCCTGTCTCCAGCTGGACTTAAGTTCCACCCGGTCGGCAGTTAGTTCTGTGAGGCGCCCAGCTCTTAGCAGCTGTTCGATTTCTTCTATAGAAGAGGTCGGCATTGCGCTGTATATAACGCAAACAAATCTATGATGATAGGGCGACGACAGGGCGACGACAAATTTTAACGATTTCAACTAGTTAATGCTGACGGCAAGGACTCAAAATAAGCATCCCAGGGCCGATCAAGGGGCGACGACATGGGGGCTCTGATCAACCGGCAATAGCATTAGGGACTATGATAACTTGCGAGCTGTCGAGCTCCTTTTGCGACAACTTGATCGCCCGAGTCGGAGATCCACTCACACTGAGCCGCTCCGCGATTATTGCTTCCGCCCTGAAGAAGTGCTGTTCACTATTCCATACTGTTCACTTTATAGTGAACAGTGATATCTTAGGTATATGCAGGGCTCATATCTGACCAAACCGCACTCAGGAACAACAGTAGAGCCAGACATTTTCGCAGATAAATCGTCCATGATTATTGCCTGGCTGCTGATGAGAGAAACCAACGGTCCATTTCGGCTTCGGCAAGTAGCCGCGGATTTACGTGAGGCTCGGATCAGCATCGGCCTGATTCAGCGCGTATTCCATACACTCGTATATGAAGGTATCTTAAAAACAGATGGCCTGCGCACGGCGAAAACATTCGCGATGCACAACCCCGCAGACCTCCTACAGCAATGGTTGAATCGTTACAGCATCCGGAAAAAATGTCGAATGTGGACCTACTCCACCGCGCTCAGCAACCAAGAGCTGAAAGAGCGCCTGTTAAAATCCCGCTATACGAAGAAGGTTGTTTGGGCACTCCATTCTGCTGCGCGTGAAAGTGGCTTCAGGAACACAAACCTGGAAACAGTTGAAATATACCTCCTTGATCCACAGATACGCACCAGCATGGAAAAGCTGCTCAGCTTGTATCCCGAGGAGCGGGGTTGCCAAGTATTGCTGATCAACCCCTATTACAAAACTGCTCTCAGAGCTGCGGCAGCAAGAGCAAAGACCGTCGCGTGCCCCCCGCCACTTTATACGTTTATTGATCTCTATCATTTTCCGCTGCGTGGCGAAGAACAGGCCGAGAGTATCGCTCGACGAATACATCCACTTAGCGAAATCTACAGGAAGATCGCGAAATGAAGATCGTCTGTCTTGCTGACACTCATGGGATGCACAGCAAATTAGAGGTGCCTTACGGCGACGTTCTGATTCACGCAGGGGATTTCTGCGGCATGGGGCGGAGCCTGGAAGTTATCGCTTTTAATGAATGGCTTGGCACTCTCCCGCATCCCGCGAAGATCGTAATCGCCGGAAATCACGATCGCCCATTTGAAAGGGATCCTTCTGCGCGGGCGTTCCTGACCAACGCAATCTACCTTCAAGACAGCGAGGTCACGGTAGCTGGAATTCGGTTCTATGGAATCCCCTGGCAGCCGGCTTTTTGCAATTGGGCGTTCAATCTACAGAGGGGGGAGGAGCTAAAACGCAAATGGGACATTATCCCCAATGGAATAGACATTCTCATTACCCATGGACCGCCACATAAAATTGGAGATCTCACCCTAAGCGGAGAGATGCGAAGATTTACTTTCGGCGATCAAGCGCGTGAAGCCGAGGTTTCACGTCTGTGGACATATTCACGGCGGCTATGGGAGATACTTACAGCCAGACATTGGCACGGCTGTGATCAATGCTTCAAATTGCAGCGAGGAATATCGGCCAACTAATACTCCGATAATGATAGAAATATGATCTATTTCACCGCGGACCATCACTTTTCGCACAAAAACATTATCAAGTACTGCGGTCGTCCCTTCCAGAGCGCCGAAGAAATGAACGCCGTCATGATTCAACGCTGGAACGAGACGGTTCAACCAGGCGATACGGTTTTCTATCTAGGCGATTTTAGCCTTGGAATCCAATCTGTGCTCGAAATTCTCCCGATTCTAAACGACAAAAGCACCTTATCATGGGTAACCATGACAAGTGCCACCCGTTGAATAAAAGGAAGGCTGAAGGCGCGCGAGATTCGTATTTCCAGGCGGGATTCAAAACTCTTCAACTCGACTCTACACTCGAGATCGCCGACCAACAGGTTCTCCTGACCCACATGCCTTACAGCAGTGACATCGTGATTGATGGCTATGACGAACAGTTTCAGGAATACAGACCCAAAAACGAAGGCCTCTGGCTTCTGCATGGTCACGTCCATGAAAAGTGGAAAACTAAAAACCGAATGATCAATGTGGGCGTGGATGTTTGGGAGTTCCGGCCAGTTCCGATGTCGAGCGTTGAGGAAATTGTAAAAAGCGCCGCCCTTGCTGGCGAATACCCAGAGAGGGCGTCTTCATAAAGCCAGACATACCCTGCCTTGCAGGCGCGCACCCAAAAATTCAATTATGCAATAATTTTATAGTCCGGTTTCTCAAACCCCAAAACACGACAGCATCAAAGGATGCCGAAAAGATGAAGAGACACACCGAGATTGCCGCCTTGATGCAATAAACAGAAGCCCCAGCAACATTACCCGTCCTAGAGAGTCCCTGCGTAGTGACTGAGTATTCTTGAACTAAAAATGGTGCCACCAGGATAGTAATAAAGCAGAGCCACACAGCTCCAGACGCGACCACATACGAGAAATTATCCCAAATAGTTCTTAAAAATGATCTAACATCGAGTGCAGCATCAAGTGACCCAACATACATACGTAGGCAGGAAAACACCCCGAAGAAGATACTTCCAGCAAATGTACCAATTATGAGCAGCAGAGCGATATTGCCGTATACAAAATCTATTTTTTCTTGGAGATAGTCAAAAGTTGGCCGAGCGAAATGAAATAGCAACCAGAACCCGGTGAGAAATCCGACAAACAGCACTAGAAAAACCGGACCCCTATGAAGAGCCCGTAAAAAGCAACCGGTAATGCTCATCTTTTTCGATTCTAAAACAGACAAAGATTGAATGCCACAAGCCGCCCAAGTCAGAAAAGAGAACAGAACAACCCCCAAGGAAGAAGCTGTGTAGTATATGCCATCTTTTTGAAGACCAAGAGCTGAAAGACCGGAGAGATAGGCGATTCCACCCGGAAATAGGACGCCTATAATTCCAAAAAGTACTAAGTTCTTCCGGTTGAGCCAAGTCAAATTCAGAACTGTTTCAAATACCCAGACCGATCTTTTCAATGATTCATTCATCTAACATCTTCCCCGAGTGATCTCCCACGGTCATAAACCCTTGATTCCCAAGTAGGCTCCTTCATGTGATTGGCTTCCCCTTCCTTCTTGGCCTTCGCCGTGCTCCAAAGATCTGTTCTCGTTCTTTCAGAGGAATGGACTCATACCTTTCGCTCAGTACCCCTCTTTATCGCAGTTCGGCTTCCACATTATTGACTGATAAATTAAGAACTTTGGCCACGTCAATATTTCATCGACTCAATACTGCGCATAGCTCATCGTAATGTTCACAGTTCCCTCTCGATATGTACGGGGACTGAACATTCTTCAGAAAAATGCGTTTCGTATATCCGCCTAATTCAGGAACTGCCGCTTCCCATAGGGCCCTAGATCTCATCTGGACAATTAATGCGCCTCTCTCAATTGCGGATCTGACAATATGACTCCCGTACGCCTGTGAAGGAACTCCCAGACATCTCTTGTTAAATGAAATCGAATGATACGGAAACAATTCGACACAACAGACTTTCTTGGCAACTAAGTCAACGCCGTATTCTGCGATTAAACTCTGAAGACGCCTTGTCCACCACTGGTGGCCTGGTGATTTTGAGAACGCCGGATTCAGGAGATAAAATGGATAGGCCTGTTTTTGAATCGCTAAGCTTGCCATGGAAGCAGCGGCAAACGATTTTTCAGCATGGATCCATTTGTCTTTGGGCGAATAACCAGGATTAAGATTTAACAAAAGAATCGGAGCAGTGGGGTGGCCCAAGTACGGTTCGGGTATTATATCAACTCTCAATTTGTGTCTCGCCTTGACGGATTGGTTGAATAAATGAATCTTCTCGCGATCGCAATCCAGAACAAATGGTGATTCATTACGAAGATCAAGCCACGGATTTTTCACAATTACCTCGAACTATTACTACTTACCAGCTGTCACATCGTCTTTTGATTGCACTGGAAGCTGGATTGATCAATGATATTCTAATACGTATATATTTACAAATCATGCCGTCGAAGCAATTAGAAAGAAGCAAAATGAACTATTCGCGATTCATTAACGTCAGATTCTTCCTAGTGCCAGCTCTATTCATAATAACCGCATGTAGCCATGGAAGCGTTCGCTCCGATTATGGGCTAAATCATTATGACGAATTGATCGTAAGCGATTCTCAGTCTCTTTTGATCCAACCAAAAAAGCTTGGAAACGGCTCGGTTGAAATCAACCATGTGTCTTTGATTCAAAATTCACCTAAGGGACCGCCTTACGATCTACAGCTCGACAAAGCAATTTTCGAAGCCGGCGGCTCTGTTACGCGCGCACTTTGTACTACCAGTCTCGGTCAGAAATCGGTCATCACAATCGAGCCCGACAAGAAATATCGAATTGATTGCTCCATTCAGCTGAACGCAAACGATAATAATCACCTAGCGACAAGAGATCAAACCGGAGTACTGAAAATTCCATACGGAAAATCGGGCGGAGTGATTTCATTCAACTATTTCCTCAAAATTGAGGATTTTGAATAATGAAAACATATCTAATAATTATTTTAACGACATTTTGTTCATCCATGGCGAATGCAAGCGATGCATCCTCAGCTGCTGCAACATCAGCAGCGGTAATTGGCACAGCAGCAGCTGTGGGTTCGGTAAGCTACCGAAATTGGCTTACTTTCGAACTGAAAGATTGGAAGGATAGCGCAACCCAGACTACCTCTCAGCTGACACGTCAGTGCGACATGGACACTGAAGTTCGCTTACTCGGAAACGCGCGTTATAATTTGCTTTACGTCGCAATAAAGAATGGAACAAAACTCCCATATTTAGTTAGGCCCGGGAGAATCCGTTTTGTTTTTTCAAACGGCAGAGAGCGCATGCCGAGCTTCCCATTCCAAAACCAATCGCTCGAACTAAAACCGGGCATTACCAGTGGTGGAACTATTCCTTTCCCCAGCAAATGGGAATTTGAGAACCAAGACAGTGTTTCTGCAGTTATTCCTCTTTTCAGCGCCGAAGATAAGGAATTCTGCACAATTACTGTCAATGCAAGTCGCCCCGAGGGCGTTCCGCAACAAACTAGCTCGTTTACTGAGTACACCACTTTGGACTATTCTTTTGAGTTTGGAACCTCTTTGTTGCGAACTGGTGACCCAGGCTCGACTCTGTCCGCAGGGAAGTTTACATTTGGTTTGAGCTTTTATATTTATCCTTGGGTGAATCATGGCATGAACTTTGGACTCGGCATTGAGAATATGGGCAATCAGGGCGACCCGATCCTCAATTCAATTTCTGGGTCCTATTCTTCAGGTAGCCTTAATAGCTTTTGGGGTCAGTTCGGCTACAGTCATCGCCGATTTTTATCCCGGCGAACACAACTAATTTACGACATAGATCTTGGCGGACATAACTACCGAGCACGAGTGCCAGAATCGAAGCTCGCCTCAGATGTTTCAAATTCGTTCTTACTTTTTCATAAGCTGTCACTCGATTACATGTTCGGGTCTTTTGGATACGGGGTAGTTATAGAAAATGCGATTGGTCTCTCATTGTACCAAGGGTGGATAACCGGTGGGCACATCGGAACGCAGAGCGCGTCTGGAACATTTCTGGGTGCAGCTGTTAGATATAAATTCGGATTCTGAAATTGTGCCGGTGCTCGGTATCTGACTAACTCTTCCACTCCTATTCTTGGGCCACTTAGTTCATTGAGGCAGGCTAAAGCCTCCATAACCGGAGTCATTCAAAAGCGGATTTAAACCGAATTCTCGTCGCGAATTTGACCACAAAAAGCTCCAAACCTCCCGCTCAGTACCCCTCTATATCGCAGATCAGCTTTCTTATTGTTGACTGAAATATTTCTAATCCTGAAATGTCATGAGGTTGGTCACCAGGTCAACGAGACCCTCCTTCTCGGCGGGCTCAACTGTAATACCTCGAAATTCAGCCGTTTTGACATTTGACCCTCAGTTAAGGTAACATGACCTTATAAGAGGGTCACATGCTCCTTTCAGGTCTTTTTGGAAACGATACAGCCGAAAAAGTTCTTCTTTATATGGAGAGCTACGGTTCCGGCTATCCGCGCGGAATCGCGAATACTTTTGGACTTCCAGTCAGCCAAATTCAAAGACAGCTTGAGCGGTTTGAACGCGAGGGTGTTCTCGCTAGTAGACTGATCGGCAAAACCCGGGAGTACCAGTGGAACCCTCGCTATCTCTTTCGTGACGAACTTCATGCACTTCTGCAGAAGGCACTGTCGCATCTGCCTGAGGAATATCAGACGAAGTACTTTAGAGCGCGAGCCCGCCCACGCAGGAAAGGAAAGCCACTCCCGTGAGCACCATTTCTGAAAAGACAACTATTGCGGAACTCGGGGCGATTGTCTCCGAAGCCCTCCGAAAAGTCGGCATAGACGCCTTTCTGTCCGGAGGCGCGGTTGTTTCGATCTACACGAACAATCGCTACGAGAGCTTTGATCTGGACTTCGTGTCGTTAGCTGATCGATCTAAAATCAAGAAAGTCATGGAAGATCTTGGCTTTAATCAAGACCGCAGCCGTTTATTCATTCATCCTAAGTCCAAGTTCTTTGTCGAGTTTCCTGGTTCGGCGATTCGCGTCGGCGAATCCCTGATTACAGAATTTAACCAGATAAAACTCAAAAGCGGGACACTGAAACTCCTGACCCCCACAGATTGCGTAAAGGATCGCTTGGCCGCATTTTATCATTGGAATGATCGGCAAGGATTGGATCAGGCTGTCTGGGTCACACTGGCTCAGCCCGTGGACCTGAAAGACGTAAAACCGTGGTCGAAAATCGAAGGAGCTCTTCAGAAGTACGAAGAGTTCCTTAAGGCGCTTAAGGCTGCATCAATTACAAAGCGCAAGTAGCAGTCCTGTTTTGCACGCGATTCCGGCCATGATCGTCAGTTTAGTTTCGGAGTGTATTGCAACGAACTAAATCTCGACCCTGTCCATATCTCGATCAGTTTAGTAGTTTAAAACAACGACCGAATATCTTTCCACCCAAAACCAATCAGCGGAACCTCTTTACCGCCCACAGTGATCGATCCCAGTCCCTCGACCGGTTTTCCACCTAGCTTCTCATAAAAGGCGCGGTAAGGATTACCATCAGCCGTCATAATGAGCATTGCTCGTTTACCTTGATCAAAAAACCTCTTTGCCGTCTCAGAAACGAGCTTCTTGCCTATGCCTAATCGGTGAAACCGTGGATCAACATAGATTGCCTTAATCTCGCAGTCGTAAATATCTGCCGCCTGCTGTGGCGGTGTGACTGAACTTGCAAATCCAGCGATACCCCCATCTATTTCTGCCAATAGAAAAGGCGGCGCATTGTCGTCGCTTAATCGCTTTTCGATGGCTTCTCTAAAACGCGGGCCCCCCTTTTCCTCTGACATCCCGTCCAGTATCTCGTCAGGAAATATTCCTCGATAAGCCGCTTTCCACCCAGCCGCGTGGGCGCGAGCAATACCGCGCTCATCACCAATTTTAACCTCTCGGATGATAATTTTAGCGTTGTTTGGGTTCGGCTTCATAAGCATGTTCATTATTATTATCTGTTCACTTTATAGTGAACAGTGTTTTCGCACCCTCGTTGAGAGCATTTCGCAATTCCGAAGTAAGACAACATTGACTCAGACCGCACACACGATCCCCACCCGGGTATTTCTCATTTTGCAAGCCGCTTGCGAACCATCACAAGCTACAAAGGGGTTGCTCGGTATCTATCTCTCAGTATCGAAACTCGGTTCCTAAGTTGTTGATATGATAAAAATCCGTTTTTTATCTCAAGAGGTTGCGCGGGATCTCCTCGCGCCCTCTCCTGATCATTAACTATTCGAATATTTAAGCTATTCAATATTTTTTAGATAGTTCATAATATTGAATAGTGGCGCACTTCGGAATAATTACTCGATCATCAGAACTGGCTTCTCCCGATCCCTTCAGCAAGAAGGGCGCACTCGTACTTTTCTATTTGATGAGTACTCTTCCAGAAAAGCATGGCACTGGCACATTTGCAGTTAACGAACTCGCTCGAGAACTCAAGCTCAGCCCCGGCACCGTACATCGAGTGGTATTAGCGCTGGAGTATGAAGGAATCATACGCGCCCACGGTTTTAGAACGAACAAACGCTTCAGCTTAGACAATCCTAAAGATCTTTTGGTCCAATGGTTGAAAACGTACCGGCTACAGAAGAAATCAAGATCCCGGCAATTTGCGATCGCGGATCAAGCGCGCTTCAATTCGGCATCCAAGACTCTCGGAGCTAAAGCCGCACTGGTCCCAGCACTCCATACTGCAGCTCGCGATGTATTTCATGCGGGAGCCACAAATTTAAGAACTCATGAGTTCTATCTTCCGAAATGGGACACACTGATGTCTACAGGCGAAAAGCTCGGGCTCATCGAACAAGACCGCGGCTATGAGGTGCTACTTTTGCAACCCTACTACGCGGGAGTCCTGGACCGGCTGAGTGCTGCCGCAGGAAAAGATCCTTGGCGCTCCGCTTACGCAATTCTGACATTTCTTGATCTTTATCATTTTCCATTGCGAGGACGGGAACAAGCGGAGGTGCTTTTTAGAAAAATGCCCGTCCTTTCCAAACTTTGTCGGTGGTCCGAAGTCGAGGACGTTTCATGAAATCACGGCCAGCAACGCCGGAATCCCCCGGATCCCGGGAATCTAATGACGCGATCATTGAACAGCTCGAGCAGCTTGCCAGGGCTCTCGGGCCTTGGCGGGATAGCATCGTGCTCGGAGGCGGTGTTGCGCTGATTGTTTACGATTGCTGTATGGCAAAAACCCATGCGCAACCAATAGGCACAGCCGATCTAGATTTTTTGATTCCACGGCGCCCCGTATTGCCAACAAATATAGCCTCCCTTTCAACTGTTTTGAAAGATCTCGGTTTTCAAATTCATACAAAATGACCCGGCATAAAGCCGGGTTATTTTGTTTTTAAGAAAAAGAAAATTCTGCGCGGAGGCAAACAGGCCCTGGATTTGGAGCGGATTAGCGAAAGACTTGCTGCCATTCCTGACGAGGAAATCGAAGCAGAGCCCAGATATTTCCGGCGTGATTCAAAAGGCACTGAATGTTTTCGGCGTGGACATTTCCACTGTCTTTGATCTGTATCTTCCGGACGTGTTTCACCATATCGCGACACACATGCCAGAGGAAGCTAGGGCCAGACTGCGGGCCATCGCTACAAAGGCGGATTAGGGCAGATATGAATCACCATCCCATTGATATTATTGCATTCATAACTTTATATTGGCACCCATATACAAACTGTGGGTGCCAATGTTAAGTTATAACACATGCGGCCTAAGACCGGACTTAAGCAACTGGCGCCTGTGCTCAAGGCCCCCAGCTTCACGACCAAGCAGGCTGCCCGCCTGGGCGTAACCGCGGCCACGCTTGCACACTACAGCCGTCGCGGAGACCTGGAACGACTGAGCCGCGGAGTCTACCGGGCCGCTGGTACTCCTCCTATTGAAGATATTCGCTGGGAAGATCTCGTCATTGCCATACGCTCAGTCAAGGACGGAGTCATTTGCCTCACCTCCGCGCTAGCGATTTATGGTCTGACGGAAGAGATCCCCAGGCAGCACTGGATCGCCATTCAGCATACCACCCGCCATCGTGCGGTTCCGTCCATCAAAGTCGTGCGCATGAGAAATCTTGAGATAGGTAAAACACAAACCACCATCAGCGGGATCAGCGTTCCCATCTTTGACAGCGAAAGAACGATCGTCGACGCCTTTCGATATCTGAGCCGCGAAACAGCAATCAAAGCACTCAAAATGGCCTTTAATAGAAAGGGGAAAGAGAAACTCGACCTGGAAAAGCTCCGGGGTTACGCAAAGCAGCTACGGGTCCCGATCACCCCCTACCTTTTGGCGGTGACCACATGAATGAAACCGCGCTCAAGGAAAGAATCAAGGCCATCGCAAAGGACCGAGGCGTCCCGTTCAATGAAGTCTGGAAGCAGCTCCTGCTGGAACGCTTCCTAGCGAGGCTCTCCAGATCAGAGCACCATGATCGATTTATCTTCAAGGGTGGCCTAGTCAGCATCAAGGACGGATTTCAGTTCGCCTGGACAGGTATCGAGGAATTAACTGAGCCCCATATGGATTACACAGGGTATCGGGTCAGCCTCAACGTCAAGCTCGGCAAAATGAGTGACCGGATCCAAGTGGATATCGGCGTGGGCGACGTAGTCACACCTGCAGAGCAGCACTTCCACCCATTTGAATATCGCGGAAAGCCGATCTTCGAAGGTGAAATCTCGCTTCTCGTTTATCCGGTCGAAACCATACGCGGCTTGGGAGCTCAGAAACAGAAGCTGAAACTCCCCGATGCAATCACGAGCGTGTTTGACGAGCTCAATGCCTGGATTTTGGCAAACAATCTTCTGAAAAAGACGGAGGCGAAATGAAGAAATGCAGAATGGCTGCCTTGGCTATCCTTTTACTGCCCGCGTGCCAATGCAGCACGAACGCAAACAAGGCGGCCACCGTGGCGGTCGATCCAGGAACCTTCGACTCCCCGACCGAAGTCATAATCGAGTCCACCCAAGCCAAAGAAACAGCTGAGACCTTCAGTGTCACGGTCAATACGGAAGGACCCGGTGGATTCACCCGTGCGAAATCCGAAACTGTAGTTGCTGCGGACAAGACCCCTCCAAAAAAGGGAATCGCACTCACTTTGCCAATACCCGCGGAGATCAAGACCGACCTCAAGGCGTCAAAAGAACTCTATGTCTTCGTCGAATATTTTTATAATGGAGTACATGAAACCCACGATTCCTTCCAGGCCGTTCCAATTCAAAAGCAAACATCGGATTCGGTGCTCATCACATTGGAACCCAGCGCCTTCACAAACCTGAGAAACAAAACGGGTACATACGAGGCCGTGGTGGTACTGGCTTCCGGACCTAAGAAATAGACCTTTATGAGTCGAGCCAGTTTCACCATGTGGCTTGCCAGTGCAGCACAGCTGCGAATAGAAAGCCCAGCATCACGGTCGAACATGGAACATTTGAGGTCTCAACTGAGGTAAAAGCGGAAACCACGCAGACCAAAGAAACAGCCGAAGCCTTCAATGCAACTGTGATTACGGACGGGCCCGGTGCTTTTAGGCGGGCCAAATCAGAGACTCGCATCACAGCAGGAAAAAACACTCCAAAGAAAGGAATGACCCTCACATTGAATATTCCGGAGGAGCTGAGGGCTGATCTTGAATCCTCCAAGTTGCTATACGCTTTTGTTGAGTATTTTTCGAACGGAGAAAAGGAGACCCACGACTCTTTTCAAGCAGTTCCGATTCAGAACAAAACCCCCGATTCTGTTTCAATTACATTGGAACCCGCCGCATTCACCAATCTCAGAAACAAAGATGGGATCTACGAGGCCGTCGCTGTGCTTGCTTCGGGCCCACGTTAATAGCAGCATATGAATCGAGATATTTTCCTCGTTATTCTTTTCTCATTCGCGGTGTTGACTAGTGCCACTCATGCCGAAACACATTTGAGCGTCTGCCCCGGCAAAATGATCGGCTCACCTCTTACGGGCTCGCTAGAAGTAGTCGGCCCTTTTGAAACCGGAGTTCATTACGGGGTAGACTATAAGACCAACGGTGAAAAAGTCGTGTCGGTGGCCGACGGTACAGTTTCCGCGATCAAATGGGATCTACGTGAACTTCCCACATCAAACACCAGAACCGGGTTGGCGATTCAAGGCTGGGGACGTTATGTCATCGTCCACCACGCTGACGGTGGCGAGTCGCTTTATGCGCATCTCGACAAGAACAGCACCGATTCACTCAAGGAGGGGATGCCCATCACCAAGGGCAGACAGCAATTGGAGACAGGAGAAAGCTCGACCTCCCTCCGACCCCTCCGCGCCAAGTTCACCGGCTCAGGCTCGAGTCCATAAAAGCCCAACGAGGTACTGATGTATCTTATTCGTTGGATATTAGTGATCCATTCGAATTTGTGAACGATCGCGAAGAAATTACCGGAAAAGGTAATTACGGCGAAATCAAGGAGGGGCGCTCCATTGAATTCAAATTTATTGCCCGTTGAACAATAGCTGCCTCTTGGCGTTTACAAGTTTGGCTGTTCGATCTCCTCGTTCTGTTTTGCCTCAAAGTACGCGAGCAATCTTTCGACAACGGAATGGTGTAATTTGCGTGAGTTTTTGCGAATGACCCAAATCGCCGCCCGAGGAAAGATAAAATACAACTCCAGCAGTCTCTTTGTCGCCTTGTCCTGACTTTTTCCTGTTTCCAGTCGATTCAGCGTCGGGTAGTTAATGTCAAAAGCGGTAGCCAATTCGCGAACACTCAGGCCTTCTGCCTTTCGAAAATTAACAACCGCTTCGCGAATGTCGTTCTCGGCATAGACCGCCTCAAAAACAAACGTAGAAGGGCCGCGCTTCCCAATTGTTGTTAACAGAATTATGGGATTATTTTCCTTCGGATCTACTCCCTGCGCGCGGCAATACTCCTCATAAGCTGGGTTGTCCCGCGAAGGAATTCGATCAAGGAGAGAGGGAAATATTTCATGCTTTTTCGATTGGTGAACACGCCTCCTCAGCGGCAGCTCCGGGCCAATTGGAATGGCCGTCTTCAAATCCAAATAGCGTTTATCGTAAGTAAATGTATAGATAGACGTTTCTGGATTGTACGTGAGCGTTCCTACAAATACTTTGGAATAGCGCGTTTCGGAGTAAATTTCGAACTTAGCTGGATTTCTGGACAAGTGCATCCTGAAGCTCCTTTATGCGCTTTTCAATCAACTTCTTCATCGCAGTCTTCATTTCCTCTGAGCAGAATGAACGGTCTATAATGGGATGGATGACTTCTTTTATTGCGATCGCGGCAAACGCTTCAACCTGTTCGACGTAACCGAGCCGAACGAACTCCTTAACGTAATCTACCATTGATGGGTCTTTGCTTTTGCTCGTTGGTACCCGTCCCGACGGAGCAAAGTCGGTGGTCAGCCACCAACCCTGGTGAATACCAAGCACGGAGGGGTTGTCGTATATCGGTGAAAGACGAGATCCACGCGGGGTTACAATAAAACCAAGATTTCTGCCATGTCGATCATGGTTGCCTATTAAACTATCAAACAAACAAGTACGAACAAATGTTTCAATATCAATATATCGCTCGGTGACAGATGAAATCACCTCGATAAGGGCTTCGCAATCCGCTTTTCTGCCTTCGGGCAGATGAGTATGAATGTGACTCAGGTTTGCATGTTCACTTTTATCGATAAAGTTTTGTGTCACAAACGCGCGCTCATCGCCCAGCTCAATGCAATAATATCGGGCCACTGGAATTCCCAATTTTTCAGCAATTTGATTACACATAAATTCAACATCCGGAAGTTCCGGCGCGCCATCCTGCTTAACTTTCAAAATGTAATTCTTTCCCGCTAATGCCGCAGAGTACTTCCGATATTGGCCATGAAAAAAGCTGGACGTGTCGCTGTTGACCGTTTCCTTATCCGGCGCTTTGCTGTTTGATCTCAGCACGAAGCTATTAAATTCGTCAGTTGGTTGAGCGTCAAACCAGGCGGTAAAACAGCGTAGATGTATCCCATATTTTTGTGGGTCTGCTTCTGTTATCGGCAATAAACATTTGAAGCACCGTCCGGGCATAAGTCCTCTCACTAGTGTTGCGTTACTCATTGATAACAATTACTAACTGTTATGTTATGATAACACAACCGATCTGTTTCGTATAGGTACAAATTCTATCTCTATAAAAACAGGCACATAAGCTCCAAAGACGAATGATGGGTTGCGCTAAAAACGGAGAAAACCATGGCTCACAAACTCCCCACAAGTTTCAAGAAGGCCTTTGCTCGCCGATTTTTTGTCCGGTTCCACATGGGACTGATCTTATTCGCCGTTGCTGCGAGCGGATTCCTACTTGACCTTGTCCTGCTCCAATTGGGGTTAACTACGCCTGCCTGGCGTTACCTGCTCAGCTGCTCGTTCGCGTACATAACATTTTTTGGTTTCGTTCGACTTTGGCTTGCGTATATTTTTCCCAACTCACAAACCAGCGGAAAACTCGATTGCATTGACTGGATTCCAACAGACTTTTCAGGAGCCCGGCATGCGACCTCTACTGGGACAAAGGCCGCCGATGCAGTCAGTTCGGTATTCAAAGGCTCCGGCGGAAGATCCGGAGGGGGCGGCGCATCCGGTGATTGGGGTCAAACAGTCCACGCGATGGACACCAAGTCGCAGGTTGTATCAATTGGTCTAGGTGAGACAACCGAATTGGGAGCTGCCGCAGAGACTGGCGCCGCAGGTGCTGAAGGCGCGGGCTCCACGGCCCTTGAAACCGCCTCTATCGATTTCGAGATGCTTCCCATAATTGGTCTCATCGCCTTCATTACGGTTATTGTCACCGTACTCGGGTCAGCCGCTTACCTCATCGTTGACGCCCCCGTGGTCCTAGCTGAAGCAGCCCTTCAAATGGGGCTTTCTCTTGGACTCATTCGCTTCAAGCGAAAACGAATTCAAGGAAACTGGGCTAAGGCTATCGCGCGATCGAGTTGGAAACCTTTTGCACTCACGACTGCCACACTCCTGATCGTGGGTATCGCAATGCACTCCTACTTCCCAGCGGCACAAACTCTGTCTGAGGTCTTGAAAGAACTTGGGTGGATTTCGGTCCGTTAATTCCTTCTGAGCTCCATCGACAGCCACAAACCGCCCGCTCAGCACCCCTCTATATCGCAGATCAGCTTTCAAGGACGTCCGTCCCTGGCCGCAAGTGATCCCGGTAGTCTCATCGCGGAGCAATTTTGTGGGGTGTCGGTATCGAGCCAGACGGAGGAGTCAAAGCCAAAGGTCAGCGCGGCTCGTTACTAGCCACTTAGACTTGGTCAAAAAGAAGGTCTATGTGATCGGTTCCAGTTACTAAAGAAATTAGTACTACGTGAAGCGTCCAATATTGACTGGTGATTACCAGAAGCGGCAGGCAAAACACGACCGGCCATCAAGTAAGTTTACTCGCCTGGTAAAGACCAGATTCTCGCGATTTGAGATCACAATTAACATTGACCCGTATGTTTGCCGTCACAAGTAATCTTTACATTAAATTCTAGCAAATGCTTGCATTATTTTCTAGTGTACTGTAGCATTAATTTCTAGTAATCTAATGCATTATTTTCTAGTAATTCAGTATGACACACCAAAGACAGCAGGCATCGCCAAACGGTCGAAACAATTGGGAATTCATGAGCAAAGACTTAATAACCAGAAGGAATCATCTCTTAGCTGATGCACTTAAGCGAGCAAAAGAGGTGTCGAAGGGTGGCGTCGTTCGCTCTGCAGATTTGGATCGCGGAGTCCGAGAGCGTCTTGTTAGTGCCTCATTCCTGACCGAGGTAATGAGGGGTTGGTACCTCCTTACAAGTCCTGCCGGAGCGGGGACTACCACGCTTTGGTACAGCAACTATTGGGAGTTCATAAGGCAATATCTCTCCGATCGTTTTGGTGACGGGTACTGCTTGTCGGCAGAGTCTTCGCTGGATGTTTACGCTGCTCAAAACATAATTTCTCAGCAGCTTATTGTACTGACAAAAAAACCGTCAAATCAGTCCATTGAGCTTTTGCATTCAACATCACTCATGCTTTATTGCGATGAAAAGAATTTTCCTGAAACAATTGTGGAGAAAAACGGATTAAATCTTTTCCCCCTACCAGAGTCTATTTGTCGTGCGACTCCAACCTACTTTCAAAATTCCAGCTTGAATGCTGAAATTTGTTTGAAGCTAATTCCGTCGGCAGCCGAAATATCGCGCGTGCTTTTAACTATCCAATCACAGGCTGCCTCTAATCGCATTATTGGTGCATACCAGCGTTTAGGCGATCAGAAACGGGCTGATCAGGTTATGCAAGACTTGGCGGCCGCCGGACTAAGCATTTCTCCACAAGATCCGTTCGATAAACACCCACTCTATCTTGGAAACTACGAACGATTGACTTCGCCATATTCTGGACGAATTAGGGCGATGTGGGAAAGCATGCGACCTGTCGTTATTGAACATTTTCCGAAGCCACCCTTGAATCCTGACTCTCAAAAATCGCTTCGAATTATTGAAAAACTTTACAATCAGGATGCATACCATTCACTTTCTATTGAGGGGTATCAGGTAACAGAGGATTTAATTCTTAACATTAAGGAAGGCACCTGGAACCCTGATACAGAAAAATCTGATAATGAGCAAAGGAACGCTTTAGCAGCAAAAGGATATTTGGGTGCTTTTCGTTCTGTTTTTGAAAGCGTAATAACGACGACCAAGGGAGAAAATCCGGGCAAAGTGTTCGCCAATGATTTACAGAAGTGGTATCGTGAATTATTTATTCCTCTAGTTCAGGCCGGACTAATTGCTGCATCCGACCTCGCGGGTTACCGCAATCATCCAGTTTACATTTCAGGATCTCGTCATGTACCGCCCCCCAAGGACGCGGTACTCGATTCAATGGACACCCTTGAACAGTTACTGATGTCGGAGCCCGATCCGGCAGTGCGAGCTGTTTTGGGACATTTCATATTCGTATATATTCATCCTTATATGGATGGCAACGGCCGTATTGGGCGGTTTTTAATGAACCTAATGCTAGTTTCAGGTGGATATAATTGGACTGTGGTGAGGACATCGGAGAGAGCTCGGTATATGGCATCCCTCGAGACGGCTTCCACACAGGGAAGAATCGATGAGTTTTCAAAGTTCATTGCTTCTGAAATGGACTATTGGAAAAATGAAATTTCAAAACTGAATGTTACCTAAAGTGTAACACGTGAACTTTTTGCAAGGAGTACCAGAAGTAAAACTTGCAGAATTGACGAGCCACCCAGTGCAACACTACGGTTTTAAGCTGATTCGGTGCTGCTCAGTAGCCCTCTATATCGCAGATCAGCTTTCTTATTGTTGACTGAAATATTTCTAATCCTGAAATGTCATGCTACCTTTGTACTTTTTAATGTAAAACTCTCATCAAATCGCTCAGGCCCGACAGTGCCTGTTCTGACGAAAAAGGAAACAAGACAATGCAAATATCTGATACCAAGGGTCGTACAAGAGCTTTCGCGCGCGTTATCGGTCCGTATATTACTATCGTCATGCCAATCATCATTGTGCGCTTACCGGCCATGCAAGACACCCTATCCAGTTTCTTTGGAATCGGTATCATTCCTTGGATGACGGGCGGTTTTTTACTGATGGCCGGATTGATCATCATTGCGCTTCATCAATACTGGTCGAGTGCCGCCGCGATCATGATCTCACTCTTCGGTTGGTTTTTGGCATTCCGCGGTGCGGTACTCATGGCCGCACCACAGCTCATCCAGCAAGGAGCAGAGCGCGCGTTGCCCAGTATGCTTGCTGTTCAGATGGGTTTTGGGCTCATGATGGTTATGGGACTCTATCTCACTTATGTCGGATGGATGGCCGGCTCGGCCAAAGCCCGCCGCTTGTAATTATTATTGTACATGCTCGGTGTCGAGCTACAGGATCAAGCTTTGCAACGCCCACTGCCCATGAAGCTCTCCAAATTTACTGGGAAACTCCTCCGCCAAGCAGCGCTCAAACGTGTGGCCATCGGTGCACTTGCAACCGGCGCATTCGCGAGCGGCACCAGAGCAATCGGAGCATTCAGCCTGGGCGCAGCAGCGATAGGAGCGATAGTCATCGGAAGAATTGCGATTCGGAGACTTATCGTCCGAGATCTGACAATTCGCACGCTGGACATCGAGGAATTGCGTATCGGCACTGTTGTTGGCCGGACCTAACCGTCATTTACTCGCCTCCCAATCCTTCCTGCACGCTCCCGGCAAACTGAAAGAACCCCGTGAACCCTGCCAGATCAAAGACCTTCAGAACCTGCGGCTGAGGTGCACATAAAACGACGCGCTTTCCAGCGGCACTCCACTTTTTTTGTACCAGTGCAAACACCCTGAGACCTGCACTGCTTAAGTACTCAATACCGGACAGATCAAACACGAGATGAGGCTGTACGGAGGCGGCTTTCTCAAGAACGGCGCGCTCAAAACCGGGACTGGTAGTGGCATCGAGCCTCCCCTGAGGTGAAATCACCATCGCATCGCCCACTTGTTTTTCCGTAAATTGCATTACTGGCCCCTCTCTCATTTCATTCGTTTTCGGCCGATCAAAACGTTCCGATCGCCAGCACGCTCGTATTCAAGCCGATCCATCACCCTGCGAATCAGGTGAATCCCTTTCCCTCCGACCGTGAGTTCGGAGTCGCTCAACGGAGGGTATTCGACCGGGTCAAAAGGTATCCCCGTATCCACGACCTTCCACTCCACGAAACCATCTTTGGTCGAGAGCGTGAATTCTACGGTGAGGTCCGAACCCGCGTACTTGCAGACATTGGTGAAGACCTCTTCAAGAACCAGCGACATCTCGCCGGAGCACTCTTCGTGCAGTCCGTGAGTGCTACAGAAGCGCTCAATAGTGCGATAAAGCGCGGGCAATTCCTCGACCCGATTGCGAAGCTTCAGCACTTCGCCCGCCCCCTGATATCGGAGAGCAACGAGCGTGAGATCATCACTGGGCGGCGTTCCACTCACAAAAACGCGCACAGCCGCAAGCACCCGGTCAATGGATTGCGCCGGATCCGCCTCATATGACAGGCAGGCGGTCAATTTCTCTTCTGAGAACATCTTTTGATTGGGGTTCTCAGCCTCAGTCACTCCATCGGTATAAAGGAGTAGCGACTCGCCGGCATTCAGCCTCAGGGTGTGCGCCTGATAAGTGGCCTCTTCGAAAACTCCGCATGCGGGGGATTTCGCGCTCTCAAGATACCGCGTGCCCCTCGATGAAACCACAATCGGCGGGTTATGCCCGGCATTGGCGTAGACCAGATTCCCATCGCGAATATTCAAGACGGCCGCAAAAACCGTGACAAACGTACAGGACGGATTATCGCGGACAATCTCGGTATTCACGCGCTTGAGCACTTCAGCGGGATCGCGCGTCGTCATCGCAGTATGCCGAAGCAAGGTCTTGGTCATTGCCATGAAAAGCGCTGCCGCGACGCCTTTTCCTGAAACGTCGGCAATCAGGAAAAACAGATGATCGGGATCGGGCATGAAGAAATCGTAAAAATCCCCTCCTACCTCTTTCGCGGGCTCGGCCATTGCCGCCAACTTGAATTCGGGAATCTTCTCCCATTCTTTAGGAAGTGACGGCAGAATATCACGCTGGATGGAGCGCGCGATTTTCAGCTCTCGCTCAATCCCTTCTCGTGCCGCTGTTTCGCGTCCCAGATCCTGAACATAGGATTTGAGAGACTGACGCATTTTTTCGAAATCCTGAGCCAGATGCCCCACTTCGTCTTGCGACCGCACGGTTGGAAGTGCCATATCGAACTCGCCTTTGCCAATACGATCGGCGGCAACGGAGAGAGCGCGAAGAGGGCGGGTGAACTTCTCCAAAACAAGAACAATGAAAAGGAGCAGGGCCACCATCCCAAACAGTACCAAAATCGCGCTCACCCGGTTCAGACGCCTGAGATCCGACAAGAGCTCATCTTCTGGCATCACAAGCGCGAGTGACCAACCCGAGCTCTTGAGCAACATGAAATAGATCAGGCTTCTTTTTCCGGTAACGGTGCTTTGGTGCGGCAGAAACCCTGATTCACCGGCAAGCATCTTTTCAGCAACCAAAGCAAGCGTGGGTTCGGCCTTGGCGACTTCCAGAATCGTGGTCTTCAGAACCCGCTCGTTAATCGGGTGCGTAACATACGTCCCCTTGCGGCTGATCAGATACCCGTATCCTTTGTCAAAAACATTAAGCGGTGTGACCAGCCTTTCCAACCAATCGAGCGCGATATCCGCCGACACCACGCCGATGAACTCTCTTTTTCCCCTGAGGGTCGAGTAGAGAGGGATCGAATAAGTGGCCATCATCACCTGGCCCGCGCCTCGATCAAAGTACGGCTCACTCCAGACCGGGGTGCCCAGAGCCTTCGGCTCCTGATACCAGGACCATTTGCGGTAATCGTAATCGGGTGAAGCCAGATCCGCGAACGCAACGCCGCCTGCAGCGCGGTAGTAATACGGAGCGACCTTTTGGGAAGGCGCGGACAACCCCATCCCATAAACCGGCGTACCCGGCTGAGAAACCAGGCTTTTTAACATTCGACGAATTCTGGGCTCCTGAATCGGCTCCATCAGAGCAATCGAAGCGAGGGCCTGCGCCTGCTCTTCAACGGCCCTCAGGGAACTCTCGATTCGAGCGGCTGCGGCGTCGGCAACGTGCGCGGCGTTGTCCAGCGCGTTGGCGCGAATCATTTCGCGGGTCTTGACGTAATTGATAAAAAAGAGAATTCCAAATACAAAGAGCGCTGTACCGAAAATGGCCAGCGCCAGTTTAAAAGTAATGCTTTTGGGGTCCCAGACTTTCACTGGTGCTGCCTCAAGATGAACGACAGCATTTCCCGTGCGAAATCCGACACGAGCTGAATCTTCGCGGGATCGACTGGCAGATTATTGAGGTACTGGAGTTTCAGCACATCCCCATCCTGAAGCTCCGGTATAATTCCGCACCAAAGATATCCGTGTGTAGCAAGTTTCGCGGCCAGGGCCGCGGCCTTGGGATCCGAAAGACTCAAATTCACATAAATCACGTCCGTGCGCTTTTGGACGAGTTCGCGCGTGTGATGAAGAACCATCTCCAGCACATCCGCGCCCGCACTTCGGACAACGATCGTGGCGTCATTAAAGGATTCATGGCGAATTCGAACATCAAGCTCAGTCTCCTGCTCGGAACTGAAATCAACCCCGGCCGAAACGACTTCCACGTCGCGTCTCAGTCCGTTGAGATCATAGACCTTGCGACTGAGTTCGGCGTAAAGGTCGGGGAGATATACGCGGCGTTTGGGAGCGTCTCCTGTCTTGATGTAATAATATACAGTCGCCTGGCGCTGGCCTTCGAGCTTGTTCTGGATTTTTTTGAATGCCACGTTATCCGAAACATAGGAAACATGAATCCCCGTCTCGTGCGCTCCGATGCTGAGGTTCCCTTTCTGGGTGAAAGGATGAATGGTGACGGCCTCACTGACCATGCCATAAAGACCACTTCGGGTGGCTTCCTCTACCAAAAAGCCCTTCAGCTCTTTGAAAAGGTTCATTCCCCGGAAACGTGGGTCCACCATGGCGCCGCAGCACTCGACCACTTTCGCGTTCTCGTGATCCTTGATCAGATTTAAACAACCGGCAAGCTGACCGTCGGGAAGTTCCGCGACCGCGGTCTTCATCAGTCCTGAGCGGATATGCCCAGAAACCCAATCAGGCTGATAAAAATCACTGACGTAGGAATAACCGTAACTGCGATAGGCAAGCTGGGCAAGAAGCAGTCCTTCATCCGGCTTAAGGAACCGCAGCCGGGGTCGTGCTTGGGAAACGTCCACAGTTTCTTCGGCGACTATCAGGGATTCCGACACATCGGCAAGCGGGTGATTCTTGATCAGCTCCAGACGCTTCCCGTCTTTGCCACGATTGATGAAGACAAACTGATCCAATAGCTTCTTCATCAGGGTGATACTGGTTCGTATCCCGTCGTTTTCCTCAAGCCGCTTAAGATCCATGGGGAGCCCGCGATCCTCGAACGCGATGATAAACTGCCCTTTGCGCTCTTCCAGAATGATATCGACGGAGCCCGCCTCTCCGCCTTCAAACGCAGTTTCTACCACGCTCATCAGCGCCTCTTCGGTGACGAGTTCGATATTCTTCAGTTCCTCCTCGTTGAAGCCAAGATTGCGCGCGAAAGCCACCACCCAGGCCTGCGCCGGGTACAGCGACGAAGCATGCGCCGGAAGAGTTGTTCTTGCGATGCAGCACGGGGAAATATAGGCCGTCACTTTCGCTCCTCGACCACGCGCCGGATTTTTCCGGTCTTGGGATTCCTAGGAAGCCCTCCGGGTGAAAGAACGACAATCGCCGGTTTTTCAACCAGCCCTGAAGCGACGTTGGTGGCAATCACCGGCTTTTCCTTCAGGATCGCGCTCAAAAGTGCGTCACCCAATTCGACTTCCCGCTTCGCGTTCACCGGATCGAGTGCTTCGACCTGGACCTCCAGGCAGTCGAGCCCGTTTTTATGCTTTCCAAAAATCGTGAAATTCTGGCTTAACCCCGGGACCTTGGAAACACACGCGGCGATGGCATCGATTGAGACGTTATCGGCACCGATCACAAGGACCTCGTCAGAGCGGCCGAGCAGCTCGAACCGCGGCGTTCGGCGGCCGCAGGAGCAAGGGCCTTCGATCATGCGACCCCGATCGCCGACATCGTAACGAATGACCGGCATCAGTGTGCGGTCGATGTTGGTGACGATGATATTGCCTATTTCACCCATCTTTACAGGCGCACCGGTTTCAGGGTCCACAATCTCAAGAAGATGGAGACCTTCTTCCACATGGTGAATGGACCCGATGCATCCTTTGCACTGGAAACCCACGACTCCCGTATCGTTGATTGCGTAAGAGCACGAGCCGATCAAGCCAGCTTTGAGAATCTTCTTGAGGTAATCCTTCGCGGCGGGCGCCAGATGCTCTCCTCCGTAGCCGATCTTGGGAATCGTCAAATCAGTGATATTATTCTTCTCAACGTACTGGGCGATTCCAAGCAATACCGAAGGAATTGAAATCATCCCGTCGAGCTTGCCTGCGGATTTGAAGGAGCGAAGGTAGGAGATGATGTTTTCCATCGGAATATGACCGCCAATGGGCAGTGTATGCACGCCGACCTGCTCAAGCGCCATATTAGCCGTGATAAACGATGCCCACATATTGCCCGCAAAAAAGAGATTCGCCACGACCTCTCCTTCTTCAAAAAGTCCAAGAGCGAAGCCCTTGGCCATCCCGCGGGCGTTGCGTCGGGTTTCTTCCTGAGTGCGATAAACAAATTTCGGAGCGCCGGTTGTGCCACCGCTTGAGAAGGAAATGGAACCTCCGAGCGGCGCCGTCAAAATCCCGTTTCCATAAGGCGGAAGATGCGCGCGGAAGTCTTTTGACGAAAGAATCGGGATCTTTTCAAGTTCCGCGATCGTTTTCAGGGGCTCACTGGGGATCCGGTCTTTGTAGAAACTTGATTTCTCGCGTGCAACTCCCAAAACACGGTTCACACGGGCAAGAAGAAACGCGTTTCGCCGCTCGGTGGTATCAAAATCCAGCGGATCGTCGAACCTGCCGCTTTGCGCCAGCGATACCCAACGCACCAGCTCCGCCACACCGCGAGTGCCGTCATGGGGAGTACCGTGTTTTCTTTTGTGCATGCGCCCGATATCCGTCACCCGATCGGCGCCAATTGCCACCAGACGATTGGACAGTTCAAAAAGCCGCGCGGGACTGGCAAGCATCCCAATCGACTGGATGAACTTGCCGTACCCCGAAAGGGCCTCAAAAATTTCCTCATCGTTATTTGCAGCCACCACATAGGCGGTACGGTGCTGACAGGAGACATTGAAGCGCGAGGACTTGTCGAGAATGATCGTCCAACTCTGATCGTTCACAGCCGGGATAATTACTTCGGAACGCCCCAGTGCCGATTCCACCCTCGCAAGCTCGCGCGTGCGCGTGATCTCGGTCTTTTCGTCGACGTTGATATCCGGGAACGGAAACTCGCGCGCCATTTTTTCGAAAGCCATCTTCAGGCTCTGAGCGAACTTCCGTGCGTTAGCCTCGCCCCTCACGAATACGCAATGGGGCGAGGAGCAGGCGGCCTGTTCCCACATCGTGAAGTCTCGGGCAACCTGCTCGGCCACCTCATCCGTGTTTCTCCGATCCAAAGCTTCCTGATCCAGGATCACAAGCGAATATTTCGGGCCATACTCGATTTCCTTGGTATGAAGTCCACGCCCTCCTCGGTAGGCCTCAACCGTTTCCTTGCCGCCATAAACGATGACGACGTCCGACTTTTCTTTCACGATCTTTTCAACGCCGGTGTCTCCACCGCGAAAGGGGATAAGCGCAAAATACGGATACACCGCACCTTCGGGGTCGCATTCCTGAACCAGCTTCGCAAACAGGAGCGGAAACACAGGATCAAACGACGACATTTTCAGAATGTTGACGTTCTTGGTGATCATCCCCTGGGCGAGCGTATCCACCGCGCTCACAAAAACGTTTCCAGCCGAAACGTGCGACACGATCCCTTCCGGCATGGCGCGAACCGAGCCCCGAAACTGGGCGTGGTACACGAACTCATCCAGATATCGCTCATCTCCGAGATCGATCGCCACCCTCTTGATCAGGTTCTCATAAGTTAGAATTTCACAAATGGCATCCAGTCCCGATTCCACCATCTCCTTGGAGAAGTGAATCAGCTCGGGCATGATTCGCATGATTTCCTGCCGGACCGGATGATTGGGTTCCTGAAGCTTGCGTCTGACTCGGTCCAGAACCGAAGCGATCTGAATCAGCGGGATCTCGCGCACTGCTGCCGTTTTTGAGGCAGCATCGGCATAAATCTTCTGCACGATCTCAGGAGTGATTTCAGGAGAGTCAATAAATTCACCGAAATTGTACCATGTAACCACAACGCACCTCTTACATTTTAATCAGTTGGGAAGCCGAAATCGCGCACCCGGCATGTTTTGAAACCCCCGCGCGACCCCGAAGCATGATGTAATCGCCTTGAAGCCCGCATTCGCATCCCGTGCCGATGGCGCCGAGATCGGTACTTAGAACCGAAATCGACGGCGAACTTCGGATATAACTCGTTTGAAGTTTCAGTAGCCCCGTCTCGCCCCTGGGAAGGACATTCTGGGTCCCGGGGTCGATGGCGGCGACATTTCCAAAGATCGGAACATGAAAACGACGGCGACTGCAGCTCAGGTAAGGCACTCCGTGCTCGACCATTCCATAAAAATCGCGGATTTGTCCCTCTGGAATCCCCAGAACCTCAGATACCAATGCCGCGTACTGCTCGAAGGTCACCGTCTCGCCCTTATGGGATTTCCAGCCTCCACCTGTAATCAAGATGCTTTCTTTCGGAAACTGAAGCTTGATGCCTCGCTTACTCATCTCCTTAAAGGTTACGAAGCTGAAGGCCAGGAACCCGACCACGCGAAGCGGGAGCCCCGACTTTTCAAAGCGAATAATCGTTTCGATCGTCCGATTCACGTCGAACTCGGCCTCACCCGTCCCCCGATCTTCAAGTGCGTAAACCTTCTCAGCCGCCGGCGCAAAAGTTGTATAGGTGTTGAACGTGTGCGCTGCACCTTTTTGACCGGAAACATCAGGAGCGTACGAAAACACGATGTAGTTAGATTTCTGGTCGCTGGCGATCCCCATCGAACGAACCAGCTTCTCACGCATCGCGGCCTGCCGGTCAAACGACACACGATCCAGATTGATCTGGCTTGTCTGACCCTGAGTGCCAGAGGAAGTGAAAGTTTTGAATATTTCCGACTCGGGAACCGAGATCAACTTGTGAAGCTTGAACGCGGTCACAAAGACATGCGGAATTTTAATCACGTCCTCGTAGGCCTTGATCGCGTCAGGCCTGAAGCCGTACTGTTCACAGATACCGTGAAATACCTGCGAGCGCTCCATGTGGTACTCCGCCATCTCCCGCATGGAATCAGTGAATAGCTGGCAATTAGCGTCCGAAAAATCGAATGCATTGGGAAGTTCAAACAGTCGCTGCGTGATGGGTTCCATATTCACCTCTTATAAAACGCGGTTATCCTTCAGATGCGAGACCTTGCCCGTGATCGGGCTTCGCGGAAGCTTTCCTATTTCAAGCGGGGTAATCGTGAATTGTCGAAGATAATTCTTTTCCTCCGAAATCCTGAGCTCAGGCACGGCCTGAAATAGCTCGTTTCGAAGGGTTGTGATCATCAAAGGTTCGGGAAGCCGGGGGGCTTCGATCTTGAGATCCACTTCAAACTGTCCGCCAATGTCCGAAATCTCAAGCTGGAAGTTCAAGCTGAGCGCAGGTGCGTGCCGGGCAATCGCATTTTCAAAGACGTCCATAGAAATAAACCCGCCACCGAGCTTGAAATCCGCGCCCGCTCGTCCGGCGAGTTTCAGCAGGGGGTTCCGGTCGCCGCAGGGGCAGGTGCCCTCCTGCCACTTGGCCACGTCGCCAACGCGATATCGGATGATCGGGTTTGAGGTGCGGTTGAGATTAGTCACAACCACATCCCCTTTTTCGCCCTGCTTTACGCGGCAGCCACGATCAAAGTCAATGAGCTCGATCCACTGGAAATGCGTAGGAACATGGTAAACGCCTGAAGGCGTGTGATCACACTGGTAACCCATGATCCCGGCGTCGGAGCTGGTGTAAGCACCGGCTTTGATGCGGGTAACGCCGAGCGCTTTTGAAACATGCTGTTCGGCCACGGCGCTCAGATGTTCGCCCGCGTAGTTGATCATACGAAGATTTTTGAACTTGAAGCCATCGCGATTGGCCATATCAGCCAAAAACACAAAAAGTGTGGGAAGTGAAATCATGACAGTTGGCTCAAACTGCTGGCAAAGCTTGACTATTTCTTCGGGCGGGATATTGGCCGAAATAGGTAGATGCACGGCTCCGATTTTCTTGATCGAATCATGGAGCCCGAGAAACGACGGCCAGAAATGACCCGCGATAAAGAGATTCGCCACGCGGTCCTTTCTGGTGATGCCGAGGATCTCAAGCGCCCTGGCCTGTGCGGTGACGAAAGCGTCCCACTCCGAATGGGTATAAGCCGTGTAACGCGCGACACCGCTGGAGCCGCCGGTGGAAATGACGATCGCGTCTTCGAGCGGACAAGTCATCATGTCCATGGAACTTGGAAACGAGCGTTCGTGAATTTCCGATCGAGTAAGAACCGGTATCTTTTCCCAATCCGAGACGGAGGCGGGCGCAGCAAACCCTGAATATTTTTTTGAGTACAACGCCGATTTGTGCGACTCGCGATAAACCAAGAGCGCTTTCTTGAACTGACTTTCTTCGTTATGGAATTCCACGTTATTCCCCCGTTACGATAAAACGATGTTTAATGCGACCTTCACCGGACTTATACTCTTGCAGCGTAACCCGGATCAGCTCTTCACCGACCGATTGCGTGAGGTTTGCGTATTTGGTTTTGAACTCAAGGCTCTGGGCTTTCAGAAATTCCAGAAGAGTCTCTTTGTAGCGTGAAGCAAGCGTTGAATCCGAGGCATTCTCGACGAAAACGGCGAAATCAAAAAATACCACGCCGGATTGCTCCTTTTGCCTGACTGTGAATAGTCCGGCATACCCGTAATCCTTAGGAAGAACGAGAAAGTGGTTATTAATCTCCTGAACGTTGAGGTTCGTACCATAGAAAATCACGTTATCGTTCACGCGACCTCGCACAAATAGCAGTTTCTCGGGAAGTCGTTTGAGAAGTTCGGCATCAATGCCGCTCGGAAGATCTTTCTTCTCGATGAACCCTCCCTCATCGCCCGTATCGTAGCGCACCAGGGGAACCAGGTGATCGGCGGATACCACGATTCTTCCATCGATGATTTCAAGGTGCTTGCTGGATGCCGGCATTAGCAGCATCGGCGTATCATCAGTGCCAAAGACCTTCTTGCGCTCCGATTCATTTCGATGGAAAAACTTCCTGAGCTGGATCAAATCGGCTGTCTCGACCCCAAGATCGCCGGCATCAGCCGAGCCATAGCCCGTCCACACAACAAACGGTGCGTCCTGGTCATGGCCATATTTCGCGGCGACGGAGTCACGGAAAGCTTCACTGAAATACTCGCCTACCACCGGAAAATACACGGAACCCGGCGCGGGCTCGATTCCCTTCTTTTTCATCAGCGCCGAAATGAGGCCGATACTTGAAGGGTTGGAGAACCAAAGCGACTGATCGTAGTTGCGATGAAAGCGCGAAAAAATTTCAACGGCTTCCGAAAGATTCAATCCCGGCGTACAGACGGTGATCGGCAATCTGCCTTCAGAGGCAAGAATGCGAACCGCCGCGGTAATAGCCATTCCTCCGAACCACGTACCCAGCGCCATACAGCAGACAATCAACGTTCGTTTTTGGTCGATCTGATAATTCGCGACCAGCATCTTCTCAATGGAGTACAGGTAATTCTTCTCATCTTCCGGGCGCTTGGGCCAGAAGACCGAACCGCTTTTGCTGAAGCCTGAACTGGAACCGATCAGATGGCAATTGCCGATGGCCCCGTTCCAGCAAAGGTCCTCGATCGGGTGCTTCAGAAGATAGTTTTGCTTGGTTTGCAGAGGGATTTTCTCAAACGGATGGTCAGAGGGATCGCGGATGTCGTGTTCGCGGAGGAACTTCTGATATCCAGGTACGCGTTGGTGAACATCCCGGATGAACTCATGGACTGGTTTCATGCGTTTACTCCCCTGATGGTTTCAAGTCCAAGCTCCTTCACCCGAAGTAGCCAGAGTGCGATCATGATGATAGCCACGCCACAAACAAGCAAAATCAGCTCTGGTTTGATCGTGTCGGCAAGCCATCCCGTCAGGCCATAGGAAATCGGCTGAGACGAAAGAGAAATCGCGGTAAGAAAGCTGAAGAATTTGCCTCGAACATCTGTCGGCACCACGCGCTGAAACAGCCCCAGAAGGCAGATGTTCACGAAGTTAAGCGAAAACCCAATCAAAGCCAGGGTAGCCAGAAATATCGGGAGATAAGCGAATATGCCCATGATGACGAAAGCCGCGCCCACAATGCCAAGCCCCACGACCATGACCCGGCCAATCGTAGCATTGAAGCTTGAATAGCTTAAGAAAGCCGCACCCATGAACATCCCGGCAGTAAAGCTTGCCATGAGAAAGCCCACACCAGCGGAGCCCGCCTGAAAGGTCCCTTCGCCAAAAAACGGGATCAATACCGGGAGCGCGGAAAACACTAGATTGATCAGAACGACCGGAAGAAGGATCTTCGTGACGAGCGGAATTCCCCTGATCACGCCGAAGCCCGCCTTGAACTCCTCGTAAAACGGCAAGCTTCGGGCTTGTCGTGTTTGCGAATAAGAGATCTTGCGGATCATAGCGGCGGAAATGAGAAAGGAAACGGCATTGAAGGCAAAGGCCGTCGAAACACCGATCCCTGCGATCAGTCCGCTTCCGATCATGAATCCTAGAGCGGCACTTGCCGAAGTTGAAAGCTGAGAGATGGCGTTGGCGCGCACAAGCTGCTCAGGAGCTACAATTGACGGAATGATGGCGAAGGTGGCAGGGTTGAAAAATGCAGAAGCGACGGCGATGAGAGCCGTGATGAGCGCGAGCGTCCAGAGATTCAATCCGCTTGTGGCATTCAGGGCGATAAGGCTAATGACAAGAGCCGAACGCGCAAGGTCGCTGGCAATGGCGATATATTTCCGGTTCATCCGGTCAGTGATCGACCCCGCCCAGGGCGAGATCAGGATGGACGGAAGCGTTGACGCTATCAAAACAACCGCAAGCGCGGTCCCGGATTTGGTCCAAAGATAAACAAGCCAGATGACCGCAAGCGTATGAATACGATCGCCGAGTTGCGAAACGATCTGTCCAAACCAGAACATTCGGTAGTTCCGGTTTTTGGCTAAAAAAGAGAAAACACTATCTTGTTCAGTTGTCATGAAGCGGCCCCGTAATGCAGGGCTTGAGTTTACTTCATGTCACACAAAGAATCAGCTTAAATTCGGCTTGCACCTGTATGAAACTGATCTAATGATGTAATCTCACGTAAGGGATGCAACTTATGGATCACAGGATCACTCGTCATCGGATCGCGTTCAGATTATCCATCGCAATCACGCTCCTGATGGTTGCGCAGTCAGCAACGGGCCTGCTATTTCGCCATCTTTATGGGGATAACATTTTTGTAAAATCGGCATGGTATGGAAACGACTTAATTACGCTATTTGTAGCTACGCCCCTAATGATCGCGACCCTCCTTCTAGTTGCCCGCCACTCAATTAAAGCGTACTCGATCTGGTGGGGTGTCTTGGCATATGTTTTTTACAATTATTCCTTTTACCTCTTCGGAGCTGCGCTCAACTCGTTTTTTCTATTGTACGTGGCGCTGTTCACGCTGTCGGGTTACGCATTGATCTTGGAGCTATCGAGCGTATGTATTGAAACATTCCGCGCCGCTACGTGGGGTAGAGTTCCTGTAGCACCGCTTAGCATCTATATGGCAGTTTGGGGTGTTTTCTTGACAGGCGTTTGGCTCGCTCAGTCGCTCAATTTCATTTTTACCGGAACCATTCCTGAGATCGTGATCGCAACAGATCACCCGACAAATATTACAGCGGCCCTGGATTTATCGATTATGGTACCAGCCGTCCTTCTTGGAGCAACTTTAATCTGGAAGCGAAACCCCTGGGGTTTGGTGCTGGCGATCATGATGAACGTAAAAGGCGCCCTGTATGCACTCGTATTGGCGACGGGCTCTATCGTCGCTGCGCGAGCCGGGATTCCAGAAGTCGAGTCACAAATTCCGCTCTGGTTTTTCTTGAGCGGAGCAAGTCTTCTATGTTGTTTTCTTTTACTGGGACGCTGGTCACCAGCCGATCAAAAGCCGCCTGTTAGTGGCTAGCCGCCCTTTTTCCCAAACCGCGCCAGCAGACTGTAAACGCAAGGCACGACAAAAAGAGTGAGCACCGTGGACACGAGCACGCCGCCGATGACTCCGATGGACATCGGAGCACGGGCCTCGGCTCCCGGTCCGAGCGACAATGCCGCAGGAATAGCGCCCGCAATCGTAGCCATGGAGGTCATGAGAATGGGCCGCAAACGAATGGGGCAAGCCTCCAGAAGAGCTTCGTGCACAGGAAGGCCGCCCTCCTCGCGCTTGCGGTGGGTAAAATCGACCAATAAAATGGAGTTCTTTTTCACAATCCCCAGAAGCAACACAAGACCAATCATACTGAAAATATTGAGCGACTGCCCCCCCAAGAGTAGAGCAAGAAAAGCTCCCGAAAAGCTGAACGGGAGCGCGACAAAAACCGTGAAGGGGTCCACGAAACTGTTAAATTGCGAAGCGAGCACCATGTAAGCAACCAAAAGCCCCATGAGAAGCAGGAAAAGCAGGCCCTTGAATGCTTCAGCGAACTCTTCGGCTCCACCGCTCAACATGACCTCGTAGCCCTTTGGCACGGAGGCACGCGCAATCTTCAGCGCTCCGTCCAGAGCTTCCTGCTGGCCTTTGCCCGGCGCCATGTTCGCGGTAATCGTGATCGCTCGAGAGCGGTTTTTGCGCGTGATCTGCGCCGCTGCCGGCCTTTCCACAATGTCTACCACCGCGGGCAGAGGAACAAGTTCACCACGATTGTTGCGAATTTTAAGACCCTTGACCCTCTCAATGGGGCTAACTGCGCGATCTTCGAGCCGCACTCGGACATCATATCTGTGCCCGCCCTTGGGATAACGACCAGCAACAACACCTGCAATCGCAGCGGATACCGTTGCGCCGATGGCTTCAACACTCACACCACGAGCATCAGCCTTCTTCCGATTCGGAATGAGCCGAATCTCCGGCGCGCCGGCCTGGTAGTCGGATTTCACGTCTATGAGTAGCGGACTCTGCTTGAGCTTGCCTACGATTTCTTCAGAAAGTGCTGAGAGTTTGGCCCAGTCAGGACCCATGATTCCGAATTCGATAGGAAAGCCGGTTCCAGCCGAGAAACCCTGCTGCGACATATCTTGCACCACGGGCTGCGAGTCAGGAACCAGCTTGACCATCTCCTCGCGCAAGACCTGAAGAAATTCCTGCTGACTCAGTTTACGCTGTTTCTTGGGTTTCATCGTGATGAAAATCCAGGCCGTATTTGTCTCGCCCCCAGTGAAACCACCTACAGCCGCGAAGGTCGCCGAAACCTCGGGTCGACTCAGGACAAATTTCTCGACCTTCGAGAGACGATCGTCTGTGAAGCTGACCGATGATCCGGCCGGAGCCGTCAACATGACAAAAGCCATGCTCTGGTCTTGCGCTGGTTGGAATTCCTTGTTCAGCGCGCCCACCGAGGCAAAACTCAGCACAAAGAAGACAAGCGAACCCAGGACCATCTTCCACCGATGCTGGAGTACACGCCTTAAAATGCGTGTGTAATGCGCCTGCAGCCAAGCGTAAACGGCTTCGAAGCCCCGGCCGATACGAGTCGTTCGGTGCGGCGGCTCGATGAACTTGGAGGCACGCATCGGCGTCAAAGTGAGCGCCTCAACCAGTGATAGCAGTACGGCGGCACTCATCGTGACGCCAAACTGAAAGAGAAACTTTCCGATGATTCCTTGCATGAGTGCGATCGGAAAGAAGATCGCCACCAGCGACACTGTCGCGGCCATTGCAGCAAACATGATCTCACGCGTTCCCACGAGAGCAGCGTCATGACGACTGAGGCCCTTCTCGCGGTGGCGCACGATGTTCTCGAGCACCATGATGGCGTCATCGACAACAATACCGATCGCAAGCGATAAACCCAGGAGGGTAAACATATTCAACGTGAAATCCAGGTAGTAGAGCACGATGAACGTGCCCAGAACTGACGTTGGGATGGCCAGAATAACATTAAGTGTGGATGACCAGGAGCCAAGGAATAACCAGCAGACAAGGGAAGTCAGGAGAGCCGCAAGGATCAGGGTCAGAATCAACTCCCCTACCGATTCCTTGATGAACTCGGTGGCATCGAAATTCACCTCGAAGCTTGAGCCTTCTGGCAAATTGGGGCGCAATTTTTCAATCTTGGCTTTCACCCCGTTGGCCACGTCGACCGCATTTGAGCCACGCTGCTTGATCACACCCAGCCCGATTGCCTGCTTACCGTTGGCCCGGGCAAACTGAACAACATCCTCGGTGCCTTCTACGACATTGGCTATCTGACTGAGCGGAATCGGATTGTAGTTGGGCAGGCCGCCCCGGTTCTTGATTTCGATGGCGGCCACACTCTCAGCCGAGCCCGCCTCACCCATTGTACGAAGGCTGTACTCTCTGCCTCCATGGTCGATACGCCCTCCGGGGGGCTCCAGACTTTCCGACTGAATTGTCGAAACAACGTCGTTGACGGTGAGCTCATAATGATTGAGCTTCTCTTCCTGGAGCCAGATGCGCAGATTCGGCTTGAGGTAGCCCGGTGTCCATACATTGCCGACCCCCGGGACCGTCGTGATTTGATCTTTGACGTGATCGCGAACGTAGATCATGAGATCCTGCACCGACATTTTGTCGTTCGCAAAAGAAAGCCACATGATCGGAAAATCGTCGGGATTGATTTTCATGATCGTGACCGGATCCATGCCCCGGGGCAGCTCCATCTGGACCTGGGCCATCTTGGCCTGCACGTCCTGGAGCGCAAGATCAATGTCCCGCTTGAGATTGAACTCGATCGTGATCGTCGCAAAACCGATACGCATCATCGAGGTGACATTCTTGACGCCCTCGAGACTCATCATCGTGTTCTCGATGGGATCGATCACATCGGCTTCCATCACTTCGGGCGCCGCGCCAGGATAGATCGCGCTAATACTGATGATCGGCAAGTCGACGTTCGGAAGCTGACTGATGCCCATGCGTCCAAAGCAGATGAACCCGAAAATGATAAGGAAGGACATGAGCATCCAAGCGAAAACTGGACGTTTAATTGCGATTTCTGAAAGGCTGCTCATAGCAGAGTTATCTTTCTGTCGTCCTGAGTGCCTTGTCAAGCGAGGAACTGTCCCTTCAGTTGGTGCATCGGACGCGAGAACGTTCTATGGTAATATTCATGAAACCCGGGCAGCTCTGCATTATTGCCGAAGAATACAAGAACGACCTGTTCCGGGAATTGGCCTATCTGGGCCTGACCCGTATCAATGCGACCAATCTTACAGTCTGGGTACAGGAGGACCGGGTCGAACCGGCTTGGGCACAAAGTGTCTGGCGCAACGTCCAGTCGGTGGAAGTCGAATCGATCGGGGACGCACAACGGAAGCTGAAAGCAATTTCGAATTCCTGGCGCTACCACGGCGATCTGTTCGCCAGAAGAGGCGCACTGATTGCTGAAGGCCTGAATCTCGCTAAACCGAGCCGACCGTTTCGCTTTCCTTCTCGAGGAGAGAAGAACCCACCCCCCGTTTTCACCTTGGCAGAACCAGGCCTCATCCTCTACAGCCAGGACATTCGTCGCCCGACCTATGATGGAAAAGTCACTTTCTTTGAAGACAAAATAACCGCGCCCAGTCGTGCCTACCTCAAACTCTGGGAAGCACTGACTATTCTCGGCGCTTGGCCCAGGGGCGACGAAAAAGTTGTTGATCTGGGTTCATCACCCGGCTCCTGGAGCTGGGCCCTGGCGGAACTTGGAGTCAGTGTGCTCAGTATCGACCGATCACCTCTGAGCGAGAAGCTCCAAAAATACAAAAATATTGAATTCACCGCAGGTGACGCATTTTCGTTCAAACCGCAACCGATGGACTGGGTATTCAGCGATGTGATCTGCTATCCGGATAAGCTTCTGGAATACCTTCGAATATGGCTGGAATCTGGTCATTGTCAAAAATTCGTCTGTTCCGTTAAATTTGCCGGTGCCCCGGATCACCCGATTGTGGATCAGTTCAGGAAATTGCCTCACAGCCGCATCCTTCATCTGAGCTGCAATAAAAATGAACTGACGTGGATAAGTCACCCAAAACTATGAAATTTGAATCATTAAAACTCATCGACCCCCTCCTTCAAGCCGTCAAAGCTGAGGGATATCTAACGCCGACGCCCATTCAGGTTCAGGCGATCCCCCCCATCCTGGAGCGCAGGGATATTCTGGCCTGTGCTCAGACTGGAACGGGCAAAACCGCAGCTTTTGCGCTCCCCATACTCCAACTCCTGACCGATGGTCGGAGTTCTCATCACCGCGAAATCCGGGTTCTTGTATTGACCCCCACCCGCGAACTTGCCTCTCAAATTGGCCAGAGCTTCTCAGATTACGGAAAGACTCTGCCGGTCCGGAATGCTGTCGTTTTTGGTGGCGTTCCCCAGCACTCACAGGTGCGCTCGTTACGACAGGGCGTGGACATTCTCGTCGCTACTCCAGGGCGGCTTTTGGATTTGATGCAGCAGAAGCTCCTGAATTTCCGGAAGCTTGAAATTTTTGTACTCGATGAAGCCGACCGAATGCTCGACATGGGTTTCATTCACGACGTGCGCGCCATCATTTCTAAAATTCCAAAAGACCTGCAAACACTATTTTTCTCGGCAACCATGCCTCCCGAAATCAGCAAACTTTCGGAGCAGATACTGACCCGGCCTGTACGCATTGAAGTCACACCCGTGGCTTCCACCGTAGAAAAGGTGACGCAAAACGTGTATTTCGTTCACAAGAAGCAAAAAACTTCGCTTCTCATTCACCTGCTGCAAGAACTCGAAGTCTCCCGAGCGCTGGTCTTTACACGTACTAAACGGGATGCAAACCGGGTCACAAATTCACTTTGCAAGGCCAAGATTAAAGCAGACACCATCCATGGGGACAAACCGCAAGCAGCGCGCGAAAAAGCTCTGGCCAACATCAAAGAAGGAAAATGTCGGGTATTGGTGGCAACTGATATCGCCGCACGCGGAATCGATATCGACCAGGTAACGCATGTTTTCAATTACGACATTCCGAATATCCCCGAATCCTACGTGCACCGAATTGGGCGGACAGCGCGCGCCGGGGCCGAGGGCGCTGCACTTTCTTTTTGTGCGCCGGAAGAACGGGAGTATCTGACCGACATAGAAGGACTCATAAAAAAAATACTAACTGTAAAACCAACACCCGATGGCCTTGAGGTGGAAACGCACGGAAAGAAACGCCCCACCCACGCCGTTCTGCAATCAGCAATGCAAAATCAGGCGAAAGTCACCCGGGTTTATTCCAATCCTCCTCCGTCTAAAAATAATCGCAGGGAGAGGCGAAAAAAAGCGCAAGCTGCGGCTAAATCCGGGAAACACTAAAAACGATACTGTTTATTTACCGATTAGCTGTTTCGAACTAACCGGCATCCCCTGTTGTACTTTCTCTCTTCTTTACCGGATTTCATGATGGCCTTGAGGAATGGTCGCGTCGGATTGCCACCCGGAATCGGCGCGATGACCAGACGCCAGGCAAGAACATCGTCGAATATGCTCAGCTCGGCACTGATATCAAAGCAATGTGGGCAGCGCATCCTACCGAATTGAATTACCTTCAGCTCGATTCCCTCTTGGGATTCCACCGTGTCAAGTTGCCAGACACGTCCGTCAATCGCGTTGAACGCGAACCCGCCCTTGCTGTCTCCGCAAACGATGGTCGCGCCTGTAACAGCAGTTTCCGCCGCGACATTTTCGAGCATCCCGGCAGAAGCCGACGAGACGAGCAAATTGAAAAACAGAACCATAAAAACCGCTGAACACTTATTCATGGGGCACACATATACAATATGATGCACGGTGTCAACCGTAAGTGTGGGGTGGACGTATTAAAAAAGCTTATGAGTTCTGTGTATTTATATTTTTGGTCATACCAAGAACAGCCCGTTTGAGAAGAGCCCTGACAATCTGAAGTTTAAAAGCATTCCTGCCCAATAGCTGGGCATCCTTGCCCGCAAGCTCCATCGCGACTGCCGCAGTTTCTTCTGTTGCCGGCTTGCCGTCCAGAAATTTCTCGACCCCTTTCATACGGTACGGAAGCGGAGCTACTGCACCAAATACGATTCTTGAGTCCTTGAACTTTCCATTATGAACCTTCAAAACGCTCGCCAGGCTCACAATCGGAAAGTCGATTGCATTTCTGATCCTGAATTTCGAGTACTTCTGAGTGGACTGAGAAGACGGCGCCGGGATCTCGATCTCGCGCACCACCTCACCAGGAGCGAGTGTCGTACAGGTTGCCTCGCCTGCGGCGAAGAAATCTTCAGCAGCCAGGGTCCGTTCTGTTGTTTTGATCAGGGCGTTCAAAGATATGAGCACGGGCGCCAGATCAGAGGCATTCACTGCCACACAGCTGCAGTTCAGGCAGCGATGCGCTTCGGTCTCCGCATCAAAAGAATCCGCAGCAGCTCTTTGAGACTTCTTGAAACTGCGTTCCACAAGCTTTCGCTTTGACGAGGAAGAGGCAATTTCTGTTATCGCCTGGATGTATTTTCCCTTATTAAGGTACTTGTCGATTGAGACCGCAGCTCTCCTTCCTGCTGCGATCGCATGAATCACTGTCGCAGGCCCGCTCGTGACGTCACCGCCAGCAAAGACGCCTTTGCTTGTTGTCGCCATCGTCATGTCATCCACCGTGATCAGGCCACGTGAGATCTTAAGCGCAGCGTCGGCGAATTCCAGCTCAGTCGTCTGACCGATCGCCAGAATAATCTGGCTTGCTTCTATGGATTTTTTCTGGGCCGGATCAAAGGTCGGATGGAAGCTTCCGTTCTGGTCCAAAACAGAGGTACACCGCACCAGCTCCATTCCCGACACTTTTCCGCCTGATTCCAAAATCTGGTGCGGACCCCAGGAGGTCAGAAGGTTCACACCTTCTTTCAGGGCATCTTGGATTTCTTCCGGAAACGCCGGCATCTGTTCGCGGGCTTCCAAACAGGCCAGGGTGACGTTACGGGCGCCCAGGCGTTTTGCGGACATTGCGACATCGATCGCAACATTGCCGCCGCCAATAACCAACACATGCTCTCCGAGCACGGGAGCCTTGCCGAGCTGGATATTCGTGAGGAAATCCATTCCCGAGACCAGAAGCTCGGATTTATCAATCTTCAACCCCCTCTGTCCCCAGGCACCGGTGGCAAGAAATACGGCTTTGAATTTTTTCTTCAGATCTTTCAGTTCTTTTTTCCCGACCGGTGTTTTTAGAACAAATTGAATTCCCATTTTCTTGAGCGCGGCAATTTGCTTTTCGACCAGGTCTTTGGGAAGTCGATAGGCTGGAATCGAATAGGCCAGCATTCCGCCCGCTTTCGGAAGGCGATCAAATACGGTGACCTGATAGCCCGCCCGTGCAAGATAGAATGCTGCAGAAAGTCCCGCAGGCCCGGAGCCCACGATCGCGACCTTGTCTCTGAGCTTTTTGTGGGGGGCTTTCATCAGGCCTTTTGCGCCTGTTGCATGTTCCAGGACATAATCGCCCAGGAAACGCTCGACATTCCGGATCGAAACCGGCGCATCCAGACTCTCGCGGTTGCACCGCGACTCACAGGTATGGGGACAAACCCGCCCGGTCATTGCCGGAAGCGGATTATTTTCCAGCAGGAGTTGAGAAGCTGCATAAAGGTCGCCGGCTCGGACCTGCTCCATATAGGAAGCGATTTCAACATGCCCAGGGCAAGTCGAAATACAGGCGGGTTTTGCGGTTTGTACACCGCCATAAATAGAATGATAGCGATTATCACCCAGGAGGGCCGCGCATTTGTGACCGCCCTTCCGCATGCAGTGGAACTGATTATCCGGGGCGCGGTAATACCAGCATCTCGGCTCCTGACAGATATTCCCGCCGAGAGTCGCCATATTTCGGATTTGCGGTGACCCCACCGAGCGGGCCGCTTCTGCGAGCGACGAGTACTTCTGCCGCACCAGCTCGCTTTTTGCAAGCTCTGCCAAGGTGGTGAGAGTTCCGATCTTCAGTCCCTTCTTGTCTTCACGGATGTAATTCAGACCAGGAACCGTTTTCAGATCAATGATCAGATCCGGTACTGCAGGATGAATTTTGTCTTTCAAGACGCCCAGTAAATCAGTTCCTCCAGCAATGAGGTTGGACCTGATTTTCCCCTTCGCCTTGGCTGACATTTTACTGACTTGATCGAGAGACTTTACGGAAATATGCCGGAAGTTTTTGAGTGTCATAACTGACCCCGTGTTTTGCCCAGAGCCTGAAGAACTTTCTCGGGCTTGATTGGAATGTCGTTGATCCTCACTCCGATCGCATTATAGATCGCGTTAAGAACGGCGCGAGGAGTGCAGGTAACCGTACCTTCTCCGATGCCACAGGCGCCGTATTCACCGGCCCCTTTCCAGATTTCGAGAAGAATGGGATCAATGTCGGGCATGTCGGCCATCGTCGGAATCTTATAATCAATCCAGTTGAAATTGAGGGGAAGACCGGTAGCTTCATCGTAAATGATTTCTTCGGTAAGGGCCTCTCCCAGTCCCATCACCTGCCCCCCGATCTGCTGACCCTCCGCACCGGAGGCGAACATCACCGTACCGCAATCATTCAGAACGACCAGCTTCAGAACCTGTGTGTGGCCAGTATCGGTATCGACTTCGACTTCTGCGAAATTCGCAATGTAGGGAACACCGGTACGCTCGGTATTGGGCGTCTTGCCCACTTTCACAACGACCGGAGCCAGATCACCCTTGAAGAAAACATCTTTCAAAGGCGTGGACTGACCCGGGGTTTTTCTGTTCACGACCTGTCCCTGCTGGATATCGAGATCAGCAGCATTCATTTTGAGAATTTGGGCAGCTTTCTCAATCAAGGATTTTTTTATTTCATCTGCCGCATGGGCGATGACTTCTGACTGGAGATAGGCCACGGCGCTGTCCGTCTGCACGCAATCTTTCAGGCTGGTTTCCGTGTCAACGACAGAAGACCAGGAAATCTGTTCGGGGCCGATTCCCAGGAAGGAGAGGGCTTCCGCGCAACCGAGCACGTTACAGGTATTTGAACCCGTGCCGGTTTCGACCGTTGGAGCCTCAAGCATCACTGTGCAATCCGGATTGACCGTGATTCCCACTTGAATCAGGCCGCGTCTTTCTTCCTGCCATTCGGCATGCCAAGCGGGATGGAATGAAAATCCGACTCCGCGCCTTTTGGACCCCTCAAAAACAGGTCCTTCGCCCGGTTTATGGCGCTTCTGTTCCCACCCCAGCTGTTCAGCGCCTTTGCGGAGAACCGCAGTCAGGCTCTTGTCGGGAACCGATCCCCATTCATGTCCAAAGTTCTTAAGCGCAAGCTCAATGGGGTCCATCCCCAGTTTTTCCGCAAGCATGTCCACGACGTGTCCGAAGATCAGGTTGAACTGGGAATTTCCCACACCGCGCATCATGCAGGCCGGGAGCTTATTCGTGTAAACACCGTAGGATTCCATTTTGATATTCGGAATATGGGCCAAAGCGACTTCACTGATTTCAGTGGGTGCAAACTTCAGGGCGAACATCGTGTGATCGGCATAAGCTCCGGAGTTGCCCACGGACTTGAAGTACATCGACGTAATTGTGCCGTCTTTCCTGGCTCCGATTTTGCCGAAGTAAATTGCTGGCTGACGCGAATCATGAAAGCTTTCGCGCCGGGTATGCTTGAACTTCACCGGGCGGCCAGTGCGTTTGGAAAGAATTGCGGTGAAGAGAAAGAAGGGTTGATCGCCGGTATCACCCCGGCCGAACTGTCCCCCCACGTACGAGCTGATGACCCGGACCTTGTGCAGCGGCAGAGCCAGCATTTGACTGATATGCATTCGAGACTGGTCCGTCTCATATGAATTGGAAATGACCGTGACTTTTTCGTCTTTAGGATCGACCTTCCAATCCACCAGACAACACCAGTTATCCAGCGATGCCTGAGTGGCATTGTGGTGAACGGAAGTACCCTCGACTATTACATCACTATCACTGAAACCCTGCTCCACGTTCCCCTTGTTCACAAAAACATCCGAGCCGCCGACTGCATCTTTGGGTAGAACATTATTGGCGGTTATTTCAGGATGGATGACGGGAGCACCCGGTTTCATCGCTTCCAGCGGATCCAAGACAAAAGGCAGCACTTCCCATTGAACCTCAATGAGCTTCAGCGCTTCTTCAGCGGCCTCTTCGGTTTCAGCAGCAAGGACCGCTCCAACCTCGTCCGTGGCCCAGCAGGCTTTTTCTCCGAGAACTCTGCGGTCTTTAAAATGACGCCACATCATCCGTTCATATGAAACGGTATCCACGCCATCAGTCCAGCCGGCGCTGGTGGGTTTGAGCGAGGCGAATTCCGGATCTTTGTAAGTCAGAATCGTATGCACTCCCGGATGCTTCTCAGCTTTACTGATATCCATGCTCTTGATACGGGCGTGAGCATGAGGACTGCGCAGGACTTTGGCATAGAGCATGTCGGGGTAACGGCTTTTGAGCGTAAGGTCATCGACATATTTCACCTGACCGCTGGCTTTTTCGTAGCCATCAATTCGGGGACGGTAGCCACCTATGTATTTGCGGGGCTTTCTGGGCTCATAGGGCTTTTTCACGAGCGATCTCCTTTTGAATTTTTCTTGAGAAACTCCTGCCCTGTTTTTTTGGCTGCATTCAAAACGGCCTGAGCCACGCCGGAGTAGCAGCCGCACCGACAAATATGACCCGAAAGGGCTTCTTTCACCTCCGGAAGAGTCGGGTTCGGGTTTTCACTCAAGAGGGCCTTCGTACTCATCACAAACCCCGGAGTACAGATTCCACACTGAAGAGCCGTGCCGTAACCCGGTTCACATTGGCGGGCGAAGGCCTCGATCACCACATCGTCTTTGGGCAGACCCTCGATTGTCAGAATCTCGTGACCCCTTGCCTCGATCGCAAGCATCATGCAGGAAAGGACCGCCTTGCCGTCCATCAGAATGGTGCAGGCGCCACAAGCGCCTTCGTCGCAGGAGATTTTCAAGCCGGTATAACCCAACTTCTCCCGAAGAAGATAAGAAAGGGTCATTGACTCGGTGATGTCCCGATTGAGTTCGAAGACATGCTCTTTGCCGTTAATTCTGATCTGAATAGATTGCATGAGAATACTGTATTCAGGGCCGGCGGGGTTAGCAAGTTGTCCGCCCGTCAGCCCTGCTAGGCTCTTGTACATGACTTGACGGTTCCTCGGGCAGGGACTTAACTAAATAGTGCAAAATCAATAACTTATCCAAAACTCCGCTGGTTACCCGCTTGCAAAACAGGCGCAGAGGTCTTGTGCTACTGCGAGAATACAGGAATGATCGAATATCTAATGGACGCCTCGGAGAGCAAATCCAGCACTCGATCAGTCGCGGTCATCGGGACCGGTCCCGCAGGATTAATGGCAGCGGACGTAATTGCGCGCGCAGGTCATTCCGTAACCATTTATGAAAAATCGCGCGGACCTGGACGCAAACTTCTGATCGCCGGAAGCTCCGGATTGAATATCAGCCACGACGACACTCCGGACGAATTCTGGCGCAACTACCGGGGACCGGCAGAACACTTCCGGAAACTCTTCCTGCTCTTCCCCCCGCGTGCCTGGCTGGACTTCATTCATTCGCTTGGGATCAAAACCTTCCGGGGCACAAGCCGCCGTTATTTCGTCGAGGGCCTCAAGGCGTCACCGCTCCTGCGGGCCTGGATCATGGGACTGCAAGAAAAGAGAGTACAGTTCAAGTACAGCCGCGAGCTTGTTGACTTCGATTGTATGCCCCACGGAAGTATTCAGCTCCGGCTCAGAAACGCAGACGCTGAAAACGAAACAGAGACCTTCGACGCCGTCTGCCTGGCGCTCGGAGGTGGAAGCTACGCGGGCAAGGAAAAGCCCCTGCGCTGGCCGGCCATTTTAAAAAGCAAAGGGATCCAGTTTCAAGATTTCCGCGCATCGAATGTGGGATTTGAGGTGGACTGGTCACCATCCTTTCTCCAGGAAGCAGAAGGACTACCCTTGAAAACAATCGTACTGAAAACCTCCCTGGGCGAAAAATCTGGCGACCTGATGATCACCCATTATGGAATTGAGGGCACTCCCGTTTACCACGTTGGACAGCTTGGTGAAGTATACGTCGATCTGAAACCCGGTTTGTCGCTCGCGGAAATCCAGAAAAAGCTGCGCTCCATTAAGGAAAATCTTGCTCCGATCCGCAAAATTAAAAAACAACTGTCACTCTGCCCCGCCGCTCTCGCTTTGCTCTTCCACGGGACCCCCAGGGAGCTGCTGCAGGATTCCGAGGCCCTGATCAGACGAGTCAAACGATTTCCGCTTGTCCTGAAGCACACCCGGCCTCTGGAAGAGGCAATCTCCTCAGCGGGTGGTCTGGAGTTCAGGGAACTCACGCCAGAACTGATGCTATTGAAATTTCCGGGCATTTTTACGGCCGGTGAGATGCTCGACTGGGATGCACCCACTGGCGGTTTCCTGATCCAGGGTTGCGCCTCCGAAGGATTCCTGGCAGGCAAGAGCATAGTGGAGTATCTGAAAAAATAAATGGCCCCGGGACAATTCAATGTCCGCGGGGCCTTTATTGTTGCGCTGCGAGCATGACGCCAGCAGCCCAAGCTTTATATTCAGACTTTCGTTCCGGAATCGATTGCTCGGCGCCGGATTAAATAATCAAATTTTGCAGTCTCTGATCAACTGTCACCGCAGCTCCTGGCCAGAAGCCGTCTGACAGTCCATGAGCCCCATCGGTACCTGGGTGGGTTCGCCCATGCTAACGCTTGTCTGGAGGACCAATTCCTCGAACACCGACCGAAAGCCTCTGAATGTATTTCATTAGGAACCTCCGTATCTGTATTTTGTCTACTTATTCAGCCTAGCTTCGATTTGTTTCGCATGGAACTGTGTCACATTTTATATATTTATTGTTCAGACTATCAAGTCAATCAAACCACCGTAATCGTTCGGAAATTATGGACGACAACTGACAACTCGAGCAGTCGATTTCATGGCATACGCGTTGCTTTTTTAAACCTGTGCCGCAAATTTCCAAAGAGTCAGAGTCCGCTTTCGCGCAAGTCGAGGGCCTCTCATCAGCTACTGCATCGCGGCGGCTCGAGGAGGAGGGCTATAACGAGCTGCCCAAACCCCGCTTCTATCGTCTCCAGCACCTGATCCTCGACGTACTCCGAGAGCCAATGGTTTTCCTCCTGGTTGCTTGTGGCGGAGTGTATTATTTTATCGGAGACAAACAGGAAGCACTTCTGCTGCTCGGTTTCATTTTGATGATTGTCGGCATTACCGTGCGACAACAGCGCAAAGCTGATCGTGCGCTCGAAGCCCTGCGGGAATACGCGAGCCCGCGAGCCCTGGTTCTGCGTGATGGAGTACAAAAGCGAATTCATGCGCGAGAGCTGGTTCGCAGCGATATTTTGTTTCTGAACGAAGGGGATCGGGTCGCCGCCGATGGCCTGTTGATCTCCAGAAAATACCTTGCCATTGATGAAGCTCTTTTGACGGGAGAATCATGCCCGGTATTGAAGGATCCACTTCGTTCAAACCGGATCTTCACTGGAACCACTGTAGTGGGGGGCCAGGGAATCATCAAAGTGACGGAGACAGGCGCTTCCACTGAATTCGGCAAAATCGGGATCTCGATCAGCTCGCATCAAAAACAGACCACCCGGTTGGAAACACAAACCAGGAAAGCCGTCCGCATAATTGCCGTCATTGCCACGATGATCTGTGTTCTGGTTGTAATTGTTTACGGTATTACCCGGCAGGATTGGATTAATGGGTTGCTGGCGGGACTGACACTCGCAATGGCCATTTTACCCAACGAACTTCCTGCTGTCTTGACTATATTTCTGGCGCTGGGCGCCTGGCGCATTTCACAAAGAAGAGTACTGACGCGCAACATGCCAGCCATCGAGGATCTGGGCTCGGCAACTGTTCTTTGCGTCGACAAGACTGGCACCCTCACCTTGAACCGGATGGCTTTGCATCAGCTTTATTGCGATGACGAGTTCCTGGATCTGTTTGCGACCGAGAACTTGAGGATCCCCGAATCTTTCCACGAAGTTCTTGAATTCGGCTTGCTTGCCACCCGGGAAAACACCCATGACCCGATGGATCACGCCCTCTGGGAAGCGGGCACCCGACTTCTGAATGGAACGGAGCATCTCCACAATTCCTGGAGTCTCGAGAAAGAATATCCTCTTTCGTCTGAGCTCCTTTCGATTTCGCAGGCATGGAAGCCCCGCGGGTCAAGCGAATACGTCGTGGGCGCGAAAGGAGCACCGGAATCCATTCTGGACCTTTGTCATCTGGACGCACTGACGGAAAAACGGGCGCTCCAGGCCGCGGCCGGAATGGCTGAACAGGGGCTTCGGGTGATCGGGGTGGCAAAAGCCCGGGTTCGGGATCTTCCCCTCCCCAACTCTCAACATGATTTCGAATTCTCCTTTGTTGGATTTCTGGGGCTGATGGATCCGATCCGACCGGGAGTTCCGGAAGCCGTTTCAGAATGCAGAAGTGCAGGAGTTCGAGTGATCATGATCACCGGTGATCACCCGGCTACCGCGCGCAGCATTGGAAAGAAGATCGGCTTGCAAAGCCCCGACCGGGTTGTCTCAGGGGCCGAGCTGAACAGGATGAGCCAGACGGTGGTGAGCGCGATTACGAAAGAAGTCAACGTATTCTCCCGGATGGTTCCGGAGCAGAAACTTCGCCTCGTAAAATCATTGCGCGCCAATGGTGAAATCGTGGCGATGACCGGGGACGGCGTCAACGACGTTCCCGCTCTGAAAAATGCAAATATCGGTATTGCCATGGGTGCGCGCGGGACCGATGTCGCCCGGGAGGCCTCGTCACTTGTCCTGCTCGATGATGACTTTGGATCGATAGTCGAAGCGATCCGCATGGGGCGCAGGGTCTTCAATAATTTGCAAACCGCCGTAATATATTTAGTGGCCATTCACGTTCCAATTGCAGGAATTTCAGTCTTACCGGTATTTTTCGAGCTTCCGCTAGTATTGCTCCCAATTCACATCGCATTTCTTCATCTCATCATTGAACCCGCATCTTCCATCGTCTTCGAAGCGGAACCGGCCGGACCTCAGGTGATGCACACCCCCCCTCGCAGGCCCGGCGAATCTCTTTTTGGAAAAATGGTTTTTATTTCAAGCCTCTTCCAGGGGGGCACTATCCTCATCGCCATGGTGATCACGTATTTCGTTTCGGACTATTTTGAATTTCCGGAAGAAAAGATACGTGCCGCGAGCTTCACCGTGCTGATCGTCGCGAATCTAGGCCTGATACTACTTCAAAACTGTTTTCAGGAAAAGCTGCGGGTGCGCGGCCGCTATCAGCAGAACAAGAGTCTGGGGTTTGTGCTGCTGGGTTCCCTGGCGCTCCTCGGTGCCGTTCTATATATCCCCTCGTTTCGTGCGGCGTTCAGATTTTCCGAATTGCATTTTTTCGAACTGATCATCTGCATTATCGTTGGAATCCTCAGCGTCCTCGTACTTCGTCAAAACCACCGAAGATCCGAGACGGCCTGAATTCTGCTACTGAGTTCGCATGGACTCAAATCACATATTGATTGGTGATGAAACCCAGTTCCACAACGACCGCGTTCGCCAGCATACGCCACCCAAGGTCAATGAACGCCTGGATCGAACGACTTTGGGCAATGTTTTTCATTACTCCGGGCTGAGCCCAGAGCACATGCGTCTTCGATTGGATGAATTAGATCGCGAGTGGGATCTGGATCGCGTGAACATCGCAAGCTTCAGTTTAATAGGAAGTGCGACTTTCCTGCTCGGAAAAACGAGAGATCCCAGATGGCACTATGTTTTCGGCGCACAGCTGGGTTTTCTGCTACTTCATTCATTCGTGGGCTGGTGTCCGCCTGTTTCACTTTTTCGACGTCTGGGAGTGCGCACCCGGTTTGAAATAGAGGCGGAAAAACACCTGCTCGAAAACCTTCTCGATCAGAAAGCAAAAGCCCGTTCAAGGACTGATGAAAAAACCAAAGACAAGGTGGATGAGGCATCCCGCGAATCATTTCCTGCGAGTGATTCGCCGAGGTACTAAAACCTATTCGATTGAAAATCCCGCTTCAAGAAATCCGAAGCCTTCAGAAAAAAAGCGCTCCCCGACTTTCCAGCCATAAAGCACATTATCAATCACCACGTACCCCGACTCATGTCCCCTGCCCTTGGGATTCTTGTGCACCCAATGAATGATGGCACCATCCGGAGAGGGTGCATAGTTCCCGGATTGAGCGGTCGACGTAATATAGTCGCCACAGGCTTCAACCTGCATGCCTGGCTGCAAACGGGGCAGTTTTCCAAAATTGTAATTATAAACGACTTCAAGAGTGTCCCCTGGTTTGGGGCCGAGCTTGATGACGAAGTGAGCGTGGTTATTTCGATCGGGGTACAATTTTGTGATCGGTCCCTGGACTCGCGCACGCCCTAGAAACTGATTTGCAGTATTAGATTTCCAGTCGAGAACCTGCTCATTGTCAATCGAGAGCTGCTCTTTGCCATCCATGCACGGCGGCAACGCAGCGTTCGCAAGCTGAGTGACAAGCAACAGCAATCCAAATACGGCACTTCTGATCAAGGTCGTCATGGCGCAAAGCCCTCCGGGTTGGGCGACAAGCTAGCAAAAGATCGACGCAATCTGAAGTAATATTTCTGCTCTTGACGGGACACCCTTATTTTTCTATTTAGGGGTCTTTCGGGCCATTCTGACCCATTTTTTTTGGGAGAGTTCAATGAAATCCTTTAAAATGCTCATCTTAATCCTGTCGGCCCTGCTTGTTTCAAGCAGCGCCTCTGCTTCGCCCGTCAGCGCATCTGTTCAGAATAACGGCCTATTGAAGGACATCCGACAGCTCACGATCGATTGTGTCATTGAGCCCTATGTCCTGAATTCCAGCGGAGACAAGGTTTTTGGTGATCTCACCAGCACCTGTGACGAACTTCAGCCCGATCGGAATGGCGGAATGCGAATTTCATTTAAAGGTGCTCTCCTCAGAGCCTTCATTATCGAGTCAGAAAACTCTGACGGCGGCGACCTTAATCATTTAATTATTTTAAACGGGAAGGGCGCAGTTGTAGCCGAACGGCACGATATTCTGGCTTTTGATAATATTTATATCGCTCTGGCCGGTGGTGACTCTGAATTCCGCCAAGTCCGAGTTGATTGAATATCTTCTTGATATTAAATAGATACCCTCCCAAAGCTTCGCGTCACTTACGAAAGCCAATAACTGCCCTTCCAGCAGGAGTGGTTCACTTCAATCGCTGCGCGCTGGCTTGTATTTTGCGGGATAGTCGCAAGTGATCCATTCGAGCGCGGCCAGAACCAATTCGCGAATCAGTGAACTCGAAGACGAGCTGCATCACGCACGCCACCAGCTTCGCTGGTATCAGGAAATTTCCCGACACAGTGCGGATGCAACAATCGTCTGGAAAATGGCGCCTGGGCTGCCACTGGAGTTTGCTTCAGAAAGCATCCGGCATTATGGATTCGCGCCTGAGAATCTAATAAATAAAAAAGGACCCTGGCCGGCCCTTCTGCGGTTGGAAGAACCTGAAAAAATCGAGTCTCAAGTTACTCAGCACATCACCAATGGTACTACCGATTTTGCAATGAAGGCCGCTATTAGGACGCTTTCCGGTGAGGCTCGTAAAGTTTGGATATATACAACTCGTTTATCGAACGATTACTTTTCAAGCGTGCTGCGCCCCTCTCTGCCTGGTCCGCCAACGGACCAACGCTTTCCCGAGCCTGCTGTCCTGGCCTCACTGCTGGAAAATTCATCTCAACCATTTGCAATCGGATATCCCGATGGTCGCCTGGGAATATTCAATACTGCTTTTTGTGATCTGACGGGATACTCGCAACAGGAGCTTGCGCGCGCCGACTGGGTTCGCATGCTCACCCCTCCAGAATGGCGCGAATACGAAGGGCAGCTCCTGAAAGAGCTGGATCGAACTGGAATACCCGTACGCTATGAAAAGGAATACCAGCGCAAAGATGGTTCCCGGATTCCGATTGAGGTACTTGCTCACCTGGTCCGGAGTGAGCGCGATCACAAAGATTATTATTATGCATTTGTGACAAACATAACGGAACGCAAAAAAACTGCTGAGGCGCTGCGTGCAAGCGAAGAACAGTTCAGAAGCCTTTTTGAACAAGCCCCGATCAGCATTCAACTCCTGGATCCGAATGGGAAAACGACACGAGTAAACAAGGCCTTCGAGGACTTGTGGGGTCTTTCATTGAAGGACTTGTCCGACTACAACGTCCTGAGGGATCGGCAACTCGAGCAGATCGGCCTGATCGATTTCGTAAGAAAGGGATTTGCGGGAGAAACTGCGGTTATCCCAGCAGCCGAATACAATGCAAATGTCTCGCTCGGCAAGGGTACGAAGCGCTGGATTACCGCAACCATTTATCCCGTAAAGGACAAAACAAAGAGGATCCAGCAAGTCGTACTGATTCACCAGGACATTACTGACAAGGTCAGAGCTCAGGCAGCGCTTGAGAAAGCCAAGGAAGAAGCTGAATCGGCCAGCCGGATCAAATCCGAGTTCATCGATATCGCGGCCCATGAGCTTAGAACACCGCTCACACCACTCACTCTTCTGATTCAGCGAGCCCAACAACTCAATGATAAAAATGAACACATTCCAGCAAATTTTTTGAATCGAATGTCATCACAAACACAGCGCCTGACCGAACTAGTGGAGGATCTCCTGAATGTGTCTCGTTTGGAGCGCGGTGGATTTGTCCATCATCCTGCCCGGGTCGATCTGATTGCGGTCGTTCAGGAGTGCGTGAAGGACGCTCAGGAACAAAATGGGAAAAAACCCGTCCGTTATCAGGGCCCCACAGGGCCGATTTTCATAACAGCAGATCCCACGCGAATCAATCAAGTCCTTGGGAATTTACTGGACAATGCCCTGAAGTATTCTGACTCGAACAGCGCGGTTGAAGTCAACGTAGAGCTACAAAAGGAGACGGTCCGGGTTGCCGTGACAGATCGTGGCCCTGGAATTCCCAAACCTCAACAGGCCGCGCTTTTTTCGAGATTTTATCGTGTGAACACAGATAGGACGGTCCGGCGGCCCGGCCTGGGGCTCGGACTCTATATTTGCCGTCAGATCATAGAGCTGCACGGAGGCAAGATCGGCGTTGAAAGCGAAGAAGGCAAAGGAAGTACGTTCTATTTCACTCTTCCGCTGGAACAGACCGGCCGTTGATCCCTCAGGTGACTTTGTCCTGGAATTTTGAGAGAAGAAGTCAAACGAGGAAATTGAATTATGGATACGGACTCCTTCAAGCCGCTCTTCATTCAGGCCCTGGAACGCAGGAAAGCACTTTTCGCCCGGCTTCAGCGTGAAAACACGAATGCCGTCCGGATTTTTCATGGAATTACCGAAGGCGTTCCGGGCTTGACCATAGATCGTTATGCCTCGCTCGTCCTGGTGCAGACCTTCAGAGATCCCCTGAAGTCGCAGGAAATTGAACTGATCCGGCAAGTTCTGAGTGGAACACTGCAGTTCCCGTTTTCGCTGGCCTACAATCACCGAGGAAAGAAGGCGACCGAAGCCTTTGACCTCTGGCACCAGCCCGATCCAGAGACTTCCAAGGAAGTCGAGTGCAGCGAGTTCGGTACGAAATTCCTCGTTCGCGCCCGTCATTTCGGAATCGATCCCTGGCTCTTTCTCGACCTCCGCGCCGGGCGAAGATTCCTCCGTGGGGCATGCAAGGGGCTGAGTGTGTTGAACCTCTTCTCCTACACCTGCAGCGTCGGCGTGAGCGCGGCTGAAGCGGGCGCGAGCGAAGTCTGGAATGTGGATTTTTCGTCGTCAAACCTTGAAGTAGGCCGGCGAAATGCCACGTTGAATAATATTCCTGAAAAGCGTTTCGTCACGATCGAGGAAGACTGCCTGCCGATCATGCGTCAGCTGGCGGGCCTTCCGGTTGGAATGCGGTCTTCGCAAAGACGTAAGTTCAAAAAAGTTGAAAAACGTGAATTCCATCTGGTCGTTCTTGATCCACCGGCCTGGTCGAAAGGTCCTTATGGCGCGGTGGATGTCGAAGGCGATTACGCAAGCCTGTTCAAGCCCGCCGTATTGATTGCCAGGCAAAATGGCGGACGGATTCTCGCCACCAATCATGTTCCGGGCATTGAACTTAACGGCTGGATCGAATCACTTGAACGCTGTGCCGCAAAAGCAGGCCGGCCGCTCAAATCGGTTCAATCGATTTTGCCTGACGAGGATTTTCCCTCTTTCGATGGCAAGCCTCCACTTAAAATGGTAATCGCAGAAATCTGATCCGGCCGCCCATGAGCGGCTTATTTATGCTGCCCTGCTGACCTGTTTGCGCGCATCATTCGGCAGGATCACAGTAAAAATAGTCCCCGTATCGGGTGAGCTGTTCAGCCTCACCGTTCCTCCATTCGCCTCTGTGAGGCCTTTCACAAGCGCCAGCCCAAGCCCCCATCCCCTAGGCTTGCGGGTCTCGACGGAACTGGCCCTTCGAAAAGGCTCAAAGATTTTCGACTGAATCTCGGGAGGAATAGGATTACCTTCGTTATGAACCCGGATCTCGACCTTTTCTTCGGTCTGATCGATGGAAACTGTAATCGCACGATCTGGCGCACCGTACTTTATTGCATTGCCGCAAAGATTCTCCAGAATCCTGCGGATCCCTTTTGAGTCCCAAAATCCTTTGATCGGTTTGTCCGCTTGAAGGGTAAAACGATTTCCATGGATGGTGCTGAGGTCACCCAAGACATCTGTGGCGATATTCCTTAGATCACAATATCCGATTTCGATTTGAATATTTTCACCCGCCTTGAGTCGGCTTACATCCAGCAGATCCCGAATCATCTGATCGGCTCGGTCAATATTCTCCGCAATGCGACTTGTGATTTTCTGAGCTTCCGGGGGTGCTTCGGCCCACCGACGAGTCAGAAGTTGGGTACTCATCTTTACTGCTGTAAGAGGGGTTCGAAGATCATGGGAAAACGCCGCAACGAATCTCTCACGGAGTTCCCGCTCTTGAACCCGCTCTGTTACGTCAATCGCGTGATCGTATACTCCGTAAGGTTTTCCTTCCCAATCGTTTATCCTGACATAGCAGAAGTCGTAGTAGCGATCTTCGATCGGTCCATCCTTGGTCCGCCGGTGTTTAGCGAGGACCTCACGCCCTGTAAAGGACTCACCCGTTTCCATTACTCTTCGGAAATAGTCCGTAAACGGCTGGCCTTCAAACTCAGGGAGTGCTTCGAGAAATTCCTTACCCTTCAGGTCACGACCGCCAAATAACGCCTGGAACGCCGGATTCGCCAGCTCAAAGACCATACCTGGCCCCCGCCATAACGCCATCGCGGCGGGGGATAGCTGGAAGATCGCATCCAGCTTATGGCGCTCGAACGCAAGTAGAGCTTCCGTTTCCCGCAAGAGTGATATTTCCTGGATCGCGACCACCGCTCCGATGACATGTCCGCCGGAATCACGGAAGGGAGCTGCTCCAGTGAGTATATGAACAGGGCTTTCACCCGGGCGGACGATGGTGATCTCCCTGGGGGCAACCACCACATTATTCAGAAGGGCTTGCATCGAGGGCCAGTCGCGGGCACCTATGGTTTGATCGTTATTAGTCCAAAGGCACCGCACGTTCGTGTTTTCCCAAATCGGCGTGGAATGTTCACCCGAGTCGATAAATACCTGATCGGCATTTCCGTGGGTCTCAATAACCCGATGCCGGGAATCGAGAATCACTGTAGTAACCGGCAGGGTGTCCAGGATCGTTTGCAGGCGCTCGTGCTGAGAGCTGACGGTCTTGGCCTTCTCCAGTTCGCGTGTGCGCCGTATGAGAAGTGAATTTAAAATAGTGATACTTATCCCACTCAGGATAAATGCGACTAGCTGCGGACTTTCCCTCAGCGAGGCGATAGCGAATGTGCCCGTGGGAGGAATAAAATAGTAGACGGCGAGAAGTGCCGAGATTCCAATTGCTGAAATTCCTGCGGTCAGTCCACCCAGAAGCGCCGCGAAAATGATTGCAGGATAATATAATATAAAACGACTCGGTCCAATCCATTCCCAAAGCACATTCTGCAGCACCGTCGCAAGGACGGCGAAAAGTGCGCCCAGCAGGACTTGGGTCGCTTGATGAAGCACTGCTCTTCGCGCCGGCAGAGGTGCATCATCTTCCAATCTGCTCTTAGTGCGCTTCATTTCTTTGTTCTCCAGAACAGACTCCGACACATCCTTGAGGCATGAATAGGGAGTACGTCCAATAGCCTGCGCCCCACGATGTCATTGCTCTTGGTCAGAGTCGCGCTGATAGTTAGGAAGATACGTGCCAGCTCGTCTACCGATAAAACGTAGTCGCGCCCGTGATGCTCCAGTTCGCCGGATCCGGATCGTAATCATTGCAGCTGGCCGCGGAAATTGCTTTGAATTTAAGCGTAGCGCCTTCGATCTTGATCAGAAACACGTGCCCCGGCTCCCACTCGAAGGTTTCATAACAATAGATGTTGCCGTCGTCCGTGACCTGCGCAAAGTTGCGGTTGACTCGGCCGGATGATGCATGCGTAAAAGTGTAAGCCATTCCGCCGACGTCGGCGACCGCCGAGCCGATATTAAAGCCCTGTTTGGAATCGTAGTAAAACGCGTCCGGCATCAAGACCATCGAGCTGGCTTCGGTGGTCCCGCTCTGGATGCTTGTCGTATCCGGAAACCAATAACCTTGAGCCGTACCCGCGATGTCTGACCCATTCGTTCCGCAAAGCAGGGAGGCGCCTTCTGTTTTGGCCGTAAACGTGTCCGTGCCCGAGTCGTAATTTCCGATCTTTGCCATGAGCGTCGCATAAAGACCGCCCGTCGGATTGTAATAATTCAGCGGGCACTGGATGTATTTATGCTCGAACCCCACGTCAGTAAGGAAACGATTCGGGCTGATCTCCGTCACGGGCGTGCCAAGCTTATCCCTGACGCCAAAATCAAAGGCCGAATTGTTCGGCCTGTTACCAGAGCCGCCAATGACCGTTCCCGCGGCGACCGGAATCGAAAGCTGTCTTGTGCAGTGAGAGAAAGTCGTTGGGTCCCCGCCAAAGCATTCTTCGGTCGTGAACCCCGCGATTGCCGCGAGCAACTCGTCGGAGATCACTTTGATGTGGCCAAAATACGACAGGAACTCCCTGCAGGGGCCAAAATGAATCGTGAAGTCACCTTCCCCGGGGTCAAACGTTCCATTGAGGTTGTAATCGTAAATTTCGAGGAAGTGACGGGTGATGCTGGTGATCGTCATGTTGCCGGGCATCTGTACAACCATCGGGGTCGTATCGTTTGGGAAATTTAGATATATATGAGACGAAGGAAAAACATGGCCTCCGCTGATGTTCGTCCCGCCCAGAGGAAAAATCGATTTAAAATTCGCCAGGTCGGCATCGACGATCGGGTTGTGGGTGAAGTAATAGCGATTGGCCGGATTCGTATCACACGCCGGTAATAGCTCGTGAGTCGGGGTCGTCCCGCTCCCTGCATCCGGAATGATCGTATTCTGAGTGAGGGCGCCCGCCCCACCATCACCGCCACAGCCTGCCATAGCGATCAAAGTAAGCGCCACAGCAAAGCTCGGCTGGCCGAGCCTCAGGTACTTCGAAATGATTTTCATCTGAAAGTCCATCCTTCGAGAATAAGATTATAATAGGGATTAATCCTCTTCAATAGATACTTCCTGGGGCACGCATACCAGGCAAGCCTGTGGAAATTGTGAAACCGCTCAGAACTTTGAGTCAAGGAACTTCGAATCTTGGTCCGCCTCCTGCAGTGCCGTTAGCTGAATTCGGAGGTCTCCATGCGTCTTCTTCGGTTCGCTTTAACGGCTCCGTGCCTGGCCTTGGCTGTGCTGGCACACGCGAAAGAAACAAGCTACGCACCGGTCGCAATTACGGATGAATTTGAAAAAACCATGACACGGATGCGCGCGGAAAAGAAGCCGATCATGGCACGTCAAAGAGCACTGTTAGAAGAACGGTACGATTTGAGCGATCGTTCGGCAAAGGGCATCACGATGTTTCGTGGCAAACCCGTGCAGCGGGGGGTTCGGGTGAAGCTTCCTTCGGGTATGAGCTGGGATCAGCTGAACTCGATGACAGCAGAAGAAATCAGAAGCAAAGCGCTGTGGCCAAAGGGGTTCTTTCCGTTGCCGCATCCCAACCATGGTGAAGGCGGCATGCTATTCCCGGCGTTTCACATCAAAGAAATCAAGAAACAGGAAGGACGCGATCTAACTCGCTTTGATTTGGATTTCGACTTACCCGATCACCTGCTTCCAGAGTTTCCACCCGCCATGTTTCTTACAACACGTCCCGACCTTGGGGACGTCTCCAAGGGTCGTCTGGTCACTCTTTTTAACTTTTATGAAATGTTCAACGGTATCCTCAACCCGAAGCAACTGGAGGGGCTACGTTTACTTCTGACGCCCTTTCCCCAGCAGCAATTCAATCAAACAGAGGACCGACGATCGGAAAAGACTCACCGTGGAGTGATGTGCTTTGACTGTCATGTGAATGGTCATACGAATGCAGCCACACACCTCGTCGGGGATATCCGTCCCCAGCAGTTCCGACACCGGCTCGGGACACCAAGTCTCCGCGGCGTCAACATTCAAAGATTGTTCGGCTCACAACGTGCGCTCAAGAGCGTCGAGGACTTTACGGAATTTGAGCAGCGGGCCGCCTACTTCGACGGAGATCCTGTCATCGCGACCAAAAAAGGGATCAACCCTCTCGAGCGCGGAAGTCAGGTCCACTTCATGGCAGAACTTCAAGCACTTCTGGATTTTCCACCAGCCCCAAAACTGACGATACTCGGACGACTTGACCCGGCGAAAGCAACCGAATCCGAATTGCGCGGCGAAAAGGTTTTCTTTGGAAAAGGGCAGTGTTCCGTTTGCCACACTCCTCCTTATTACACGGACAACCTGATGCACAACTTGCGCACGGAGCGTTTCTTTAAACCCCAAGAGATCAACGGCAGACTTGCCAACCAGGACGGCCCCATCAAGACGTTCCCCTTGCGCGGGATCAAGGAATCACCTCCGTATCTACATGATGATCGTCTGATGACTCTCGAGGATACCGTAGAGTTCTTCAATCTATTGTTGGGGACGAAGCTCAGCACACAGGAAAAGAGCGATCTGACGGATTTCATGCGCGCGCTTTAGAAAAGCGTGAAATGGACCCAAACGCAGCTCCCGAGTAGCCAGGGGACGCGCAGCTCAGCGCGTCGCCCCAGCCCTCACCGAACCGGACTTGCCCATTTCGGGCATCCGGCTCTCCCGTATTACGTCCAGGCTTGTTGGGCCTGACGCTGTTTCAAC